>Ga0208687_1000660_pt1 | contig 20795 bp, 32 predicted proteins | sample June2015DPH_6_10_FD_184695 | JGI IMG/M metagenome (GOLD analysis project Ga0208687, IMG submission 184695) | Peatland microbial communities from SPRUCE experiment site at the Marcell Experimental Forest, Minnesota, USA - June2015DPH_6_100... | ecosystem: Environmental > Terrestrial > Soil >...
CCGGGGTTATCCCCTACCCTGTCCACATGTTGTGCATCGCTCGAGCGATACGGTCGACGGCGTAGGTCACGCCGGCAAGCCTTACGACTTGGGGCTCCCCCGCGAAGGGCCCATGTTGGCCGGCCCGGGCCGCCCGGCGGAGTGGATTACGCCGGGCCGTCGTAGAGCTGAGCCGGCCAACATGGGCCCCTCGCGGGGTCCGGTGTCACGGTATCGAACCCGCCGGCCTCCTCTCGGTACGGCGAGGGGCCGGACGAGCAGGCGCCCTCGGCTTGGTTGTCACAACGGCACGATGAATTCGCGGGAATACTGGCCGCACCACTGGAAACGACAACGCAGGAAGCCGGCGGCCTGGTCGATCCGCAGAATTACCGGGTTCGCCGGGTCCATCGTGTAGAGCTGCACCTGTTGGCAGGCGTTCACTTGCAGAATCTTCCGGACGTCGACCGTCGCCCCGCCGAAGGCGAGGGGCATTTCGGCGAGGGGCCCGTCGCCGGGCGCCGCCGCCAGGTCGTCGCGAGCGCCTGCCACGGTGACGGCCACGGGCCCGGTAGCCCTCCGGGTGCTCGAGAATCCGCCCGGATAGAAGCGCCGTGGTCCGATAGGAAAAATTCGGTTCGCCGAATCGGTCGCCCTCGTGGAAGGCGTAGAACCCGCAATGACAAGCCGGGTCCGGTTTCGTGTGGCCCTCCGGGCAAGCCATCTGCGAGCAGGGCCCATAATCACCGTTCGCCGAACCGTCGCCGGTCGGCCAGAACCGGAAGCGCCGGCGCTCGAGGTTCCACGCGATATACGCGAAGCGGTGAACGCTGACCGCGTCGGCGCGCTCCTCGAGGGGGAGCGCCTCGGGCCCGGGCGGCCTGGTCACGCGGCCGGGCGCTCTGTCGGCGCCGGCTCGCGTGTCGGCTCGGGCGCCGGGTGCGGGACCGTGTTCGGGACGGGCTCGTGTATCGGAACGTCGATGATCTTCTGAGGCTTACTCGGGTAGGTCACTTGGCCCTCCTCATGGCCCGTAACTAGCGAGATTCGGGGCGAGGCCGGCGACGAGTTCCAGCTCCTCGGCGTCGAGGACGTCGACGAAACCGACGCCGTATGCTTGGCCCCACGCGTTGAAAAAGACCGCGGCCGCTTGGGCCCATGCGCCCTCGTCGACGTAGGTGGCGAAATCCTCGGGCGGGTAGAACATGACGCCGGGCGGCCGGCGCTCGCGCTCGTCGTCTGAGACGGCAATGAGGCCCCACCATCCCGCCGGGACCGTGACGCCGTTAGCGACGAGGGCCCGGGCGAGCGTGGTGAGAGTGACGGCCCCGCCGAATTCGACGCCCTCGCGCCGGAGCCGCGCCATCCCGCGCCGGCGGAGCTTCGCGAGGAGCGGACGCAGCTCGTCCGGGTGACGCTCGCCCCGGGCGTAGCGCTGAAGGTTGCGGAGAAAGCTCTGACGCTCGCGGCGGGCGTCGACCGCGAGGCGGGCGAACGTCGTCGGGCGGGCGTGCGGGTAGGTGGCGCGGTGCGCGGCGACGGCCTCGGCGGCCGTGGGGAATCCGGCGGCCGAGGCTATGGCGGCGTTCGAGCCGTACAACTCGAGGAGGCCCCGGTATCCGGGCGCCGGCCGCTCCCGGACGGCGGCGCCCTCCTCGAGTAGCGCCTCCATTGCGCGGCGGAGTTCCGGGGCGGCAGACACGGCCTAGCGCCTCACGAGCCGGAGTTGCCGGAGGGGCACGCCCTTGCCGCGCTGGTGGCCCCGTACCGTCGTCGGGCTCCGCCAGCCCGTCAAGCCGGAGCGGTAGTGAACCTCGCACCCGCGACGCTCGTGGCCGATGACGTAATGCCGGCGGAGGGGCGAGCGGATAGGTTCGATCCGGCCCGACAAGCGGAGGGCCCGTGCGTCATAGCGGCGGAGGGTGATTACCGAAAATTCGACGTCGACGTGGCCACGCCCGCGGCGCGCTTGGCGCGTCGGGCGATAGCGCCACGCCGGCGGCGCCACTTTCGAGGTTACGGCGAATTGCACCATTCGCATAACGGCGTCTCGGTTCTCGAGCACAGAGCCGTTGCCGTCGACGATGCCGAGGGCGCGCCGTTCGACGTCAAGCTCGGCGGCCTCGGCCGGATAGCACCGCGGGTCGGCCTGCCAGTGTTCCCACGGCACACGGTCATCGCCGGAGCGGTAGACACTCCATGCGCCGTAAGGGCCATCGGGGAACCGGCCGAAAGCTCCGTCGTTGCTCTCCTCCCATACGATTACCGCAAAATCCGCGAACGGGCAGACCCACGAGGTATCGGTGCGCTCATTCAGCCATCGGAAAAAGGCGTCGTCTATCGCGTCCATGTCGACGACGAACACGGGCTCCGGGTACGCGTCATAAGAACGGGCCCATGCGAGCATTTCCATTGCGCGGGTTAGGTCGATCATCGGCGTCTCCGCCGCCACGGAAGCCGGAGCTTGCCCGTCATGGCGTACAGAGCGGGGTTAAGAGCGACGCCGGCGCTCGAGGCCCGGAGCGCCGCCACGCGCCCGCGGGTCGAGGCCGGCGCGGTGCGGAGGTTGTGCCAGGCGATTAGCTCGGGCCCCTTGTACCACGCGTGGCCGAGGACGGTAATCGCGACGCCGTACTCGAAACGTGAGAGGCGGGCGCGCTCGGCCCGGACGTCGCCGAGCGCCGCCTCGGCGACGCCGGCGAACGTGGAAACGCCGAGCGTAGCCGCGCCGGCGTCGGCACCGCGGACACCTATCCACTCGAGGCGCCATTCGCACGCCTCGGCGAAAAGCAGAGCGAATACCGCGATTGCTTGGCCGTGGGGGCCAGGGTTAGCGTCTCGGAAATTCTGCCAGTAGGTCGGGTCACTTAGCCGCATTGTCGTCTCCCATCTTGACCAGCTCCCGCAGGGCCTTAACGGCCCCGTGAATGTTCGGCTCCTCGAGCGCCTCCCGGGCCTCCCGCGCCGGCGCCATGCCGACGAAACGGAAAGCGCCGAGCCCGTCGCCGAGCCGGAGCCCGAGGGCCCGAGCGAACCTCTCCGGCTTGCGCGCCGCCGTGAGAAAAAACAGGCAATCGACGTCGACCGCGACGGGGCTCTGAGAGAGGCCGGCGACGTGGCGCTCGAGCCGAGTCCGGGCCTCCGCTTGTACGGCGTGGCGCCAGTAGGGGACGTATAGCGGGTCATCGGACCTCGTGCGGGCCACGGAGCCGAACCGGCCGACGCCCTCCCGGTAGACGGACTTAAGGGCCGCGAGGGCGACGCCGGCGCCCGTCTCGAGGAGCCGAGTCCGGCCGTCCCGGAGGGTGCGATACCACGGCTCGAGGTAACGGTGCGACTCGGCCCAGGTGTACGCCTCAAGCTCGGGGGCGAACGGCCACGGGAACGCCCGCATAGTCGGCGTCGCGGCCCAGCCCGTCGCTAGGTGCCAGTAGCCGGGGCGGGGCGACGCCGGCGCCTCGTCCTCGTGGGCGTACTGGCCGGCCGGTAAGGCGAGACTCGAGGCGGCGGACAGATACATGCCGTTCACGTCAAAAGCCATGAGCCACCGCGCCCGGGCCTCGTCCTCGAGCGGCCGCCGCGCCGTGAGGAGGTTCGGCTCGAGGTTCGCGTCCGCCGCCGGCGGAGGCCATTCGAGTCGCTCGAGCTTCGCGCCGTAGTACGCCCGGAGCCACGCGTCGGACGTCACGGCTCCCGAGCCTTTCCAGAGCATGCCGGTCGCGTCGACGAAATCGACCAGCTCGGCGAGGAGCGCCGGCGCGTAGGTGAGGCGGCGCCACGGTGAGCGCCTATCCCACGAGGGCACGAGTACCTCGAGGGCCCAGCTCCCGCCGGCGCCCCACGCGCTGAGGCGCGGCGCGAGGGCAATCTGCGACGCCGGCGCGGTGCCGAAATGCTCGAGGAATCCGTGCGGCCCGGGCTTGGCCGGCAATTCGACCGGGAGCCCGAGGGCCTCGAGCGCCGCCGGCGTGAGCCATAGTTGCCGGAGGCCGCCGTCGCGGGCGAGGGCGGAGCAGGTGCAGAGATTCGCGCCGGGCCCGAGGCCATGAGGCACGGAGGCCCGCCCGAGGGCGTGCAGGTTGAGCCCGTCGAGAACGGCGACGGTCCCGCATGCGCCGATCCGTTTCGCGGCCCTGCTAACGTCTAGGGCGGCTCTCGTGGCCGCTGAGGCCGTTTCCCTAGCGGCCAAGGTCGCGGGGGAGGGGCGGCGCTCCGGGCTCATCGTGACCGGGCCCGGAGCGTGCGCCCCGCTTTCGCGTGTGGCGGTCCCGCTCACGATTCGCCCTCGAGGACGTCGGGGCGCCCGAGCAACGCGGCGAGGACGTGCCATCCGTCCTCGGCCTCGAGGTATCGCACGACGAACCGGCGCTCGGGCCCGAAATCGGGCGCCCGCCGGCGGAGGTATTTCGCGCGGTTGACGGCCGGCCAACGGTCGGCGGTTACAGAGTCGAGAATCCATCGCCCGAAATTGCCGAGGGCGAGGGCGTAGGTATCCGCGACCGGCGGCGTGTAGCGGTAAATGTCGACGTCCTCGACAAGTCGCGGGAACGGTCCCGGCGTCGGGCTCACTGTTCGGCCTCCTCGTCGTGTGGGTGCTTCCGCGGCGGCGTTTCGCCGAGGAGCCAGTAAAGAAACAGGCCGGCGCCGGCGGCCATGAGGCCGAGCCCGGCGAGCATTTCGGCTACCGGGCCCGGCATCGGGGGCGCCTCCCGTCCGATCCGTAGACCTCGAGCATGAGGGCGTGGAGGCGGGCCCGTTTCTCCTCGGGCGTCGCCGTCGCCGGCGCCGGCGCGTGCGATTGCACGGTGCCGAGTTCCGCCTCCGCCCGCTCGAGATCGAACCCGAGCCGGGCGGCGTAGCGGGCCGCCTCCTCCTGGAGCTGCACGGCGCTCACGAGGCCGGCTCGTGCATCGTGAGGAGGCCGCTGGGGGTGACACACTCGCTCGGCTTGGCCGTGACGCCGTAGCGAGACTTGGGGGCCTCGGCGCGGTCGGGGGCGTCGTACATGGCGGGCCCGAGGCGCCGGCGATGGTCCGCCGGCTGGTATTTGATCCGCTCGAGGCGCTCGGCGCAGAAACGGCACACGAGCGCGCCGCCCTCGAGGACGACGCGCTCGGGCGGAGCCGGCGGAGCCGGGGTTCGGCTAGTGCTCATCGAACGCCCGGAAACGGTCGGTCACTCGCTCGTCTGCCACGCCCTCGCCGCGGGCGATTTCGTTGAGCTTGCCGGCGACTGATTTCGCCTCAAGCTCGTCGCCGTAGGTGTAGCGGACTATGTCATGCCAAGGCGCCCGCTCGTCCATGCCGGCGTTAAATCCGGTCGCGGTGTCGACGATGAGCCAACGGAGGCCGCCGTAATCGCTCATGCGCTTAGGGCCGACGACGACGAACCGCGGGGCCGCCTTGTGGGGCTCGGCCTCGCCCTCCGCCACCGCGAGGTTCAGCTCGTCGGCCGCTCGTTGGGCCTCGGCGTGCGAGTCAAAGGCGACGGCCGGCCGGTAGCCGGCCGCCTCAAGAATGCTCGGCGTATTGGCCGCGTTGTCCAGGGTCCGGCTATCGAACACGATCCATGAGGCCCTCGAGCCCTCGACGCCGGCGACGAGATTGGCAACGGTGAACCGGGGCTCCGTGGCCATGTCGAGGTTTTCGCCGTAGCGCTCGGCCCGGAAAATCCGGTCGTCTAGGTCCATGTGCTCGAGAAATTCGGCGGGCCCGTCGAGGCGTCGCCGGTCGATGATCTCCTCCTCGGCGAGCAACGCCTCGAGCGCGGTGTCGCGCTCGGGCTCGTCGTCGACGTCGGGCCCCATGAGGCCGCACTCGCCTAGCAGCTCGTGTCCGTTCCGTGGGCCGGGGCTGAAATGCTCACGCCGTTCGGCCGTCATGTCCTCGCCCGCGTGGCGGTATCCGTCGTGCTCACCCGTGAGCGCCGCGGTGTGGGACGCCTCGGCGATTTTCCGGGCGGCCGTGAAGCGGTCAAGCACCACGGTCCCGGCGGCCTCCTCGACCTTGTCGAGAATGTCGAGGAGCGGGTCGCTTCGCTCGGCGGCGAGGGGCTCGAGGACGCGCGCGAGCCGCGAGGCGGAATCCTCGAGGGCCTCGACGTCGCTCTCCTCAAGCCCGGACGCGCCGCCCGTCTCGCGAGCGAGGCCGGCCATTTCCGCCACCGCGACGGCGCCGATAGCGAGGGCGTTGCCGAGGCTGAGGTATATGCAGAGATCGGACGACGGAAAATCGCCGATCATGTGGGCGATGTCAACCTCGACGCCGAGCTTGCCGCGGTTGCTCATGGCCTTAACGCTCGTGTGCTGCACGTTGTCTGCGTGCAGGAATGACAAGCCATGCCCGCGGTAGAACGTCGCGCCGCTTTCGAGCGTGACCTCGGAACCCGGGCTAATCGCTTTGCTCATCGTGACCTCCCTAGCTGGTGCTTACGGTCGCACTCTATCGCACTCGGTAAGCCGGCGTCAACGCTCGCCGCCCGTACCGGGCGGGACCGTTTCGGCTTGCTCGAGGGCGGCGTCGCCCAGCTCCTCGGAAACCGACACAAGGGCGAAATGGCCGTGAGACGCTAGGCCGGTATCCGGCACGAACACGGCGAAAATCTCGCGGATCGTGTCGCTTTTCCAGTCATCGGGCGGGAACGGTATCGGCGCCGCGGCGCCGAGCATGAGCGGGATTAGGAAAACGGTCCCGAGCCGGGCGTCGAGGGCCGTCGGGTGACCGCCCGTAAAGGTGGTCGACGTGCCGGCCGGTACGCGGTCTTTAGGGCCTATGGCGACGAAATAGCCGTCGCCCGTGCTGGCCGCGACTTGCAGCACGGCGCGCCGGCGCCCTCGGCTGAGGCCGAGGAGCTGAATAGGCGCCTCGCCCACTTGTACGGTCCGGGTCGACCAGCGCGCATTGCCGCGGCGCTCCGTGACGACGACGTGTACCTCGTGGTGCTCGCGGACCGCGGGCTCCGGCCCGGGCTTGTGAGCTTGTACCTCCGGCCGCGTGATCTCGGCCTCCCGTTGCTCGCGCTCGAGTTCGGCCTGCCCGGGCGGGAGGACGAGGGGCTCGGCGAGCGGCGGCTCGTCCGTGAGAGTCTCGGCCGGCAAGCCCTCGCCGTCGCCCTCGGCGAGTTGGCCCTCCGTGGCCCTTAGCTCGAGTTCGGCCTCCGGGTCCGGCTCGCCGAACATCGGCGCCGCGCCGGCGGCGCGGGACGTCTCAGGCATCGGCCGGCGCTCCCCTCACGTCCGCGGCGGCCGTCGTGCCGGCGTCGCCGTAGTGGAAAATCCGACCGTCCTCGGTGAGCACGAAATAGCCGGCTCCGCTCGGCGTCGCGGCGATGGCGACGCATCCGTCGACGCCCGGCTCGCCGTGGTGCGGGAGCCGCACGGCCTCGACGCGCCCGAGCCGGGTGAGGGCGTAGTACCCGGTGCCCACGGTAGCCACGTCCACGAATTCATCGCCCACGAATTGATCGCCGCCGCCGAGAAACAGGCGGACATAGTCGGTGGGAGCGCCGACGGGCCCGGCGGACTTGTCCGCCGGCGTCGTGCTCGGCGCCTCGACGGGCTTGGCCTCCTCGGCCGCCGTCGGGTGTTTCGTCAATCCTAGAACGGGCGTCACTTGGCCCTCCTCTGAGATCGTGACAAGGCCGGACGGTACGGAGAAATCGGTCGACATTAGTACGGCCGGCACGGCGAGGACGTTAAGGTCGATCTCGCCCGCCGGCGCGGCGACGTTGCCGGCATACTGCCAGGCGAAAAGGGGCGCCTCGAGTTTCGGCGTCGGCGGCGCGGCGGAGCCCGGCTCCCGGAGCCACGCGGCGAGCCATCGGCCGGCCATGCCGGCGGACGCGAGGGTCCGCTCGCTCCCGTAGATAACGGGCGTGAAACGCGCCGCCCGGGCGGCGCCGGAAAACAGGGCGATGACGTTGCCGAGCTGGGAGCCCATACGCTCGGCCCACTTCTCCTCAATGTCGAGGGCGAGGGGCGCCCCGTGCGGCACGCCCCACGCCTCGGCCTCCCGGACGAGATCGACCGCGACGACGTCCTCGGGCATGATCCACGGCCACGACTGAGGCGGGACAACTATCGGCCACGCCGCCTCGACGCCCTCGACGTGAAGGCCGGCATACTCGGCCCGTGTCCAGACGTGAACGGCGGAGCCGGCGACATAGACGCCCCACGCCCGGAAGGGCGAATGCCGGCCGTCGACTTCGATTACGCCGGCGCCGTAGCCTCCGGCGCGAGGCGTTGCCGAATCGGCGGCGAGCACGATGGGGGGCACGAGCGGGGATCGTAGCGCGCCGGCCCGCCTCGAGGGTACGATGGCCGCGTGCGGGTGCGGGACATGTGGGGCGGGCCAGCGTGGCGGAGCTGACGCAGGCACAACGCGACGCCCTCCCGGCGTCGGCGTTCGCGATTCCCGAGCGGCGCGAGTATCCCTATCGGGGGCTCCCGGGCGGCCCGGAGAATAACCGGCGCCACGCCGCGAACGCCCTCGCCCGCGTCACTCACTACGGCACGCCCGAGGAGAAAGCTCGAGTCCGGGCGGCCGTCGCCGCCGAGTATCCCGACATGCGGGAGCACGAGCGCGGCGAGGACGTCGTCGTCACTGACCGGAGCGGCCAGCACGGCGCCCGGGTCCGTCGGGGCCGGCACGTCGCCGGCGTGAAGGTGTACCGGAAAGCGGAGGCTTAGATGCCGGAGGTTGCGGGAGCTGGCAAGGGTGACGCGCCGGCCGATCCGTGGGCGGATTGGACGGACGACGAGAAGGCCGAATACGCCGCGAGCGAGAAATTCCGCAAGCGCCACGCGAGCGAGGTAGCGGACGAGATTTTCGAGCGGCTGTTTGGCACGCCCGAGGGCGGCGAGACGGTCGGCCCCGACGGTGCCGACGCCGAGCCGACGCCGGGAGCCGTCGGCAAGCCGGGGGCGGCGGCGGTCACGCCCGGAACGCCGTGGTTTGACCGGCCGCTGTTCTCCCGTAAGGCCAAGCCGCCGGCCGCGCCGGCCGCGCCGGCCAAGCCGGCGCCGGCGGCCAAGTCGTGAGGGCCGGAGGGTTGGGGCGCCGCGGCGGGCTCGTCGTGGCGCGGTTTATCGTGAGCGCCGCGGCGGTCGGCGTCGCCGTGGCGGCGTGGTCGGTGCGGAGGGTGACGCGTGGACGCTGACGAAATGGCAAAGGCGCGGACGATGCTCGCCGCGCTCGGGCCCGAGTGGCGCGCCTGGGTTAAGGCACTCGTCGAGGACGAGAACAACGCGGAGGCGGTGCAAAAGCTCCTCGAGCGGTTCGGCGTCCCGCTCGAGGACTTGAAGGCGGCGCTCGCCGATGTCTGACGTTCTCGCCGATGATGCCGAACAGACGCCCGTGAGAGAGGCGCCGGCCGACGGTTTCTACTGTGACCAGCCCGGCTGTGAAAAGGGCCCGTTCAAGAGCAAGGGCGCCCTCGGCGGTCACATGTTCATGTCGCACGGAATCCGGGTCGGGAAAAAGGCCGAAAGAGAGAAAGCGCCGCCGCCTAAGCTGTCGCCGGCGGGCAAAGCTCCGGGCAAGCCCTTAGCGTCTCGCCTCGAGGGCTCATTCGGGATTATCGGCGTCGGCGTCGCGGTCCTCGAGCCCTACGATGGCCGTTGCATTACCGCCGGCGCGCATGACCTCGGCGTCTCCCTCGAGGCGTTGACGGAGGCGTATCCGGAAACCCGGAAATATGTCGAAATGCTCTGCTTAGACTCGCCGGCGCTTGCCGTCGTGCTCGCGGTGCTCCCTATCGTGCTCCCGATTCTCAAGCACCACGGCGTCATTCGGATTCCGCTCCCTGGCCCCTACGCCGGCCCGACGGACACGGAGCCGAAAGCTACGCCGGCCGGCGGGCCCTCGAGCCCGGGAGGCCCGGGCGTCGACCTAACGGCGCTCCTCGGAATGCTCCCGCCCGACATGCGCGCGCCGATGCAAGGCACGGCGGCGGCCCCGCGGCCGATGGGCGAGGGCGCCCCGCCCTCGGCCGGGCCGGAGCCGGGGCCGCAACCGGCGCCCTCGGCCGAGGACGAGGCGCCCTCATTCGAGGACGGTGTCGCGACGTAGGCAGGGCAAGGCCAAGGGCGGACGAGCGGCGCGTCACCATGAGCCCCAGGGCCTCGCCCCGCCGCCCGAGTTCCGATGGCGCGACCCGGACGCCCGCGACAACCTCGCGGACGGCCGGCGTATGGTCGACGAGTATTTCGAGCGGAAAGCGGAGCGCGAGCGAGCCGAGAAGGGCGCGGCCCGGCGGCGTGGGGAGGGGAGCTAATGCCGTCGCGTGCGGAGCGCGAACGGACGTCGACCGTCGAGGTTCTCGACTGGCCGCGGTTTTTTCGCGATTGGCGGTGGAAGCCCGGCGAGCACGTCACCATCATTGGCCCGAACGGGCAAGGCAAGTCGACGCTCGCGTGCCAGCTCGAAAGCAAGCGGTCCTATATTGCCAAGCTCACGAGCAAGCCTCGCGACCCGCTTTTCGACGAGCTGGTGCGGCGCGGGTGGACGCGCGTGAGCCGCTGGCCCCGGGCGACGGCGGACGATTCGCACGGCCGGCGCCGGCTTATCTTGTGGGTGCCGACGGCCACGGTCGCGCAGGTGCCGCGCACCGCGAAGGTATTCCGCGAGGCCCTCGAGGCCATGATGCGCGAGGGCGGGTGGGTGTGCGACATTGACGAGCTATTGTTCGCGGCCGATCCGAAATGGCTCGCCCTCGGCCGGCATTTCGAGCTTATGTGGCAACAAGCGCGCACCCTGAAAGTTTCATTAATTGTTCTATCGCAGCGCTCGGCGCACATCCCGCTATTGGCTTATGACCAGGTGGAACATTTGTTTGTATTCCGGGAAAACGACCTCCGGGGGGCCGACAGAATCGGCGAAATGGCCGGGCTTGACCGTTTCGAGGTTCGCGACGTGGTCCGCGACCTTAAGCGTTTCGAGACGCTTTACATCGGCGTAAGGACGGGGCGCCTCGTGCGGACTCAAGCGCCCGTCATCATATGAGCGCCGATCCTGCCCGCCGGATTCGCCGGCGCCGGGAGCTTGAGGCCCGGGCCCACGCCCCGCGCCGGAACGCCGGTCACGCCCGGGCCTGGTGGCTCCTCCGGGGCGAGTGGCACGGCCCGCAAGCAAAGGCCGCGGCACGCCTCGCCGACATGCTCGCCGAGAGACGGCGATGACCCGCCCTCTCCGGGCGTTTCGGGGCTCTGCCCGCGAGCGCGCCATCGCGCGGAGGATGACCGCGAAGGCCGTGCCGGGCCTCGGCGTGCTGGCGGCACGGGACTACTCGAGGCGCCGGCCGTGGGGGATGCTTGACGCGGGGGGCCCGGGGCGCGCTAGTCTCGCGCCCGTGGAACTTGTCGACGATCTCGGGGCCGCGTCTTAACCGGCTTTATCGGTTTCCTGGTTTTTCTGTGCTGGCTCGTCGTCGCTCACTTCGCGTTCTACATGATCCACTGTTTTTGGCCGGATTCCCTGATCGCGCACGCGCTCGGGGCCATCGGCCTCGGCTGACCGGGGGAGGCGCGTAGTACCGGCTATCAAACAGCAAACGGGCGGGAGCACGACGGGCAAGGGCTCCGGGCCTACCGCAAAGGCCGTCACGTTCCGGCGCTCGGCGTTTGAGCATGCCGAGCTTGTGAATCAGCAAACCGTGCAGCTCGGGGCCGCCGCCGTCCCGTTCGGCAACATCTCGAGCATTCCGGCTTACGGTTTTCTCCGCGGCCTATGGCTGCACCTAACGGCCACGGGCGGCGCCGCCGGCGGGACTAACGCCGTCGAGGCGGTCCCGGACGGCCGTTTCGCCGCTCTGTCGCTCACGATCTCGGACGTGTCCGGGAACCCGTTCTATGGGCCCTTCCCGGCGGGGTTCTTTATGTCCGCCATTCAGAAATACGGCGGCTATCGCTACGCTTTCGATCCGCGGGTGCTGTCGACGGCGCCGACGGTCGACGGCGATTTCGACGTGTGGTATTACGTCCCGCTCGAGCTGATCAAGCGGAGCGGCCTCGGGTCGATAACGAACCTCAACGCCGCGGCGAGTTATCAAATCGCGGCGACACTGTCGCCGGCGGCGACGATCTTCTCGACGTCTCCCGGCACACTCCCGGCGGTAACGCTGGCGGTCTACATGGAAGATTGGTCGCAACCGCCCGCGCAGGACGTCCTCGGGAACCTGCTCACCCGGCAACCTCCGGCCCTCGGGGCTACGCAGTTCTGCACGTTGCAGAGCTACGCCGTGGCCGGCGCCGGGTATCAGAATCTCAAGCTCAACCGGGTCGGCTACTACATTCGGAACCTTATCCTCGTCGACACGAATGCGAGCGGGGTCCGTTCGGACACGCCGACGCCGCCGGTTATTGAGCTGTGGAAAGACAATCAACAGGTGTTCATTCAGCCGGCGACGCTCCTCCGTGCGAAGGCGTACACGGACTTCGGGTACGGCTACGCGGCGGCCAACCTCGACACGGAGGGTTACCAGGACACGGGAATCTACGTCATCGAATTTGACAACGATTTCGGCCTCCAGCCCGGCAACGAATTGCGGAACGGCTACCTCGCGACGCTGCAATCGACGAAGCTCGAGCTTCGGGGCGCGTTCCAGGCGGCGGCGACTCTCTACGTCATAACGAATGACGTCGCCCCGCCGGAGGGCATGCCCGGGTCGATCTTCTTCCCGGCGACGCTGTAGACAGGGGCCGACATGGCGCTAGGTGATGGCACGGCGGCGAACGGGGGCTTGTCGCTCGCGCGATTCGACGCCTCGACGGTGCTCGCGCTCCTCGTCCTCGCGGCTCTGATAATCGTGCTGGGCGTTCACATGAGCGTTTCGGCCTCACTCGGAAAGGGGTAGGCGTGCCTACTTGGCTCGTTTTCGTTATCGCGTTCATTCTCGGCGGCTTGTTCGGGAGCAAGGTCCTAACCGCCGTCAAGTCGGTCGCGTGAGCAAAGCGGCGCCCGCCGTCTCGAGCGCGCTCGGGCGGGTCATCCGTACTGAGCTGCACTCGCTCCTCGGTGTCGGCGGCGCGGCCTACGGGCTCAACGTGCACGCGCTGACGCCCGTAGTCCTCGGCGTGGTCTACGCCGTGGCCGTGCGGCTCCTCGGCGTGGCGAGCAAGGCCGTCGACCAGGCGGCCGCGAAAGACACGGCCTACCCGGGCGCCTCGGGCCTCGTGCAGTACGTCCTCACGGACGCTGGCAAGGCCATCGCGGCCGTTCAGACGCCGCCGCCCGTCTCGTGAACCGCGGCCTCCTCCTCGGGGCGGCGCTCGCCGTTCTCGTGCTCCTCGTCCTTATCTACGCGTCGTCGGCCGGCGTCCGCCGGCTTCGCGACGAGGGGGCCTTTGGCTCGCCGATAGCGACGGACTAGCTCGTGTCCGGCGTTGCCGTTCTCCTCATTCTCGCCGGCGTCGTCGCGGCGTGGTCCGGCTATAACGATCTCTCATTCCTGACCGTCATTCGCTCCGCGGTCTCGAAATCTCGTGCCCTCCCGTCCTATGAAAAGGGCGCCGGCGCGCGCAAGGCCGTCGCCGAGGTTCTCGGTTTCGAGCTGATTAAGGCCGCGGCCTCCGGCGTCTCCGCCCTCCTCCCGGCGAGCATGATCGCGGCCGGCGGAGGCAAGGGCGCGGCGGCCGGCGGAGGCGGCGACGGGGGAAAGACGACGGAAGAGACGCCGACGGAAGAGACGCCGGCGGAAGAGACGCCGACGGGGGAGATAACGCCCGAGTCGATCTTGCCGGACATAGTGCCATGACGAAACCGCGGGCCCTGCTCCTCGGGCTTCTAATGATCCTCGTGTGCTCGGGCGTCGCCGTGTACCGCGGCAAGGCGTTCGACCCGCGCCGGCTCGTCGCGATTGCATTGTGCGGGAGCGCCGTCCTGTTTCTCGCCCCGTTCGCCCCGCTCGCCTCGGGGGCGCTTTCGGGGCTACTCATCGCGGACGTGCTCGTGCTCAACGGCAAAGGGGCCGGCCTCGTCAACGCGGTCGGCAACATCGCGGCGCCGGGCGCCTCGACGACGCCGGCCAGCTCGCCGGCCGGGGCCCGCGAGGATTTATCGCACCGCGGCACGAAATGAAGGTTCGGCTCGAAAGCGGCGGGCTATGATCCGTCGGGAAGGGGGCGCGTAGTTCTCAGTGTAAATTCACTCCTCGGGCTGGCCGGCGTGGTCCTCGTCGTCGCGCTGGTCTATGTCTTGGTGAAAAACTACAAGGGGACGGCCGCCGGCGTTAACGCGGTCGGCTCGGCGAGCACGGAAATCATTAAGGCCGCGACGGGCCAGTGAGCCTTACCGCGGCGGATTCGCCGACGCTCGAGGACGAGCTACCTCTCGACTTGATCGACGAGGCTGCTTGGGTCGAGGGGACGGCGCCTAAGCCCGACATGGCGGGCGGGACGGTCGACTACCGGCCCTCAGAGCGTGGCGCCTCGGGGCGGCTGCCCGACGAGGGCGCCGGCCCGCTCCCGATCTCCGGCAACGCCGAGGCCCTCGGCTACACGTCGCCGGGCGAGCTGGCCGCGCTGGCGGCCAAGCCCCGCCGGATAACCTTTATCTCGCTCGGCGAGACGTTGTGGGAGGACTACGACGTCGACGGCCGGCATGTCACGCCGCCGCGGCTCCCGCATCCGGCCGGCCTCATGGACGCTCAGGGCTCCTCCGCCTCCGTCTCGCTCGCGACGCCGGGCCCCGTGACCGCGGAGCTCGCGCTCCGGGGCGGTTCTCAAGAGGACGTCGTGCGGGCGCTTTTCGAGGGGCTCGGATAATGCTCGCGTGGAATTGGCCCTCGTTTCTCATCGGTGTCGCCGCCGTCGTCGTCGTGCTTTTCATCGCGCGGGAGGTTCGGCACTAATGCAACGCGTCGACCTCGAGCTGAGGGTTAACGACGTTTTCCACGAGATCGGGGCCATGTCGGCGCCGTGGAAGCTAATCGCCGCGTTCGACCTTTTCGCCGCCGGCGTCGCCCTCGCGCTGCACGCGCCGGCCGTCGCGTGCGCGCTCGTCGTCGTGCTGTATTGCTACCTCATGGGCTGGGCCTACGGTGCCGGCGAGTAGCGGGCCCACCATCGGCGGCCGCCCGGCGTGGCAAGTCCTCCTCGCCGTGCTCGCCCTCGCCGCGCTCGCTTACTACGTGTGGAAGAAGTACCAGGCGGGCAAAGCGGCGGCCTCGAGCGACACGACGACGAGCACGGATACGACGACGAGCACGGACACGTCCGTACCCGACGAGCTGGCCGAGATCGAATCGACGCTCGCCGAGCTTGAGGCGACGGTTAGCGCCGAGGGCGGCGGCGGCCCGCCGACCGTGGAGCCCTACACGCCGCCCGGCGGGGGCACGACGGAGCCGGAGCAACCGGCGACGACGGCGCCGCCGGCGACGACGTCCGGCAACGAACCGACGTCGGCCGGCAAGGGCTACCTCACGGCCGCCCGGAAGGACACGGCCGAGGCGAAGGCCGAAACGGCCGAGGCGAAGGCCGAAACGGCCGCGGCGACGAGAACGGAGGCGCGGGCGAAAGAATTAGGCGCCGCGCACCCGAAGGCCGAAGCGGCCGACGTGAAAAAGGCCGCGGCGGACAAGAAAAAGGCGGCGGCGGACAAGAAAAAGGCGGCGGCCGACCGGGCGGCGGCGGCCCGAGCGCGCAAGTCCGCGTCGAGGGCGAGGGCTAAGGCCAAGAAAGCGGCCTAACGATGGCCCTCCCCGCGCTCGCGTCTATCGGCTGGGGCATGTCGACGGAGATTGCCGCGGCATGCGGCCTCATGGTGGCGGACGTCTCGAGCTTCTGTTCGGCGAATAACCCGAGCTTTTTCACGTTCCGGGCGTTCTCGACGGCCGGCGGGAATAAGGCCGAGGACGCGGACGAGGACATGAAAATTGGCATCGCGAAAGCGGCGCTAGAAACCGTCGTCCTCGGGCTCGCGCTCGCGGCCATTTTCCACTCGTGGTGGATTCTCCTCGCCGGCCTCTTTTACCTTGTGTTCACGGCCCTTTTCTACCGCTGGGCGCTCGCTCATCCTCACGAGGCGCCCGACGAGATCGCGGCACAATGACCGCGCCCGAGGCGCCGCCGGCGCCGGCGGTGAGTGTTAGTAATAAAAGTAATACGGCACGTCGGCCGGCCTACCGGCCCCTCGAGCGCGGGGAGATTCGCCGGGCGCTTCTCGACACGCGCAACGCGGTCGGCCTCCTCGGCCTCCGCTGGGCGAGCCTCGGCAAGCGGGCCCTATTCGGGCGGCGCGCTCGTGGCTGACGAACCGACGCAACCGGCGCCCGGGCTGTACGCCGAGCCCGCCGATTGGGAGGACGAGCTTTTCCGCCGTCTCGGCGTCACTCATCCGACGCCGGCCGACCGGGCCTTTTTCGAGGCGTGGTTTACGGAGGAGCACGGCCAGGGCCTCGAGACGGGGAGCAAGGCGACGGGCTGGGCGTTCGATCCGGTGTCCGGCACGGTCAAGCCGACCGGCCTCGAGCAGCATGGCGGCGCGTACAATCCGTTCGATACGACGCTCCCGGAGGCCGGCGCGAGCCGGCTCAATAGCGTCGGCGTGCAGAACTACCCGAGCGCCGCCGAGGGGTACGACGCGACGGTCGCGACCCTCGAGGATTCGGACCCGAGCTACGGCTACGGGGCGATTCTCGCGGGCCTCCGCGGCGGGGCCTCGCTGACGCAGCTCGAGAAGGCGGAGGCGGCCTCCTCGTGGGGGAACGCTTTTCCGGAGGAGGGGCCCGTATCGACGCCGGCGACGTCGGCCGGCACGGCCTCGTCCGTCGGCGGAGCGGCGGGAGGCGTCGCCGAGACGATAGCGGCCGGGTTGATCTCGTCACTTCGCGACCTTGTCGAAATGGCGCTCGGTGTCGGGCTCATCGTGCTCGGGGCGTACATGGTGGAACGCGACCTCGAGGGCGCCGGCGTGCCGATTAGCCGCGTCACGCGGCCGGTCCGCCGGGCTCTGTCGCCCACGCGGCGCCGGGCTCGAGGGGCGACGCGTGCCACGACGGAGGCCCGCACGGAAACCGCGCGGACGCGCGTTATCGAAACGCGGGCCGCCCGGGAGCATGTCGGCCGGCGGACGGAGGCGACGACGAAAAGCGCCGAGCAACGGGCCGCCCGGGAGCGCGCCGTCGTGCGGCAGGAGCAAGCTCGGGCCCGGCAGGAGGAGGAGGCCGCGCGCAAGCTCCGGGCCTCGAGCAGCATGGCCGGCGGGACGTCGCCGGCGGCGAAACGCGCCGAGCACGAGCGCACGGCCCGGGAGCGTGCCGAGTACCGCCGGACCGTGCGGGCCCGGACCTATGACACGCCGTACAACCGCGGCGGCGGGCGAGCCCGCCCTCGAGCGGCCTCGAGCGGCGAGGAGCCGTTCTAGCCATGCCGGCCGGGGAGATCGGCGGCCGTATCGTCCGCTCCGCCGTGTGCATCGCGGACGCCGCCGGAGCGGGGCGGATCGAATTCTCCGGGGTCGACCTCGTCCGCGCGAGCTACGCCGCTCAGTGTGTAATCACTCTCCCGTTTGAGCCGACGGGGGCTACCTCGTGGGAACTATTCGTGAGCAACGCCGACGCTTTCCCGATGCCGGGCGGGGCGAGTCTCGGGCCGATGACGATTCTGGAAAATGACGTCGTGAGTTTTGTGTGCTCGGCGGGGCTCGTGGCCGGCAAAGAATACCGGGCGAGCCTCCTCGGTTACCGGCAAGCCCTCGACTCGCCGGCGTTCCAGTTCCTATTGCCAACGGGCGTGTTGCCGAACATTGCGAGCGGAGGTGGGGCCGTGAGCGGAATAACGAAAATCACGTCGGCTGGCGGCAGCATAATCGTCGCGAATCCGACGGGCCCGACGACTGACCTCGCGGTGAATTTCCCGGCGGCCGTCACTCGGGTCCAGTCGGGCGACGGCCGCATGACCGTCACGAATCCGACGGGCCCGACGGTGACGCTCGCCCTTGTGAGGCCCGTGTATAAGTCGCTCGCGGGGACGGGCGAGGTAGCGAGCCCAGGCGATCTCACGCAAACGGGCGGGCTTAAGGTGGCCCCGCCGGTCGCTTCCGTGCTCGGCTTCGACGTGGAGAGCGCGAGCGGTGCCGGAATTCGGATCACGAGCACGAGCACCAGCCCCGGCGCCGGGATTGTCATAACCGACGCCTCGACGGGGCTCGGCGCGAACGGGATCAGTCTCTCGGCCGCCGCTGAGATCGACGTTACGACGACGCAGGCCAACATAAGGCTTATCGCGAGCGCCGTCGCGCCGGGGCACGGGCTCATCTATCTACAGGCGGACGGCGACGGCGTGCAGATCGGCGGGCCGGGCAAGGTCGGGTTTTATGAGACGGCGCCCATCGCGCAACAATCCGGAGCCGGGATAACGACGGTCCCGCAGCTAGTCGCCGCGCTTCAGAATCTCGGACTACTAAGCTAAGGGGCACTATGGCACTGTTCCGAATCCCCGTGAAGGCGACGACGCGTGACCTTCACCTTGGAATCCCGGTTTATTGGCCGACGCCCGGCGAGATTCTCCGGGACGCGTGGCTCGAGGTAGTGACGGCGTGGAACGCCTCGCCGGCGTTCGCGGACGTCGGGACGCTCATCGGCTCGGCCGACGGCCTCTACGCGCTGGCCTCGGCGGACGGGCCCGTCGACATGACGGCGCCGGACCGACCCGCGTCGGGCACGGTAGGGGACGTGCTAGTCGGTGCGACGGGCGATGATCTCGCGGTGGCCGGTTCTATCGGCAAGCCGAGCCCGAGCGTGGCCCAGCGGCCGGCGCCGGCGCGTTTTATGAGCGCGGCGCCGCTTCAGATCGTCGTGTCGCAAGACGGCAAGGCCGGCCCGGGCGGCGGCACCTACGGCTCCGTCGTCGCCGCCGCGCCGCCGACGTTGGCGGGTAGTTACGCGGGCCTGGTCGGCTCCGATCCGTCGAGCTGTTACGCGGCCATCGCGCAGGTTGTCGCCACGGCCCCGCCGACGCTCCCGACGGCCGTGGTCGCAGGCGTCAACGATACGTTTAAGTACGGTCCTCCCGGCGGGGAGATAATCTACACGGTGGCGCCCGGCAGCTATACGACCATCTTTGAGCTGTCTACTGCTCTCAACGCCGCCACGGGCGGCGGCGGAACCTTCGGCGACGTGGGGGGCATCTTCCCGCTCGACCCTGCCGATACGAGCTTGTTTGGCACGGCGCCCGCACGCGGCCCGCGTTGGGATGGCTGGGATTTCCTAACGGGCCCGACCGACATTCTCGCCGCGACTGGATTTTCTAGCGGTCAAGCTCTCAGCGGCGGCGATGCGGAAACGCCGGTCGTTGTCGCCGGCGGCGCGAACGATACGTTCCAATTCGGCGCTCCCGGCTCGGAAGATACCTACACGGTGGCGCCCGGCAGCTATGCGACAAGCGCCGATCTCGCCGCGGCGATGGCCGCGGCGACGAAGCCGGGCGGCGCGGCATTGTCGGCCATCGTGGGGATAGCGACGGGCTCGGGCGGCTTGCTCGGCTATTTTGTCGCGACCGCGGCGGCGGTGGGCAACACCTGGAACGGCTGGGATTTTCTGAGCGGGGCGACTGATTTCCTCAATGAATCCGGTTTTCTTAGTGGCGCCGCCCTCGCGGGGGGCGGGCCTCCGGCCCTCGTCGTCCTGACGGGCGCGAATGACGCGTTCCAATTTGGCGCGCCGGGGAGCGAGGCCGTCTACACGGTAGCGGCTGGCACCTATACGGGCGTCGCTGACGTGGCGACGGCGATGGCCGCGGCGACGAAGCCGGGCGGGGCGCGTCTTTCGGCCGTCGTCTCCGTTGCCGCGGGCACCGGCGGCTCGGCTGGCAAGCTTGTCGCGACCGCGGTAACGCAGGGCAACACCTGGAACGGCTGGGATTTTCTGACCGGCGTGGCTGACTTCCTGGCCGCTTCGGGCTTCTCTAACGCCCAGGCGCTCGGGGGGGGCGGCGGCGGGCCGGGCGGCCCGACGGGGGCGGCGGCCGGCGAGGCGAACCTTTACCTCGACGTCGAGGCGGCCTATCCGCCTCCTCCGTGGTCGGCGCCGACGGAGCCGAGCGCGCCGGCATTCGATTACGCCGGCAAGGTGTAGGCGTGGCGCCTAGCCGCCTCGGCGAGCTTGGCAACGCCGGCGAGGCGGCCGGCGGCGCCGTCGCGGTGCTCCTCGTCGCGCAACGGCTCCTCGGCCGCGTCGGCGGAATCTTTCGCTCGAGCGCGTGCCGCGAGGTTGGGGCCCTGCGCCTCGAGCTGAAACCGACACTCGAGGCGCTCACCGCGGAGGCGAACGCCTCGCGGACATGGCGCGAGGAGGCCGCGGGCGAGCTTGGCTATCTCCGCGGCGCCGTCGACGCGCTCCTCGACGGGCACAAGCCGGCGCCGGCGAGACGGACGAGGCGGTAAACTGGCGGCGGCAATCTTCCAACTGTTCGCGGCGATGCGACGAGCGGGGCCCGGCGGGAGCCGGGCCCCGCGTCGCGTCCCTAACATGTTCGATCGAACAGGGCCGCGACCTGCGGCGATGCAGCTCCGGGCGTTCTAGGGGCCTCTCTCGGCGCTCTGTCGCGTTCTCCCTGGTCACGAGCGGGCCCCGGTAGGTCACGTCTCGGGCGTCGCCCTCGAGCCCTCCGGGCATAGCGGGGCGGTGCTAGGTTGCCGGCTGTACGTCGTGGCAGACGCCGCCGGGGGCCTCGGGCGTGGTGAACCCGGGGCCCTCGGCGCGCCCGGGGAGCGAGCGGAGCGAGCGGGAGATGCCGGCGGACGGGAGCGAGCGGAGCGAGCGCCTCGAGCCCGGGAGAGCCGAGCGGAGCGAGGCGCGGGGGAGCGAGCGGAGCGAGTTCCCCC
>Ga0208687_1000692_pt1 | contig 20096 bp, 16 predicted proteins | sample June2015DPH_6_10_FD_184695 | JGI IMG/M metagenome (GOLD analysis project Ga0208687, IMG submission 184695) | Peatland microbial communities from SPRUCE experiment site at the Marcell Experimental Forest, Minnesota, USA - June2015DPH_6_100... | ecosystem: Environmental > Terrestrial > Soil >...
GTACACCGGACAAAGAAGTCTTTTTAGCCTACTTCGAGAAAGGAATGCCACGCGCCCAAATTCGCGGCGCCAAGCTGAGTAGCACTTACCGGGTGCAGTGGTTCGATCCGCGTAATGGTAGCTGGCACAACGCGGGGATCGGAATCGCGCGCTCGAATCAAATCGGAGTTATTGAGTTGCCTGATTTCCCCGGGGATACCGATTGGGGATTGCGGTTGATTTATCAGAATGCCCCGGCGGCTGCTCGAGCCAGCAGCACGGATTGAACGCTGGCCGCTCGTGCCCCGTGCGGATAAGGTACAGTCGCCAGATTGGAATCTTGAACCCGGCCGATACCTTCCGGATTCGCCGTCGTCCGTGCCGAATCTCGGATTAACCTTGCCCAATCATTGGTAAATACAAGGCGACTGCTCGTTAGTAATGCCAAGAGCGATGGGAGTCTGGCCCGCTTTCAAAGTGCAGTCGTCCCATTTTCCGGGTAGGGCGTTTTTCATTCCAAATCCGGGTTAAGTGGTGGGCTGGGCTGTTATCGCCACTTATCGGTAAAAACTGGGCGACTTATGGGGAGTAATCCTTGGCTCGCGGCAGTCCGTCGCGTTGCGTATGGGGCCGCTGATTCGGGCCTCCTCCACCCAGAGTTGGCAGCGCACATACGCCGAGTCAGGGGAGTTCGGCGGCTCGGTGTCCGCGTCAGAAACTGGCCGGCCGCTGGACAGGGAGAGCGACTACTACAGAGTTCGGCCCGTGACAACCTCACGCGGCAAGGGGAATTCCGGCATGCTGGCGATGCTCCACGGATGTACTCTCCGTCGCGGCCACCTGTTAAGCTCGAATCCGAACTCGATTCAGCTCCGCCAGGAACGCTGGGGCAACGCGCACTTGATCAAGATCATTGCCTCCGATGAGTGGACCACCGCCGCCTTGAACGATGAGTGGACCGCCGCCGCCTTGAAGCTTGCTTCCCGATGGCCCTGGACTACCGAGGTCCAGAGCTCTTGGTGGTTATGTTAGGTCCCGGAGGAGGCCAAAATCTTTTTGCATTGGGTTGCGAGCGGATCATTGGGGGCAAGTCGAATGAACTCAGCTAAGATTCGTTTGGCAGACGGAAGGGAGCTGCCACCGAGGGCAAGGAGTGCTGTGTTGCGCACAAAAGGGGCTTGCTCAGTGTCGGAGAGGACCTTACCCAGGACCTCCAACGCCTGCTCCGACCCGATGGAGGCCAGCGACCACACAGCTTTTTCCAAGGCCCCCGCCCTGCTTCCGGTTTTTGCCAAAATGAACTGTTGTAGTCCCTCGACGCTTTCTGGGTCTTTCAAAAAGAGTAGCTCGTCGAGTGCCATATCCAGGACTTGGGCTTTGAGGTGCGGCAGCGCCTGGGCAAAAGCCGCCGCGCGACCCGGCCCCTTACAATTCATGATCGAGGTTAGCGCGGCCCGCTGCACACGGTCGTCAGGGTGGCGAAGCGCGCTGCGTAGCTGGGTGGTAATTTCAGGGTCGCCAAGCTCGCCCAAAACCGTACAGGCGTTTCGCACAATGTACCATCGCTCATCGGAAAGCCTCCGGCGCGCTGCCTCCATGGCAGCGACTCCTAGCAGGGGAGCGCACATGTGCACCAAGCGCAATCGATTGGAAGCCGAGTTTTCCTTTTCGAGGAGCGTAAAGACAACTTCCCCGCTCTTCGGCCCAAACCACTTCGCCAAGGAAGCCACGATCTTTGCCCAAGCGAGATCATCGCGTTTGGCCAGGTATAGCTCGATGACTCGCTCAAAGGACGCCGTAGTCAGCAGGTTCTCCAGAGCCCGCCCACAACAGTCGAGGTGTAGAGCTTTGTCTGTGGCAAGACAGTTCTGGAGGTCGAATCCGATCTTATGAACTGTCCCGAAATCCTCGTAGAGAGCGGCCGTCTGTGCGGCGGTGAGCAGGCAGTTGGCCGCCTGCTGATGGGAATCCCAATCAGCGTGCTCTTCCTCGAGCAATTCCCTGCTCAGGCGGGTCACAATCCCTCGCAGCAAAGGCAAGGTCGCCGCGCCTGCAACCACCGGGAGAAGTTGCGGCACCCTGGCAAGTTCATGGGCTCGCGTCTTGTCGGCGGGCAAGTCCAGGAAGCCCATATAATGCTCGACGACCTCGGTGACGTCCTCGATTCTCCCGGCGTTCATTGTCTCCTGGGCGTAATTGAGGAGGCGGTGAAAATCCTGGTCATCGAAACGCGCAATTCGCATGAGCTGAGCATGCTTCTCCTGGGGGTTCAACTGCACCCACATGATTTCCTGCCGGATGCGGTCGAAGACCTCCGGAGGCAAGTGAGCCTCCTCGACCACGCGTGAGAGCTTCTGGAGAAGACGCTCCGCGACATGAGTTACTTGCAGGCCGCGCATCAAAACCCGAACCACTTGTTCCTGCACAACCGGCATTGTGGAGGCCGCGGGATTATCAGCCAGTCGTTTGACCGCCAAAGCGACGGTCACGTCTTCCACCAGGCTTTGAGCCACGTTCTCGGGAGAGCGTCCTGCCAGCTCGGACTGCTTTTCAGGCGGCAATGTGGATAACAAGTAAGTCGGTGTCCACTCTTCGAGCATTCGCACCAGGGCACTCATGGACTCACGTGGGTCAGCCCCCGGGGTCATCAGGGCGGCCTGAGTCGCCTTGCCCGCAAGATCCAAGGTCTCCTTCGCCCCACCCGCAAAGCCTTCCGGCTTTTCCATGCCGACAGACCGCAGAAGCGATTCCAACCCTTGCCAGCCTGCCCCGGCGCCCGGTCCAAGAATCCCCTGAGCCATCAAGTAGGACTCGGGGTTCATATGAAGCACCGTATCTCCGCCTTCAGGAATAACCGCCGGAAGGATGCGCATCCCCGCAATGGGATTCTGTTGCAGAAAGGGTTTGATGCCGCCCGTCTCTTCAATGATTTTCGGCCTTGTGCCGAGGACTGCCAGCCCGCGCTTGAACTCACTGAGTGTGATCCCCGCTGAAAACGTGATCGCACCGATGCCTCGCCGCGAAAACTCCCCCTCGAGCTGGGAGAGAGAATTGTCGTCTGTCAGGAGTTCGTTGATCAGAACCCGCTTGTTCAGAAAGCCGAAGGTGAACTGTTGGGTCTGTCTGACCAACGTATTCAATGAAGCGTAGATCTGTGCCGTAGCTTTCTCTACCGCGGGGTGATCCACCGAATACATGACCACGGCCTTGAACACCGTTTGCAGAGAGTGGCCAAATGCCAGGCCCTCAGCCTTTAAGGTCGTCTTTTCAGCCATAAGCTACCTGCCGGAGGTCCAACCGAAGCGTGAAGACGCCTCAACCAGATGCTCCACTCTCGACCCAATTCCTGCCAAGAAACGTAAGGCAAGCACCCCGCCGTGTCAAGTCCGTCTCATCCAGAGGTGTGAGTGGGCGAGTTGCGTAAACGAAGCCCCGCGGGAGGGATGTACGGTTTTGCGCTTTTGCACTCGCCCATCAGCCGAACAGCCACGGCGCTCCACAAATCGTGCCTGATAAGCGCGATTCCTGGAAGTGCCCTCGACGCGCACGAAATCGCGCTGGACGATCTTGTCTTTGGTGATTGCCCGCGATAACGGCGTAGTGTTTACCGGCAGTATCCGCCGCCGATTCCTGGCGATAAATCCCCATCCGACCACTGATTTTCAAGTGGTCGATAACGCCGCGAATGAATTCGGCCTGGGAAGTCGCCTTCACGTCGAGTACCAACCGGTTCGCCCGCCAACGTAGCCCTCCAAACACGAAGGAATCCACGCCACGAGTTCCGATTACCTACTCTCTTGCAAACTCAAGGACGACGGTGGCTCCCACCCCGAAAGGGATTTCGGGGACCGCTCGGCATCCTCAAGCAGCCCTGCCCGCGAGAACCGTCGGGACCACTTTCGCAGAATCAATGAGTTGAGGACACAAGGCTCTTTGGCAGGCCGTAGAAGGCCCGCTGCGCCGTCCCTTTGGCAATGCCTGTTTCCCGGCGGATCGTACCCCAGGAGTGCCCCTGAGATCGCAAGGCCGCTATCATGGCACCGTCCACGGCGACTCTCGGCCTTCCGAGTCTCTTGCCTTTGGCTCTCGCATTCCTGATACCAGCGCTTCTGGACCAGGCTTTCTCCGGGGCGCCACCCTTTGACATCATCCTCGTTGACGACACTTCACGCCTTGCCCGTGACATTGCCGATGCAATGCGCCTCTACCAGCGGTTGAACTTTTCGGACATCCGAGTGGTGGCTGTCAGTCAAGGAATCGACACCGCGAGCGAACAAGCGGACGTATTGGTAACGGTCCACGGGCTTGTTGATTCGCTCTACGTCAAGGAACTCGCCAAGAAAACCCACCGCGGGTTGGAGGGAAGGGTCCTCCATGGTTTCCATGCCCGGGGCCGGTGTTTCGGATACCAGAACGTAAAAGCACATGACGGTGTGCGCCTTGAAATCAATCATGTTGAGGCGCCATTAGTCCATCGTATTTTCGAGATGTATGCTGGAGGTGCTTCTCTGAAGGGTGTGGCAAAGGCGCTTAATGCCGAGCAGGTTTCTCCGCCGCGGCCAAGAGCAGGGAAGAAATACGCCACGTGGTGCCCTTCTGGAATACGCGAGATGTTGAGACGCGAGCTTTATGCCGGCCGGATTGTATGGAATCAATCGCGCTTTGTGAAAGTACCGGGCACAAATCGGCGCGTGCGACGCGAGAGGCCGCAGAGTGAATGGCGAATCGTCGAGCGCCCGGAGCTACGCATTATTCCTATTGACCTGTGGGAGAAAGTTCAGGAGCGCGTCAAGGCTGTAGGAGAAATGTTCGGAAACAACGGCAAGGCTGGCCTGCTCGCGCGGTCGGCGACGAGTCCCTACTTGCTGACGGGTTTCCTCAAGTGTGGACAGTGCGGGGCCAACCTGGCGATTGTGACGGGTCGAGGCCCTGGCCGAAAATCGAAATACGGCTGCCCACAGAATTTCTACCGTGGGGCGTGCCCCAACGATTTGAAGGAAAACAAGGAACAGATCGAAGAAAGACTCTTGGCCGAACTGCAAAACAGAGTGCTGACTCCTGAGGTCATAGACTTCGCACTTGAGGAATTCGGGCGCCAACTCAGCTTGAAACTCTTGGACCTTTCGGACGGTCTTTCCCGATTGCGAGAGCGAAGGTCGCAGCTTGAGGCAGAACTCCGAAGGCTGGCCGATGCCGCGGCGCAGAATGGGGCATCTAGGTTCCTTCTCGATGCAATTGGTGAGCGAGAAAAAGCTCTGCGCGAGACTTCCAATCAGTTTCTGTCTGATGGTCCGCAGTCGGTGGAAGCCGAACTTGCGGAGATCCGTAGCTATGTGACCACCCGGCTGGCTGATATTCGAAGTTTGCTTGCGAAAAATGTCCCGCTCGCGCGGGTAGAGCTTGCAAAGCATGTAAGAGAAATACGGATGCAACCTTCCACAGTAGGAGCGGAGAGATTCTACGTTGCTGAAGGTGAATGGAATCTACTGGGTAGCTTTCCCGGAACTGGACCGACGCGCCAGCCGTCTGACTGGCGCGTTCGGATGGTTGCGGGGGCTGGATTTGAACCAGCGACCTTTGGGTTATGAGATGTTACCAGATAAGCTAACTCGTTGATTTTGCGGCACGGTTGGCCACCAAAAAGCACGCAAAATCACCCTTGGAACGCTCAAGTTGTACCTAACTTGTACTCGTTTTGGTCATCTGCGGGAACTTGCAACTCCCGCAACTTCGAACGCGGCGCACTCAGTCATAAGACCAGCGGTAGACGTACGCGTCCTGCATTGGTACTCTTTCCAGGTTCACTCTCTCTCCAGTTACAGACATTTGGCTGACGCCCTCGATTGTCCTGCGCAGGTCCTGGAACTGCATTCTCTGCGGACTTAAGATTACAATGTCGTCCAAGGACAAAGACACTCCCTTTAGGGCTGCCAAAGCCTCCCGAACTCGCCTGATGGCTTCGCGCAGTCCAGGTTCATGAGCAACTTCGGAAACAATATACAGGTTCCACTCTTCGCGTTCGGGGGAGTCATACCAGAAGGCCGCCGTGATCGGGAAATGCTGGCGGTCTAGCTCTTGCAGTAGTTTCTCCCCGTCCTCAATGAGTTCTTTTACCAGTATTGTCTTATACATTGCAAAACCCCACTCCGAGCATTAGCCACGGCATCCACCATGAGTTCGGCAAGCCGTTGGTCAACAGCACGATCATAGCGGCTCTCTTCCGACCAATGAGTCACGACATCCCAATTGTCTCCGAATGCTTGATCGCCCTTCGCGAGCTGCGTGATCGTGACATCCACCGCCGCCACGGTTGCCAGCTTCTTCAGATCGTGTATATAGACGGTGCTCGTCGAATTCTTAATTGGGAAGTCCTCGGCCTTAGTGAGCTTGGCAATGCATGCCTTCAACGCGCATTCCACGGCGTACCCTGCGAGGTAGTAAGCAGCGCCAAATCTTCCGTTGGCCAGGAGAACTTCCGCGTCCGCTAATCGGTCCTCAGCCAGTAATTGCAGGTCGGTTCTGTTCATCCGCCAGATAAGCATACACCGCTGTCTGCGCCTCGTCCAGCGTGGCGGGTCTGGCCTTTCAGGGGGCGGTGGCTCCTCTGACCGAGCAAGGCACGTTAGTTGCCAACTATTTTTCACCGGTCGAGAAACTTGAGAACCGAGTTTCGGTGGGGTTCACTCCCAAAAACGTGATCTCGTGACATGAGGTTGAATTGTCAAAATTGGGGGCGAGCAAGTGAAGTGGACTCAGGCACGCCACGTGCCAACTATATTTCACCGGTCGACAAATGTGAGCACCAAGCGCCATTTCGACGGGAGAATAAGGCGGCGGGCTGACCTCCAGTCAAGCCGACGCTATTCTCTGTGAGTCTCATTTTGCCGGGATAATTGTCCGTAAATTCTGCACCGGAGCCTGAGTTTACTTTGGGGCGGTGGGCTATTGGGGCAGGTGGATGGGCAGTTGGGCCTCTTCGCCAATTTCGACGGGCAATTCTGTGCTCAAGGGCTCCGTCTGTCCCTCAAATAGATTTCTTCGTCTCTCCATGGGGTCGCGGAGCGAGAAGAAGTGCCAATCTCGATCACCTGGGTATCTGTTCAGGTAAACCCGCAGTTCGGTTATATCCTTTACAAATTCATCCAAAGGGACAACTACCAGATCCAGAGTTGACTCTTGAGGTTTGTAGCGTCCAATCTTTCTCGGTGGAATGGGCAAAGTGGGCTGGCTCCATATGCTCTTCACAAGAGGGCACCACGCTTTATATACATTCCCCCAATTGTCTGCAATTACCAAGGCAGCCACTTCAGAGGGTGAATACCTCGGAACACCGAGTAAGTGCTGGGAGCCGTTGGTAACGCGAAACTCCATCCAGAAGATAGGTTGGGAGAGCGCGTCATCATCACTTAACGCGCGGCGGATTTGCACCTGCCCGACGCCATAATCAACAACCCGATATTCGAAATTATCGTCCATGGAAATTGTGCTGCCCGGTTGTTGTCGAATCTCGCGTTTCTGGCCAGTTCCGGCGGGCAGTGTCTCTTGGTTTTTCGACTGCGGGTGATCTTCAATTCCACTCGACGGGGTAATTATTGCCTGGCCTGCCGTAGCTCTGGCCGGGAGCCCTTCAATGGGAATCCTTGCTTCGCTCCGATAGTGCCAAGCCGAGCCCCAATCTGGATGCTGTACGCAACGGGCCTCGCGGCTATCTTCAGCCTTGAGCAGTAGTTCCTTGGGAATGACACCGTCTCGAATATCGAAGGAATACCGGCCTTCAGCCGTTTCGGTGGGGAGCAACTCGTGAATCAACGGCTGGCCCTCAGATAGAAGCCAAGCGGAGTATTCATAGAAAGGGTCCACAACGAGGAATGCTTTGAGGTTGGTACATGGGAACTGTCTGCCGACGTTCTGTATTTTCACATACACGGAGAAAATCCGATGCGGCGGTCCAGCCCTTCGCAAAGAATCGCCATCCTCGATGGATGTCGCGGAAACAAGCAATTCGCTCATGCGAACAATATGTTTATCCTTGGTGGTTTCCTTGGCGTCCCCAAGTGCGACCACAGTCATAAGCGCAACAGAAATGATAGCCGCCCGAAAGAGCGACTTCCCGCTGTTCTCGAGATTAATTGTCATAACGACGCCTACCGTACCGCTACCATACACCTGACCGCACCAGTGGGCAATGCCTGAGCCCAGTTTTTGGCGGGGATCATACCCAAATGCAAAGCCCGGTAAAATGAGGGAAAACCGTCAGAAGCGGCGGGGACCCAAATGAACCGGATGCACGCATACCGCGTGCCAAGTATTTTTTGCCGGTCGACAAATGTCAGCACCGAAGCCCGGCCCGGTGGAGGTCAAGCGCGGAACGCGGGCACATAAACGCAGCTCTCACGGTCGTCATGCTTGGCCACGCATTCGAGGCACACCCCGACCTGATGGGTTTTGCAATAGAAAATCGTTGGACGTTGGTTGCAGCGTGGACACATAGGCATTCCTGGCGCGGAGTACGTGTAAACATCCGGCTCTGCCCGACGGTTGGGATTCTCTGATGGCTTGGGTTTGGGTACCGGTGCCACGGGTCCTAATAGTCCAAGAACGCTGTTGGGTGACACCTGGGCGGAAGGATACTCCACCTTCGCGGGTGCGGGCTGTTGCGCGCGTGACTTTCCCATTACATCGATAATCTTCAGGACCGCCCAAATGATGCACGCAGGAACGCCAACAAAACTGGCGAAGTAAATATCAAAGAAGGCATATCCCGAAGACTTCGGGCTAGCAACGCAAGTTATCCAAAACAGCAGCAACAATACGACCCACGCGAGGGCTATAACCCCGAACACCTTGCGCAAGACCCACAGCATGGTGAGGCCTCCGGCACAACGCGTGGATGTTACACCGGGGCGTTCGACAATTCAACGACCGGCGTAGTCACCAGGAAGCGGCGGGCCAACCTCGGGTTGGCCCGCCGCCGTTTTTGGCGTGGTCCTCATGCACCTGGATAGCCCGCGCGAAGGATTTGGTCGGCGGCGCGGAAGATGCGTTGGGCGGAACGCTCGGTGAACGCCTGGCCCTGGCCCCATGATTGGATGTAACCACGGCTGTATTCGGCTCCCGGCAGGCCAAGGGACTCGCAGCACAGCAAGGAAACGGCCTCGGCTTCCATTTCTCGGATATCCCGTGGTGTGCGGTCGGTGTCCGAAAGGTCGCCTTCGTCAATGTGGCCAAGCAAAACGTGGCCGAGTTCATGGAAAAGGGTTTTTACCGGTAGAGCGGCAATCGGGCTAACTGCGATCTTCCGGCCACGCTTGGCGTATCCCTGCGTGTTGCCGTCCAGGTCCTCGAACGGTACACGCCGAATGTCCAACGCGGCAAGGGCTCTTTCTTCGTTCCATTCGGGGATGGCGGGCGTCTGGTATTCTGCGCCATCGGTCTGTGAAAGAACGAACCAATGGGCCTTGTAGGTGAAATGGGTAAAGGAAAACTCCTCTTCCTGGTCGGTGCCGTCATCTTTCTTGACCGCCTTGGTGCGCGTGCAAGTCAGCGGCATACATAGGGTCAGCGCCTTCTGGCCTTTCTTGACATATCGGCCTAGCTCTTTCCACTTCGGGAAGGTTGCGAGCGGCCCCGGCTGGATTCCGCGCATGATGCACTGGAACAAAGCCAAGAGTTGATTTCCGAGTGAGTAATTGTGGAACCGGCTGTAGGCTTCATGAATGAAGCCGGGCTTTTTCACGGCCTCGTCTATAAGCGCTGCCCACGAAACCAGAGGTTTTCTATCTTCGGCGGTCGTGGCCTCCCCTGTGCGAACCTGCAACGAACCCTCAACATTAAATTGACCTCGATTGGTCTGTTTGATTTGCTCGATCATTTGTTTTTTCTCCTTTTCTGCGCCCGTTTCTCGCGGGGCACGAAAAGGGCGAGTGGGGCCTGCTCGCCAGTGCCAAGGGCTGCCTTTTTGCGGGGGAGCCAAGAAACTTCGCACTTCGTTTTGTTTCTTGGGGGAACCGCAAACCCGGAGGGTGTCCGTCAGTTGACGGACAAAGCAGAAGCCCGCCGTGCCGCCAGCGCGCAGGCGGCTTTCCCATCTCGCCGTGCCCGCGAGAAACCGGTGCCAGAAAAGGAGATTGGAGATAATTGTGTGGATTGATCGCTGCCATTCAGCGGGAATTAACCGGGGGCAGTACTACCGTACTGTTGAATCACAATTACATCAAGTAATACGCTTTTGGTTTATTGCGGCTCGCGCGGGCTGATCATCCAAATCAAGGAGGTAACGCAATGTCAGATGCGAAGGGACTTGTGCTTTGAGATTGTCGAGATCGAGATTACGAAAGACGCTGACACTGAACCGCGTGTCTGCGGCAGCCGGCGTTTCCTACGTTATAGACACATCGCTTTTTGTTTGCCATGTGATACAATGTGTTGCCAATCGACCGAAAAGAGTGTGGCACTCCCAATGACTAATGCAAAACAGGTTGTGTACTATTATGATGGCAACCAAGCGAAACCAGACGTGGAGCCGGACCTCCTGGGAAATGTACTGGTTCCCGCGAACGGATCATTGATTACCCGCCACGGAAAATCGTGGAAGGTAGCACGCGTTATCGAGGATCTAGCCTCTGATGGCCGACTCCCTGTCTTCAAGGTTTTCCTTGCTACGCCTCAGTCCTCTTAGCATCTGAATTCGGTGAATACTTCTCTAGAAAACCGGGGGAAAGCCGGGTAGCGCATCAGAGTTGTTCCGCCTTTTGGAACTACTCTGCGTCTTTTATCCCTCCATAACATTCTCAAAATGCTATCACTAATTTACGAACCGCAGAGCAGAGCGGCCTGCGCTCAACTCTAATGCGCTACCGCGACCCGTTTCTAGGGCCACCCGCGTTTCCCCCTGACGCCGTTTCCCTCATTACAACTGCTGCATTGCTTCTCAGAAAACATCTTTCCCAGAGGCCCATCTAGGCTTTTTGTCCAACTGCTTTTTATCAACACTCTGAAATGCTATCTCAACCGTCTGCTCTGTGACCAGGGATAGGCTCGCCGGCAGCTGCTCGTCCGGAATTTTGTCAATGGCGTCAGATAGTAGCTTGACATTTCTATAGTCCGTGACAAAATCTTTTCGATGTTGATGTATAAATTGGTTGAAAGCAAAGATGAAAGTCCTACAGCCTACCGCACCGCTTTCGTCGTGTATGTTCGGGTCGGTTTCACACTTTAGTTCGGTCTCCGCAAGGATATCTTGCACGAATTGGTCCCATTCCTGCCGCGCTTGTTTCCTTGCGTTGTGCGCCTGGATAGCAGCCATTATTACGTTACCGAGAGCCGTGCCGATGACTTCTCCAGCTTCGTAGTTGCGTTCGATTTGTACTCGGTTGTAATTGTCATTGTTATAAGTTGTGCAAGTGAGGTTACTAGCAATACTGCTGCAATATGTTTGTGACGATGCTCCGTTGTCATAGCTGGTACATGCGATGTTGCCACCCACATCACTACAATATGTCTGAGTTTGTGCCAAGACCGGAACCGCGACCAGCATACCCAGCAGAACCCAAAAAGCTATCTGGATTTCTTTTTTCATGATTGCTCTCCTCTCCTCCCCCTTTCCAATTCAGCTTATTTCCTGTGCCCGTCCTGGCTCAGGGTAGATTCAACTCCCGCACGGAAGGAATCACATTCTCATTGCTGACTTTTATCGTCCCTCCTTTGTTTGCGGCGATGGCAGAATCTACATCTTGTCCGCTCCGAACTGGCTTCCCGTCGATTTCCCATATTACATCACCAACAAAAATGAAAATCCGCTCAGCTACGGACCCTTCGCGCACGGACGCGACCTTGAATCCCTCGTCGGTAGAGTAGCCAGCTACACCGAAAGATGTCGTTTCGCTCTTAGGGGCGGGCTGAGCGGCAGCAGTAGGTTGAGCAGTAGGAGCAACCCGGCCGACCAGAGCGGGGCGGTTGGTCCCAACTCCCGCCTGGGACGCTTCCAATTTGGCCGTGACTCTTTCGGAATCTGGTGGAGGTTCGACGGGATGAGCGCCTCGACCTGTATCAACGCTATCGAACTGGTGGACTATGTGCTGACCATTCTCCAGACGTGGGTCAGACTTCGTTTTCTTTTGGGCTGGTCCGGCTAGGTCTTGCACAACTGAGGTTATTAACCGACCCCTTGCATTGATGGCCCTTAATGCGTTTCCCATGTTGTAGCCAAAAGCAGAGTAGCCATTGCCGCCAGTCTGAGTGCTGTAGACGTGGTAACGGTGAGACACGATTGCGCCGTCATCGTTATAGGCGTTCGCGTAGAGGATGTTCGTATTGATTTGATATGGGACGTTTTCCTGGGTCGTGGTGGTGGTCGTGACCTCGCCGTTATAGGTATAATTCCACGTTCCACCATAGTTGTCCGTGACAGTCCCACTACCTGAAACTGGCGTAGTATTGGTGGCGGTGGTAGTCACGGCTTGGAAGCCCTGGAAAAACCTCGGGGAGTTTGACAAAACGACCAAAAAGTTAGCGTGGTCCTTCAACGGATTCGGCAAGAAACAAACGTCCGGGTAGTTTTTGGCATTCTTTCTCACCCAGTTGTTAAGCCACCCCTTGGAAGTCCCGTCTCGAATATTGTAGTGGATAAGACGGGCACCTTGTGGAGTCGGAGCCATGTATCCAAAGGACACGACTTTAGTGCATGGCTCCGACTCCACAAGGTGCCCGTCTTATCCACTACGCATAAATAATGCAACCAGCTTTTTCATAGCCTTCTCCTGACCGCTTTCAGCAGTCTATGGCGTTAGGTCGCGATTCTAGCTCGCAAGATACCTTGGGATTCCACAGAAACAGGATTTCCTGCGTCGTCGTCGAACGGGGACATAGAGCCTCGCCAAAGCCGGGATCAGCATTACCCCTTGTAACTTAAGCGCTGTATTAAGCCAATAGTACGGGGGTACCAGAATTAAAATATCCTCGCCAAATCCGTGAGCGCGAGAATGTCGAATAGAAAGCCTGCCAGCAGACAGAATTGCACCAGAACGCGCCAGACCGAACCCCGTATGGCTGACTTTACAGGGGCAAGCCGGGGGTGCCGGGAAATTCTCTTTGGGAAAAGGGTCAGGCACCTTTTTTCCAGAGGGGAAACGGTGTCGGGAAACGGGGGTGGCCCTAGAGACGGTACCTGACATCGTTTCCTTTCTCATAACAGTATTCCTTAAAACGGCTGATCTGAAACCCACCGTTGAGCAAGGAGGCTTTGATACTCAGCCGACCTGCCAAGACATGGAAAAGCGCGGCACTGAATGTCCATTGAAACCAGCTCCCCACGAATCCGGATCAGGCACCCTTGTTTTCTTCAGAGATAAGGAAAGAGCTGAAAGGTTTGTTACTGCGTTCACTCATGCCGTGAAGTTATGTGGGGGAACGCCTGATATGTTTCCGCCCACCGAACCAAAGAAATAGACGATTAGCGCGGACCGATTCGGTAGGTCCGCCGTTCTTGGGCAGAGGCGCAGACCTTGAAAAACAGGTCGGCGCACTGCCGGAGATCATGCCCGTACTAAAGCCCTGCCGGAAGGGAGTCCCTTCGGCCATTGGCATCATGATTGGACGTAACCACGGCTGTATTCCGCTCCCGGTAGTCCAAGGGACTCATAGCACAGCAAAGAAACGGCCTCCGCTTCCATCTCGCGGATATCCCGTGGTGTGCGCTCGGTATCCGCAAGGTCGCCTTCGTCAATGTGGCCAAGCATTACGTGACCGGCTTCGTGGAAAAGGGTCTTAACCGGGAGAGCGGCAATCGGGCTGACTGCGATCTTCCGGCCACGCTTAGCGTGGCCCTGGGTGTTGCCGTCCAGGTCCTCGAACGGTACGCGCTGGATGTCCAGCGCGGCAAGGGCTCTCTGTTCGTTCCATTCTCGGATAGCGGGCGGCTGGTAACCCGCATGAGGTGGTAAAACTTCAGCGTTTTGGCTTGGTGGACAAGAAAGGCGAGAAACTGACGCCGAAAGGTGAAAAACTCTACACGGGCCAGGTGTAAGGCTGCAGGAAGCTCTCCATTCTGAAGGCTCGGGCCTGGGCTGCATCTGGAGAGCCTTGCCGATGACGCTCGCGCGTCCAGCCGCTGAAAAAAGCCCTGTAACTACTGGTGTCAATCCCCTTTGTCTTCGGTGTGGCCGGGGAGTGGTTAACAGTTGTGTTTCCCGTTAATCCTTTACAGCTTTTGGGGCGCGAGCCTCAGACCTGGTCGAAACAAGATACCAAAGGTCAATGTTTGGAAATGACTGTGTGTTCGTCATCGAAGGAAAAACCACGAAAGCAGTTACCGTGTTATGTCAGATCTTACTCAAGCATTTTGATTTTGGGAACGCTCTCCAAGTAGACTCGACTATCGACAGTATGGCCCTTCGCCCGAAGCTGTCTCACGAAAGGTTCAAAGTGGACGTAGCCGCAGATCACAAGTGTAGTTCCCGATCCACATTCGATTAGTTTCCGTACCCATGCCTCTTCTCTTACATCGTCAGTGGGCACGCGGAACGTAACACCGCCCTCCGACATCGGCCGGCTGCGCTGTTCATTGAGTATCCCCGCCTGGAATTTTTCTTCGCTTGTCATGTCAAGGTTAAACCAGCTTAGACCACTCCCCTGGGCGAGGCGTTGCGCGATCGATTTGGCGGCTTTCTCGTCGTACTCCTCTGCGATTGCCTGAAGCGGCTCCATCCATGTTGTTACTTTGAGGAATCCCGACAACAATCCTTCCAAGCCTGGATCCCGACGCTGCATTCTGTGGTCCGTTCCAATCACTACGAAGTTCATGGGTTTTCCTACGGAATTTGCGTTTTGACTCTCTGGAAAGTTACCACGGCCCCGGCGCCCGATTCATCGCAGAGTCTGTCATCGCAGAAACTGCCAGGCCATTCGGTAGCTCCCAAGCGAAGACATGGGTCAAGATTAGGAACCTCAGAACCATTGCCGTAGGCATGTCCGCTTGCTTTATGCCTCTTGCTCGTTTTGCCGCACTTCTCAACAGGTAGCGGGCCTGTGTAAATTTATCGCCGCCGCCAAAACGACTTCCTTTGGCTTTCCCACCTTGAACAGGTCGTGCATCTGACGTAAGTTATCGCAGTACCATGTCAGGAGTCCCGTGTACCTGTCGCGAGAATCGGCAGGCAGGTATTCGGGGTTCTTCGCCAAGCCGGTCCAAGTGACGAGTGCGCTGAAGGAAACATGAGCACCCGCGTTAAGGGTATCCATCGGAGAAAATGCTCCGTAGTTTAATCCTGGCTGTGACACTTTTAACTGTCCTCTGCCCTCGAACACTACTTGGTTGACCTCCCTATAGAGTCGTGACAATCCGTTCGGGGGCTCCCCGGACAATAAGTGATGCAGTTCCCTCTCATCAGATATGAAAAGAGCATAGAGCGTTCGGATATATAGTTCCTCCGGCTGGCGTAGGCGTGTGAGCCAGGCAAACAGCTTCCCGTCCGCTAAATCTCTGGAAATGGAGTCTCTGAGTTCCTTCATCGCCTGAAGAACCCAAAATGTCAATTTGTCGGGAGATGCAAACTTGCGTATCAACCCTTTCACAATGGGGTCATCGAAGTGATCTTTGTCTGTGTTGCATCCTCGCACAGGGCAGTGCGGATTCACCTTGACTTTGCTCATTCCAGCCTGCTCCACACGTTCTAAGAATCCCCTCAGGTTTGTCCTGGGGCTTGTGCCGGACACCGACCAACGCCACTCTCCCCAAAGCCTAGTATCAGCTCTTCGGTGGTTCCCAAACCAAGGACCAGAGAGTTCTAAATGCACAAACTCTGCGCTTGTTAGTGATTGATCCGTTTCAAGAGATCCTCATACTTCTCCCGATACCATGATTGCCGGGGTTCAAGTTCGTAGGCCGCACGATATTCCTGCAAGGCTTCTCGCAGGTTGCCTTTGTGCTCCAGCGCTGCACCAAGGCAAAAGTGCGCGTAGCTGTCTTTCGGGTTGAGGAGCAGGGCCTCGCGGTATTCCCCAATCGCTCCATCCCAGTCCTCCTTCTCCGTTAGCGCATTGCCGAGGAAGGCGTGCGCTGTCTGATCTTTCGGGTTGAGGAGCAGGGCCTCGCGGTACTCTCCGATCGCTCCATCCCAGTCCTTCTTCTCCGTAAGCGCATGGGCGAGGGAGGTGTGCGCAATCTCATCCTTCGGATTCAAGAGCAAGGCCTCGCGGTATTCTGCGATCGCCCCGCCCGAATCGCCCTTCCATCCAAGCGCGTCGCCGAGGAAGGTGTGTGCAACCTCATACTTCGGATTGAGACGCAGGGCCTCGCGGTATTCTGCGATGGCCCCCGCCCTATCGCCCTTCGCCTCAAGCGCCACGCCGAGGAAGGTGTGTGCAACCTCGTCCTTCGGATTGAGGCGCAGGGCCTCGCGGTACTCTCCGATCGCTCCATCCCAGTCCTCCTTTTTCCTAAGCGCGTCGCCGAGGGAGGTGTGCGCAATCTCATTCTTCGGATTCAAGAGCAGGGCTTCGCGGTACTCTCCGATCTCCGCTTCCAAATCACCTTTATGTCCAAGCGCGTCGCCGAGGAAGATGTGTGCAACCTCATCCTTCGGGTTTTGGCGCAGAACCTCGCGGTATTCTGCAATCGCCCCGTCCCAATCGCGCTTGTGCCTGAGCGAATCGCCCATGCTGAAGTGGGCCCTGTCGTTGTCGGGATTCAGGCGGAGAGCCTCTTGTGCTTCCGCCAGCCCCTCGTCCGGCTTGTTCTCAACGTTAAGAACACAGGAAAGCGCCTCATGCAAATCGGAATTTTGGGGGTCGAGCCGAACCGCTGCGCGAAACTCGGCCTCGGCGTTCGCGTATTGCCGCTTATTGAAGTATTCCGCTCCACGTGCTACATGTTGCCGGACGTCTGTTTTACGCGCCTGTAACGCTGGGTCAACATGTTCCGGCTTTGTCACCTTGGCGTTTCTGAGCGCACTTACAAGTTCGTCTTGGCCGCCAGCCAAGCGGACTTCTTGTAGATAATCACCGTTGGGCTCGAAATCGATCCCGCGTTCTTGGACCAGCATGGTGACTCGGTGGCTCGGAACTTGCCCCGTGAGCAAGGCGAAGACCTGTACCTGGTTTAACGGCTTCTTGCGTGCTCCGCCTGTTGGCTGAGGGTACTTGGCTGCGCGCAGGGCTTTAAGAAATGCCGCGCTCGCGCCTGCGGCCTTGAGAGTTTGGAGAAAATCTTCCGCCGGGGCGAAATCAGTCCCGCGCTGCTCGATCAGCCTTGCCCCCGAATCGTCTCCAAATCCGTCCCGAACCATGTTGGTGACTTGCTCCTCGGTGAAGGGCTTCTGTTGCGCCCTCAGGGGCACCGTCAGAATCACTGCGATGATGAGGATTACTACGGTTACGACCGGTCGACGCCACATTGGCACCTCCCGAAAACGGGAATCACTACGATGATGTGCGGGCATTCTACCACGAGAGGTTCAAACATTCTGATTCGTCCACGGGCGCACCAATAGGCACTGGTCCTAATGTCCGAAACACAGTTAGAGCCAATAGAAGTGCTTTCACACATGGAGGAAATGTCAAGGACACACCCTTTTTCCATAATCAATGCCCCATGCTGTACCCTTCACCGTGTTGATGCGACTCGCTCACTGATTCGTGCGGGGACTTTTCAGTCGCGCGGCCTTGGTCTTGGGCGCCCACTTCATGCCCGGTCTCTAATGCGGACTGCTTCGAAACGTCGCGGCTTAAATCTTCGCCTAATTTTCCTGCGTCGTTGGTATAAATCTGCGCGTCATAGCGCCCTCGTGAGACGGAAACATACGCTAACCGTGAATTGACGAGCTGGTCGTGGGCCTGCTCGGTGTCCACGTGTACGAGCACGCGGTCGGCGGTGGCCCCCTGGCTGCTATGGCTGGTGACGGCATAGCCGTAATCGACATGCGGGTGCTCCCGGATGTTGAATTGCACTTCCTGGCCGGAGTCCAGCCGAACTTGAAGGTTGCCTTCGGCGTCAATCTGTTGGACTGTTCCGAGTTGCCGGTTGGCAATGTGCTCATCCCGGTAAGGCGCGGTGAATTGCACGCGATCACCTGTAGAAAGGTCTCGTTCCGCTTCCCGGTAAACACTTACGCCGTGCAGTCGGTGCGGGTCGTAGGTAAACTGCTGGCCGTTATCGCGTTCCACGGTGAGTAAGTTTTGTTCGTGGTCAACGCCTGTGACATGAACGTATTCTCCCGATTTGACGCCCACCGCGTTGCTACCGCGTGCGTATCGCACGATGTCACCGGGTTCGTACTGTGCGGCCCACTGCCGGTCGGCTCCCGTCATCTCCTGGCGCGGCACCAGCACGGTCAACCGGTGTTCCTGGTCTTCGACCCGACCGCTGGATTGCAGTTCGCGGTGGATACCCGCGTTAATCTCCTCGCGGGATCGGTTGTCGGGGGATACCACCAGTGTCCGGTCGGGTTGCTCGGCATAAGCCTTGGCGATTGCCTCCAGGCGTTCTTCCCGGTTCGGGATTTCATGCACGCGGCCCTGCTGCCTGAGACTGTCAATCGCCTCGTGCACATGACCGTGGGCGAGTTGCTCAACGGTTTGTTTCAATGCGGGGTCTTTCTGGCGAATGATTTCGTCAAGGTGCGCCGTATTCATCCCGGCTTCCTGAAGCTGCTGGAACGGTCGCCCGGCCTCCACTCCCTGGTGCTGGCGTGTGTCACCCACGAAGATTACTCGGTCCTGTTCTTCCAACCTGCGCATGAATTCGTTGACCTGGCGAGTGCTCGCCAAGCTCGATTCATCCACAATGTACAGGTGTCGTTCGCTGTGCTCTCGGTGCGATCCGGCGAGATGGCGCTGCAATGTACTCGAATGGATGCCTGCTTCTTCAAGCTGGTGGGCGGCGCGGGAAGTTGGCGCTAATCCCTCAACTTGATAGCCCTGGCGCTCGGCGGCCTCCCGGATGGCAGAAAGGGAAGTAGTCTTTCCCGCTCCTGCGACACCCTCCAGCCCTGTCACTTGATCCCGGCTGCTGAGGATTTCCGCCACCGCCCGGCGCTGGCTGCTGGAAAGGTGATCGAACTGGCCAGCCAATTCCTGCCGGTTTTGTTCCGAAACCAGCGGCTCGTGGTTTCCTTGCCCGGCCTTCATGCGGGTAACGTTGTCGCGCTCGTAGTCCAGCATTTCGCGGGTTGTGAGGGTCCGGTCTGCGCCTCCAGGGCGCTCCCGGCTCACTTCGATGAATTCCCCTGACCGGATGCGGTGCTCAAGGTTATCGCGGATTTCCCTGAAAGTGGACTCACTCATGGAGCGGCGGAGTGCATCGCGGATCAATTGACGTTCATCCACTACCGCCTCACGCTCGATGTTTTTGTCGCGGGCATAGGTGACCGCCTCCCGTGTGCGCGTTTCTCTCTCCTGGGTACTGTGATGTTCCTGCGCGCCTCGGGCCTGCGCCTCCTGTACTACACGCTGCGCCTGGTTGCCAAAGGCTTCCGCAATCTCCTGGTGCCGGATGCGCATCTCCTCGTGCGAGAGTGCCGGCAGCTTTTCCTCACGTGTCTGGTGAGCGGCGATCTGCGCCGCACCAGCGCCGCGCAACCCTTGCTCTTCCAGGTGCTCTTTGATTTGCTGGCGGCGCGGGCTGCTGGCGTCCAAGTATTCCTGACTGTACCCCTTGATTTCCGGCTGACCGCTTTTCCCCTGTTCGATTTCGTAACCGAGTTCCTGAAGGCGGTGGGCCAATTCGGACCGGTACACTGCCGTTGCGTACTGCTGGCTCTTGAACAATTCCTGCGGCTGAATAGCGTGGGCTGTTCCGTCTGCGGTTTCGGTGACGTTAAAGAACACAACATGCGTGTGAAGCTGCGGGGCGGCGTAACCCTCCACCGGCCTCGCGCTATCGTGCTCGAACTTGGCCGCAACCCATTGGCCGGTTGTTTCGGCAGGATGGTTGCGGCCTATGCGCGCCTGTACGTAGTGTTCCAACTCGCCAAGGGCAACCTGTACGCTTTCCCGGTGCGCGTCTCTCACCCGTTCGTCACCGCCGACCAGCGCCGTGAGTGAAACGCTTTTGGGTGCGCTAAGGGTAGCGTCCCACCCGGCGCGGTGTTCCATGGTGGTCACCTTGTCACCCTGTTCGTTCA
>Ga0208687_1000702_pt1 | contig 19903 bp, 20 predicted proteins | sample June2015DPH_6_10_FD_184695 | JGI IMG/M metagenome (GOLD analysis project Ga0208687, IMG submission 184695) | Peatland microbial communities from SPRUCE experiment site at the Marcell Experimental Forest, Minnesota, USA - June2015DPH_6_100... | ecosystem: Environmental > Terrestrial > Soil >...
TGGGTCTGGAAATATCCAAGGCCTGCGCGATGTCCTGGCCCAACGTTGCCCCGGCTGCCATCGAGATAATCCGAGCACGTTGGACCAGCCGAAAGGGAAGACTCCGGCTGCTGGACCACGCCGCCAAGGCGGTCCGTTCCTCGGCCGACAGAATAATCGGAGCTGCGACTCGGCTCATGTACTCAAGCATACTGGCCTTATCTGTATAAGTCAAGGTAATTATGGGACACCACACTAGTGCCGTTCGCCTCTTGATTGAGGTACCGCTTCCCAGCAAGTGAAGATAAAAAGGCAGGGCGAGGTGAGTTCTTTCCGAAGATGAGACGCAAAGGGCTTAAATTGCTGCGAGAGTTGATGGTCTGGGCAGCCGTGCTGGTCCAGGTTCATCTCTTCATTGTCGGGGAACTTCACCATCACATCCTTGCTGATCCCCTTTCCGGAATCCAAGGGCAGGCGCGCGAAGGCGTTGGGTCAGCGAAAGCAACCCCAGATAATAACCCTTTGTGCGCAGCTTGCCAGATTGCTCGCCAGGGGTCTATTCACCCCGCGCTACAGAGCCTCGGCGTCCTGCACTTATCCGAGGAGCGAAGTAACCCCTCCTCACCGGCGCTTTACTTCTCCTCTATCTTTCAGATACCTCCTTCCGGACGAGACCCACCTCGCTCCTAAGCGACCTCACAGCTTTCTGCCGCTTTAAGCGGCCAAAATTCTTTCGCTGAGGAGAGACTTATGCACTTACTACCTCGCCGCCACAGTTCCCCTAAAAGTTTTGCCCCATCCCGCTTCACCTCAACAAATTTCCAGGAGCGAGAGGAGAGTTCTATGCATTCGATCATGTTCAGACGGCCCTCGCAAGGGCCGGATTCTGGCAGTGGGTCTCGAAGGATGTCTTACCTCAACGGCCGGGCGGGAAGGATCGCCGCCATCTTGTTTCTGCTGACGCTCGGAGTCGCACGCTTTGGGAGCGCACAGGGAAGTAATTCGGCGTCAATTTCAGGCACAGTCCTGGACCCCTCGGGCGCCGTGGTAGCCAACGCAACGGTCACCATCCAAAACCCGGTCAGCAGTTATGAGCGGTCAGCTACAACAGACGGTTCGGGTAGTTTCAGTTTCCCGAACGTACCGTTCAACCCGTACCATCTGGAGGTCACGGCTACCGGATTCGCTCCCTTTGTACGGGATGTCGAGGTCCGGTCCTCAGTACCTGTCAAGCTGAGGGTTGACCTGAAGATCAGCGCCGCAGCAACCACCGTGACGGTCACGGGCGAGGCCGCGGACCTTATTGAGGCAACGCCTGTCAACCACACCGATGTTGATCGCGGCTTGTTCGACAAGCTTCCGCTTGAAAGTCAATCATCGTCCGTCAGCTCACTCGTTACGCTTTCCACGCCGGGAATCGCCGCGGATTCGAACGGTCTCTTCCACGGAATGGGCGATCACGCAGAGAACTCATTTTCTGTTGACGGCCAGCCCATCACGGACCAGCAAAGCAAGGTTTTTTCCAACCAGATTCCAATGGATTCCATCCAGTCAATAGAGGTGGTCCCCGGCGCGCCGCCCGCCGAATTTGGGGACAAGACGAGCGTGCTGATTGAGGTCACGACGCGCTCCGGCATGGGCGTCACGCGGCCGCATGGCGACGTGACCACATCCTACGGCACTTTTGGCTCGGCCACGGGCGGTTTCCAACTTGGCTATGGAGGCCAGAACTGGGGAAACTTCATCGCCGTGAACGGGTTGAACACCAGCAGATTCCTCGATCCTCCTGAGTTTACCGTGATGCACGACAAGGGGAACGAAGAGAACGTGTTCGACCGCGTGGACTACAAGCCCGCGCAAGCCGACTCGCTCCAGCTAAACTTCGGCTACACGCGCTCCTGGTTTCAAAATCCCAATTCGTTCGACCAGCAACTTCATGTGGGTCTCACTAACCCTTTGACCGGCAACCCTCTGGGCCCGACGGATGAGCGCTCACAAATCGGGACCATTAATGTGGCCCCAAGCTGGACGCACCTGATCAATGCGGACACCGCGTTTACGTTTGGCGGCTTTCTGCGGCGGGATCAGTATAACTATTACCCGAGCCGTGACCCTTTTGCGGATTTGGCTCCGGACCTCCAGGGGGAGACGGTCGGCCAAGGCCGGACGCTCACCAACATGGGCCTTCGGTCGGCCGTGACCTACGTGAAGGGTATCAACAACCTGAAAGCGGGTGTCACGTTTGAACACACATTGCTTACGGAGAGTGACAACATCGGTATCGTCGATCCGACGCTCATCCCGTCGATCACGCCCTCTTGCTTGGATGTGAACGGCAACCCGCTGCCCGGCACTCCGTGCGCGATTCTCGCTCCCTACGACTTGACGCTCGGAGGAAACCTTTTCTCTTTTCACGGGCACACGGACGTGAAGGAGCTCGCGCTCTACGTCGAGGATCAGATCACCAAGGGGGATTGGTCTTTTAACCTTGGACTTCGCGGGGACTCGTATAACGGCCTGGCGACCGTCAAACAACTCGAGCCCCGGCTCGGTATCGCTTACAACATCAAGCCAAGCAATACGGTGCTTCGCATTTCTTATGCGCGCTCCCTGGAAACTCCGTTTAATGAGAACCTGGTCATCGCGAGCACGGGGTGCGAGTACCCGTTCCTTGCTACCCTTGTGCCTCCGCCGGGTGTCTCGTGTAACCTCGGACCGGTTCAGCCGGGCTGGCGCAATGAATTCCACGCTGGCCTGCAACAGGCATTCGGGCGGCACCTGGTCGTGGATGGCGAGTACGTTTGGAAGTACACCCACAACTCCTACGACTTCGGCATCGTGGGTGCCACTCCCATCTACTTCCCCATCGAGTGGACCCGCTCGAACATCCCCGGATGGGACCTGCGCGCCACCGTGCCGAACTATCACGGCTTCTCTGCGTTCGTGGTCGCGTCCAGCGTGGCCGCGCGCTTCTTCCTGCCGCAAGTCGCCGGGTTGCCCATCATTCCGCCTGCCACCGGCGTCTTCCGCATCGACCACGACGAGTTTCTGAACCAGACGACACACCTGGAATATCAGCCGTGGAAGCGCGGGCCCTGGTTCGCGTTTAACTGGAGATATGACAGCGGGCTTGTAGCCGGTGCCACACCCTGCTACAACCTTTTAACTGCGACCTGCCAACCGACATCGACCATGCTGAATGGCCAACCCGCGGTGACTATGCTGAACACCATTACAAGCGCGTCTCTGACTGCCGATCAGGAGTTCGAGGCCGGCTTCACCTGCAACGGCGTAGGCGCGACCCCATTTCAAGCTCTGCCCAGCACGTGCCCGGCATCACAGTTCGGGTCTACGCTCATCAGAGTACCGGCGCCAGGGACGGAGAATGACGACCACAACCCGCAGCGAATCCAGCCGCGCAGCTTGTTTGACATGGCTGTGGGCGACGACAACCTGTTGCACGGCGACCGCTACAAGTGGAGCCTGCGCTTCACGGTCGTCAACCTGGCCAACAAGGAAGCGCTCTACAACTTCCTTTCCACGTTCAGCGGCACGCACTATGTCACGCCGCGTACGTTTACCGCGGAGTTGGGGTTCCACTTCTAACATCACCACATCCTCATGCCGGCCCCGGCCCGGACAGAACTCTTGTCCGCCGGGGCCGTCAGTGGTCTCAAGTTCCGAAAGTCTTCGTTTTTTGCGAAGAATTCCTGCGATCATCGCTTGGTCGAGGACGGCGGGAATTGGCGATTGTCGATTGACGATATTCGAAACTCGAACCTAGTGTCATGTAACGCAAGTTCGTTGATGAAGTCAGGCAGTCAGGGGATTCGCTTCCCAGCCCCGCCAGGGGCGGAAGATTGTAGCCCAGGGCGCAAGCCCTGGGAAAGACGACCCACTCCCCGCCTTCGGCACCCCTCTCCCGCTCGGGCGGGAGAGGGGACGGGGGTGAGGGAGGGCTCGCCTACCCACGGCTCACGCCGTGGGCTAAGTTTTACCGCCCCTATCGGGGCTGTGGAGTTGTTCTCAGAGTACGGCATTTATTCAACGAACTTAAGTTACAGAACACTAGAAATTCGAAACTCGCAAAAGATGCTGCTGCAACCCAGTGGAGCCGAGTTTCGATTTTCTGCCCCCACAATCAGCAATCAGGCCGCCGCGGCGGGTCATTCACCAATCACCGATCACCAATCACCAATCGGCAATGAAAACCTGGTCTTCCGTTGCGGGCGAAGGCCGCGTTGTCTGGACTAACGCTAATAGGCCCGACCCCGGGCCCCCAGTCTCCTATCACTTATTCTTCCACACCGGTTTCCGTTTTTCGAGCAGCGCTCGCAGTCCCTCCTGCGAATCTTCGAGTTCAGACAATTGGTTGAGGTAGATGTCTTGGGCGTTCTTCAAAGCCTCGTTGAGGGGTCGCCAAGTCCCCTGGAAGATGACCTGCTTGAGAAGTTTCAGGACCGGCCCGCTGTGGTTGCAGATGCGCTTAGCCAGCGCGCCAACGGTTTCTTTGAGAGCCGTGCGCGGCACCACCTGGTTAACGAGGCCCATCGCAAGCGCCTGCTGCGCATTGATCGGGTCTCCGGTCAGGAGGAATTCCATGGCGCGCCTGGGGCCGATCACGCGCGGATAGATGACGGCGCCAAGGGGAGGGAACACTCCCAGCTTGATCTCCGGCTGGCGGAATTGCGCGCGTTCGGTGGCAATAACCAGGTCGCAAAAGGCGGCCAGTTCTGCTCCCGCGCCGGAAGCTACGCCGTCGACGACGGCCAGCACCGGCGTGGAGGCCTCGTTCATGGTCCGAAAGACGTTGTGGAATGCATCCATCATCTGGAAAACCATCGGCGGGGCGTATCCCTCGGCCCCCACACCCATGGAGAAATAGCCTTCGCACTCCGGGGCGGAATCCAGAATGAGCAGCCGCACTTCGTTCCGGTTGAACAGGCTGTCGATCACTCCTGCCATCTCTTGCAGCATCTGGACGTTCATCACGTTCTGCTTGGGGCGGCAAAGGGTGAGGTGTGCCGCCGGTTCGGAATCGTCCCAGCGGATGAACTGGAGGTTCTTCTTCTTTTTTTTAATGTCTTTGGGCGTGGTGGCGTCGAGGGGTTCGCCCGGCATGATGTCCTCCTCCATCAACTGGCCCGCGGGCTAATGGTTCCCGCCTCGCCGCCGGCCGTCGTACCGAGGTCATTGCAACTTACTGCCGCACTTCCCGCAGTAATCAAACCCTTCCGGTATTCCTTTGGCGCCGCAGTTCTCGCACTTTTTTGTGGGCGCGCCCCAGACGGATTCGCTGGACCCTCCGGCGGCAGCGCGACTGCGGATAGATTTGTAATCCGTCGGCCGCTTGTCGATAAAAGCCTGGACGCCCTCGTAAGGCTCCCAGGCGGTGGAGTGGACCGTCAACCAATCGCGTGCATGCCCGGCCGTCATTGCCCACGCGAGGTCCTTCCAGAAGCCCAGTTGTTGGCGAGCGTAGCGCGCGCACTCCGGCAGGTTCTGGACCAGCCTTGCCGCCAGCGCATTCACGGCGCGGTCCAGTTGCTTGTAGGGGACCACCTCGTTCACCAGGCCCCAACTCAGGGCCTGCTCGGCAGTGATCTCCTCGCCTTTCAGGAGCATTTCGCGCGCCCGCCGCTCGCCTACCACCAAGGGAAGCCACTGGGTTGTCCCCCACGCTTCCACCAGACCCACGCGCGTGCCGACCTGGATAAAACGCACGTGGTCGGCCGCGATGGCGAGGTCGGCGGCCAGATTCCAGTCGTTGCCCGCGCCTGCAACCACGCCGTTCAAGCGGGCCACGGTGGGCTTGCCGACGTGGCGGAAAAGCTCCAGGGCCTCCAGAAGCAAGCCTTGATACTTCCAGAAATTTCGCGGGCGGCGCAGGAATTGCTGCGCAAACTCCTTCGCGTCGCTGCCGGAGCAGAAGGCCTTGTCGCCGGCTCCGGTCAAGACCACGACCGCCACGGAATCATCCCATGAGGCGTCGCGAAAGGCTTCGACCATCTCCCGCAGGGTTTGCGCGGAAAAGGCGTTGTACACCTCCGGGCGGTTCAGAGTGACACGAGCCACTCCGTCTCTCTTTTCATAGAGGATCTCCTCAAAACGAAACCTGGAAGCGGGTTGTCGGGCGTATGGTTCGTTCAAGGTCTTCACTCCAGGGCGCAGAATGTGAGCAGGCCCCATTACCCTGCGATGCTATCACAACCGGTGGGTCTTATGTAGGGGCGGCTTGTGCCCGCCCACAACAGGCGTCTACCAGGGGCGCCCGTACGCGTTCCCCATCAACGACCAGGCAGGCCCGGTCTCAAACAGGGAGACTGGAGGTCCCGATTTAACTTATCATGGAGCTCAAAGGAGAGACCATGCTTCGTCCTAAGGATTTTCTGGGATTCCTGCCCCTTGTCCTCCTGGCCGGCGTGACCATCGCCGCTGACCAGCCGCCTTATGATGAGAAGGCGGACGCACATCAGCAGATCACAACGGCGATCGCTGAAGCCTCGAAAGCCCACAAGAACCTCATCCTGGTTTTTGGCGCCAATTGGTGTGGGGATTGCCGCGCCCTGGACGCGCAGATGCACAAGGAAGAATTGGCCGCTCTGATCGCGACGAATTACGAGGTCGTGAAAGTTGATGTGGGCCGGTTCGACAAGAACCAGGACATCGGCGAGAAGTATCACGTGCCCCTCAAGCACGGGATTCCTGCGCTGGCGGTGCTTGACCCTGGCGGCAATCTCCTCTACGCCATGGACCAGGGCCAGTTTGCTGACGCCCGCCACATGAGCTACGAAAGCATCAAGGAATTCTTTGTGAAATGGGAACCGAAAAGGTAGAAGAGGGTTTAATATCGCATTGCGTCGAGCCCGGGAGGCGTCTGCATCTTCACGGGCGCGAGACGCACAAGTCGAGGTCACTGACCGCTCAGCCTCGGATCTGGAAGCGGATGGTGGCTTTGTGGCGGAGTGCCTGACGGGGAGCATTGTCACGCAGGCTGACGACTGGGGAATCCAACTCTTATGTGGACGGGATTTCCATTTTTCCGATTCATCTCGCTTTTTTGAAGTGTTCTGCGCCAGCGACATCATGTTCCCATGTGTTTTCAAGGGGTTAGAAGAGCGCTAAGGACATATGGAAAAGCGCATATGTGTATCATGTTGATACACTTTGCGGTTCGCTCGCTTATCGCTACGCTACTTAAATAGCCCATCTAGCCAAGCGCAAAAGACAACTGCGGAGATTCTTCGCCCCGACAAGTCAGGACTCAGAACGACAGGCGTTTGCAAAAGCTGCGGACTCAGAACGACAGGCGTTTCATGATGAGTCGGTCGGCATGAAGTTATTCGGCTAGACCCCCGCTCACGCGGGGGGTGACGACGACTATGATTCTCATCTCGTTAGGTGGGCGGAAGGCCCAGGCGCACTCAGGACGACAGGCTGCGACGCCCGACGCGTCCATTCAGCGCGAGTGGCCACGGCGAGCTGACCCTCGGGGATATTTTCTCGATCAAGCAGGTAGCGCAGAGTTTCGCTTCTCAGAAACTCTGCGGCTCTTTGCTCTTCGCGGGCCAAGCCCGATCATGACTCGTGACGTTCAGCGAAAACAAGATTTGCCGAACAGCACCGAGTCCACACGTAACCAATGAATGGACGTTCATCAAAATAAGGGCCGCAGAGTTTGAACTGCACAAACTCTGCGCTACCCGCTCTCCGTGCGGGGCGAGTTGAGCTACAATGAAGGTTAAGGAGAGTGAAGCCATGACCGGAATCCAATTCGTAACCGACGACAAGGGGCGCAGGACGGCCGTGCTTATTGACCTCAAGAAGCACGGGGGGCTGTGGGAGGATTTCTGGGATGGCCTCGTGTCCGAATCACGCCGCAAGGAGAAAAGCATCCCCTACCAGGAATACCGGGCTAACCGTATAAAACGTGGCCGTCCCCGTGGTTAAGTATTCGCTGGAAATCATGCACTCCGCCCAGAAGGAACTGGATGCGCTCGATGATGCTCTGTTTGCGCGAATAGACCAGAAGATTCTGGCACCTGCCGATGACCCCCGACCGGTGGGATCGAAGAAGCTTAAGGGATACAAAGACTCCTGGCGCATCCGGATAGGCGACTGGCGCGTCGTATACATCGTGGATGACGCTGCCAAGCTCGTCAGCATTACCCGCGTTGCTCATCGTAGAGAAGTCTACGAACGGTGAGGGGGAGAGCGCGGAACTGCCCAAACACAAAGTCTGAGACCCGAAATTGGAAATCCTGAGAAGGCAGCCACAGGGACTTGACCTTATCCCATTTATAATCTAGACTGTCAGCTAGCTTGTTACAAGGAGGCTACACGCCCATGCGCAGCGTCGGACTATTCCAGGCCAAGAACGGACTTTCAGCGCTGGTTGAACAAGTGTCCAAGGGCGAGGAGATCATGATCACACGGCGAGGGCAGAATGTTGCGATGCTGGTGCCTGCGAGCCGGCGATCCAGGCGCGCCCCGCGGGAGGTGGTCGAGCGTATTCGGCAGACCAGGAAGGGCGCTCGTTTGCCCGCAGGCTACACTCTGAGGAGACTGATTGAGGAAGGGAGGCGGTTTTGACACGTTTCGTCCTCGATGCCTCGGTCGCCTTGTGCTGGTTCTTTGAGGGCCAGAAGACGGCATATACGGAAGCTGTTTTCGAGTGCTTGGCGAGGGGCGATGAGGCCCTCGTGCCCGTCGTTTGGCCCCTGGAAGTCGTCAACAGCCTGGTGGTAGCAGCGCGGCAGAAGGCCATCACGGCTACGCAGTTGGAGACATTCGTCGCCGACCTCGAGGAGCTGCCAGTCGAAGTGGACCTCGAAGGCGTCGAGAGGACTTATTCATCCATCCTACGGATCTCGCGCCAGCATCAGCTTTCATCTTACGATGCCGCTTACTTGGATCTGGCTCTCGTTGAAGGGCTGCCTCTCGCCACTTTGGACAAGAACTTGCGCGCCGCAGCAAAACACGCAGGGGTTGAGCCACTCAAGTTCGTGAACCCTTGATTAATTCGCCAGGCGAACCAGGCGCGGCTGCCACTTTTCAGTGGCAGTCACGTAGCGGTCCAATACGCGCGCCAAATCGTGGTAGGGACGAGCGCCTACAAGCTCTTCGACGACTTTCCCCCCGCGCAACAGCAACAGAGTAGGGATCGAACGGATACCATACTGGCCGGCCACCTCGGGGAGTTCGTCAACATTGACCTTGGCGAAACTGATTTGGTCACCATAAGTCGCGGCGAGTCTCTCGAACGTCGGCGCCAGCAGGCGGCAGGGCGCGCACCATTCCGCCCAGAAATCTACCAAGACCGGCTTGGTGCTCGATTCCACATTCTGCCAGTCGCCCTGCTGAACATCCATAATGCTTCCCATTTTCGTCTCCTTGGTCCCTTTAGCAGGTTGCTGAAAGGGACTAGCTCTCCAGAAACTCGATGAACTAGTCGTTTCAGTTGAGCAATTTAGGCCGAGCGGACGAGAAGGCGCTTTACCTGGTTTTTGCGCCCCCAGAACGTCCTCGCCACTGTCCATCCTTGATCCCCGGAGGGGATCGATACAGTAGCCGGGGGCAACGCCCCCGGAAAACGCGCCCCCAACAAGGTCCGACCCTGAAAGGGTCGAATTCGGGTGGCGTCACAGCGGTCTTGCGTCCCGCGGCTCAGGGTAATACGACCCCTCCAGGGTCGGGGAACGAGCGTGGCGCTTTCCGGGGGCGTTGCCCCCGGCTACTATCTTGTGCCCTTGCAGGGCACGAAAAACCTACCCTTCGGTCTCACCTCGCGGCACGCCGTTTCTGTCATCACGGATAGCCATTTTCGGCTATGAGCGTTCAGAAGAAATTAGATGTTGTACGCAGGAAAGGGATTCGCGCTCCGGGGACGTTGGTCAGTGGGGGTCGCGGGCATGTCATAATCAGAAAGGTTGTCCGTTGTCCGTGGTCCGTGGTTCGTTGTCCGTGGTCAGTTGTCCGTCCATTTACTATGCTCTACCATATCATGGGCAAGCCTCAATTCTTCTGTATGCCTGCCAAACCGACGTGGGATGAGTTTTCGCTTGAGGAATCAGACGAGGTTGGAAAGTAATGGACTCTGAGCGCCAACTTGAAAAGCTCCAAAAACAGATCATCGCTTGCACCCGATGTCCCCGCCTTGTGCGCCATTGCCGAAAGGTAGCGAAAGAGAAGCGTCGGATGTACCGGGATTGGGAATACTGGGGAAAGCCGAATCCGAGCTTCGGCGATCCCAACGCGGAACTGCTGATCCTGGGCCTTGCGCCGGCCGCTCACGGCGCCAACCGCACGGGAAGGATGTTTACAGGCGACCGCTCGGGGGACTTTCTCTACCGCGGCCTTTACGAGGCCGGTTTGGCGAACCAGCCCACTTCCGTTTCCAGGGATGACGGTCTGGAGCTCCGGAACTGTTACATCACGGCTTCGCTACGGTGTGCGCCGCCAAAAAACAAGCCGCTGCCCTGTGAGTCGCGGAATTGCCAGCCATACCTCGAAGCGGAACTGCGGCTGCTCACTCGAGTTCGCGCCGTCCTCGTCCTGGGTAGGATCGCGTTTGAGACTTATGTGCGGGTGATGGCGTCGCAGCGCGAGGATTTTCCGCGCCGCTCGTCACTCAAATTCGCCCACGGCGCGAGTTTCTCGTTGCCGGGCGGCTTGCCGCGACTCTTCTGCTCCTACCATCCCAGCCAGCAGAATACCCAAACCGGACGCCTTACGTCGGAGATGTTTCAGAAGGTGCTTGTCGACATCCGAAAGTTCCTCGCGTCGAACTGAGCGGCGGTAACACGTTGCGAAAAAAACCCGGCCATGTCATTCCGAGGGAGGGTAGCGGATGGTGGCTATCCGTGATGTCAGAAGATGGCGGTAGTGCGCAAACTTGTCATGCTGAGCCCGTTCGCTGCGCTCAGGGTAAACTCCGCGAAGCATGCCTGCAGCTCGTCGTGGGCTGCTGAACCCAAAAAGCAACTGCAGAGATCCTTCGTCGTCCCGATCAGATCGGGACTCCTCAGGATGACAGCCCGGAGGGGTTTTCACTATGCAGGCAAACTGTCGACTGTCGACTATCAACTGCTCTTCTCAGTCCATCAGCATTCCGCCGTTGACCTCGACGGTTTCGCCAATGATGAAACTGGCGGCGGGTGAGGCTAGAAACACGATGACGTCCGCGATTTCCTCTGCCGTACCCGCGCGGCCTAAGGGAATTGATGCGATGAATCTCTGAAAGACTTCACCGGGGCTGTAACGCTCATGATAGGGCGTGGCGATGACACCCGGCGCGATACCGTTCACACGGATGCCGTGCGGCGCAAGTTCCTTGGCAAGGCTCTTGGTGTACGTCAGGAGTGCTCCTTTGGCAGCGGAATAGGCGGCGGCGCCCGGACCCCCACCATTCCTCCCGGCGATGGAGGAAACGTTGATGATGCATCCGGTCTTCCGGGCCGCCATCTCCTCCCACACGGCTCTGACGCACAGGAACGCGCTCTTCAGGTTGAGCGCCATGATCTGGTCCCAGTATTCTTCGGTCATGTCGGCAAGCGTACGCCGCGCCAGCAAATCTCCGGCGTTATTCACCAGGATATCGATTCGCCCCCACTCTTTGCGCACCGCTTCCACCATGGCGAGCACCTCGGCAGCGCGGGTGACGTCAGCGTGGATGACAAGCGCCTCGCTCCCTGCCTTACGAATGGTTTCCGCCGCCTGTTCCGCCCCGACTTGATTCTTGCAATAGTTAACTCCGACTCGCGCGCCCTGCCGCGCCATGGCTTCTGCCGTCGCGCGGCCAATGCCGCTTGATGCGCCGGTAACGAGCGCCACTTGATCTTTGAAAAGCATGCCAGCCTCCGATTTTTGGATTCTCAGTCGTTGTCGCGTAATAACCGTTCCATTCTTCAATCGAAACCCCCTCACCCCACAGCCCCTCTCCCCCAAGGGGGCTGAGCATGTCCCACATCTTTGGCTGGAGACGGCGGTCCGACCTCTGCCCTCTCACCCTCTCCCGAGGAGAAAGGGAGGGAATCGGGTCTTTGCCCTCTCCCGAGGGGAGTCCGATTCCTGGACCCCGATGGGGTCCATCGGACCCCAGAAATCGGGGAGGGTGCCCCGCTACCGGCGCTTTCACCAGCCGGAGCGGGACGGGTGAGGGGTCGCTGGGTCATCTTGGCGTCATCTGACCCATCCTCCCCTCGATAGCCTCCCGGACTCTGCGCACGAACTCCTCTGCATCTTCCAGCACCAACCCGTTCGGAATCCGCAGCAAGCTGATCCCGAGCGTTCTCAAATAATCCTCCTTCGTAGCGTCTTTCCGCATTTGGCTCGGCTGAGAATGAACACCGCCATCGAGCTCGATCGCCAGTCGATATTCAGAGCAATAGAAATCGACAACCCAGTTTTCGATGCGGCATTGGCGGCGAAACTTCGCGCCCACCCTTCGACCGCGCAACACATACCATGCCGCTTTTTCAGCTTCGGTTTGGTTGCGCCGCAATTCGCGGACGCGTTGAGTTGGGATGCGCACGAGGAGAGTATAACAGCCTTGCGAAGACTCAGCCGGGCAGAACAACTTTGCTTGCCGACGCAAGTACCCCCTCACCCGGCCCGCGTCGGCTGGTGAAGGCGCCGGACGCGTGCCACCCTCTCCCCGTGGGAGAGGGCTGGGTTTTGACCACTTGCCCCCGGTCCCACCCGGCCCGCGTCCCGATGAAGTGCATCGGGAACGCGGTCCACCCTCTCCCCGTGGGAGAGGGCTGGGTTTCGACCCCGGCACCTTGCGCACTTTCCCGTATTCATTATATATTTCAAGGCTTGCGCTTGTGCCTTCAGACTGGCGGGAGCAGGGTGATAAGTCGCGGTTTTGCGACGGCACTGGCCCCAGCAGTATTCCGGTGGGCAGAGGCAACTGCAGGAGCCCATGCGTCATGAGGATCAGCAGTGGTAAGGCAACTACCTGGTGTAAGATTGCGGGCGGGTTGGGCCCTGCGAGGAAGGATCTCCTATGATCGAAGTTGAAAACCTGACGAAGCGCTACGGGCCGACTCTGGCCGTTTCTGACGTAACTTTCCAGGCCCAAAAGGGTGAAGTTCTCGGCTTCCTGGGCCCGAACGGAGCGGGAAAGACGACAACCATGCGTGTCATTACGGGCTATCTTCCGCCCAGCGAGGGCCGGGTGCGCGTGGCCGGATACGATGTGGTGGAAGAACCTCTGGAGGCCAAGCGCCGCACGGGCTATCTGCCGGAAGCACCTCCCGTCTACCCGGATATGACCGTGACCGAGTACCTTGCCTTCGTGGGGCGGATTAAAGGTATATCGCGTCGCGAGCTAAAGTCCCGCCTGGCGGAAATCTCGGAGAGGTGCGTAGTCACCGACGTGCTGAACCGCCAGATCGGCAAACTATCGAAAGGCTTCCGGCAGCGCGTCGGCTTGGCCCAGGCGCTGATCCACAACCCTGAGGTTCTGGTTCTCGACGAGCCGACGGCGGGCCTCGACCCCAAACAGATCATCGAAACGCGCCAGCTTATCAAGGGCTTGGCGGGTCGCCATACCGTCATCCTCAGCACACACATTCTTCCCGAGGCCGCCAAGACGTGCCAGCGCGTGGTGGTGATCAATGCCGGCAAGATCGTGGCGGTGGGAACTCCGGACGAGCTCACTCGCCGCCTGCAGGGATTTGAGACCATCCTGCTGACCGTCGAGGGTGCGGCGGCGGATGTCAGGGACAAGCTGCAGCGGGTCGAAGGCGTGAATCTGGTGGAGCCGCGCGACACCTCCGACGGGCGGGTGACCTACGAGGTGCACGCGGAGAAAGGCAAGGACGTGCGCGCCGAGTTGGCACGCGCCGTTGTGGAATCCCACTGGAAGCTTTATGAACTCAAGACCAGCGGCCTGAGCTTGGAGGACATCTTCCTGAAGCTTACGACGAAGGACTTGAGCGAAGAAAATTAGAAATCAGAAAGCAGAAATCAGAAGAGAAAGGCTAATCGACGAAGACGGCGTTTGGGCGCATGAATCATCAATCAGACGCACCAGGAGGGCCGGCGACCGGATCAAACCTCGCTGGCTTCGGACCACAGCATCCTGAAGTCATCGACAAAAAGGGCGAGCGGCGGTCAGCTCCACCTGACCTGAAGGACAGGACCAGAGATTACGCTTTGCGGATCATCAGGTTATACACGGCCCTGCCGAAGAGAAGCGAATCGCAAATAATCGGGAAGCAAGTTCTCCGTTCCGGTACGGCCGTGGGGGCCAACTATCGTGAGGGTCTTCGAGCACGGTCCAAATCCGAGTATGCTGCCAAGCTCAATATTGGGCTGATGGAACTCGAGGAAACGATGTATTGGCTCGAGCTACTGGAGGGGGCAGGAATCGTTTCTAGCTCGCGACTAGCGTTGCTCAAGACCGAGACCTCCGAACTGACGGCCATCTTCGTCGCCTTGATAAAGATGGCGAGAGCAAAGGCAAAACTAGAAATTAGAAAGCAGAAAGCAGAAGAGAACGCGTGAGCCGGTTACCGGACCATTCTGATTTCTACTTTCTGATTTCTGCTTTTTTCTGATTTCTACTTTCTGATTTCTACTTTTCGAAAGGATTTACACATGCGCAATATGTTGGCTGTTGCAGGCAAGGAACTTCGAGCTTATTTCCACTCGCCGATTGCGTACCTGGTCATGACCGTCTATGCCCTGATCTGCGGCTATGTTTTCTACAGTTCAACGGCGTTCTTCATGGCTCGGACGTTCCAAATGGAGGCGATGGGGGGCATGGGGGCGCCGCCGATGAGCCTGAATGAGAACATCATTCGTCCCATCCTAGCTGGCGTCATGACGGTGGTGCTGCTTTTCCTGATCCCGCTCATTACCATGCGGCTCTATGCGGAGGAGAAGCGGTCCGGCACTATCGAATTGCTGCTTACTTCTCCGCTCACCGACATGGAGATCATCCTGGGGAAATTCCTCGGGGCGCTGGCCCTCTTCGCAGTGCTCGAAGTGATCACTTTCATTTATTTCGCGGTTCTGTTCATTTATGGCAATCCCAGTGCCAAGCCGCTATTGGCAGGCGCTCTGGGGTTTCTCCTTTACGGAGCCGCCTTGCTGGCTCTGGGCATGTGGTTCTCAACCTTCACGAAGAATCAGATTATTGCCGGCGCCGTCGGGTTGGCGGCTTTCCTCCTGCTCTTTCTGCTTGACTGGGTCACGGCCTACTCGAGCGGCCCGGTTGGCCGGGTGATGGCTTACCTGGCGCTGACCACGCATTTTGACAATTTCTCCAAGGGCGTTATCAACCTGGGCGATCTGGTCTATTACCTCTCCGTTGTGACTTTCGGAATCTTCATGACGGCACGCTCGGTCGAAGCCCTGAAAGGGAGGCCGTAACCATGGCTTTCAAAGATCAACTCAAAGGACGCGGCGGACGACGGGTTTTGGAAGGCGCGAATTTTGCCGTCTATACGCTGGTCGTCATCGCCATCCTCAGCCTCGCCAACTGGTTTGTGAGCGGTCACGATCATAGCTGGGACCTAACGCCGAACAAGAAATACAGCCTGGCGCCTCAGACCGTGAAGCTGCTGAAGGGCCTGAACCAGGATGTGACCATTTACGTGTTCGACCGGGAACGCAGCTTCGGGCAACGGCGTGACCTGCTGAACATGTTCTCCTCCGCCACGCGGCGCCTCAACGTAAGGTACGTGGACGTTGACCGGCAGCCCGCGCTCGCCAAGCAATACGCCGTCCGCACCTATGGGACGATTGTGGTGGCTGCGGGTGACCGCCACTTCGAGGCCCAGAGCGACACGGAGGAAGCCCTCAGCAACGCTTTGATTCGCCTGTTCAAAGGGCAGCGCACGGCGTGCTTCCTCGCGGGCCACGGGGAGCGGGACTTGGAGAACTCGGAGCGCATCGGCTACTCGAAGGTCAAAAAGGAATTCGAGAACGAGAATTACCAGACTAAAGCAGTGACCCTGATGCAGAAGATGGAGATTCCCTCGGACTGTTCGATGGTGATTGTCGCCGGGCCTAAGACCGACTACCTTCCGCAGGAGGTCGATACCATCGGCAAGTACGTGGCCGGAGGGGGCAGGGGCATGTTCATGCTCGACCCGGGCATGGACTTGCCGGAGCTTTCGAAGCTTTTGGCCGGCTGGAATGTGACGGTTCGGAACGACCTTGTTATCGATCAGAATCCGGTCGCGCAGCTTTTCGGAACAGAGCCCACCATGCCGCTCATCCTCAAGTATGGCTCCAGTCCTATTGTGCAGCCCATTGCCCGCGAGGCCTCGCTGTTTCCTTTCACCCGGTCGTTCTCTGTGGGGAAGGAATACAAAGCGGGTGTGACCACAGATTCTTTCTGTGAGACTTCGGATGCAAGCTTTGGGGTGGCTGATTTCAATCCCAATATGCACCAGGTTTCATTCCGCGCGGGGAAGGACATCAAGGGTCCGCTTACGGTGGCGGTTTCGGGCACGCTGAGCGGGGAGGGCGAGAAGAAGGCGGAAGGCCGCTTTATCGCCCTGGGCACTTCCATTCTTCCCGCCAATGCCTTTCTGGGATTCCAGGCCAACCGCGACCTGTTCATGAACATGGTTAACTGGCTTTCGGCGGATGTGGATCTGATTTCCGTTCGGCCAAAGCCTCCGGAGTCCCAGCACCTGACGATGACCGCAGCGCAGATGAGCAAGGTCCTCTGGCTAGGCGTGATCGGATTGCCCCTCCTGATCATCGTTGCCGGTACTATGGTTTGGTGGGAGCGCCGATGAGAAGGAAATACTTAAACACGCTGATCGCGCTGGTGGCCCTTGCCGGACTCTGGGGAGTCTTTACCTATCTGGACAAGCGCGCCAGCCGCCAAACGTCGAAGCTTCAAGCCCCGAAAGAAGAGAAAATCTTCGCCCTGGACAGCAAGCACATAACCTCCATCACCTTTCGGCCCCGCGACGGCGAAGCCGTGACCTGCCAGCACGACGGGGGCACCTGGGCGATTGCTGAACCCAGGAAGCTTTCGGCCGACCAGGGCACGCTTTCCACGGTTCTCAACAACTTTACTACGGCCACGGTGGATGAGGTCGTCGATCCGCACCCTTCAGACTTGAAGGAATTCGGGCTTAATCCTCCCGCCTATTCCCTGGAAGTCTCGACCGACTCCAAACCGCCCAAGTTCACTCTTCTGCTTGGCGATGACACGCCTACGAGCAGCGGGGTCTACGCGCAGGTGGCAGGCAATCCGCGCGTTGTCACTCTGGCGAGCTACTTGAAATCAAACCTCGAGAAGACCCTCTTCGACCTCCGCGACCGGCGCGCCCTGACGCTGGAGGCCGACCAACTTCGGAAGATTGAAGTGGATTCAAAGGGGAAGAAGTGGACGCTGGAGAAGAATCCTGAAGGGATCTGGGATCTCGTTTTGCCGCCCCCGGTGCGCGCTGACCGCTTTGCCGTGGATGGCCTGCTCAGCCAGTTGCGCGGCCTCACCATGCAATCCATCGCCGCGGAGGAAAAGAAGAATCAAGCTGCTTATGGATTGGGCTCCCCGGAATTGCGGCTTCAGTTGACGGCTCCCGGCGGCACGCAGACGCTATGGCTCGGCAAGAAGGACAAGGAGGGCGACCGTCACTTTGCCGTGAACTCCGCGCTCCAGCCGGTCTTCACGCTCAATTCGACTTCCCTGGCCGAATTCCAGAAAGACCCCGCCGAGTTGCGCACCAAGGATTTGTTCTCGTATTCGAGCTTCGGCGTGAAGCGGGTGGAAATCGACTCTCCCAAGGGCCACAGCGTCTTCGACCTGCAAAAAGACAATCAGTGGAAGCAGACTGGAGGAGGGTCAAAGACGACTCCTGCCGCCAAGATGGATACCTTGCTCACTCGACTCCGCGACCTTCGGGCGTCTACGTTTCCCAAGGGGTCTGACCTTGCACCCTTCGGGCTGATCAAACCCGCGTATCGGTTCAAGGTGCAGTTCGGCGAAAAGAACCAGAGTGAGACGCTGGAGATTTCGAGAATCGGGGAGCATGTTTACGCCCGGCTTGCGACGGACCCTTTGGCCTGCGAGATGTCGAAATCAGCCTTCGATGACGTGGAAAAGGCGCTGGCCGATCTCGGAGGGTGATCTTCGCCACCTATACCGGTATTTGTCGCGAAAGGAGGATTTCGTTATCGTAATTTCACCTTGGAGAGGGACGAGGAAGCCATCAGCTATCAGCTTTCAGTTACAAGATTGGGGTGTTCTTGCTGAAGGCTGACGGCTGAAGGTTTCACTTCGCAGTCCCGACTTCTCACCGAGGGATATCAAGGGCGGAGCCCATGGTTAGTCGATACATTATAAACCCAGCGACGGGCAACGAGTGGGGTAACTGGGCGCTGCCTTTCCACCCGATGTCTTAACCATCTTTTGTGATGCGAATATTGAGAATCGAAACTGTGGTAACTGAAGCCAACTACGATCGGACAGTCATTAAGTGCTTTGGCAAGAGGGCGAGGAGCAAGGGAAAGGAAGTTCCCCAGCCCCTAGCCCCCAGTCCCTAGCCCCCAGTCCCTAGCCCCTCTCGCCTGACACCTTGAGCCGTCCTTTCTGCTCCTCGACCTGCTACCCATACATACCCTGGCGAGCTTTCCCGTTTGCCGACCCATACGGGCAGCGATTACAATCGATGTAGATGGGCAGGGGCGAGGTGCATTGCCAGCCCTGCTGCCGTACATAATGGAAAGGATATCGGGATGGCGCTTCTCTTCTGCAAATCATCTTTTTACCGGACTGCAATCCTGCTCTGGCTCCTCGTGAGCTTCGCTGGAAAATTGTTGGACGATCCTCCCCTCGTCTCCGCAGCCGCAGCCTCTTCGCCTTCCGGGGCAACAAGTGCGGCCAATGGTCTACAAGCAAATTCAGGCCTTCGCCCTGCGCAATCGAACGAGGAATCCCCCCCATCACTTTCGCGAAAACAGAAAAGTGACCTCCTGAAGTCTAACTTCGAAAAGATGAAGCGCGATGCCGGCGAGCTTGCTGACCTCGCAAAGGCCCTGCAGGAAGAGCTCAACAAGTCCAACGAGAATATCCTTTCACTGGACATAGTCGACAAGGCTGAGAAGATAGAAAAGCTGGCAAAAAGGATTAAGGGGACCGCGCGGGGTTTTTAGGGAATAGGAAATAGGGAGTAGGGAATAGGGAACAGATTGCGGAGTCCTGGTTCCGGTTCCCAATTCCCTATTCCCTGTAAGCTGGCGCCCGAATACGCGCCGTAAGCTCGTAGCGGCACTCCTCGGAATCAGGGAGTTGTCGTATCGCCGGAAGCGGCGCCGGCAGGCGCCTCAGCGGCCGCGCCCCCGCGAATCCGCATCCCGTAAAACGACTGATATACGAAGAAATACGATACGAGGAAAAATGCCGCGGCCAATACGTGCGTCAGACCGCTGCCGCTGGTCGCGGTCAGCTTGACCGCGAGCTCGACGGCCAGCAACCCGAAGAGTGTGGTGAACTTGATGATCGGGTTCAGAGCCACCGAACAAGTGTCTTTGAACGGGTCGCCCACCGTGTCGCCGACGATGGTTGCGTCATGGAGTGGGGTGCCCTTCAGCTTCAGCTCGACTTCGACAATCTTCTTGGCGTTGTCCCACGCTGCGCCCGCGTCGGCCATGAAAATGGCCTGATAGAGCCCGGAAACAGCTATCGAGATCAGGTAGCCGATGAAGAAGAACGGGTCGACGAAAGCGAAGGCCAGGGTGGCGAAGAACACCGCGATGAAAATGTTCAACATGCCTTTTTGGGCGTACTGCGTGCAGATGGCAACCACCTTCTTGCTGTCGGCAACCGACGCCTTTTCCGCGCTCTCCAGCTTGATATGCGCTTCGATGAACTCCACCGCACGGTACGCGCCGGTAGTCACCGCCTGGGCCGAAGCCCCGGTGAACCAGTAAATAATGGCCCCGCCGG
>Ga0208687_1000711_pt1 | contig 19720 bp, 12 predicted proteins | sample June2015DPH_6_10_FD_184695 | JGI IMG/M metagenome (GOLD analysis project Ga0208687, IMG submission 184695) | Peatland microbial communities from SPRUCE experiment site at the Marcell Experimental Forest, Minnesota, USA - June2015DPH_6_100... | ecosystem: Environmental > Terrestrial > Soil >...
AAGACCTGAAGCGAACTGTCCTGACCAAGTTGAATGCGGGCAAAGGCGGCGGCTACATCTTCCAGTCTGACCACTCTGTCCCCAGCAACGTGTCCGGACAGAACTACGACTACGTGGTCAAGCTGGTCCGCGAGTACGGGAAATACCCACTCAGATTGGGCGAATACGACCTTCCTGACCTGAAGTAGGGTAGCGGGTCAATTTGATGCTGTAGCGGCGAGTTTACCTCGCCAAATGGCGGCATAAAGCCGCCTCTACATCAAATTGACCCACTACCTGAAGTGGACGCCGCTTCCTCAACGAGGCGGTGGGGTGTAAACTCACCGCTACCCGGGATTCCAAAATGGAAATCCCGGTTCGTGTTCTTCAGCGATTGAAGCTGAAGTGGAGAATCACGTTCCATAGCGTTGGAGGCGAGCCCCAGCGCTGGCTTTATGGGGAGGTTCTTATGGTTCCCAAAGAAAGGCTCATGACGGCACTTCATAAGGGGAAGCCAGACCGGCTGCCGATTTCAGTCCACCAATGGCAGGCCTATCATCTCAAATACTACCTGAATGATATTTCGGCGCTGGAAGCCTTCCAGAAGTTCGGCATGGATGCGCAGATCCAATATTTCGGCGATGTGGGTCAAAGCGCCCTGGTGGATTATGATTTTACTAAATTCTCCACTCCGCAATGGCACGATGAAGTTACCGTGGTCAGCAGCCACCCCGACAACCGAATGGCCAATCATGCCATTGAAACGCCAGAGGGGATGCTGACCTATAAGACTCGGGGCGACCGAAAGACGACCTGGATTACCGAGTACATGGTCAAACGCGATGAAGACATCGAGCTCATTGACAAGTACTTGCCGGTGGGCAAACTCGATCTGGCCCCGGTGCAGACCCTCTACGATGAAGTCGGTGACAAGGGCATTCTCCGCGGGTTTGTTTGGGGGGACCAGGGCGGCTGCTGGCAACACGCCTGTTGCCTCATGGACGTGACCGAACTCATCATGCGCTGCGTGGATAAACCGGATTGGGTGCATCGTTTGCTCACTATTCTTCTCCATAAGAAACTCCGCTTCATCGAATCGATGAAAGGAGCCAAGTTTGACTTGGTTGAGACGGGCGGTGGAGCGGGTTCTTCCACGGTCATCTCTCCCACGTTGCACAGGGAGTTCTGCACGCCTTACGACCGCAAAATGCACGATGCCCTGCATGACCTCGGATTCATGGTGGCCTATCACACTTGCGGCGGGACGCGAGGAATCGAGGAATTGATTGTCGCCAATGGCGCGGATATTTCTGAGACGCTGGCCCCGACGAGCATCGGTGGAAATCAGGAACCCTGGGAATTCAAGCAAAAAGTCGGTAACCGCCTCGCCGTGATTGGCGGGCTTGACCAGTTCAACGTGCTCACCGCAGGGCCGGCCGAAAAAATCCGGGAAACCGTGCACACGCTCTTCCAGAAGGTCGGGCAGGACGGAGGCTACGTCTGCTCGGTCAGCGACCACTTCTTCGATACGCCGATCGAGAATCTTCAGGTGATGGCCGACGCGGCGAAAGAATGCGTCTATAACTGAAGCTGTAGCGGCGATTTTATATCGCCATAATTGAAAAACCCCGAACCACGTTGTAGGGGCGATTTTATATCGCCATAGCTCGTCTGTTCTCAACGTGAGGTGGCGGCGTAAAGCCGCCGCTACTTGAAGGAGCCCACAAACCTATGCAAGCGCCAAAGCATAAGCGGTATGGACAGATCATCGGGCTGAAACCGGAAGCCTACGATAAGTACGTTGAGTACCATGCGAAGGTCTGGCCGGGAGTTTTAAAGACCATCTACGACTGCAACATTCGCAACTACTCGATCTTTTATAAGGACAATACGCTCTTTGCTTATTTTGAATATATTGGCGACGCCTTCGAGGCTGACATGGCGAAGATGGCTGCGGACCCCACGACCCAGGAATGGTGGGCCATCATGATGCCGATGCAGCAGCCGATCGCCACCCGCGCCGAAGGGGAATGGTGGGCCAATATGAAGGAAGTGTTCCACGTTGATTGAAAAAGTGGAGTGGCAACTTCCTCCGCTGTCCATCAGCCCTGCTCACTGTCATGCTGAGCCCGTTCGCACAGTTTACCCTGAGCGAAGCGAATGGGCTCAGGGTAAACTCCACGACGCATCTCGCCCTGCTGTTGGTCGGCGGAAAAGTCCAGAGCGAGATTCTTCTCCCGCAGGGCGGGATCAGAATGACAGCTTGGCAGACGAGTGCATGGATGTTACGCTGAGCAGCGCAACCGATCCGTGGAGCATTGCAGGAATCGGTCGTTGCTGGAATTGCGATTACCAAGCGCTTCGAGTACGATTCCCATGGAGGGTGTCATGAAGGCGTGTTTGCTCCATTCGCCCGCGCGGGTTGAGACCAATCCACTCGAATTTACCGACGCGCCGGACCCGTTGCCCGAAAGAGATCAGGTACTGGTGCGGGTTGCGGCCTGCGGGGTCTGCCGGACGGACCTGCATGTGGTCGAGGGAGAGTTGCCAGCGCGCAAGTCACCCGTGATCCCGGGGCATCAGGTGGTGGGGCGCATCGAGAAGCTGGGGCCGGAGGTCAGCCGCTTCCGCGCCGGCGACCGGGTTGGTATCCCTTGGCTTCACCGCACATGCGGGGTCTGCGAGTATTGCCGCGTGGGAAAGGAGAACCTTTGCGACGCACCTACGTTCACTGGATACGTCGTGGACGGTGGCTATGCGGAATACACACTCGCGCCGGAGAGATTCGTCTATCCTATTCCCGAGGGTCTGGCGGACGAGCAGGCAGCCCCGCTACTATGCGCAGGGATTATCGGCTTCCGCTCTCTGCGCCTCTCGGGTATAGAGCCGGGCGGCAAGCTTGGACTCTACGGCTTTGGGGCGGCGGCCCACTTGGCCATCCAGGTAGCACGGCACTGGAATGTCGCCGTCTACGCCATGACTCGCGACACGCGTCACCAGAAGCTGGCGCTCGAGATGGGCGCGGCGTGGGCGGGCGGGACGGTCGCGGAACCGCCTGCAAGACTTGATGCCGCCATTATCTTTGCGCCGGCGGGCGAGATTGTGCCCGCCGCCCTAAAGGCCCTGAAGAAAGGCGGAACCCTCGCGCTGGGCGGCATCCACATGAGCCCTATTCCACCACTCGATTACGATTTGCTCTACCACGAGCGTGTGCTGCGCAGCGTCGCCAATAACACTCGGCAGGACGGCGAGGATTTCCTCCGCCTCGCCGCCGAAATCCCCATCCATACCGAGACCGAGGTATTCCCGCTGCGCGACGCCAATCGCGTGCTGAACTCGCTCAAGAATGACGCCATCCGCGGCGCCGCAGTGCTGCGGGTCAACTAACGTGTTACCTGTGACGCGAATTCGAGAGAGTCCTATTGGGCATTCGTTGTCGCCAAAGCATCTCGAATCCAAAGCAAGATTGGAGGGGCAAAGCACAGATGAATATTCTGCTCTACAATCCCGATAACGAGATCACGTACAACTTCATGCCGCATCTCTGGATGTTTCTTCTCAAGTCACTCACGCCTCCAGGACACGAGGTGTTTCTCGTGGACGGAAACGCGCAGCGTCTGAGCGCGCCGGAACTGGTGCAGTACGTCCGGGAGAATCAGATCGGGCTGGTAGGAATTGGCGCCATGACTCGCATGATAAGGAAGGCCTACCAGATGGCGGACGCGGTGCGCGCGCTGGGCGTCCCCGTAGTGATGGGAGGCCCTCACATCACCGAGGTGCCCGACGAAGCACTAGGACGCGACGGCGGCCCTCGCCACGCTGACTCGGTGGCCCTAGGGGAGGCGGACCAGCTTTGGCCGAACATCGTTGCGGATGCCGAGCGTGGCACGCTGAAAGACCTCTATGCCCCTCTCAATGCCGCGGGCAAGGAGGTCAAGCCCTCCCTGGCGGATTATCCAGTGATCCCCTGGCACCGCATGAACCTTGACCAGTTCAACCTGATCCGGCACTTCCCCGCCATGGCGCGGCGCCTCCTTTCGCTCCTCGGGATGACCTGGCAGACTTTTTATTTGCTTCCGATTGAAACCGGCCGCGGATGCCCCTACGGTTGCGATTTCTGCACCGTTACAGGCTTTTTCGGTGATTCAATTCGTTTTCGCTCCAATGAGAGCGTGGTGAGCGAACTGTTGATGCTGAAGTCCCTGGAAAAGCGGCAAAAAGGAAAGATTGCGGTCTTTTTTATCGATGATAACTTTGCCATCAACCCCAAGCGCACCAAGTCGTTGCTCAGGGAGATCATCGCCCGCGACGCAGGAGTTCCCTGGGTGGCACAAATCAGCATGAACCTTCTGCGTGACGAGGAACTGGTCTCCCTGATCGCCCAAAGTGGCGGCAAATGGATCTTCGCGGGCCTCGAGTCAATTGATTCCGAAAACCTCAAGAGCGTGAGCAAGGGATTTAACAAACCAACCGAATATGGGGCGATTCTCGAACGCCTCGCTCGACACGGCGTTTATGCCATCACTTCCTTCATTTTCGGGATGGACAACGACCGCCCGGGTGTAGCCCAGCGCACTCTGGACGTAATTCGTGCCTGGCCCCCGGGGATGCCCGTGTTTGGTCTGCTCACACCCTATCCGTCAACTCCACTCTATGACCGCCTGGCTTCTGCCGGCCGGCTCACCCGGCCGAAACACTGGTTGGAGTTCCGGCCTTTCACCATGGACTTCACGCCTCTGGGGATTTCCTCTGAACAGGCGGAGGACGAGGTGAGACAGGCCTGGAAGTCGTCCTACAGTCCGGCAACTATTGCCACCGCCATGAAGTGGCTGGAATCAAGATCTTTTGCGGACCGCCTCACGCATCTGCTGGGCCGTCTGGCTTTCCGGGGGATCTATTTCCCCCAGATGAAACGGCGGGAGTGGCTGCGACTTCTCTTCGAGAATCGAAGTCCAATTCTCCATCTGATCCGTCAGGCACTGGTAATGCGACTTCGGCCAGGGCTGAAGGCCCCTCTCTCCATCGACACGCGTGAGGCGGACCAGCGCCCCGCCTTGTAGGCTTGTCTTCGCCGCCCGAACCGATGTCCGCCGCCACCCGGCTGCTTGGTCACGGTCATTCCGCGTTTTTTTGTCTGAACCCCGAAGGGGTTGAAGATGAGTAGCCGTGGGCAAGGGCGCGGGGTTTTGCGCCCGCCGCCCACGGATGGCGTGCCATCCAAGTTTCTCGACCCTGAAGGGGTCGAACCCTTCGGCCCCGCCCGCGCCCAGACGTTTCTTGCGCGCCATTTCCGTGGCTCTGGCCCACGGCTTACATTGCTGGCCTGCGAGGAGCGGCTTTTCCTCGGGCAGGAAAACCCAGGCGGTGAGCAGAGAGCGCAAAGCACGAAACACGGGACAGAAGGTACCGACCAGATGCTCTTCATTCTGACTTCTGACTTCTGACTCCTGACTCCTGAGTGAAACCTGAGTGTATTGGTAGCCGTCTGTCATAGTGGTAAGCGAGACGGCGATCGGAGGTGGTGACCATGCGGCGCCTCGCAATAGCAATATTGCTCAGCGCTTTGGCGTGCGCTGCGCAAACAGCGCCACCGCAGCCTGATTCGCAAGGCGGCGCGCAAGCGAGAAGCACACCCGCGGAATCGAGGATTGTAGTTCCCGCGGGAACCACGGTTTCACTGATGCTCACCAGCCCTATCCTGGCCAAAACAGCTAAGGCCGGGGATAGCGTCTATGCGCAGGCAGTCTTCCCTGTAGCGGTGAACAACCAAATGGCGATTCCGCCAGGCACGTATGTGCAGGGCCAGATCGACACGCTGACGCGGCCTGGCTGGCTTTCACCCCATGCGCAGTTGCAAATTCATTTTACGAAAATCATCTTCGCCAACGGTTATACGGTTGAACTTGCCGGTCCCCAGAACGTGACAACCGGGCAGCCGCCCGCTCAACCGGCGTCCGCTGCGTCGGGAACGCCGCTTGCTCCCGCCGACGATGTGATCGCGGCGGTGGCCACCGCCTATGTGCAGGTCAGTTCTGCAAGCGACGTCCTTCTCGACAACGGCTCGCAGGTCGAAATGGTTCTGCAGGTGCCTCTCCGATTGAATGCGGCCAGCGTCGCCGCTGCGGTGCGTCTGTCCAATCCTGCGCTGCTTGCTCACCTCAAATCTGCGACGCTATGCCGGCCGATTCCCGGCACGCCGGGAACGCCAGACACGGTCATACCCGGCACTCCGGGCACACCCGGCACACCGCCCACTGTTATCCCAGGAGGGCCTGGAATGCCGGACACAGTCATACCGGGTACTCCTGCTACGCCGGGAACACCAGACACGATCATGCCCGGCACTCCCGGCACACCGGGTGTGAGGTGTCCCAGCCCTCCCGTCGTGACATCCAACCTAAAGGTTCAGAGTTTTAAGGAATCGTTCCAGATCAACGCTCCAGTTCAGGTTTCTGGAATGCAACTGTCTGCCGGAAGCTATCAAGTCACTTGGGAAGGATCGGGTCCCTTGGCTCAGGTGGATATCCTTCAGAACGGAAATATCGTCGTTAGGGTGCGGGCGCGAGTCGTCCTATTGAACAGGAAATCGCCCGCTGACGCACCGGGGACGCGCACCAATTCTGACGGGTCGGTTTTTTTGCAGTCGCTCCGGTTCGCAGGCCAGACTTTTGCGCTGTACTTTGACCAAGGCGAGGCATGAAATATTCCGCAGAACGGCGAAAAGGCGCAGAGCAGCGCCCTACGGACCGTAACGCTTTGCGCGTTTCCTTCTCCAGATAGGAGAGACAATTTTATGCGAATACTTGCTCTCGTTGGACTTCTCGCTGCCTCGACATGCTGGGCCCAGGAACCGGCGTCGAATCCTCAGCCGCCTTCCCAAGCTCAGGCCCAGGCGCCAGCCGCTTCTCAGAACCAGACGATCACCATTCCGGTAGGAACCCGAATTCCTCTCGCACTCGCCAGTCCGATTACAACCAAGGCGCGGCCTGGAAACGCCGTCCGCGCGGTCACGGGGTTTCCCGTCACCGTCGGTACTCAGTTGGCGATCCCGGTCGGCACCTACGTGGAGGGCGTGATTGATAAAGTGACGAAGCGAGGCCGCTCGGGCCCCAGCTTGCTGATGCACTTCACTCGCATCCTTTACGCGAACGGTTATAGCGTGGCTGTTGACGGCGCCAACACGCAGGCCAAAGCCCTCAGTCCCGAGTCAGGTTCTCCAGAGCTGACCGCGTTCGCCGGCGCAAGCGGATCAAACTATGCGCTGCCCGCGCAACAATCGGGGGGGTTACCGCCCTTGCCCAACCCGGGGTCACATATTGGAGCTATCGTAGGAGTGGCGGTCGGCGGCGCCGTAGCCGTGGTCGTCGCGACCGTCCTCATGGCCCATCACCAAGGCGGAGGCAATGGCGTGCTTTTTGACACGGGCTGGCAGTTTGAGATGGTTCTGCAAAGCCCGCTCTCCGTCGACGCGGCGAGTGTAGCCGCCGCTGCCGCTACTTCCAGCGCACAGTGATTAGCGGGTAGCCAATCCTTCGCTGGGCGAAGAGCAGGAAATCCTTGATTTCTTCGTTTCCTTGGATAGGAGCGAACCGCCGCATATCCAGGTGCGACGCGAGAACAGGGTGGCGAAATTCTGGCTTGAACCCGTGGCGCTTGAACGCCCCAGGGGCTTCACAGGCTGCGGAAGAACTCGTAGGAGCTGTCATTCTGAGCGCAGCGGAGCGGAGCGAAGAATCTCGCTCTGGACTTTTCCGTCCAGAAACAGCAGAGCGAGATGCTTCCCCCTGCAGGGCGGGATCAGCATGACAGCCGTTGCGTTCAGCATGACATGTCGATAGACCACGAACCCGCGGAGGCGGGACCACTGACAACTGACCACTGACTACTTTGCCATGGCAAACAGCAACAGCACGATGCCGCGCAGGGGGCAGCCCCTAGCCGCAGGTGGCCGACTGATGGCGCTGGGCGGGGGAAGGGGGCGTTAAACGCCAGCCCCCTTCCCCCGCACCCCCATCCCCCCTGAAGGGAGATGAAGACCAGGCAAAAGCAGGCTTTGGCGACATTAACTTATTGCCGACCAGAAGTACTCTTGACTTCGGAGTCCACCTCCAACAAGCTCCATGGCGTGACTGGTTCCCTCAAGCAACTCCCCTCACCCCTGCGGCGGGAGAGGGTTTTCCCTTTGTGGCAAATGGCGAGGCGGAGCTTCAATTCGATGCGGGTTGTCCCAGGCCATGTGGTTTCGCAGTTCTCAATGAAATGCGTCAGATCCACTGACTTGCCCTGGATCTGTTTGCCGCTCCAGGGGGAGCCGATGGTAAACGTCGGAAGGAAGGATATCCATGGGAAACGCCAAAAGGACGCTTCTTTTTCGGCTTGTTAATGAGAAACCCCTGCCAATCTTGGCCCTGGTAATTGGCGCCCTGCTTCTTGTGGTCTGGGGGTCTGCCGTGAACTCCACTATGCCCCCTGTGACGACTGTGGCGGCGGCGGAGAACTCGCCGGCAACAGTGGCCGATAAGACTCGCACCAGCGATGCGGCCACAGGGTTCGCGAGCATCAACGATTTCACGCGGATCATCTACGTCAACCCGACGCAAAGCGTCACGAGCATCGGCAAGAATAACAACGTTCAGAAGCGCGCCTTCATGAGCGCAACGATCTATTACGAGCCGGCCCTGCCGGTCCAAGACGATGTTCGCTATGTGGGCAACGATATCAATGCGGCATACGATTTGGTGGCCATGCGCTGCCGGCCGCGCGACCGCACGAAAACTCAGGCCACACTCGCCACCTGGCCGAACGTGTTCAAGGCCCTCGTTGACGACTTGGGGTATTCGTCCACGGCCTGCCCGGCCGCGCCGGGCGACACGGTGGACAAGAAGGTGTACTGCGCCGCGTTGAGCTTTTCCGATCAGTCCGACACGCAGGTGCCCTTGACACTGGCGGCAACGATGAACGCCGGTGTAGCCCTCTGGCAACTCACGGGCGGTGCATTCCCACTGACCGGAAGTACCTCCGGGGCGAACGTCCTCTACGACCTTTACGGGATTGGCTACGGATTCTCGGGACTGGGGTTTTCGGTCAAGAACAGCTATCTTTCCGGCCATAACGTGTCTTTGACATCGGCCCAAGCTCTGGCGCAGTCCGTGGTTCCCGAGTATTTGGTGATGAACGTCACGCTCGCCGAGGGGGGGTGCCGTTGCATCCGGGTGAAACCCTATCCGAACCGTGACCAGCGATTCATCGATTGGAACCGGGTTTTCGAAGTGGGATCGGAAGACTCATGCACTGTGCTCCACCACTTGCCCTGAGGCGGCATCGAGGGTTCTGATGGGCCGGTGAGGGTTGACGGTAGGTACGTCTGAACCCCGAAGGGGTTAAAAGTGAGTAGCCGTGGGCAAGGGCGCTGGGTTTTGCGCCCGCCGCCCACGGATGGCGTGCCATCCAAGTTTCTCGACCCTGAAACGGTCGACCCGTTCGGTCCCGTCGCGGCGGGATCGCTAAGGAAGCTACAGGCCGTAAGCACAAAACGGAAGGCAGGAAGTGCACAGCGGAAAGCAGATCCTCTTCATTTTGACTCCCGACTCCTGCTCTTTCCCTACCTGCTCCCGCCCACCGTGGCGGGGAGTTGCGGCTTCTCAAGATTTGTCCTGGCAGCGTTGCGGCCATCCGCCGGGGCCGTGAAGGGACCTTGAAGAGCCGCAGAGCCTGCCCTGAGCACAGCGAAGGGTCCGAAGAACGGGACCTGCGCTACCAAGCTCAGACCTACGCGCTCGCAGCCTCGGTCGAAAAGCGACCGAATCTGCGCCACCTCCGTGGCATCCCTCGTCTCTGCCAAGATGACACACCGTTTACCGCGGACTGCCCAACTGGATGGTTGTCCGTATGACTTGGTAACCGTGCGCCACTGCCCATTGACGCGCTGCTGCTTCCAACGCCGAATTCCCGCGGTTTAGGAAGGCCTCGGCCATGTCTTTATCGCCGTAAGCATTCAGCGCCTGGATCAAAGCATCCTCTGAGCCGGGTTCACCCCTTTGAATGAAGAACGAAAAAGCTCCGGCGATCACAGCAAGGTCAGGCTTCTTCAAAGCGGCAATCAGGGGCTCGACGGCGCGAGGGTCTCTGATCTTTCCCAACGCCCGGGCCGCGTGCTCTCGGACGTGCTCGTCTGAATCCTTGAGGGCGGCGAGTAGGGGCTCGACGGCGCGGGGGTCTTTGATCTCTCCCAACGCCTCGGCCGCACTCCGTCGGACGGGCCAATACTCATCCTTGAGGGCGGCGAGCAGGGGCTCGACGGCGCGGGGGTCTTTGATGTCTCCCAACGTCCGGGCCGCATTCCGTCGGACGTTCGCGTCTGTCTCCTTGAGGGCGGCGAGCAGGGGCTCGACGGCGCGGGGGTCTTTTATCTTTCCCAACGCCCGGGCCGCCTGCTCTCGGACGTCCTTGTCGGAATCCTTGAGGCCGGCGAGCAGGGCCTCGACGGCGCGGGGGTCTTTGATCTCTCCCAACGCCCGGGCCGCGTGCTCTCGGACGTCCTTGTCTGAATCCTTGAGGGCGGCGATCAGGGGCTCGACGGCCGGTGCGCCGATCTTTTCCAACGCCTCGGCCGCGTAATTTCGGACGTGCGAATCTGCATCCTTGAGGGCGGCGATCAGGGGCTCGACGGCGCGGGGGTCATTGATCTCTCCGAACGCCCGGGCCGCGTACTCTCGGACGTCCTCGTCTGAATCCCTGAGGGCGGCGATCAGGGGCTCGACGGCGCGGGGGTCATTGATCTTTCCCAACGCCTCGGCCGCGTACTTCCGGACGTACAAATCTGCATCCTTGAGGGCGGCGATCAGGGGCTCGACGGCGCGGGGGTCTTTGATGATTCCCAAGTGCAAGGCCGCATTCCGTCGGACGTTCGCGTCTGTATCCTTGAGGGCGGCGCTCAGGGGCGCGACGACGCGAGGGTCTTCGATGTTTCCCAACGCCCCGGCCGCGTACCCTCGGACGTGCTCGTCTGAATCCTTGAGGGCGGCGATCAGGGGCTCGACGGCCCGGGGGTCTTTGATGTTTCCCAACGCCCCGGCCGCTTCCCCTCGGACCTTCGCGTCTGCATCCTTGAGGGCGGCGATCAGGGGCTCGACGGCGGGTGCGCCGATCTTTTCCAACGCCTCGGCCGCATTCCATCGAACCCCCGCGTCTGCATCCTTGAGGACGGCGATCAGGGGTTCGACGGCGCGAGGGTCTTTGATCTTTCCCAACACCTCGGCCGCGTACTGTCGGACTTGCTCGTCTGAATCCTTGAGGGCGGCGATCAGGGGCTCGACGGCCGGTGCGCCGATCTCTTCCAACGCCCCGGCCGCATCCCGTCGGACCATCGCATCTGCATCCTTGAGGGCGACGATCAGTCGGCTCACCCGATCAGCCTGGCCGTACCCGACCGGCACAAGCCACGCTGCCCAGAAGCACAGAACCACGATGCCGGCATCCCGTCGTTTGATTCGACAGGAGCTATGACCTTGCGGCGCGATCATAAGACCTCCTTCCAGTCAGCGGGCGCGATAAGCAAGGTCCCCGCTATTGTCGAGATTCTACACCTGATTACTCACCCTAACAAGCGAGCAGAGTAGCACAGCGCGGCCGAGCCGCAACCAAACCCGAAATCTCTTGGGTAAGCAATTGACCCGTCCAAAGCCTCTATTTATGCACCTTTCGTAAGGCAGTTGGAAAAAAGCTTGTTAAAAAAACAAGAAATCATGACCTTGGAATGCAGAGTCTCGCTTGCCAGAGGCTCTGCGGCTTTCCCTCCTCAGGCCTCCCGTGTAATCGTACCCTCGACCACGGCCACTCCTCGGCGCGAATGACCCCTGGGGTAGGGGTGCGTGCCTGCCTTGCAGGGCCGAAACGGACTCTGTGTCTCTTGACACGCGGCAGCAGATAGGCTAGGATTGTAAGTGGGGCAATGCTGAATTATGAATTGTGAAGTGTGAATTGCTCCGCTCCATCTTGGTACCGGCTGCCGCCGATGGCGTTTGAGGAGTTGGCGGGACTTCCCGCCTGCACAGCAGTCTGGGACAGAACGTCTTCTTCGCGGGGAAAGAGGAAACAATGCTAACTCTAAAAAGTGAACGAGCGATGCGGGAATGCCTATGAAAATAAAGGGTCGGCCTTCCACGGGCGGTAGCAAAGCTGGAATGTTACAGAAAACAAAGGTAGTTACGCGTCTAAAGCGGGAATATTGTTGAAAATACAGGTATTTAGTAGGTGGTAGGTCGTAGGTGGGGGAGAGCAGGATTCAGGAGTCAGGATTCAGGAGGCAGAAGAGCCGGGGGCAGGTCGCAGAGGAAAGGGGAAGGGGCCAATCCTGAATTCTGAATTGTGAGTTATGGGCTGTCAGTTGCCTTCTTACTTCTCGCCACCGCCGACTGCCTACTGCCTACTGCCTACTGCCTACTGCCTACTGCCTTCTGCTTACTGCCTACTTTCAAGCCAGCGGTGCAGGTCAAGCGCTTAGAACAAAAGCGCCACCTGCTGTTTTCCACATAATGTAGCAGCAAGTGGCGCTTTGGCTTTTTCAGTGGAGGTTACAAGGGAACACCTTTCATGGAATAGGAGCTGAGCACGCGCACGTAGTTGGCCCGCTGGAAGGCGGCGGGGTCGGCCACGGCGCGTTGGCTCATGCTGCCCTGCATCTGGCGGATGGATTGGTACTCGTGTTCTTCCATCCAGGCGAGCATGTCTTTGCGGAGTGTGGCGAGGTGGCCGATGCCGTCCCGAAGCAGTGCAGAAGCCATTGCCACCACGCGCGCGCCGGCCATCATGGCTTTCAAAACATCAGCAGCGGTGTGCACGCCGCCGGTGATGGCGAGATCGGCCTTAACGTGCCCGAACAGGATGGCGACCCAGTTCAATCGCAGCAGTAGTTCGTGAGAGGTGCTGAGCAGGAGGTTGGGTACCACCTCGAGGTTTTCAAGGTCGAAGTCCGGCTGATAAAAGCGGTTGAAGAGAACCAGAGCGTCGGCGCCGGCCTGGTCCAGGCGCTTGGCCATATGGGCGAGGGAGCTGAAGTAGGCGCTGATCTTCACGGCCACCGGAATGTGCAGGCTGGATTTCACCTCGGAGAGGAGGTCGCAATACAGCTTTTCGACTTCCTCCCCCGTCAGCTCGGTGCTGGTAGGGATGTAGTAGATGTTCAACTCGAGGGCATCCGCGCCGGCATCCTGAATCTTCTTGGCATATTGGATCCAGCCGCCGGTGGACGAGCCGTTGAGGCTGCCGATGATGGGGATTCCGACCGCTGCCTTGGCGCGCCGGACGTGCTCACAATAGCCGTCCGGACCAAGGTTGTATCCTGTCATGTCAGGGAAATAGGTGAGTGATTCGGCGAAGCTTTCCGTGCCTTGCTGAAGAAACAGGTTGAGCTCGGAGCTTTCGACATTGATCTGTTCCTCGAAGAGCGAGGGCAGCACGATGGCTGCAGCGCCGCTATCCTCCATGCGCCGGAGATTCCTGAGCTCTTCGGCGAGTGGGGATGCAGCAACGACCAGGGGATTCTTCAAATTGAGCCCGTGATAGGTAGTGGAAAGGTCGATCATTATTTCGTCTCCTTCGCCGCGCCATTCATCGGCATGGCGGCCATGTTTTGGTAAACTCGCCAGCGGTTGCGAACGTCTTCCTCAGCAAATTGCAGCAAGAGCTTGGCAGCCTGGGGATCGCTGTGTGTCAACATGGTGTAACGCGTCTCGTTATAGATGTATTTCTCAAGCGGCAATGCGGGGGGCTTGGAATCAAGCTGGAAGGGGTTCTTCCCCAGCCTGGCCAAGTCCGGATTGTACCGGTAAAGAGGCCAGTAACCCGACAGGACGGCAGCCTTCTGCTGGTCGAGGCCATGGACAAGGTCGTAGCCATGAGCGATGCAATGGCTGTAAGCGATGAGCAGTGACGGGCCATCATAGGCCTCTGCCTCGAGGAAGGCCTTGAGCGTGTGCATGTCGCTCGAGCCCATAGCGACTGCCGCGACGTAAACGTTGCCATAGGCCATGGCCATCACGCCCAGGTCTTTCTTGGGCCGGGGTTTTCCGCCCGCCGCGAACTTGGCGACGGCGCCACGGGGCGTGGCCTTGGACATCTGGCCGCCCGTGTTCGAATACACCTCGGTGTCGAGCACCAGGACGTTCACGTTGCGGCCGGAAGCCAGGACGTGATCGAGGCCGCCGTAGCCGATGTCGTAGGCCCAGCCGTCTCCGCCCACAATCCAGACGCTCTTCCTGACCAGGGCGTCGGCAAGGCTCGCGAGGTCGCGGGCTTCCGGTGCCGTCATCCCGGCGAGTTTGGCGTGCAGCGCCTTCACCCGCTCGCGTTGCTCCCGGATGCCGGACTCCGTTGTCTGGTCGGCGGCCAGCATTGCACGAACCAGCTCATCTCCGAGGTTGGAGGAGAGCCGCGTCAGCAACTCGCGTGCGTACTCGGTTTGCTTGTCGATCGCCAGTCTCATACCCAGGCCGAACTCGGCATTGTCTTCAAACAAGGAGTTCGACCACGCCGGGCCACGTCCGTCAGGGTTCTGGGCGTAGGGGGTAGTGGGCAGGTTGCCGCCGTAAATGGACGAGCAGCCGGTGGCGTTCGCGATGAGGGCGCGGTCGCCGAAGAGTTGGCTCATCAACTTGATGTAGGGTGTCTCGCCACATCCGGCGCAGGCCCCGGAGAATTCAAACAGCGGCTGCAGCAACTGCACGTCCTTGACCTGCCCGAGGCTGAGGGTGCGCCGGTCAGCTTCCGGCAGGCGGAGGAAGAATTTCCAGTTGTCGCGTTCGGCTTCGCGCAGCGGCGGTTGGGGCGCCATGTTAATGGCCTTGTGCTTGGCCTCGCTCTTGCTCTTCACCGGGCAGATTTGAACGCACAGGGTACAGCCGGTGCAATCTTCCGGCGCCACCTGGAGGGTGTACTTCAATTCCTTGAATTCCTTCCAGCGCGCCGCAGAGGACTTGAACGTCGGGGGTGCGTTTTTCAGAAGCGCGGCATCGTAAATCTTGGCGCGCACCACGGCATGGGGGCAGACCAGGATGCACTTGCCGCACTGGATACAAATCTCTTCATCCCACACCGGAATCTCGAGCGCGATGTTCCGTTTCTCCCACTGGGCGGTGGCGCTGGGGAAAGTGCCATCGATCGGCATGGCGCTCACCGGCAGGTCGTCGCCTTCGCCGGCGATGATCTTGGCAAGCACTTTCTGCACAAACTCCGGAGCTTCTTCCGGCACCGCACGCCGCAAGTCAAAAGCGCTGGACACTTGATCCGGAACCTTGACCTCGTGCAAGTGGTTGACGGCGTGGTCTACAGCGGCAAAATTCTTCTGTACGATGGCCTCACCGCGCTTTCCGTAAGTTTTCTCGATGGCGTGCTTGATGGCCTGAATAGCCTCGTCGCGGGGAAGTATGCCGCTGATGGCGAAGAAACATGTTTGCATCACGGTGTTAATGCGGCCGCCCATGCCGGCGGCGTGGGCCACCTTGACAGCGTCGATCACAAAGAAGCGGAGTTTCTTCTTGATGATTTCTTCCTGAGTGGTCCGTGGCAGGTGGTCCCAGACTTCCTCCGGGCCAAAGGGGCTATTGAGCAAGAACGTGGCCCCAGGTTGCGCGGCCTTTAACATATCAAGCCGCTCGAGGAACGTGAACTGGTGGCAGGCCACGAAGTTGGCCTTGGAAATCAGGTAAGTGGAATGAATGGGCTTGGGACCGAAGCGCAGGTGAGAGATCGTGACGGAGCCGGCTTTCTTCGAGTCATATACGAAGTAACCTTGGGCGTTGTTGTCCGTATCCTCGCCAATGATCTTGATCGAGTTCTTATTGGCGCCCACCGTCCCATCCGCTCCGAGGCCATAGAAGATCGCGCGCACGGTGCTCGGATCTTCAGTCGAAAAGGCCGGGTCATATTCCAGGCTGGTGTGGGTGACGTCGTCCTCGATGCCCACGGTGAAGTGGTTGCGAGGCTTGTCCTTGAGCATCTCGTCGAAGACGGCCTTGACCATCGCCGGCGTGAACTCCTTCGAGGAGAGCCCGTAGCGCCCGCCAATGATTCGTGGATAGGCCTTGAAGGGCGTCTGGCCAGTTGCGATTCCTTCGCTCACTGCCGTCGCGACGTCAACGTAGAGTGGTTCGCCGGGGCTGCCGGGTTCCTTTGTGCGGTCCAGGGTGGCGAGGGTTTTCACGGTCGCGGGGAGTGAGTTGACGAAGTGCTCGAGGGAGAAAGGACGATACAGCCGCACTTTCAGGACACCCACCTTCTCCCCGCGCGCGGTAAGGTGTTCGACGGTTTCCTGAGCGGCTTCGGCTCCCGATCCCATCAGGATGACGACCCGCTCGGCATCCGGCGCGCCAACATAGTCGAAAAGGTGATAAGAACGCCCCACGAGGCGAGCGAATTTATCCATCTCTTCCTGGACGATGGCCGGGCAGGCTTCATAGAAGGGGTTCACGGTCTCACGCGCCTGGAAGAAAACGTCGGGGTTCTGAGCGGTGCCGCGGATGAACGGGTGATCCGGCGACAAGGCGCGTTTCCGATGCGCCTGGACGAGCTCTTCGTCAATCATGGCAAGCATATCTTCGTTGGTTAACTCCTCGACTTTGCCGACTTCGTGCGAGGTTCGAAAGCCGTCGAAGAAATGCAGGAAGGGCACGCGAGCCCGCAGGGTGGCGGCCTGCGCGAGCAGAGCAAAATCCATCACTTCCTGCACCGAGTTTGAGGCGATAAGAGCGAAGCCCGTCTGGCGGGTCGCCATCACGTCGCTGTGGTCTCCAAAGATGGAGAGGGCGTGCGTTGCCAGGGTCCTTGCCGAGACGTGGAACACTGTGGGAGTGAGTTCCCCAGCGATTTTGTACATGTTGGGGATCATCAAAAGCAGGCCTTGCGAGGCCGTAAAGGTGGTGGCGAGAGAGCCGGCTTGCAGTGCCCCATGGAGAGCCCCCGCGGCCCCGCCCTCGCTCTGCATCTCGACCACGCGAGGTATAGTGCCCCAGAGGTTTGGTTTACTTTCTGCCGACCATTGGTCCGCCCACTCCCCCATGGGGGAGGACGGTGTGATGGGGTAGATGGCAATGACCTCGTTGACCCGGAAGGCCACGTAGGCCGCTGCTTCGTTGCCGTCTATGGTTACCTTGCTTCTTATCATTGCATTGCTCCATTCGGTTCTGAAATGAACATGTGATTGTTTTCAAACTTAGCTCCTGCGACTTGTCATTCCGAGCGAAGCGAGGAATCTCGCTCTGTTTACAAGTCGAGGAGTCGAACCTCGCGAATTCGACTTTGGACTTAAAGGCCAGGGCGAGATTCCTCGCTTCGCTCGGAATGACAGGGTGGTCGCTCGGAATGACAGCGGGGTCGCTCGGAATGACAAGCGAGCTGGCTTTTCAGCATCTTACTAGGCCGCGTATGCACCTCCCTGACTCGCCAGGTTCTTCCCAACCCGCAATGCCGCTGCTACATCCTCGCGGCGCTCGATAGGAAGCGAGGCCACCACGGCGTCCCACGCCGCGCTGGGGACGACGGGTTCCATGCCCAGCCAGAATGCAAGCGCAGCCAGTGCGGCTCGCTTAGGCGTCGCCTCACGCCGGAAGGGCTGCTGGAGCAGTCGGCCCGTTACATTGGAAATCTCAAGCTCGGCATCGAGGAGCAGAAGTGTCCTTGGCGTCAATTGGGCCAACGTCCCGTTAGCCCGGAGCTCATTCCATCCGTCCTGACTCACTCCGATCACGACATCGACACTTTCCATTCCGGTGTACTCAATGGGCTGTGGGCTCAAGCAAATCTCGGAAAGGGAGAATCCGGAACCCTGCGTCACCGGATTGTCGTTCTTCTGTGTGCTGTATAGCCCCACGGACAAAGCGGCGCGGCATAGGAGAGCCGCCGATGATTGCACTCTTTCGCCCGCCGTGCCCGTAATCACGATGTGGAGCGGATTGGCAAGGTCGCCTTTGACAGACAGCTCTGGGACCTGGGGGCGAGATTTTGCCGGGGGATGGGATTCCATTTCGTGGCGGTAAAGTACGCCAAATGTGGGACGCTCCTGCTCCGTTTCCATCTGGCCGATCCAGTACCCCTGGCGGGTGACGACCTCGCGGAGCGCGTTTCCCGTCACTTTGTTCTTGAGTGTGCCATAGCCCGTGCAAACCTCCAGAATCTCGACCAGCGAGAATCCCGGGAAATCGATCGCGTCGGCAATCACTGCATCGAGGTTGCTATCCGTGGCAAACTGGCGAGCCAGAAAGCCGGCGTGCGCCGTTCGGAGGAGCGCAAGGAGATCGATCGGTGGGGTCCAGTTTCCTTCCGGCGTAGTGGCCGTAATCCAGTTAAGAGGTGTAAAGGCCGAATGCTGGCCCCCCGTCATCCCAAACAGGAAGTTGTTATGAACCAGTACCGTAACGTCCACATTTAACTGAGCCGCATGAACCAAATGCAACAAGCCGATCATGGCCCCGCCATCGCCAATCATGACGATGGGCTTCAGGCCCTTGGTGGGGAGCATCACCTCAGCCAAGGCCATGCCTGTAGCTATGGCGGTCGAACGACCGTGCGTAGTGTGGACGGTATGCAGGTAAGGGAAGAGGGAGTCCGCCAAACCCACGCAGCCGATGTCGGTGGTGAGCACCACCGAACGAGGTGGCAGACCGAGCCCTTCGAGCGCGTGGCTCAGTTGACGTACCACCAGCGCGTGGCCGCATCCCTTACAGTAGGGAAGCTTTGCGTCGCTCGCCAGGTAGGTGGGGTTTCCCATCAGGCCCTCGCCCCCCTGATCGCGCGAACAATTTCACCCGGCGAGATCATGCTGCCGATCTTATTGATCCCCAAGAGGCGCTTGCCTGTCAGTAAGGGCGCCAGAACTGTGCGGTATTGACCGCCAAAGTTTTCCTCGGCGACGAAGATGGTGCGTATCCCAGCGCACGCCCAATTGAGCGCTTCAGTGGGCACCGGAAAGAGGGTTTGAATCTGCAAAAAAGAGATGGGAAATCCCTCTTTGCGCAGCACGCCGACGGCCTCACGAGCGGCGCGCGCCGTGATTCCGTAACTGAGCAGCAGACAGGAGGCATCGGGATCTATGTCGGGGCGCACCAAGGCCATTTCGGCGGCGTGCGCTTCGATCTTGCGTTGCAAGTGAACAAGGATTTCGACGACCTCGGGCGAAACCTTCCTCAGTCGTCCCCGGCGATCGTGAGCCGACCCCGTCACCGTGACCTTGACTTCCCCACCTACCGGAGCAAAGGCCGGCACTTCTTCAGGTTTCTCGATGTCATATGCAGCGAAGGGAGTTTTTGCGCCGACCCAGCTCCGCTCGACAGTTGCCAGCCTGGCCAAAGCGCCTTCCTCCACCACTTCGGTTGTCATGCCCACTTCTTTGTCGGAAAGTAGTACGACAGGCGAACGCAGGCGTTCCGACCAATTGAACGCGTGCTGAGCAAGTTCGTAGCACTCGGCGGCGTTGCTGGGAGCGAAAACTGGTATGGTGTAGCCCCCCGAGGTTGAAAATTCAGCGAGGAAAATATCTCCCTGCGCCCCCTGCGTTGCCCCTCCCGTGCTTGGACCAAGCCTCTGGACCAGTGCGATCACCACCGGCGTTTCGGTCATGAGCGCGTACTGGACGGTCTCGGCCATTAAAGCCCAGCCGGGGCCGGAGGTCGCTGTCATGGCCTTGAGGCCCCGAAGGCTCGCTCCTACGCAGTAACATAGTGAGGATATCTCGTCCGGCGCGGAGAGTGCC
>Ga0208687_1000727_pt1 | contig 19278 bp, 19 predicted proteins | sample June2015DPH_6_10_FD_184695 | JGI IMG/M metagenome (GOLD analysis project Ga0208687, IMG submission 184695) | Peatland microbial communities from SPRUCE experiment site at the Marcell Experimental Forest, Minnesota, USA - June2015DPH_6_100... | ecosystem: Environmental > Terrestrial > Soil >...
AAAGTCAAGCCCTTTTTCGGGAATGCGAAAATAGGAGGGGGTCAGGAGAACCGGAGCGGACACGCCGGGAGATGCGTGGTTCTTAGCTCCGGTCGGAAAGGCCTATTTGCCGTTTCCGAAGCTGCTGAATCACCATGTCTAAATCACCAAGTGGGAGGGGTTTAACTGGTCCTCGGTGAGCGGATTTTCTACCCATCCCATCATGACAGGCACATCATAGAGTCGCCCGGGGCCAAAGCGGGCCCAGAAATGGCGCATCCCAGGCACGATCACCTTGACGACGGAAAGCCCAACGTCAGGGCGCGTTTGGTCCAAAACCAGCACCTCTAAACCACGCTCCTGAGCGATGTTTACGCCCGTGATGACGTCTTCACGCAAATCATCGCTGCCTAAGTCGGGGAAATCGGCGGAGCATTTAGGAACCAAGGTCGTGTCCGGCTCAAGGAAGGTGCCATCTCCGAGATCGTTTACAAAAGTCGGGGCCAAATTCTTGGCCACAATGTCCGGCAAAAACTGGTTCATTTCCGTGAGTGCCCGCGAGAGCGCAATCTCGGCATCGAAATGAGCGCCGAACCCGAGGAACAGGTCCCGCTTGTCCGGCCGGACTGGACTGCAAAAGGCGGCAAAGGCGGGAATAGCGAAGTCACTGGTTATGTCCAGAACTTGGATCTCTCGGTGGTAGGAGTCGTAGTGTTCCCTGAGGGCCCCGAGGTACGGCTGGCCGGAACTGTCCAGGTTCACCCCAGGTTTGCGGAGGCGGTTATACCACCACAAACCGACGCAGTCCCTTTCCACAACCTCCAAGAAACCTTGAAGGATGGCCTCTTCGAGTGTACTGCCGGCAGCGTTGCCGTTCGAGTCGGGCCTACAGAAATCATGATCCGCCGTGAACGGGTAGGCAAAGTAGCAATAGGCCGTGGGGACATACTTGTATCTTTCCTCCGTCAGCGACCAAACGGGTGTCCACTCGACCTCCCTCTCTTCATCAAAAGGTTGAGGAACCCAGTTATATTCTGACTCACGCTGATTCCATTCGTCGCGATTCTGATACTGCCGGGAGCTGAATCCCATACATTGGTTGGGATGGATGGCTTCGGCGCCGAGGGCACGATAGCTGGCTTTTATTCTAGGCTCATTACCCTGGAAGACTCCCGAGTATCGCTCCAGCGCCTCGCAAAGGGCGCTGGTCTTAGCCTGAATTTCCGTTATTCCTTTTCCGAAGCCTTTGCGGCCAAAGCCACGCCCCCAGCAGGGGCGCCGATCCAGTCTTATGGCGGAGTTCAAATCGGCCTCGAAAACCTGCACCAGGCCGCGACCCGCAGAATAACCGGTCCGCAAGCCATCCACGATTCCCGTGATCGGACTGATATGATGCTCATACCGGCGGAACACCTCGTGAGGAAAAACTGCACGATGCCCGCCATCGGACGTGAAAACCTTTTTCCGGCTCCTCAGCACCCACCGGTCGCCCGGACTCCTGGAACTTTCTCGCAACATCCCGCACTGGGGGCAACTTTCTTGGGGAACGAGAACGTGTTTCTCGAGTGTGGCCGATCTCACATCGAACGTGATCAGCTTCCCCTCGGCTAATTCACTCTCTGCCTGTACAATCCACTTAAGAATTTCAGTCGCAGCGATGTCCATCGCCAGATGGAAGGTTGAGGGTAGAAGCGATCTTGAGAGCGGAGGGGGCGCCACCTCCCAATCCTCGCGAGCGTCTAGTGACGTGTGAAGTAGCCGGTGTTCGTTCAGCCGTTTGGCGAGGCAGCCCCAACAACCCGTCCGAGGGGGATTGAAGATCGGTCCAATCCAGAGGATGGCGCCGACTGGTTTCACGAGCATCCACGGCTCACCTCGTGCCAGAATCTGGCGGCTTAAACTCTCCAGTTCTTTGCGAAGATAGTCGTCGGTAAGCACGACGTGAACGGTGCTTGGCTCGCTAACCCGGACTTGGAGGGATTCGAGGGTAGAGATGAAGGGTGCAACGGGGATTCCCCCGAGCGAAACAACCGAAACCGAGGCCGCCTCCAGGCGACTGCGAAACAAGTTGGGATCTACATTCAAGTAATCACGAAAAGCTGCCAGGCCGAGGGGTTCAGTGTCATCACCTTCGACGACTACTCCCGCCCGTTCCAGCAAGGAAAAACCGTAGTAGACGTCGGCGAACGTAACCCGGCCTTTGAGTTCTTGGTAGACATCCTCAAGGGTGTGATTTCCGTCTACGAACGGAGCCAGCAGAGCGGTCGGACGGCCTTGGAGCGGAATACAATCACTCTCGCTGAGGAGGAGAACCAGGTCTGGCTCGATGATTCTCACCTGGAAGTGGCTCTTGAACTTCGGCCTGCGGATCATGGTGGACCTGATTCTAGCACACTGAATTGGGGCTGAGCCGGGATGGTGTAAGATTGTATGCGCCGGTCCAGAAGCGGAGAACTGACGCGCTGCTGTCTCGCAGGGCAGCGGGAAGCAGGAAAATGCGCAAACGCATTCTCATGACCACATTTGGTTCTTTGGGAGATCTCCATCCCTATCTAGCGGTGGCCATCGGACTGAAAGAGCGCGGGCATGAAGTCACTCTCGCGACATGTGAGATGTATCGTCCCAAGATTGAAGGCGAGGGGGTGCGCTTCCACCCCATTCGCCCAGACATCGCGTCGGTCTATGACAATCCCGGGCCTATGAGGCAGGCCCTCAAGGCGGATACACGCACTCAGTACGCTGTGCGCCGAGTCCTTCTACCGCATCTGGAAGAGAGTTACGAAGACCTCCTTCCTGCCTGCCGCGGCAAGGACCTCTTAGTGAGCCACACGTTGACATTTGCCCTTCCGCTCGTGGCCGAGAAGCTGCAACTCCCCTGGGTCTCGATCGCGTTGCAACCCCTTGTTTTCCTCTCGACCTATGATCCCCCGGTGTTGCCAGCCGCTACGAGGCCGTTCCGGCTTGGGCGGCTCACTCCATGGAAATCTGTGCTCTTGCTTGACCTCACGAAGCAACGCACCCGACCGTGGATGAAGCCGGTTGATGAACTTCGCCGGCGGCTGGGGCTGGTCCCCGCCGCGGGGCATCCTCTTTTTGAAGGCAAATTCTCGCCCTACGGGACCTTGGCCTGGTTTTCCCGCCTAATCGCGTCGCCGCGACCGGATTGGCCAGCCCTTACGAGAATCACGGGCTTTCCTTTCTATGATGAGCGGAGGTCGGGCAGCGGTCTCGATTCCCGCCTTGCGGAGTTTCTGGAACGTGGGGAGCCCCCGGTGGTCTTTACGCTCGGCAGTTTAGAGTTGCTGGAGGCCAGAGATTTTTTCGATCAGAGTATCATGGCAGCGAAGCGTTTGGGCTGCCGTGCGATCCTGTTAACCGGCGCACAAACATTCGGTAGGATGCGAACGTCGCTTCCCGATGCGATGATCGTCAGCGATTACGCCCCCTACTCAGCCGTCTTGCCGCGTGCCGCTGCCGTTGTCCACCACGGGGGGATTGGCACCACTGGACAAGCACTGCGTGCGGGCCGCCCTATGCTGGTGGTGCCCTTCGTCGATGACCAGTTGGACAATGCTGTAAGGGCCAGGAAGCTCGGCGTCGCCCGAGTTGTCGACAGGCGATCGTATGCGGCGAAGCGCACGCAGGCAGAACTGACCCGGCTACTCTCCGAAAGTTACTATTCCTCGAGGGCCGCTGACATCGGGCAAGCGATAAGGAACGAGGATGGCGTGGGCGCTGCTTGTGATGCGCTTGAAGCGCTGGCAACCGTCGTGTGACACTGACGACAGATACTAAGCTCAGAAGTTCTCCAGGGTCCAGACATCGGTTTGAGTCGTGTATTCGGTCAGCGCCAGATGGCGACCGTCGTAAGATGGCACGCCCCAGGTATTGAACGTACTCAGAAGCGTTTGCTTTCCAAGGACGTAAGCACGCCCATCCAACGTCACATCGAGGAGGGTGCTCCCCGAGTTCGAGATGCTGCCGACAATGAGACTCTTGTTGTCCGCTGACCACCAGATATGGAAAAGCCCTGGCCAGTTTTTAACTCTTAAGTCCTGTGTCCCACCGCTGGTCGTGGGAATTATCTTGATGCGACCCTCACGGGGGTCGAACTCTGCCAGCGCAAGCCGCGAACCATTGGGGGAGAGAGCCCAGTCATATTGAAGGACGGGTTGCCGGAGATTGACCCTGGTGAGTTCCTGTTTTTCTCCCTTGACGGGATCAAACGCCAAAAAGACGAGTTCCTTTCTGTCTGGAGATTCCTCACTGAAAGCGCACAGGGTAGCGGGCGGCCATGCGCAGGCTTGACGCAGGATACCTCTCCCCTTAAGGACTTCCTCCAGCGGCCCGCCTTGCAAAGGCGTGCGCATCAGGCGTACCGGCGTCGTGGCCGTTAACTCATCCGCTGCCCGGGACAAGTACGTCATAGAGGAACCATCCGGGGTTACAGCCGGCGCCCACTTATAATCAGGGCCGGCGACGACAATCTCCGCCGAGTCTTGGTCCATCGCCTGTCGATAGATGTCCCAAGTCCCATTGCGATTGGACGTAAAAAGGACGGTTTTGCTGTCGGGCGCCCAGGCGTAGGGGAGGGCGTTGCGAACGTCCAGAGTGAGCCGACGCGGGTTCGTCAGGTGGCGCCCGGAAGATCCCAGTTCCGCGATGAAAACATCTGCCTCAAAGGTGGATTTGTCAACCACCAACTGCTTCCCATCCGCTGTTCCGCCCCTGTTCAATGGCATTACTCCCGTCCAGTTGGAAATACGTCTCGGATCGCCGAGGCGGGCACCCGTCTTCGCGCCTACCCGAACTCCCCAGAGATTTCCAGTTGTCTGATTCGGCTCCGGCTCCGTCAGTGTGTAGATGATGCGGCCGTCTGGCGACCACCAAGGGTAACCAGCGTCACACAGCCTCGCGTCAGATAGAATCGTGGTTGGCTTGCCTCCTTCGAGATCGCGAGTTTCAATCGAGCATTCCTCCCCATTGGGTGTGCGGCGAAAACGCTGGTAGGCGATGCGTTTTGCATCCGGCGACCAGCGAGCATACCAAAAGCCGTTACCCTCGGCAGCAGGGATAAGCCGGCGAAGGTCTTCCCCCTGTACATTCATCAGCCAGATCTCGCGCGCGGTCATCTCCTCCCCCTTGCCCCTTCCAAAGGCAATCAGGGTGCCGTCCGGCGAAACCGACCAACCGTCGGCGTTATCACAGAGTTTATGGGGCGCTCCCACTAGAGCGGAAACGATCCACGTGCTCAGGTTCCATCCCCCCTCCATGGCGGTTGCGATGAACTTGCTCCCACTGGGGAGCCACGCGTTCGGCCACCACGCCGAGCGGTCGGGCGCCGGCCCTGCGGGTTGGGGGATGGTTCGTGTCTCGCCGGTTCCGATGAACATCAAATGCATTCCCAACTGGTCGCTGTAAGCCAGGTACTTTCCATCCGGCGAAATGACGGCCTGCAGCACCGCGTTTCCGCTCGGATTCTGGGTGAGTCGGTGTTCCTTCAGCTCAGGCGGGCCTGGGGGAGGTCGGTGCGTCATCATCCAGACGATAGAGAGCCCAAGGGCAAATACGGCCGCCATGCCGGCGATGAAGAGCGCCCAACGCCTTCGAGGCGGCAGTGCCCCCCTCATCCCTCGGTGGTCAGAGGTCACGGCCAGAGCAGGTTCTCGCACCGATCCCGTGTCGCGCTTCAGGCGCTTCAAATCGCTGCGCATTTCGGAAGCGCTCTGATAACGCATCTCGCGATCCTTCTCCAGCGCCTTGCAGATGATCCGCTCCAATTCAGCGGGACAATCGGGATTAATATGCACTGGAGAAGTCGGCGCTTTGTGCAATATCGCGTCAAAGATGAGGGCAGAAGTCGTTCCGGAGAAGGCTGGACGGCCTGCGGCCATCTCGTAGAGCACCACACCGAAGCTGAACAGGTCTGTGCGGGCGTCAAGTTTTTCTCCCCACAACTGCTCGGGCGACATGTAGGAGACGGTCCCTATCACGGCGCCCGTGCTGGTCAGCTGTTCTTCCGCAGTTCCGGCACTCGCGGTCGGGAACGCTGATGGCCCCACCGCTTCGGCTGCTTGCGGGGGCTTTGGGGCCAACTTTGCTAGCCCAAAGTCTAGTATCTTCGCTTGGCCGCGATTCGTAACAAACACGTTCGCCGGCTTGATGTCGCGATGGATGATCCCTTTCGAGTGCGCGGCTTCGAGCCCATTGGCGATTTGAATCGCCAGGTCCAGCAGCTCGTCTGTCTTCAGCGGCTTTCCGGCGATGCGATGCTTGAGGGTCTCTCCCGCGAGGAATTGCATTACGATGAAGGGCTGGCCCTCCTGCTCCCCAATGTCGTAAATCGTGCAGATGTTCGGGTCATCGAGGGCGGAGGCGGCCTGCGCTTCACGCTGGAACCGTTCCAGGGCTTGCCGGTCCTTGGAGAGTTGTTCAGGGAGGAACTTCAAGGCGACGGTGCGCTTGAGTTTGGTGTCCTGGGCTTTATAGACCACACCCATGCCTCCGCCACCGAGCTTCTCAAGGATGCGATAGTGGGAAACAGTTGTGCCGATCATGAGAACGTGCCCACCTTTGCTGGCATCTTAGAGCACAGTTACCGGCAAGTCAACACGCAGGCGTCTACGGCAGGAAGTTCATGCCGCGTGGGAGGTCCTAAAAGTGCAGGTCGGTGCGCGAAGGGGCCATTCGGGGGTTCGATCGTTGATTAGTCCTCCCTTGTCGCTAGCGTTTACCTATTTCTTGCGAGGAAAACCCAACCCACCGCGAAAGCCGGATCCGACCCGAAAAATGCCCATTCAGGAAACTGACCCACTACCGAAGATTGAGTTGATCGGGACGGATACTCGAAGGGTTGCTGACGGGACAGCACGTCAGGAGACACTTCTGCCAGGCAGGGATGGGTTTATGGGGAGGGCTCCAGACCAGACCCCATGGTGGAACCCATTTCCATTATGTAGCTGCCATCGGACAAGTGGGGACCTGATAGTGAAGGATATCCTGACTCAATCAACTCGCCATGGCCTTGCGGCCAGGCTCGTACGTGAAGGGAGTCTGATTACGACGATTTTCGCGCTCACTTCTCGAAGTGACTCATTTTGATGAGATGAAGGTTTAATGAAGGTAATTTTCAGTTTCGAATCCCCTATTTCTGGTTTCCGGTTAGGTTCCAAACCGCACTACGACGAGCGTGATGTCATCAGCCTGCGGAGAATTACCTGCAAATTGTTGCACCTCGCCCACCACGCGGCGGCAGATTTCGTCCGCCGTCAGGCCTGAACAACCCTCGAGAGAACTCCGCAACCTGGTTTCTCCGAACATGTCTTCATCGACGGCGTGGGCCTCGGTGACGCCATCCGAGCAAATCAACAAGACGTCGCCGCATTGCAGTTGGGCGCTGGCGACTTCAAATGTCGTGCCGGGAAACAGTCCCACGGGGAAATTCGAGGAAGTCAAACGGTCAACCCCGCCGCTGGCGCGGATAATCAGAGGCGGAACGTGCCCGGCGTTGACGAACTGAAATCTGCCCAAACGGTCCAGGACGCCGTAGAGTATGGTGGCGAACATTTCCGTCGGTGTCCGCTCGCAAAGGAAATCATTCACGCGTCGAAACAGGAGAGCCAAGTCCGGATCACCGGCCGCCACGCCGACGAAGGCTCCTTGCAAGTTGGTCGCCAGCATGGCAGCGGGAAGGCCCTTGCCCGAGACGTCCGCCACGATGAATCCGTAACGCTCGTCGGGAAGGTACACCATGTCGTAGTAGTCTCCGCCCACTTGTTCCATCGGCATGGTAGTGGCGCAAACCTGGAAGTAGTCGGACTGCGGAAAGCGGCGCGGCAAAAGCCCCTGCTGGATGTTGCGGGCCAGGGACATCTCGAGCTGGCTGCGCTCTTGCTCCTGGGCAATGCGCAACAGGCGGGCGTTCTCGATGACCGTGGCGCCTTCCACGGCGAGCGTTTGCAACACCTCGCGGTCGAGCCCTGTGACTGCGGCGGGGTGCGAGCGCGTATCGAGGTAAAGGACGCCGAGCAGTTCGGGTGCCTTGATTTGGATGGTTTCACCCCTTGCCTCGGAAACCGGCAGCTTCTGCAAAGGGACCGCAACAATGCCGCGCACTTCGGCACGGATGATCCTGGTTTCTTGAGCGGTGCGGCCGGTCATCTGGTCTTCCAGGATGACTTCTTCCTGGCCCGAGGCCGCCACTCGCTCCAACACGGTGTGGGAGTAATCGGTGACATCGCGCCCCAGGTAGACGCCGCCTGCGCCCCGCGCCAGCCTCAGGCTAAGGTTTCCATCCGCCTCGCGCAGAAAAAGCAACCCCCGTTCCGCGTTCGTCAGTTGTATTGCCGAGTCCACCAGGGCCACCAGGACTTCCTCGAGCGCCGGGGCCCGGTGCATCATCTGCGCCATGCGCAGGAGCAGCCCCAGGTGCTGAAGTTGGGGGGCCGGACCTGCCGCAGCCTTCTCCAGCTTTTCGAGCAGTTCCGGCAGCACCGCTTGGTCCTCCACGAACGAAAGCGTATAAGAATCTGCCACGCCCAGATTGATGCAATCACCTGATTTCAGCAGGCAGGAAGTGATTGCTTCGTGATTCACGGCAGTCCCGTACCGGCTCCCCAGATCATCAATCCGGTAACCCTTCTCTGTCTGGACGATTTGAGCGTGACGCCGTGAGATTCTTTCGTCCAGCAACACCAGGTCGCTGTCGCCCCGCCTGCCCATCGTAAAAGGTGTGCGAGCGATTTCTACTTCGCGCTGATTTCCAAACGCGTCACGTACGATGAGACGTGGGAGAGTATTCGCCATAGTTACCGCCTGCCCGAACAGAATGGCAATGATTATAGCAAGGAACCCCGAGCCGCCAAAGCCCCGCCTGAAAGGATTACCTTAGCAGCTTGCTGAAGAACCGCACCACCGCCCGGCTCGGTAGGGTCAGGTTGGTCACGATGAATCCGACCCAAGGGACCACCACTCGCCGCGCCGTCTTCCAGCTCGCCGCCTGGTAGAGAAACCCTTTGTACTCAACCAACGGCTTCTGACTCGGTCTTCCCACCGGGCGCGGTAGCAGTTCGCCGATGTCCCGTTCCAGGCTCTCGTTGACCGGGATGCGTGACCCAATTGACTGCCTTCCATTACCCATGTTGCGGGCAACTTATGCTGGAACCCATTTCCATTATGTAGTTGTCATCGGACAAGGGGACCTGATGGTGAAGGATGTCCTGACTTGAGCAACTCTTCATGGCCTAGCGGCCAGGCTCGGATGCGATGCCCATGTAGGAGGGGGTGCGAACAGGGTCTTTTCGGTTGGGCCCCTGTAGCGTTTCTTGGGAGACAGCGATTAGGACGCTACCTTGGCTCAGATAGGCGCACGTAGCTTCTTCGTCTATGGCAGGCATGAGCAGAAGATTGTTCTCAAACCGAATACAGGCGAGGAATCTTGACTTAAGTGACAGGATGTCTTGTCAGGTATTTTATCCTTCATTCAGAGCTGGTCAGGCACGAAGTGCCTGTCAGCCAACGGTCATAAAGGCACATTCCTAACCTGGACTTTTCAGCATTGAGTGGATAACCTGAAGAGGTTTAGCGGGCAGGATGGGCTGATCATGACGCTTCGCTCGCTTGGGCTCGCTTCGCTGGAGAACAGTGAAAATGCGTGAACTGCTCAGTAAACCCCGGCCACACCACTACCTGTTTGCGCACGAGGCGGTGAGAGCCGTCTGCGCGTATAACCCCTCACGATTCTTCGCCATCATGGCCTCGAGTGGACAAGCCCAGTTTATTGACTGGATCTGGGGATTGGTTTGCAAGCAGCTTGGCGATCAGCAACCAAATGACTTCAAAGTGTCGGATATCAAGGTCAGCTTGGCCAGATTAAGAAACCATCCTGTCGTAATCTTCACTATGCCCGAGCCAAGAGCGATAGCAGAAGCTCATTTTGTTGTCATCGTGCTTACAGCGGAGGGTCCTGCCGATACTCCTCCCAGGGAAATTCCCTTCCGCTACTTTACGCTCGAATGCGGAGTCAACATGGATGCGACTCGTACCGAGCGCACAGTCCTCTGCGAATGGACCAAGAAAGGCCACGTTAACTACGGGGACGGGCCGAAAGCCAAAATTGACGAGCTACTCGATGCAATCGGTTTCCATCTGGCCGCCGTCGAGGCTCCATAACCGCTCGCCGGGCGGGGGTCCTGCGAAATGCCGCCGTGGCTGCCTCGATGGGCATGCCTTTGTTCGCTGGAGGGGTCCTGGCACGAAAATCACGCGCGCGTTGCATGGGCACGGGGCAAGGTGTACGATAGCCGGACGGGGGAAAGCGAAAATAGAAATCCTGCATAAAAGGAGACAGGACTATGCCTACGTACATCACATTGGCACGGTGGACCCAAGAAGGTATCGAGAAAATCAAGGAAAGTCCGGCACGACTCGACGCCTGGAAGCAACTCGTTGAATCTGCGGGCGGAACAGTGAAGGGCTGGTACATGGTGACTGGGCAATACGACATGGTGACGATTGTCGAGGCGCCCAGCGATGACGTAGTCGCCAAAGTAGCTCTCGCGACGGGCTCAAAAGGGAGCGTCAGGTCGGAGACCGTCCGGGCTTTTCCAGAACACGAGTACCGAAAGATCATCGCGGCCCTGCCGTGAGAAGGTGCCGGTGGTACTGACTTAGGGGTGCAGGGGCCAGAACGCCACGCACTCTGGCTCTGCAAAGCAAACAGGCGGGTTCGCCCCCAGAGGGGATAAGTGTGGTCCGAAGACGTGCCTTGTCCCTCGGCAGCAGGCGGGAGCGTTTCTGGCCGGCTCGTTCCCCACCCGGAAGAGATACTTCTTAGTTGAGCCCGACATAGTCTAAGCTGGGGTCGACTCTGTGACCGCAGCACAGTAATTTAGGCGCTCCTGATTGCCCTGCCTATCATCGAAGCGTTCTATCGAATCTGGCGTATTGCCGTTCTTCTTCGATAATGCGTCGCATTCCTCATTTTGCTCACGAGGAATCCAGCAGAAGTTTATCTGCCATCCCAGCCCACGCAGGTAAGCAAGCAACTGTTTGGTTTCTATGGCGATTGAGAGGTAGAGTCCTTTGCTGACACGCCAGTTGCCACTGAGTTGATTTATTACCAGGTTGGAATCTCCATGGATGGTGACTCGTCCTGGCGGGCGAGAACTCAGGTATTTCAGGATGTGGAGGACACCTGCATATTCCACCACATTGTTGGACATTTTACTGCCCTTGCCCACCAAGCCGTGTTCCTTCAAGATGACCGCACGATCGTCTTTGACTATGACTCCGAAGCTGGCCGTTCCTCCGGGATTGACAGGCTCGCAAGCTCCATCGAACCAAGCAAGGTATTCATTCATGGTCGATCTATTCCCGACACCTCCCCCATTGGGCAGTAGAAGCTATGCCTGGGCTAACTCTGGGTTATGTCCGCCTGCTACAACTGTCCAAGGCTCGCTCACGAGGTAATGAGCGGCAGTCACTAATCCTTGCTTGGCTTCACAGGCTGTTCAGTAGAGGACGCATCATCCAGGAGGGAATTGTAGCTGCCTGCCACCAGGTTGCGGGGTTGACAGAGCCTGGATTTATGATTGCAGCATACCCTCATCTGTTCCATTCACTCCACGGGGCAGGTTGAGCCTGCCAGGCTTGGTGGATTGTCCGCCACCGCGGTATTACCGATACCAGACCCCGCAGGGAGCTCGCCACGTCTACGGGCTCATCACCGCTACTGCGACCGGCAAGGGATACGAAGTGTAGTAAATACCGTCTGATTAATCGTCCTTCAGGAGCTTGTGAGCCGTGAGGCAATGAGCTCCCAGTTCGATTGCGGGAATGATCCAAATGCGGTTGTTGATGAGGTCGACTTACGGTACGCATTCAGTCTTCCCGTATCCCCTGTTTCTCTGCCTCCGGTAGGAGTGAGGCCGGTAGCTACCGACTACCGGCCCTGAAACAAGGGAAAGCTAAACTTCTGTTATTCCCCTCTGGTTAGTACAGGAAGTTTCGAGCAGTCAGCTTCCATACTTTCGCTTATTGTTCGCTGTTGGATTGGATCTTATTGGAAACACACCAAATATAGTTGCAGTGGATTGTGTCCCTTTGGTAGGCCTGCGTGACTCGACCCAGCCATAGTTGCTAACGTCAGTCCGGTGTATACTTCGAACTCCCTGAACCCAAAATGGGAATTCCGGATCAGGCGTCAGAGGGAGTGACCAAAGAAGGTGCACTCTGAAATTTGAGGCGACTTATGTTCACAGTGTGCAAGCTATATTCCTACATCGCCCTCACCGCGTTCTTGTTTACCGCCCCGGCGAGTCCCGGGCAGAGACGCGATTACGATTTCGTGATTAGTGGGGCCCGCGTCATTGATGGCACCGGTGCTCCTTGGACCTATGGAGATATCGGGATTGTTGGCGATCGCATCGCCGCGATCGGTGATCTGCACGACGCAACTGCCAAGAAGCGCATCGACGTCGCTGGTCTTGTAGCCTCACCTGGATTTATCGACGTTCAAGGCCAATCCGAATTCAACGTCCTAGTGGATAACCGCGCCGCCAGCAAAATCACTCAAGGCGTGACTACCGAGATTACCGGCGAGGGGACTTCCATCGCGCCGCTGAACGACCGGCTCGTTGAAGACCTCAAGGACGATGCAAAGAAGTATGGTGTCACGCTCGACTGGCGCTCGCTCGATGAGTATCTGCAACGCTTCGAACATGCCAAGCCAGCCATCAATCTTGGCACGTTTGTCGGCGCTGGCGGAATTCGTACCTACGTGGTCGGGAAAGACAACCGTTCGGCAACGCCGGCGGAGCTCGAACAGATGCGCCAGTTGGTGGCTCGAGCTATGGAGCACGGTGCATTCGGGGTGAGCTCAGCGCTCGAATACGTGCCCGATACGTTTGCCTCCACGGACGAACTCGTCGAATTGGCCAAAGTTGCCCGGAAGTACGGTGGCGTTTACTTTACGCATCAGCGCTCGGAATCCGACCGGATCTTTCAATCCTTGGACGAAGTATTCGACATTGCGCAGCGCGCTGGCATCTCCGCCACGATCTGGCACCTGAAGGCCGCGTACCAGGAGAACTGGGGGAAAATGCCGGAGGTCCTCCAGAGAATCGAAGCAACGCGATCGCGAGGTTTAGACGTTGCCGCCAGCGTGTATCCCTACACGCGCGCGTCGAATGGCCTGGTCGCCTGTTTCCCCAGTTGGGTTTCGGAAGGCGGCACGGATAAGATGCTGGAACGGTTAAAAGATCCTGCGGCGCGGGCCCGCGTCCGGAAAGAAATGGATGAGCTAAGCACTGCCTGGGAGAACGAATGGCGGGGTTCCGGCGGAGCTCAGGGCGTAACCTTAATTCAGGTTCTGAACCCAGAGCTGCGCAAGTACGAAGGCATGAACCTTGAGGAAATTGGCCGCCAGATGGGCAAAGATCCGAAAGACGCAGCCATGGACATCGCCATCGCCGATCGCGGCAACAGCCAAGTTGTAATCGCGATCATGCAAGAATCTGACGTTCGTGCCGCGGTTTCGAATCCCTTGCTGACCTACGGTTCGGATTCTCCTGCGCAAGCGGAAGATGGGCCGCTGAGCACAACCAAAGCACACCCCAGGGCTTTCGGAACCTTTCCGCGCATCCTGGCTGAGTACGTTCGAACAGAGCACACCATGCGCCTGGAAGAAGCCATCCGCAAGATGACCTCGCAAGCTGCGAGCCGCGTGGGGATTACGGATCGGGGCATTCTTCGGCCGGGGATGATGGCTGATGTTGTTGTCTTCGACTCGGCCGCCATCCGGGACGTAGCCACTTACAACGAGCCTCTTCATTATTCCGAGGGGGTGAAGGATGTCTTCGTAAATGGCAGACCAGTTGTGCTCGACGGCAGGATCACTGACGAGCGACCGGGAAAAGCATTACGAGGTCCGGGATATAGACACGCTCAGTAATGGGCTCTCACGCCCAACACGAAGAAACACTGTTCTTGCCTTCCTGCAGTTTTCGGCGTGCAGCGAAGATGCCGGCAATGAACAGGAGAATGTATTTCGAAAAGTCTCCCAGATGCATGTTGAGAAATGTTGTCGGTCTGGCGACCCGGACAAGAAACGTAATGGTTGCCATCCCCAGCGCGAAGCCGATCAGTTTTCCGGTGACTGGCGGCGGGGCCTCCGCATTCCTGGGCGTGCGCGGCGCGGCACCGCTTCGGGGACCTTCGCCAAGCACTTCTTCGCCGCCCCCGCCGCTTCCGCCCGCTGCTTTAGCTTGCCATACTCCAGATGCAGAGCTTTCGCGGTGGGGAAAATCCCATGCTCCCGAGCCAGTTCCGCCGCCGTCCACAAAGGCTCCGGAATCGGCAGGCGGCCCGTATGCGATCTCCGCCAGCGTTTGAGCCGTCGGAAAACCTTCCGCATGTTAGGGGGAATAGCACGAATCTCGCTGGCCATCGTCTGTCCTCCTTGCCCTACTGGGCAAAATACAGACGTTAGCAAGTTCGGTCAGGGCAAGTCATGCAGCCTTGCCGAAAGGACACAGTGGATTACGAGAAGAAAACGAGGTCTCCCACAGTGGAGGTATTGGGGTGGTCGGTAAGGTTGCGGACAATGTATTCAAGGAACCAGGGATTGTCAATGACGTTGAGTTGGCACCCGTATTTGCCAGGTGCGCGTGCCCATCCAGATTGACCATGTGCGGTTACCGCTGGGGCATCGGGCATAAGAAAGCCCCACAATCAGGACTGCGCTGACCGCGGCTACCCGCTTCCCTACAATCGCGCCAGTTGAAACTCGAGGCGAACATTTCCCAACAGGCGCTTGATCTCCTCAAAGGTTTTCCAGTCGGTGAGTTCGGCCTCGCGCATATTTAAGGTCATGCGGAGAAGAGGTGGGTAATCCATGAACACGCTTTCCGTCTTGGGCTTATAACCGGCCACTCGGACTCGCAACCGAGCGGTCCCGGGGACATCGAGAGTAAACTGGCCACCCGTGAAGGAGTGCGTGGAAAGCTGAATCGGAGTGAGACCTTCCATACGGATGACATCGCACTCGCCTTCCAGCGGTTTCCCCGCCGAATCGGCGACAAATCCTGTAACGTGTGCCGGAGTGGTCTGGGGGGGCGTGTAATTCCCTCCTTCAAAGTAGATCGGGTTGGTCATGGCAACCTGGTCGCTCGAACCAAAACAACGCGCGATATACCAGGCGGTCCCTGTTTCGTGGATGTCGAATTCGGCCGAAAAACCTCTTTCTTGCTTTCCGATCGCAAACACTTTGGCAATTTCGCCGTCCCGAATCAGTTCCACTCTCGTCAGCAACTCGCCGGCCGCCCCCGAAGGCCACGCCTGCAAGTTCACCTGAAAATCCGATGGACCACCGAGATGAATCACGTCTCCCACCTGATGACCTCCGATTTGCATCAGAAGCAGCGGACCGTTGGTCACGAAATTCCTTCCGGCTTTCATGGCCTGCGCGATTGCGGCAATACTTTGCGAACCCTCAACGTGGGTGTAGACCCGCGCATTGCCAGGGTTCGCCGTCCCCATACCGCTAAAATTAGTATCCGTGGAGGCCGTGGCCGGCATGTGATACCCATGATTGAGCAGCAGGAACCAGAGTCTCTGCGCTTCCAAGCTGGCTTCACGGTCCCAGGGTTGCATCAGGATATCTATCGCGTCGTATGTCGGGCCTACCACGGTGTCGTAAGGTAATTCTTGTGCCAGGTTGGAAACGAACTTTCCCACCTCGACGGGGTAGCCGTTGTGGCCTCCCCAATCACCCCAACTCCATCGGCAGGGATGGGTGTAGGCAACGGTGCCATCCAGGGCATGAATCAACGCCTGCGATTCAAAATTCGGTGTGGGAGCCTTTTCGCCCTGATAGTCGCCGGCGCTCATCTGGAACAGCGCTTGAATGGCGTCCCGGCCGTCCGGAGTGGAACCGCGCATGCCCAGGAACCAACAATGCCCGAGACAATGCGTGACATCGCCGCGCCAATAGTTTTTGGGCGCTTCCATATTCCAAGTAAGCGTGAAACCCGGCGTACTAACGCTGTCGCACAAGTCGTTGAGGTGGGCAGAGCTAATCTGGTCGGCAGGCAGAACCCAGTTCTGCGCGATCGACATGTAGTCGAGCCCCGCGGCTCTTGCCGCGAGAGCCACATAACGGATGTCCATCGGGAATGCAGGTTTGCCCCCATCGTGATTCAAGTGGACATGGCTGTCGCCGCAGTACCAGCCCAGGCGTGGAAGGTTTGCCTGCCGGCGCAGGTGAAAAACAAGCTGCCGCCGCTCTCCCGGCTTCAGCTCGGTTTTGCTCTGTGAAGCCACATAATCAAATCCGCGGCTGATCGTTATCGTTGTTTCTCCCGGCGGAACGGCCTTCTCAAACTGACCGCTGGATCGGAACCCGTCCTCGAAAGCCGGGCTTTCGGTAACAATCGATTTGTCAGCAGCAAAGATGGTGACCGTGCATGGTATCACTTGCCCGGTGTCGGCATCGAGGACCCGGCCAACAACGACCGCATCCTCCTTTGCCTGGCTGGCGAAAGATCGTGTCAAGCAAACCGCAATTAAAATGGCGGTGGCGAAAAGGGAGATGAGCTTTCTAGGCATACTCGAAATCTCCATCGGGCTGTGCATCATCTCACCCGGTACCTGCGCACCAAAAAACAGTCCTGGTGCGACGTGGGAGTGGATCCTGCAAGCGACCCAGCCCTGGCTGGTGAAGGCCAGCGGCTATTGTACCTTCTCCAGAACGAAACTAAATCGAGAGACATTCGATTCTGCATAACAGAGTAATACTAGAAACGCAACCGCATCATGAAGTCGATGCACCGCGATTGTTGACCGTACAGGTCGAACGCCGTGCTGGTGATGACGCCGTAGCTTCCCGGAGCGCTAATATCTGATCCCGGATTGCCAAAGTTCGGGTGGTTGAACACGTTCGAGGCCGTGGCGCGGGATTGCAGCGCGATGTGGTCGGTCTAGTGAAAATCCTTCATGAGGGAAAGATCAAAGTCCGTCAGCCCCGGGCCTTCGAGCAAATTGGGGGTAGTGTTTCCAAACCTTCCGATGTCCGCGGGATTGGTGCACAGCGTGTTGTTGTCGGGGCAGCCGGGTATCTTAAAGGCGGCCGGGTTGAGCCAATTGTTGATGGATTTATTCGGCTGGCTGGCACAGACCCCCGTTTTTTGGGGTCTGCGATTTCCCGAGGAGACTAGTGGGAGTTGGCGGCTCATCCCAGTCAGTCCATACGGAGGATCGACGCATCCTGTAAGAAGTAAAATGTGGCCACTGTCGGGGACAGCCCTAAAACGGGGTTTCTTGATCCCTCGTCTCGCTTGCCGACTCGTTAAAAGGGTTGTCGCTTTCGTCGACAGGCTCCGCAGCTTTCGTAGATTCACTAACCTTTGCGCCGTTTCCGTTCTTGGGCGCTCGATCCAGAATCTGCATCTGGTTGGCCACAACTTCGATTGTCGTGCGCTTTTCGCCTTCACGGTCTTGCCATTTCCGAGTCTGTAATCTGCCTTCGATGTAGACATGGCGACCCTTGACAAGGTATTGACCACACACTTCTGCCAAGCGACCGAAGCAGACGATCTGAAACCACTCCACGCGTTCCCGGCGAGCCCCTTCTGCGTCTTTCCACCTCTCGTTAACCGCAAGGCTGAACGTGCCGATGGGCTTGCCTTGCAAGCTGAGTTTGAGTTCCGGCGCCTCACCAAGGAAACCAATCAGAATTACCTTGTTCACACATTGGCACACAAGTTGTGACCTCCTTCCTCATCGAAGCGGAACTTGCGGCTGATCCGATCACCGGCCAGCACATCCATCTGGGCGGCGAGATCTGCCATGCCTTCCCGCACGCGGGCACGAATCAGTGGCATGTTCCGCAAGGCATCCGTGTTCACTCCCTCCAGCAGGGCGCGCGCCTTCTCGACCTGCTCCTTCAACTCCTGGTCGTCCACCACATTGCGTAAGTCAAAGGTCGCCGGGAAATCACGCAGCTTCTGCAAAGTTGATTCCCGCAGACGCTGTGGCTTGCCATCCGGCTGATCCCCCAGCCGGTCGCGCAGGTGGCTCACCAGTTCCAGCAACGAGGCCCGCATCACCTGTTGGATCTCGCTACAGGCTTCCGACATGGCCACGACGGCCTTTTCCCGTTCCTCTTGGAAGAATTGGGCCGAAATCTCCCGAAGCTGTTCTGGCACACCATAGCTGACGTATTGCCAAGCGAAGGTGAAGTGGGAGCGCACCTCGTCTGCGGGTGGGTAGTCAGTCGGGTTATGGAGCGTGCGCAGTCGCCCCGCGGCTTCTTGGCAGAGGCGCGGATAGGCACTGAGAAACGACTCCACCAGCTCGCCTCGTTTATCCTTGAACTCTTGCAGCCTCTCCTCCACCGTCTCCACCAAGCCCAGCGGCAAGAGGTGAATGCCGACCTCGAAGGGCAGGCACATGTCGTACAGGAAATGACGGATGTCGCCATCGCGGGTGCGGATGGCTTGCAACTCCGGCGAGTCGAGCAGAGTCTTTGAGACACGAATTAAGGCCTTGTCGGCGTCCACCGCGACCTGAGAGGAGCTGACCTTTCGAGTGTTGCCCAGCAAGCCGAGATGAAGTTTGATGAAGACGGTTTGCTTGGAAAGCTCATTGTCCGAGCTTTGAATGTTCAAGATTGGCGCTGCTGTTGCCATTTCATCCTCCTTGTGGTTGGAACTCTCAAACTCCTAATCCCACATTTCCATTTTGAACTCGACTTACGAATCTTCGGATGTTCGTCAGCATCAATGTTTATAAGGGTTCGAACGCGATGAAGAAGCTCCGGAGGTCAGTACCCAATGGGTGGGATACAAAATCAATCCTCTCAGCTCTCCTTCAACGCCTCTCTCAAGGTCGATTTCCAAGGTTCCCGCGTCACTTCCGACGGCGGCTTGGTCCCGGTGCAGGACTCGCGTTTGGGCAGAGTGAGCCCTGTCCCAGCCCCTGGACCCAGCCAAAGAAAACTGGTGTGCTGGAACCCCTGCGGGGATGTATAGTGTGGGGTTTTGGGGAGCGAAAACGGAAATTCTCGATTACTTAGAAAACGGGTTCCGGAGGCGTCATCTTTGGGAGCATTCTTGACAACCTGCGGGAAGGGCATGCGTATTATTGGCGAGCACATCATCCGACTCGTCGCGATCAGCGGGGCGTTGACTGCTACGCTCTACTCTCAGCAGCCGGCGACGCCAATCGCCTGCTCAGGTGTGCTGGGCGACACGGCTTGTAACTTAGGATTGCTCCTTCGTGACGCGTCTCGATCCGTTCCCC
>Ga0208687_1000733_pt1 | contig 19047 bp, 14 predicted proteins | sample June2015DPH_6_10_FD_184695 | JGI IMG/M metagenome (GOLD analysis project Ga0208687, IMG submission 184695) | Peatland microbial communities from SPRUCE experiment site at the Marcell Experimental Forest, Minnesota, USA - June2015DPH_6_100... | ecosystem: Environmental > Terrestrial > Soil >...
GGATGGAGCCCCCCAACAGGTACTGGATGGTCTCGTAGCTGAAGCCCACCACGGTGGGGGAGCTGACCGACGGGATCATCACCGGGGCCTTGCGGTTGGGGAAGTTGTCGATGGCCAGGCTGATGATCTTTTTGGCCACGTCCAGGGCGTGATGCTCGTCGAAGGGGATGTGCACGGCCAGCGGCATCCTGGCCCGCTCGTCGGTGGTGACGATCTTGGTGTGGTAGCACTTAGCCACGTTCTCCAGGGCCTGCATCTCGCACTGCACGTCCACCACCAGGGCGTCCACCGCGCCGGTGATCACCGCCAGCTCCTGGTGCAGATAGTTGCCGGCCACCGGCACCCCGTGGCGCATCAGCACCTCGTTGGCCGAGCAGCACATGCCGGCCAGTTGGATGCCCTTGGCGCCCTTGTTCTGGGCGTAACGGATGAGTTCCGGGTCCTGGGCCGCCACGTAGAGCATCTCCGGCAACAGCGGCTCATGGCCGTGCATCACCACGTTGACGTGGTCCTCCTTTAGCACCCCCAGGTTGATCTCCCCGGCGATGGGCACTGGGCAACCGAACAAGATGTCCTGCAGGTCGGTGGAGATCATGGAGCCGGCCCAGCCGTCCGCCAGGGCGCAGCGGGTGGACTGCTTCATCAGGTTGTGGTAGTCCTGGTCCACCCCCATGTGGGTGCGGTGCATCAGTTCCACCACCTCGATGTCGATGCCCCGGGGCACCACCCCGTTTTTCCGCCAGATCTCCTGGCGCTTGAGGGGGGCCCGCTTCACGCAGTTGATCTCGCCCTCCTGCTGGCCGAATTCCGCCAAAATCTTGTCGGCCAGCTCCTTGGCGATCTCATACTTATCCCGGCCCTTGGCCTCCTCGCCTTCGCCAAGTGAGATGGCCACCCCCCAGTCCTTGGCCACCCTCTTGAGCTTGGCCACGTCCTTGACCTCATAGCCCTGGGCCCGGCCGTGGGCGATCTCTTTGAAGAGTTTGGCCACCCCCCGGGAGTGGTCGCTATGAGACGCGGTGCCGGCCGCCACCATGCGGGCGAAGTTCCGGGCCACGATGGTCTCGGCGGTGGCGCCGCACAGACCCATGCGCTGCTTCTTCTCCTCGCCGGTCTCGCCCTCTTTCTTCTTGGGAGGCGGCACCCGACAGGGACCCTGGGCGCAGATGCGGCAACAGGCCCCTTCGATCCCGATGGGACAGGGCTTCATGGTCTTGGCCCGGTCAAAGATCGTTTCTACCCCCTCCGCCTGGGCCTTCTTCAGCATCTGCTGGGCCGCCACGTCCATGGATAGTTTTTCCAACTCCACATCCGGCATAAAAAATCTCCTTTTCAACAGGGTTACGATGACATAAACCTGTGGATCCTGTATTCCAATATTAATATCTAGACAAAAGATTGTCAAGGTGAAAGATTTCACTAGCCTGCCCCCCTACCTGTGAGGTAAGGGGGTCCCAAACCCGCCCCCTATCCGTTTCCCGCGGAAGATCTAACCTCCACCGCCCGCTGGCAGGCGGTAAAGTAAAAAGCCAATCTGATCTCCTCGAACCGCAGCCCTTTGGCCCGGGCCGCCATCTCCCGGTAGGCCATCAGCTGGGGCCGGTACCTGGCGGTTTCCCGGTTGATGAAATCCTCCCAATCAGCCGGATTCCCAGGCCGGGAGCTCTTGTAATCCAGGAGCCACCAATCGTGGCCGTCGAACACCAGCCGGTCGATCTTGCCCCGGCGCAGGGTGTCCGGGGCGGCCAGGTCCTCCAGGAGCCACTCGCTCACCGCGCCGGGCCGCTCCGGGTCGAGCAAGGGAGCCAGCCAGGGGTCCAGGCGGCAGGCCTGAAGCTCCGCCAGGAGTTCCGGAGCCAGGGCGGCGGCGGCTTCCGGGGGCAGGCCCATCTGGCGCAGGGCCGCGGCCAGGGCGGCCAGCCCGGGCAGTTCGCCCCCCCGGGCCAGGGTTTCCAGGCCGCGATGGATAATCTCTCCCCGGAGGCGAGGGATTTCCGGATCTTCCCCGGCCGCCGTCGGGGCTGCGGCCCCGTCCAGGCCAGCCTCCGCCAGCAGGGAGGGGTGGATTATCTGATAGGCCGGGGCTTCGGGGGTGAAGGTCAGGGCGGCTGGCAGGTTTTTTGTCAGGGGAGTTATCCGCTCCCTCGGGAAAGGGGGTGGGAGTTCCTGCGGCAGTTCCACCTGGAGTTCCGGCGCCGGCCAGGTCACCGCGGCGCCGGCCGGGGGCAGGGTGGCCCGGTAATGATCCACCAGCCAGGCCAGGGGGCTTTCAGGGGGGATGGCCGCCTCACCGCGGCTATTAGGCTTCACTGCGGCGCTGAGGGTCAGGCGCCGCCGGGCCCGGGTCGCCGCCACGTAAAAGACTCGCCGGGCCTCTTCCAGGAGTCGCCGTTCCTTCAAATTTCTTAGAAGCAGATACAGGGAATTCTGGTGCTCTTGGGCGTAAGGCCGGGCCAGGGCCAGGCCCTGGACCCGAGCGCCGCGACTCTTCCCGACAATCTCTTCCAGCAGAAAGGGGGCCAGTTTGTCTTCCCGTTGCAAGGGTTGCCAGTCCAGGAAGGGAATAAATACCCGGGTGAACTCCAACCCCTTGGCGCCATGCACCGTCAGCACCTCCACCGGCGAGTCCTGGGCCTTGGGATCGGAAGGCTGAAAGGCCTCCGGCAGGGAGAAGTCGGCCTGGGTGAAGGTGGCCTCCGGCAGGCCGGCCTCCGCCTGGGCCAGGAGCTCCAGATAGGCCCGGGCGCAGGCCACTCCCAGGGGGCCTTCCCAGGCGGCCACGCCGGGCCAGGCCTCCACCTCAGCCAGCCAGTCTCCGACGACTTCCGCCAGGGGCCGGCGCCCCACCCGGTCCAGGGCCGTCATCAGGTTTTTGGTAAGCTTGGCTAAATCCCCGGGGCATTCAGGGGTCGCGGCGAAGCGCCGCAGCTTCTCCGGCCACAACTCCCCCGGCGCGGTCCCGGCCATCCGGGCCAGCACCCCCAGAGGTTGGGAGGCCCAGGGCCCCCGGAGCAGGGCGGCCCAGGCCAGGTCGTCCTGGGGTCGGGTCAGGGCCCGGGCCAGGTTGTGGAGGTGCTGCACCACCAGGCTGTCCTTCGCCAGTTTCAGTCCCTCCCGCACCCGTACCGGCAGACCGGCCGCCGCCAGGGCCTGGAGGTAGACCGGCAGGTGGCTGCGGGTGAACAGCAGGATGCCGATGGTCTCCTTTTCTGCTAGCTGTGAGCAGGCTTCGCCCACCTGCCGGGCCAGCCAGCGGGCCTCAGCCTCCCGGGCGGGAAGGTCGCCGCTCCCGGCAAAGAGGGCCAGCCGCGGGGCTGCCCCTTCCGGGGCCCCGGGGCCGGCAGCGGCGGCGTGGAAGCTCAAGTCCGATACTTTTTCTTTGGCCAGGACGTCGTTAAAGACCGCGTTGGCCCAATGGATCAAGGTCCGGCTGGCCCGAAAGTTGGTGGTGAGCTGTAATGATTCCAGGGGAAACCGGACTTCTCCGCAGGATAGGCCCTGGCGAGATTCCGCAAAAATCCAGGGTTTGGCGTCGCGGAAGCCGTAAATGGACTGTTTCGGATCCCCCACCACCGTCAGGGTGCGGCCCTCCCCGGCCTGCCAGCCAGCCATGATACGGCACAGCAACTCCATCTGGTTCCGGCTGGTGTCTTGAAATTCGTCCACCAATAGGTGCCGCAGCTTGAGGTCCAAGCGCAACAGGATCTCGCTGGGGTCCTGGTCGCCGAGCAACCGTAGAGTGGCCTGCTCCAGGGCGATGAAATCCAGGGCCTGCCTTCGGGCGCAGAGGGTTTCGTAAGCGGCCAGCGCCTCCCCCAGGAGGATCACCAGATCCTGGAGGGCCTGGGCCTCCTCCGGCAGGGCGGCGGCAGGTTGCAGTTGGCGGCATTGCTCCAGGAGTCGCGCCAAGGAAAGTGGCAGTTCCCGTAATAATTGCGGCCAACGGCTTTTATGGAAACCGGCAGGGAATCCCAGGTTCTCGGTCAGTCGTTTGCGGGGCTCGCCGCCCTGGGTGAGGAGCAGGCTGGAGATGGCTTGCCAGGCCGGCAGGTCCCCGGGCTCGGTCCCGGGGATGTCTGGGGGGAGCGGCCCCCCCTGGAAAGTTCCGCCCAATTCCTGCCAGAGGCGATGCCATTCCCGGCCCAGGGCTGCGGCTCGGAAGCCGTCCGCCAGGGTTTGCAGAAGCGGCGCCAGCACCAGCCGATAACGCTGCTGCAACACGAGCTGGTAGGCTTCCGGTTGGCCGCTGCGGCGGGCCAGCTCCAGGAATTCCCCCAGGCTGTCCCGGCGGGAGAGCAAGGATAAGAGTTCCCCGGCCAGGCGGCGCCAGTCGTTGTTGAGGCGCACCAGGCGCCGCACCAGGGCCTGGCGCACCGGGTCTCGGGCGGGCCGGGCCGCCAGGTTCCGGCGCAGCTCTTCCAGGGCCTCCTCCTTAAGGAGGCGGGCTTCATCATCTTCCAGTAGCCGAAATTCCAGGGAAACCCCGGCCTCCTGGGGAGCCAGCCTCAGTAACTGGGCGCAAAAACTGTGAAAGGTCATGACCGGCAGGCGCTCGGCCGCCAGCAACTCCTGGGGGGCATCCGGCTTGCGGTCGAAGTGCCGCAGGACCTTTTGGGCCAGGTCCGCCAGGCGTTGTTCCCAGGGGGACTTCGGGGCCGGCTCCCCCTTGGACCAGAGGAGCTCCATGACCCGGGTGCGCAGCTCCCCCGCGGCCTTGCGGGTGAAGGTCAGGGCCAGTAGCTCCTCCGGGGCCTCTACCCGGGCCAGCAGGGTGAGGAAGCGGGCCAGCAGCACCGAGGTCTTGCCCGAGCCCGCCGGGGCTTCCAAATGGAAGCTCCCCAGGGGGCTCAGGGCCTGTTCCCGGGCAGCCTGATCGGCGGGTAAACTTATCATTAAATCTTCTCGGTTTATTTTAAACCTGGACGATTAATTCATCGATTATCTTACAGTCAAGCACTTTTTATAATCCCCCCCTTTGAAAGGGGGGTAAAATACTGCGAGGCGAGGGACTGATAGAATCCTTTATTATTCTGACTCCTCCTCACCCTCTAGGGGGGGAGTAAACCCACAGAGCAGGGCATAAGGGCAATACTTACAGGCCCCCAATTCTTTGCCCGCCGGGGCCGGGGTGGGTTGGGGGCGGAAATCTCCGGCCGCCAGGCGCTCCCCCAGGTCTTTCAACCTGGCCGCCAGGGCCGCCTCCACCCGGGGCCAGTCTTCGGCCCGGCCCTTGAAATCCTCATGTTTCAGGTGGTCCTTCCGAAGACTTTTGAGCCCGATGAACCCGGCCCGGAGTCCCCGGCGCTCCCGGGGGGTCTCGATCAGGCCGCGCTCCACCGCCAGCAGATAGCAGGGTAACTGGAATTCCAGCAGTTCATCGAACACCTCTTTGGCTTTGGGGAGCTCACCGCTCTTATAATCCCAGATAACGGCCTCCTGCGTCCCCGGGTGGTAGTCCAGGCGGTCCAGGCGGCCAGTTAGGGCAAAGGGCCAGCCCTCCTCCCTGAGCCCGCCGAAACCCTCTTCCGTGAGCCGCCAGCGCCAGCCCTGCTGGTAGCGCTCCCGCTCCCGGAGGAGCCATTCCCGGAGCAGGCCCGCTCCGCCTTCATCTGCGCCCAGCCAGCGCTCCAACTCCGCCTGCCAGTGGGGGTCTTGCAATAGGTCCCCTAGCGCCCGGCGCGCCGCCGTGTCCAATACCTTCTGGGCCTGGTCGTGGTTCCAATCATGTTCCTTCAGAATTTCCTTAAATTCCTTGACGAATCGGGCCAGGACCTGGTGGAGCCGCTCGCCCCGCTCCCGGGGAGGCAGGCCCGCTTCTATCTCCGGCAGTTCCTGGAGCCTCAGGATGCCCTCCAGCAGAAAGCGGCACGGACAGCTCAGGGCCGCGGCGGCCTTTCCCACGGAGAGCCGGTCGGGCAGATTGACGGACAGCGGGCCGTCAGGGTGGCCGGCAAAGGAAGCCCCGGCGCCGCCAAAGGCGGCCCGGATGGCCGGACTCCGCAGCCAGGCCGGATCAGGAAGGCTCAATACCGACATCTCTTGCGGTTCCCAGCGGCCCAGGTACAGTGGGCTACCGGGCCGCTCCTCGTCCTCGACCACTCGGGGCCGGGTAAGGACCAGGTGCGGAGCGGCGCCCAGCAGGTTATCGTAAAGCCCCCGGGAAAATTCGTGCTGGCTCCGGTAAGTGCCGCCCAGGACGGCGCGCCTTTCCGCGGCAGTGAGCAGGGGCAGGGAGCGGGGTGGCGGCGGCAAGGCCCCGGAGTTCATCCCCAGGCAAAAGACCCGGGAAAACTCCAGGCCCCGCATCTCCAGGAGGCCCAGGACCTGGATGCCGGCCTCCTGAATTCCGGGTCCCGGCAGCAACACCTGTTTCGCCCCGTGCTCCAGCCAGCCCAGGAACTCCCCGGCCATCAGGGGTTTGGAGGCCAGGGTAGCGGCCACCTCCTGCAGCAGGGAATTAAGGCGGCTCCACTGAGCCGTCTCGAACTCAGCCCCGGGGGTGAATCCCAGCCCTTGCCAGATCTGCTCCAGGCGCCGGCGCCACTCCTTTCCATCGCCGGGGGCCTTGAGGGTGGCCCAGAGGCGGTCCAGCCGGGACAGCAGCTTAAGTGCCCCCTTACTGGAATCGGTGATGGATGCCTTAAAAGAAAACCAGTCCCGGTCCAGCCGACGCTCCCGGAAGAGACGGTCCCAGGATGCGGTCTGGTCCCGATAGCGGCGGAGTTCGTGGTAAAAGGGCGACAGCAGGAGGGACACCAGGTCTTCCCGGCCTTCCCCGGCGGAGACAAACCGCAAGGGCAGGGTGGCGGCCAGAAAGAGGGGTGTTTCCGCCAGGCGCGGCCCCTGGGAGAAGTTGTAGGCAAAGCCGGCGGAGGTCTGTGCCGGCCCCAGCAACTCGGAGAGCAGCCGCGATAACTGGGGGAGATAATGGTCCAGGTCCGGGGAGGTCACCGCCAGCCGGTGCAAGGGGAGGCCGTCTTGGGCGGCCAGCTCCGCCAGCCGGGCGCCCACCCAGGCCAGCTCCTGGCTCCGGTCGGGGAGGAGCACCGCACGTTGCACCGCTTGGGGATGGCCCCGCACCTGGTGGTGCGCTACCCGGGTGCGCCGGGCCACGGCGGTCAGGAAGGCGTCCTCCGCCCGGGCCGGATTCTCCAGGCCCACCACCATGATCCTCTCGGGCAGGGCGATCTTTCCTTCCTGCAACCGGGCCAGGAGGAAGGCCGGCAGCTCTGCGGGCGCCAACCAGCCGCCCTCTGCCAGGAGCTGGCTAAAGATCCGGGTAACCCGGCCCCGCCAGGCAAACATCGGGGCATCATCCCCCGCGCCAGCCGAGGGCAAAGACCTGGCAGGGCGGGCGTCCCCCCCTGCCAGCGCGTGGCGACCAAGAAGATTGTAGGCCTCATCCAGGGCCTGGGCCCAGGAGAGGTCGGCGGCGGTCCCCTCCAAGCCCGGCGCCGCCTCGATGGCCCGGAGCCACAGGGACAGGCGCCGCAAATCAGGAGCCAGCGCCACCTCCGGCCAGAGGGCCTGGAAGAGGTCTTGCAACCAGCCCTGGAAGGTCTTCAGGGGCAAAGGTTTCCAGGCCGCGGCGCCGGACTCAAGCTGGGCCCGGCGTTGCCGCTGCCACAACTGCTGCGCCAGCCGTTGCTGCGGCACCAGCACCAGGGTCCCGGGGCCGGCCTCGGCCAGGAGATAATCTTGCAAGGCTGCGGCAGAGGGGAAGAACGGCATAGGCGAATCGCCAGGCATCCTAAGTACACTGAGCAAATCAACGGCCAACCCCAAGGCCGGCAAAATTATGGCTGGCGCAGGGTGCCACTGCGCACCATAACCCGTACGAATTATTTTGTTAAGGTTCCGGTAGTGTGACGGAATTTAAGATCTGCTGTAGCTCCTGGCCATCCAGAACCTCCCTTTCCAGGAGAATCCTGGCCACCTTCTCCAGGGTGGGCCGCTGTGCCTCCAGGACCTCCCTGGCCCGCTGGTGGGCCCGGGTCATCAGGTCCGCCACCTCCTGATCGATCTCCTGGGCCGTGGCTTCGCTATAATCTTTGCTGGCGGTCGGCATGATGCTATCCAGGAACAGAGGCCGCCGCTCCCGCTCGAAGGTGATGGGGCCCAACTTCTCGCTCATGCCGTACTCCCGCACCATGGAACGGGCAATATCCGTGGCCCGGTAGAGATCGCTTTGGGCCCCGGTGGAAATCTCCTGAAAGACCAGTTCCTCGGCCACCCGGCCTCCCATCATCACCGCCATGCGGTCTTCCAGCTCGGTCTTGGTCATCAGATAGCGGTCCTCAGTGGGCAACTGCATGGTGTAGCCCAGGGCGCCGATGCCTCGGGGGATGATGGAGACCCGGTGCACCTTGTCGGTGGTGGGCAGGGCCTCGGCCACCAGGGCGTGGCCGCTTTCATGGTAGGCGACGATCTCCTTCTCCCGGGGGTTCATGATCCGGTTGCGTTTTTCGAGGCCGGCCACCACCCGGTCGATGGCCTCCTCGAAATCGTCCATCTCCACCACCTCTTTGTTCTTACGGGCCGCCAGCAGGGCCGCTTCGTTAACGATGTTGGCCAGGTCCGAGCCCACCATCCCGGGGGTGCGGGCCGCCAGGGTCTTGAGGTCGACCGTGGAGGAGAGCTTGATCTGTCGGGAATGAATCCGTAAGATATCTTCCCGGCCCATGAGGGAGGGCCGGTCCACCAGGATGTGCCGGTCGAAGCGTCCCGGGCGGATCAGGGCCGGGTCCAGGATCTCCGGGCGGTTGGTGGCCGCCATGATGATCACCCCCTTGCGGGTGTCGAAGCCGTCCATCTCCGAGAGGAGCTGGTTCAGGGTGTTTTCCCGTTCTTCGGGGCCGGCCATAGGGCTCAGCCCCCGGGCCTTGCCCACTGCGTCCAGTTCATCGATGAAGATGATGCAAGGGGCCTTCTCCTGGGCGGTGGCGAACAGGTCCCGTACCCGGGCCGCCCCCACCCCCACGAACATCTCCACGAAGTCGGAGCCGGTGAGGCTCAGGAAAGGCACCCCGGCCTCTCCGGCTACGGCCCGGGCCAGCAGGGTCTTGCCGGTTCCCGGCGGTCCCACCAGCAGCACCCCTTTGGGGATCTTGCCCCCCAGCATCTGAAACTTGGCGGGATTTTTCAGGAATTCGATGATCTCTTTAAGTTCCTCAATGGCTTCATCCACCCCGGCCACATCCTGGAAGGTGACCTTGGTCTCGTCCTGGACGTAAACCTTGGCCCGGCTTTTGCCCACCGCCATCAGGCCGCCGGTGCTGGCGCCGACCCTGCGAAAGAAATAAATCCAGATGCCTACCAGCAGCAAAATCGGCAGTCCCCAGGAGAGGAGGTTGTTGAGGGTGGTCCTATCCGGGGCGGCACTATACTTGATCCCTTGCCTTTCCAGGAGCGGCACCAGGTCATTATCCTCCAACCTGGCCACGGTGAAGCCGGGTTCCTTTTTATCGGACAATTGGGCCAACTTTTTGGGCAGGTCCGGCTCTTTCCGCTCCTTGGCCAGTTCCTCGACGCCGGCCTGCAGGAGATTGCCGGTGATGCTCCCGGTATAGACGGTCAGGTCCTCGATTCCCTTGGCTTGCAGCAAATGGCGAAATTCGCTGTAGCTGATCTCCGTGGTCTGTTTGACCCCGCTATACATTTGAAAAACCAGCAAAATCAGGATGGCGGCCAGCAAGTACCAGATGAGATAGCGGGCCGGAGCGCTGGCTTGGGGTTCATCGGCCATGATTACCTCGGGAATGCGGATTTGCCAAATTTCTCCACATGCATAATAATATAATGACTGAGCGTTTATTGGCAACACTGATAGAGGCCGGCGGCGGCGCCGGGGAGGGGAAAATGAGTGTTACTCTACCTAAGAGCTTTCGGTGGTTGCTGCTGGTGGCTGGTTGTCTGGCGGCCACCGGGCAAACCGCGGCAGCAGCCGTTGCCAGTCCCACCATTACGGTGGAGGCCGAGGGCAAGGTCGCCGCGGTTCCGGACCTGGCCATGCTGACCGTGGAAGTGGAGACCCGGGCCCCCCAGGCCGAGGCCGCCGCCCAGGAAAACAGCCGCCGGGCCGAGGCCCTGTTGCAGGCCCTGAAGCAGGCCCTGGGCCCCGGCGACCAGGTGAAGACCCTGGGTTACCGCCTCTCGCCGGTTTACACCCCCAAGGTCAAATCCGGTCCGCTGGAAATCAAGGGCTACCAGGCGGTGCACCGCCTGCAGGTGAAGGTCCAGGGCCCCGCCCGTCTGGGGGCGGTCATCGATCTCGCCCTGAAAAACGGCGCCTCGGGGATTAACGGGCCATTTTGGGAGCATTCCCGTGCCGAGGAGCTGCAACGGCAGGCCGCGGTGGCGGCCCTGGAGCGAGCCCGGCGCCTGGCCGAGGCCATGGCCCAGTCGCAAGGCCTCAAAATCAAGGGGGTGGAGAAGATCTCCACCGGCATCCGTTTCCTGCCTCTGCAGGGTCCGGGCGAGGCCATGCGGCTAGCCTCCGGCGCCTCTGCCCCCGCCACTCCCATCGAGGTGGGGGAAGAAGAGATCAAGGCCAGCGTCCAGGCGGTTTTCCTGGTGGAACCTTAAGGTTGGCTCTGGTTCGCATCTCGAATAAATTTTAAGAATTATAGGCGCCCGCCTTCCTGGTCTTCGCCGTGGTAGTGTTCTAATAGGACACTACCCTTCGCCGCGGTCCCTTTACAATCGGCCATTATCTGGTTATCATTTATCTTATAAACCTTGGGAGGATACCCGTGAAAGATTTGAAAGAATCAGTGGAACAAGCCCTGGCCAAGATCCGCCCCATGCTGCAGCGGGACGGCGGGGATATCGAACTCGTCGAAGTGAGCGACGGCATTGTCAAAGTCCGGCTCACCGGCGCCTGCAAAGGTTGCCCCATGTCCCAGATGACCCTGAAGCAGGGGGTGGAAAAGCTCCTGATGCAGGAAGTCCCGGGGCTCAAGCAAGTCCAGGCCGTTTAAGGCGCTCCTGCCGGCCAACCCTGGGTTGGCCCGGCGATTTGTCCAGTTCCCCCGAGCAATCTGGTCGATGATCCAGGAAGGCGGCGAGCCCGGGGGAAAGCCCCCGGATGGCCCGGTGAGCCGCCGAGCGGACCGGCGTAATTGTGCTTGACATGGCTCCTTGAGCCGGGATAATAGCGGCACGTGGGGATGTAGCTCAGCTGGAAGAGCGCCTGCTTCGCATGCAGGAGGTCAGGGGTTCAAATCCCCTCATCTCCACCAATAATTTCAGTTAGTTGCGGCTTATGGTTTCCATAGGCCGTTTTTTTGTGTGAGACTCTGTGTGAGACTCTTCCTCCAGACTCGCCATTACATCCCGCAGTTGCGGATCAATCACCTGTAAGTATCTTTCCGTTGTGGCCTTGCTCTGGTGTCTGAGCAGACGGCTTACCTGGGTTATAGAAAATTTCTGTCTATCGGCCAGGTAGCTGGCCACATAATGCCGAATCGCATGAAATCCAAATTGGCGGATACCAGCCTGTTTGCATATGGTGCGCATGAGCTTTGGGCGATGTATGTACCTGGTGCCGGTGTTGGAGTTGAGAAACACCCATACAGTCTAAAAACCCTAAAAAATCCATTTCTCAAGGAAGAATTGCGAGTTTTTGCAATAAAATAGAACGTCAGGCGGATATAAAGTGTTCCAGCTTAAGCCAGACGGACTAACCGGTACTTCATCCACCCTTGGTATTCTTAGGAGTTATCTAAAAATCGATGCCAGGATAAATTCCAATTTAGATTTTACCCTGGCTAATGGTTAGAGCAAGACTAACCCTTCGCCTGGGTTGAAGAGAAAATTAATATTTAAATAAGGAATAATACTAAATGGAAAATAAACCAGAATCAAACCGAATAACAAAAAGAGAAAACTGGCAATATGTTTTTAAAATGAAGCAGTATGAAAATCATAAATATTATATTTTTAGATTTTATGTTAATTTCGATAGGACGAAAATTAAACAGTCACGTGCCAGAAAGGATACCATTATTATATGTCCGATCGAATTAGATTATTTGATATGTAATTATCTTTGTGACTGTGACAAACATTTCCTTGTTACCATGAGATTGATAGAAATTATTAATAACATGTTTGATATTTGCAGTAAAGAATGTTATTATTGTAATGAGTGGATTCAGAAGTTAAATGAATTACGTAAAATATACAATGGCAAAGGAATGATACCTTGGTTAGATCCTCACCCTGGTGAACTGGAGGCTCATGACTACATTTTTAATTTATATACGGCGAAAGATTGGTAGGATCCTCCCTGCCCAGGCTCAGGGGAATAGTTGGGTGGCCCAGGTCCCCCCCGGCAGGTGAGGTCGGGCCAAACCGGTTTCAGGCGCCGATTAGGGTGGCAGCGTTATCGAACATGCTACCCAGGTTGATCCACAAAGTACCGCTCCATCAGCAGACCCCCCTGCAGGGTTTAGGCCCTTGGCGGTCCAGGTTAAGCATCAACTGCCGGCGCCGCCGACGGCGGTGGAGACCGAATTGAACTGACCGCTCAGGTTGGTGCCCAGGCTGGTCAGCGCGAGGACGCACACCAACGCGATCAGTGCCACCAGCAGGCCGTACTCCACCATAGAGGCGCCACATTCGTCCTTGAAGAAATTTCCGAGCTTTTCCATGGTTCTCTCCTTCTTGCTGTTTTACAGTGGCTGGAAAGTTAGCATGGTAAATTCAATTCCGGCCTCTAGCCTCGGCTTCCGTTAGCGACTTGTTTGATCAGGCCCTCCCTTTCTGACGGATTTGCAGATACTCTTTTGGTTTTGATGCTAATATGGGTCATCTATGGAAGAAGGTAAATCCGGGTTTTCCTGATATTCGCCTTCGATAACCATGAATTTGGGGACAGAAGAATGCAGGGGATTATTGAAGATTGTTTAGAGATGGCATTTCGGAAGACATCCCTGAGATGCCTTTTAAATTAGACATTATGATTGCTGACTCGGGGGGAAATTAGGTGATATTGGAGAAAAAGATAAGAGATAGATATGAGTTGGAGATCAGACGGATTTTTATGTTAAGTGGGTATTTAATAATTGAATATGTGATTCCCAAAATATAAAAAGTAAAAAATGGGTAAATTAATATGAGATTAATATCTTATAGAAATAATTAATTTCAGTAATGTAGTGATGACTGGCATTTTAAAGGATAAATTAATTAATTAATGTAATATACTATAAAAAAGAATAGAAACGTTATAGTATAATATATATAAATATAATATTGATATTATATAAAAGAAAATTGTTGGAAATCCAGTTAATTTATTAATTTATTGAGACAACTAATTTATATTACAATATAATATAGATTATTTTGCTGAAATATGAGTATTTGTTAATTTATTATTAATTATTTTCCTCATCATCTTTTGGTGATAGGCACCCCTATATAAATTTCTTAGATAATTAATTTATCTAAGATTTTGGGGGTGCCTATTTTATTCACAGATTATGGGAGGCATGGATTAACGGCAGGACGATTATTGATACAGATGGCGGGGGCTACCATGGAACATGTTGGTCGGTGCCCCACCCGAGATATAATAGGGTACCCTGGTCGAGATCAAGATGGAAAGTTATTTCTTTCACTTTATAATTATTATAGTTAATTGCCTCGGCTTTAATTAACAGCGGAACTGCGTCAGATGATTGATCCATGGTATTATATTTCACCACTGCATAGACCCGATAAACCGGGATTTCTATGTCAGCGATTACGGTGGTGGCCTGCGTAGTCTCCAATAGCCGCCATGTGCAAGGGAAGCGAAATAGGTATGCAATGCTGCTCTGTTTATTCTCATTGAAGAACTCACCTTGAATATCCGTAATGATATTAAAAACCATCTCCCTTTGTTTAAACTGTGGCTCGTTACTAATGGCGGACATCCTCGCCTGATACATGTAGGCCATACCAACACATTTATCAAATTGCCTATTTTGTAATAAAGTTAAAAGGTTCTTTGCTTGCTCTTCAAAATTCGGTTCGGGGGTTCCGCCACAGGACAGCAAGAGGAAACTTAACAATATCAATATAAGCCCTTTGATTTTCATGATTCTCTGCCTCCTGGTCTTGTCGTAGTTCCATACCGAGTATAATTTTAGAACATTCCTCTTAGATATCGGGGAATTCCTGATTTATAAGGTGAAAAACCCTGAATTTATTCAAAAAGATAAATAGGTTAAGGGAAATGGGTACAGTTGACAGTAGGGGTGAAAAATGATTTTTAACAGCATTTGTCCGTGGCGGCGGCGGGTTATCGGAAAAGGGATACAGAAACCGATCTGCGGGGATACTGTTAAATTGAGTCTGATTCAGGACAGGTTATTTATTTCAATACACCCCACTTCCGCCATTTGCAACACTTGCTCATAGCAATCTTCTGGGATCTGTGCCATCCACGCTCTAAACATACGCCCTTGTCTAGTAGCTGTTGTATTCGACTGTGTCTCCAGAGATTGACGGTTTTCGTGGGCCAGCCTAAAACCCGCATGTTACACAGATCCTCCATGATGAAGGCTTGCTTTTAAGCATGATTCTCATGGGTCATTCCCATACCCAGATGAAATAATCGATGGAGCAGTCCGTAATATCCAGTTTTCTTTCACCAGCTTGCCCAATAAAGGAAGCGCATTGTTCACCCTTATCCATTTGGCATTTTAGCCGAGACTATGCGGCAGCCGGGTCATGTGGTACATTTTACAGGCTGTGCCGCCACCGAATCCGGCCCTGCCAGCGGGCGGAACATCTTTTTGCTGGCGCCGCAACAAGGACATTTCCAGTCGTCAGGAAGATCCTCAAATCGTGTTCCCGGCGGAATTTTCCCCTTTTTATCACCCCTGGCTGGATCGTAAATATATCCGCAATTAGTGGCCTGGCATTGCCACATATCTTCTGGTTTTGAACCTGGCATATCGTTCTCCCCAAAAATTCCCAAAAATTATTTCTCACGAACTCAAATTGCTGACAAATGGGCAAAGCGCATGGATATAAAAAATTTGGTAAATATTTTAACCTAAACCAGCACTGCCCGATAGTGGTGAGCCAGTGGAAAAGCTAAATACTCCCGAATCAAAGGATACAGCATTCTCCTGTCCCAAAATTCATGGTTATCGAAGGTACATATCAGGGAAATCCTGATTTACCTTTTCCCGCCAATGACCCATATTATCATCAAAGTCAAAGGAGCATCGGCAAATCAATCAGATAAATCGCAAAATTCAATATACTTTAAAGAGGGGAGGAATGGCCAAAATGGCGAGTGCACATAGTAAAAGGGAGATTCTGGCGGTTTTGATGGAAAGCCCGTTTTATTTCACCATTCCTCTGCGAAAAAGGCTGGAATTCCTAAATTCTTTTTCACAGCAATCTGCTTATGATCGCACCTTTGAATGTGAGGAACACCTGATAAATGGAAAATCTGATTTGAAGGAGCAGCCTTTCATAAAACCATGAACATTAATAATCCCACAGACCCCGTTGCTGGCTCACTTACTCAGGACCATCCAGAATTCTTAAGCGTAAAAACGTTCGCACAAATACTTGGGGTCCATTGGTTCACCGTATGGAGATGGACCGTTGAAAAGCGTATTAGATTCAAGCAAATTAAGGTCGGCGGGAAAATCCTAATCCCAGTTTCAGAGTTGTCCAGGTTCCAAGGCCGCTCTGAGTAATCTTTTAGCATCCTTTAGCATTTTTTAGTTTACAGGCTTTCAATATATAAATATTATTCCTTAAAGCTGACGAAAAAGCCAAACCCATCGAAAGGTGGGGACGGAAAGCCAACGGGTCCTCTTTAGAGGAGAGCCGGGTTGCCTAAAAGGTAACCCGGTTTTTTGTTTTTGTCTGCTGAATATTTAAATGCCAGCTAACTATTACAGGGAAATCCTGATTTACTCTTCCCAGCGATGGAATATATTACCATCAAACCTTTTATTTATATTATAAGATTTTATAATGTAATTGATCTAAATGGAGTTTTCTATGACAGATAAATTGCATAAAATGTTTACGAATTGGTATGTCATTTTGAATGGTGGCATATTTTTGGCTGTCATCGCTATTGTATTTGGAAAATGAAAATAATCGGAATTCATTCACGCCGAAACTGTCTCTCAACAGGATGAGGTAGGAAGGTCATGGCAGCCCCTTTCAGTATACTGCTGGCTGATGCTCACGTGATGTTCCGGCCTGCCGGGGAGCAGACGGCCAGTTCGGATCAGCTTCTCAGCACCCGGGAGCGGGAGATCATCAAGCTCATCGCCGAAGGCAAATCCAGCAAAGAAGTGGCCGAATTGCTGTTCATCAGCAGCCGCACGGTGCAACACCACCGCGCCAACATCATGAGGAAGCTGAATGTCAAGAAAACCGCTGACCTGGTGAAATACGCCATTCAGAAATGGGGCGCCTATATCTCACCGCTGCTGACCCCCCAGTTGGGGGACATGTTAATGCAAAAATCCTGGCCTGCCGGGGAGCAGACGGCCAGTTCGGATCAGCTTCTCAGCAACCGGGAGCGGGAGATCATCAAGCTCATCGCCGAAGGCAAATCCCACAAGGAAGTGGGCGAATTGCTGTTCATCAGCAGCCGCACGGTGGAACACCATCGCGAAAACATGATAAGAAAACTGAATGTCAAGAAGACCGCGGACCTGGTGAAATACTCCATTCAGAAAGGTTACACTACACTCGCCGATTCAGGACACCTAAATATATAGAGGGGAGTTAATCCGCATAGACGAAAAGCGGCCCCGAAAGGAATTCCAGCGCTATCCCAAAGTTGGGAGATTCTTTAGTCGGCTGCTCTATGCGCTTGACTTTCCCTTTGGCCCTGATTATGTGGGGAGGGAAAGGCTTCGCCTGGTCAGGCTGGAATTTGAAAATGAAGTCTGCAATATCGTCAGGTTGCAGTATAGGTGCGGTCTCGGACATATGCAGGCCGCCAAAGCTGATGTCTGTCATAACGGCCCGGCTTGAAAATGAATCTTCCGAACCTTGCAATTGTGCCTGATATTCAAATTGTAAGGATATATAGAACCGGGGGAATAGACGCCGCTCCATGAAACACTCTCCCGCCGAAGTTTAAAAATTGGTTAGGGAACCTGATCCCGTTAAAGTTTTAATCTAATCATGGTCAATAATTTGTCAATTTACACAAAATAATTCCTCCCCCAATTGGCTCGTCGGAGGCGACTGGGACGGCGGCGGGTTAACGGAAAAAGGATACAGAAACGAACCTGCGGGGGATACTGTCAAATCAAGTCTGATTCAGGACACATTATCGGGGATTACTCAGTCGAAGGGCATGGGGATTCCTTGGCGGTGGAGCGAAAGGAAGGGAGAGGGTGAACATACGCTTAACCTGCGAGGGCGGCTTGTCCGCCCGAGTCAGGTTGAAGCGGTTGTTAGGCGGATTTTTTCTATACTATCAAATAAAATAATAAACTTCTATTTTTCTACTGGCCTGTTCTTATTTCTACTCTCAAATTTAGTTGGTTCTGAATATATTACTATCAGAATTGCTATTATTATAATCCATATGAACTGGTAGTTTTTGTAATCCCCAGGTAATCGTAAAAACTCACCCGTAAAATTCATCATAAAATGAAATATGATAGCACCAAGTATACTACGTTGTGTGTTGTTATATATCCAAGTCATTATTATTGATGCGGCAAAGATGCCAGGACCCATTGCCACCCAGAATCTAGCCGACCATAAGGGAAACACTTCTGACATTAGTGAACCATAAATGAAAAACATTGGTATATGCCAAATTGCCCATATTGTACCAAGAATTATGCTAGATACTAATGCACCGTGGTTTCTTTGCAATCTATCCAATGCATATCCACGCCATCCAAGTTCCTCTGGTAAAGGGCCATAAATTAGTGTTTTGAGCGCAAAAGGGATAATCGTTATTGGGTTCTTAATATATCGAATAGCGGTATCAAGATGAGGTAAAGCACCATGCAGCATTAAGCCAGTCATAATAGCAAGCAAGCTATATAAAGGTGCAATCAATAATATTATTGCATACCATCGTGGAGTTATACGAGTAAAGCTAACTACGCGTTCCCAAAAATCGTGCCTTCCCTGTTCATCTCCTACAAAATACGTTAATACTATAGCTGAAAAACTCGGGCCAATTAGACCGAGAACAAAAAAAATTATGCCAGGAGCCTTTGAAATATCTATTCCAGATATAGCTAAGGGAATCCAAAACAGCCAAGACCATCCAAGAGCTAATACAAAATATATCCATGGACTTGACTTAACTTCTGCAAACATATTGCGATCCATAATATTATTCTACTTTCCTATAATTTATTCTACCTAACAAATAATTAGATTGATCCGCATAAGATGCGGAGATTCGGTTTCCTGCCCGTATAAGACGCTATTGCACCGCGTCTTCCGATGACAATAATTCTTGAGATATCAATTCCTTGTATCGAAGCTACCCCCTTATCACGGCATCTTATGCGGATCGGCATAATCCGAGATTATGCGGCAACCTTGACCACCGTAGTCGCAAAAAGGTTTTTGGGCTTATTTGCCCAATAAAATCTCCCAAAGTTCCTGTTCTTGAAGCCGAATCCTTTCGCCGACGGAATAATAGCACAATTTTACTCAAAAAATAATTTTTCTCTGCATTTTGGACATCCCCTTACCCTCAGAACCCAGATACCTCAAAGCCGTGGAGCTTAAGGACCCCAGGTAAGCACCGCCCGGTAATGGTGAGCCAGAGGAAAGGCGGAGGCCACATGAACATACCATCTCCGGGCATGGTAAGAAACTCTGGCGCCGACTTTGATCAGACGCTTAATCAGCCAGTCAATGGACCGCTTAACTTCTTCGCCCCAGACATAGAACTGCCGGATCACCCGCTCTACCCCGAGGTCATCATTTGCCGGTAATTTCCTGGACTTCTTTCTTGCCGTGCTCCAGTTCCTTGACCTGCTCTGCATCCAGGCGCAGCAGCATGGTTTGAAATTCGCCTACATGGGTTTT
>Ga0208687_1000735_pt1 | contig 19023 bp, 16 predicted proteins | sample June2015DPH_6_10_FD_184695 | JGI IMG/M metagenome (GOLD analysis project Ga0208687, IMG submission 184695) | Peatland microbial communities from SPRUCE experiment site at the Marcell Experimental Forest, Minnesota, USA - June2015DPH_6_100... | ecosystem: Environmental > Terrestrial > Soil >...
GCCCCGGACCTCGAGGTCGAGCTTGATCCCAAGCTGGTACGCCAAGGCCACGATCCGCAACTCGAGAAGGCGGTGGAGGTGACGATGGAAGCGCTCAAGAAGAATCCGCCGCCGGCGTATAAGAAGCCGGCCTACCCTAACTACCATCAGCACCTGCCAAGCTCCTACTGACACGCAGGGTAAGAACGAGTAGGCAGTCGGCAGTAGGCGGCGAGCCGGATGACTTTCACGCGGGTAGCAGCCCCAGGGGGGACAGAATAGAAACCAGAAATTAGAAACTAGAAACTGGCCTTCTTGGGCTCCAGCGTATGCCGCGGGAGGGGACAGAAGAATTGAACCATATTTTCGGCCTTGAGCGCGGACCGCAGATATCGCTGTTTTGAAAGTTCTTCGCCACCGATGCTGGGTCACAGCTCTTCCAGAGAGCTGAAAAGCAGTGCTTGAAACGAGTAGCTAATTGCTGCTATAGGAGCGCCGATCCAAAGCACTGCTGAGGCAGGGAATGGCAATAGAACAACACACCACAGAATCGCCACCCCGGAACCCGCGAGATGCACCACGTCTGGCAGCCAGTGCATCCACAGCCCTCGCGGTTGCCGAGCGATTCGTGTCTGCAACGCGGCACGAAATCCGGGACTCAATCGCGGCGCCGTAATCGCGTCCTTGAGCTGAAGATCTAGTGCGTTCAGCAACTCGCCGAACTCTGCGCAATTAGGGCAGGCAATCAAATGCCTTTCCAGTCTCCCAGAGGTCATGACGCGAATTTGCCTCACCAAGCACTGAGGGATTTTTCTGAAGATTTGCGAGCCGGTAGCTGATGCCGCGTCTTGAAACAGAAAAAGCTATTGCAGGAACCTCCGGTAAGGGAATTTCTTCTCCATTTCCAAAACCTCCTCCCAGGGCCTTATCCCACCGGTCGTCGTCAAATCGCTCAGGTTCATAGCTCCGGCACATACAGCGAAACGGAGCGTCTTTTCGTGGCTCCATCCTCGGTACAGCCCATAAAGCACGCCGGCACAGAACGAGTCACCAGCGCCAGTGCTTCCCACAATATAACCCTCGGGGAGATCCAAGGAAGGCTGCAGAATCTCACCTCGGTCCTTCGTTAGAAGGTAAGCTCCTTCTGGGAAGTGAATCACCACCAGTTCATCGACCCCGAGAGCCAAAATAGCCGTGGCAATTCTCTTCAGATTACCCAGGATCAGCGCGCGCTCCTGCCGAATCAGTATTCCCGAAAGCTTTTCGGCCTCGAAGTCGTTGATGATGCAATAAGTGGTGAACTTTAGCGCCGGGGGAACAATCTGCCGGTAGCGGTTGCTGTCCTCTGACACCAAATCAATGGAAGTCTTGATGTTCCTTTCCCGCATTTGGGCTAAGAATCGCGCGGCCACGGTCTGGAATTGGTCATCCGGTTGATACATCGCGTCCAGCAGATTCAGATATCCCAAATGAAACAAGTCGACCGGCAGCTTGTCCAGGTCAACATCGTGCGGACAGAACAGGCGGTTTGCTCCCCGATAGTGGAAAAAGGTCCTGCGCCCCGTGGAAGCAACATTGAAAACGTCCGTGTACGACGTCCCATCCTTGCTCGTCCTCCTGAGCTGCTCGAGATGGACATGGGGATAGTTGCGAAATTGATCGACCAGAAAATCTCCGTACGAGTCGTTTCCAATCATGCCCAGAGCATATAGCTCAAGACTGTTGTCGAATATGGCGAGGTTGAGGGTCACATTGAAAGAGCATCCACCTCCACCCATTGATTCGGCTGTGATGTTGGCAATGGAGCTCTCGGGGGGATAAAGGTCGACGACCTTGACGAGATCCAGAACCCAGTTTCCCCCGCACGCAATGCCCCTCCGTGGGTCAGTTGTCATAACTCCATTCTCTTTTGGTGGAATCTGGACGGACTTGCCTTTCGCTTGATTTCGCGCGCCACCCAGGACGCTGAAAGGGGCAGACTCGGGCGCGGTTCGTCGGAACGGGCTTTAGCAAGATACTGAAAAATGCCGTGAAACTGCCCCTTGGCCTTATTTCGTGCACCAAGATTCAATCGCTGAGGTTGTGGAAAAGGAGCAAGAAACGGCTTCTCACACACACTCCTCTCCCGGCGAGGATTGCCTCGACGGAACTTGGGGCAGAGTTATGCGCTGATTCCGCGCACTTCCACCCCTGGCTCCAAAGGAACGCGATTGCTGGGGGAGTTTTGCAATCTCCGGCAGCGCTAGGCCTCGCTCGGACGTACGTTCGTAGCCCGGGGTCCTTTATCCCCTCTTTCCACTTCGAGTTCGACGCTTACCCCCTCCTTTAAAACGTCGAAGTCAAGACCCTGAAGGCTGCTGCGGTGGAAGAAAACCTCCTGGCCCTCCGCAGTGCGGATAAACCCAAATCCACGGTCACGGATAATTCGCTTGATAGTCCCTTGCATGGCCACCTCGGACAGCGTATGGGGATCTTCGCGCCGGGTCGAAAAAGAATAAGCCAGCCTGCGCATGAAGTCACCTCACGTACGCATTGGCGCAACTGTACCAACACCCAAGCGCCTTGTCAAAGGCCAACCGGCGGTAATCCCAGTCCCCTGCCAGGAATCCCGCCAGCGCGGGTAGGTAGCCAGCCTTCTGCGCTCAGCACTGTTCTTCAGACCGCTTCGCGGTCGAACGCTTGCAGGGCCGATTCCAGGCTGTTATGAATCTCGAAGACGGTGACGAGACGTGTGATTTGCAGCAATTGATGCACGCCTTGGGGCAAGCGCAGGAGCTTCAGATCCCCTCCCTGTTTGCGCACGGAGGTCAAGCTCGCCACCAGCGTCCCAAGGCCGACACTGTCAATGTAGGTGATCTCCCCGAGGTCGAGGATCAGACGCTTGTAGCCGGCATCGATCAGTTCTCTGATCTTACGGCGAAAGGCCTCGGTCTCGCGCCCCAGGGTGATACGTCCGCGCATGTCGAGCAGGATTATTCCACCCATCAGCTTTTCGACAATATAGAGAGGCATGAAGAACCACCTTCGATGTTATGAACTGCTGTCGTCATTGTCCCGACTTCCGACTGGTTTCGGCTTATCGCGTTCCACCCGCCTCCTGACTGCTGGGGACTGGGGAAGAACAATAAGCGGCAGGCAGGGCGCAATATGTAATTCAGAATGTAGAATTCATAATTCAGAATCCCCAACCCCTGGCTATGGGCTGGGCTGCCAGTGCACACCGCCATCAAGCTCCATCGCCAGTCGATGTTGGAAGCAGTAGAAATCGACAACCCAGTTTTCGATGCGGCATGGGCGGCGAAATTTCGCGCCTAGCCTTCGGCCACGCAACAGATACCACGCCGCTTTTTCAGAATCAGTTGGGGTGCGCCGCAGTTCGCGCACGCGTTGCGTGGGGACGCGCACGGCCAAAGTATAACAGCACTGCGAAGGGCTGCGAAGACTTGGGCGGGGCCGTCGAAGTAACCCCTCACCCGGCCCGCTCCGGCTGATGAAAACGCCGGCAGCGGGCCACCCTCTCCCCAAGGGAGAGGGCTAAGTTTCTGATTTCTGCCCCCTGTGTCCAGCCCAAGATATGGGTAAAGACCAGGGCTATGGCGCGGGCGTGGGGGCAATCACCCAACGGTTACGGTGCAGGAAATCACTCACCGTTTCGATATCCGGTGCGTCGCACAGCATCAGGCGGCAAAAAACCTCTGCCGTCCCCACCTTGGGCTCGACCTTCGCAGCCTGGCGGAAAGCGGCCAGGGCATCCTTCTTGCGCTTGAGCTGCCACAGGGAGATAGCCTGAAGCGCCAACATGGAGGCGGAGTCCGGTTCGGGCCCCAGCGCCATGGCGGCTTCTGCAAGCGCCCCCTCGAGGTCATGCTGCTTCCAAAGGATGAGCGCCAGCAGGCGGTGCCCCTCGGCCGCCTGAGGCTGCTCTGCAATCAGCGCACCCGCCTTTGCACTGGCTTGCTTCAAATCCCCTCGACGCACCAGTCCCATGACCAACTGCTCTTGTGCGGGCAGAAAATCCGGGTGCAGGCGGGTGACTTTCTCCAGCAGGTCCGTCGCGCTCCCGGCTTCCCCGGCCTCATTCAGCAATACCGCAAGCTGATACTGGCTCTGCCAATCTTGCGGATCCAGCGCCACGACTTTTTCCAGCATGTTGCGCGCTCCAGCGGAACGACCCTGTTGAATGAAAATCTTCGCCATGCCCGCATACGCCGGGGCGAGGTTAGGAGAAACCTGGATGGCTTGCTGAAAATTCTCTGCCGCCTGCGCATATCGCCGCTGGAAGAATCGGATTTGGCCGAGCGCGAGATACGCTTCGCCTTGCTTTGGGTTGAGCTTCAATGCTTTTTCGTATTCTGCCGCGGCCTTGTCTTCTTCTGCTCCGGCGAAGTAGGCCCGGCCGAGGGCCACGTGCGCTCCGGAATTATCCGGCGCCAGTCGGACAGCCTCTTGCGCCTCACTCAGAGCGTCCTCTTTTCGCCCCATCTCCAAGTCGATCTCGGTCAGGATTTGCCGAAGCGAGGCATCTCGTGGCCTGAGCGCAGCCAGCTTTCTAAACTCCCCGGCGGCCAGCGCGCCATAGTCCTGGAGCGGCGCCCCCCTGGCGCGCTGCGAAGCTGAAGACTGGTTGCTCAAGGCCCAGGCGGTCATGGCCAGCGCATAATGCGCCTCCGCGTCCGAAGGGTCGAGGCGCGTGGCCACTTGCAGTTCGCGCAACGCCGCCTCATCCTGGCCGCGCGCCCGCAGAGCCAGGCCCAGGCCGCGGTGCGCCATCTCGAGTTCCGGTTGCAGGTCGATGGCCTTACGAAACGCGGCTTCTGCGCCTGCCGCGTCATTTCGTGAAAGCAGGTCGAAGCCCTTGTTTACCGCCTCGGCGACTCCCGGCAAGGGCTGAGTGGCGGCCGGTAAGACGGTCTGGCGCGACATCGCGGACGCCCGGGCAGGCTGCAAGCCACTTATGAAAGAAAGCCAACCGGCCAGGACCAAAATAACTCCCGCGCAGCAACGCATAGGGCCTTTCAATCCGGCAGACTCCGGGCTTTCGGAAGCGTCAGGGCGCCAATCGAATCTGCTCGGGATCACGGATAATGATTTCGGGTCTTCCCTGATACACGGTAATGGGCCCGCGGATTTCAATTTGCCTCCCTGTCAGGGATGCGAGATCTCCAAACTTGTTCTTGTCGGAGGAGAAAATCACGCTGGTGAATGGACAGTCACGATAGTCTTCGCAAAAGTCGAGAAAAGTATTGCCGCCCCGCGAGGCGAAAACCCTCACCACGCGTCCGGAAACGCAGCCCGTCTCGCCCGCGTGCGGAGCGGCGTCGTGGAAGTCCACGCATCCTGCCATCTCTCCTGGGAAGGAAGAACGCGAAGCAAAGGAAGATGTGGTTGAGGGAGAGCGGCCGGCGCGGCGACCCACGAAAACTCCCAGGCAGAAAACTACCAGAACAATCACCGCCACGAGTATCTTCTTTCGCCTCATCTTGAGACCTTGGAAAACAATTTCACATGGGCAGGCCCCCCTGGGAGTACGGGCTTCCCCGATTTGACTCGTAGCGCTGGCCTTCAGGCCAGCACCTGCCGACCCTTCGCTGCGCTCAGGGCAGGCTCTAAAGGTCGGCGCTACGCGCAGAATGGGACACGGCCGGCCTGCCTGGGAGCACGGGCTTCCCCGCTCGAACCCAGGCAGTATACCAGAGACTGCTGACGAACGAAGCCCCGGCTTCCAGCCGCTTCTCTGCCAGCGGCCCTGCAAGTTTATAGAACGTCGCATAGTACTGGGGATCGAGGTAGTTCCGGCCGGAAACCGCGAGGTGATCGGAGGCGAAGACCACATTCCTGTAAGAAAAGCTTTCCGTCATCTCTCGGAAAATGCGCGCGCGCAGGTCCGGCTCGAAAATCGCAGGCCGGGGCCTGAGTCGCCACCCATCCGCGAGCGCATTCACCAGGTCGGTCTCGAAGCGAGCGTGAACGCCTTTTTGGCCGGTGAATTGGCCGTCGTAGTTCTTGATTGTGTGGAGAGGCTGGGTGAGATCGGCGGCGTAATGCGCGGCGAAAATCGCGTCGCGGTCCGCATCCTCCCAACGCCGGCGCTGAAGTGAATCGGCCAGGCGCAGCGTGAAGCGCTCAATCTGCCAAATCGAGTCGCCATGCGGTAGCTGCCAGTGCGTGGGCCCTGCCCTTTCCACTACGAATTGCCGTCGGAGGTTGAGAAACGGGAAAGAGTCATCGGCGTCAAGGTCGGTGTAATGATGCGGGCGCTCCGAGGCATCATCGTTCGCCAGGAGATCAGGATCAATGGCGTGCTCTACCAGGTATTCTTTGCGCGCCAGGAAATATGAGCGAAGCGGCTCGGGCAGATTCTCAACCGCGGCAGCATTGATCAACTTGTGCCCGCGCTCGCCCCAGGCCAATCCGGGCACGGGCAAGTTGGCAAGAGCCAGGAGCAGCATCACCGGGACTTGCAGCCACCGTTTCAAATAACCTCCTTTATTCTCAACAACATTCCCGCTTTCAGCTCGAATGTCCTTTATTATCAGCAACATTCCCGCTTCATGCCGATTCCAAAAAGTGAAGTGCTTTGTTTTCTATGAGATTCCTGCGTTGTTCCGCCAAAAAAAATCTCTTCGAATTGTACCCAATGGACGACGGGTGATAGTTGACAGATAAAGCCTGGAGGCAAATCATTCTTTAGGAGCGCCATGGTTTTTCCTCTCCAGGATGGTGAAAGCCGCCGAAGCGGATCCGGGTCTTGCGGCCATTCCACCCTGTGCTCATACGCTAGAACACTAGCTCATCAGTTGGAATTTGTCAAGCCTTAATTGTTGAGGCTTTGCCCATTTTTCCGCCTTCTCCTCAAAGGTAGCTCACAGTCAGCAGTGTAAAGTGCGGAATGCGGAGGCGTACGCGCCCCCACCCACTATCTGTCGGCTGGTCTACTGGCCTTCGGTCCCGGTTGCGGCCAATCCTACCAATCCTTGCCGAAGTGGCGCAAAAAGGCCGAGCGGCCCTCCTGCCTGGACTTGATTATTTCCCTTCGCACAGACTTGACATCTATATTCCTTTCGGTTTATATTCCGCCTGTGGAATGGGAGGTCGATTACACCGACGAATTCGAGGCGTGGTGGAGCCATCCATAAAAAGAGGACTTAACCGATGGCTAAGAACTTCAAGACGCTGCAAGCGAAAATGTCTCCTGATGCCCGGGCGCGCTCCGAGGACGAAGCCAACCAAATGATCCGGGAAATGGCTCTGGACGAGCTGCGGGGAGCGCTCGACCTGACCCAGCAACACCTGGCGGAACTCCTGCACGTTAATCAGGCGGCCATTTCCAAAGTGGAGCGCCGCTCCGATGTATATCAGCACGCTTCGGAAGATCATCGAGGCCATGGGAGGGCAACTGGATATCCGCGCCATCCTTCCCGGTGGCATTGTCCGCATCAACCAATTTGAGGACATTCGGAGGCCCACCCGTGTCAGACCCCGTCGATTATGCGCGCCTCTCCAGCAGCCATTTCAAGTATTCCGGCAAGGAGTGAAGTTCATCCACATGGTCGGGCGCCGAGTTGCCCGCGAAACCGATCACTAACAGCCGGCCCCTTTTCACCTCACTCAGAATCTGTGTTTTCATCGGCCCCCACTTGACCACCGGATGAGGTTTCAGCCCCCACTCCCGCAGGAGGTAATCGGCAGTTTCTGTGGTGCTTGCGAACGTCCCGGGGAAGATTTCCGAGTGGGTGATGATCAGACGCTTCTTCCCAACGATGGCGTCGCGGCCGATCTGGAGCCAAATCTGAAGATTATCTGTTTGGATCTGGGATTCAGTCGGACCCGGCGTGCCATTTACGTAGCCGGTGTGAACCCCATCAATGCAGAGCACACGGCTGACGCATTTATAAGATGGAGGATCTTTCAGAATCTCCCGCAACGCACCGCAGCCCGCGCTCCACCCTGCCAGATCCACCTCGCCAAACTTCAAGCCACTCTTGCTCTCGGCCTCAGCGATCAACTTCGGAAATCGCATGGGGTCCGCAAACAAGTTTGCATAAGTACTCGAACCAGCCCCAGCCTGGACGCTAACCACAGCCATTTTCCGCTGGTGCGCGACTGCAACCTCGGGGAGCCAGTCACCGCCATGAAAGAAAAACAGCAGCCTCACGCCCTGAGTATTCTTGACCCTCTCCGGGACGAACAGCGTGCCCAGTCCAAGACCCACTCGCAGGCCGGGGGGCATTTCCTTGGTCAGCCGCGGATGCTCTCTGGTGTGTTCCACCATGGGCGATGGATTCTGCGGCATCTGCGCCATGAGGGTGGAAGTGAGAAACAGCAGGAGTAGAATCCGTGAGGTAGTTGCCATCTGTGACTCCGGAGGGGTTGCCGTTGGCACCGTTGGCCTGCGACGGCGCATGCGCGAAGGTTCACTTCAAGTATGTATCGTACCAGGCCAGAACACGCTTCAGCACGTCCAACTGGTGAACCGGCTCGCTGAAAACATGCCATTCGCGCGGGTAGAGGACCAGTTCAGTATTGGCTCCCAGCAATCTCAGGCCATTGAAGAACTCCTCGCTCTGGCCGACAGGAACAACGTCATCCGTCAGCCCGTGGAGGATCAAGGTCGGCGTTTTGCAATTTGAAAGATGATATATCGGTGAGTGCGCTTCATATGCGGGCCAACGGCGGAAGGGGGTGTGCGGAAAATAGATCTTCAGAAAAGTTGGGGAGATGTCCGCGGTGCCGTCGAAGCTGACCAGATCCGTGATGCCTGCGCCCTCGACGGCTGCTTTGAAGCGATTAGTCTGCGTTACAGCCCAGGCAGTCATGAAGCCACCGAAGCTCCATCCGCCGATGCCAAGGCGGTTCGGATCGGCAATCTTCTGCGTAACGAGTGAGTCCACGCCGTCCATGATGTCCTGAAAGTCCTTGCCGCCCCAATCATCGAGATTTGCTTCAGCAAATTGCCGTCCTTGGCCTTCCGAACCACGCGGATTGGGCAGGAGAACAACAAAGCCGTGAGAAGCGAGAAGTTGCCCCCACACGTTCCAGCCGGTCGACCAGGTCATGATCGGCCCTCCGTGCACCAACACAACCGTAGGATAGGGCTCGTGCGGCTTGAAGTTGGGGGGAGTAATCAGCACACCGTAGATGGTCTGTCCATCGCCCTTGTTTTTCCATGTGATCTCCTGAGCCTTCCCAACACGAAAGCCGGCAAGCACGGGATGGAAGTTGGTCAGTTGGCGTGGAGCCTGCCCAATGGTGATTGCGCAGACATCGTTGGGCGCATCCGGCTTCTCACACAAATATGAAACGGTGCTTCCATCCGCACTGCCGCTAAAACTCGCCTCACTGGCGTCGGCGAGGACATCAGCCATCTTGGCGACCTTACCGGTGGCTGTGTCGATGCGGAGAATTTCAGCTTTGGTTCCAACCTCAGTCTCTGCGACGAAGTATTTTGAGTCGGATGTCCATTGCTCTCCGCGCAGAGTCCCATGGTAATCCTTCAGCAAGTAACGCGCGGGGCCCCCGCTGGCGGGCTGGAGTGCCAGCCAGGAGGCGATCCGCTTGGGCGTGAACTCGGGGAACGCAATCGTCTGCCCATCGGGTGACCAGCGGAGCGTGCCTTCCCAGGGGCTGACGCTTTCACTCAGCGTGCGAACGATTTCGCCGGTCGCGCGGTGAATGATGACGAGCCGCCCATGCCAAAAGGCATCGTCAAGCTTGGGCGTCGAGGAAATCCTGAGCGCAAATTCATTTCCATCCGGAGACCATTCAAAATCGTTAACCTGAAACTTTTGCTGGGGTACCACCTCCGCTTTTCGATCGGCCAGGGAAACAACCCACAAGCGCGTGAACTTGTAGTCGTGGTCTACTTCCATGGCGTCGTTGCCTTCTTGTATGCGCCTTGATTGCTCGGCGGTCGTCGTGTCCTTTGCTGTAAAGGCGATCATCCTTCCGTCTGGGGACCACTTGAAGGCTCGAACGCCACCTTTCACGTCCGTTAGTTGTTCCACCTCCCGCGTGCCAGCTCGAAGCAGATTGATTTGTGCCGCCTTCTCAGTGTTACCCTGGGGTTCGGCGGAGGAGAGGAACGCGAGATACTTGCCATCCGGCGACCAGCGGGGAGCGCTCTTACGCATGGGGGAGGCAGAAAGACTCTGCGGGGGCGCGCTGCCGTCCGCCGGGACTATCCAGATGTCGGTTATTGGGGAGCGTGCGGGCTCGCGCAGGTTGGCCGGTTCCGTGACCTCAAACGCCACTTGTCTGCCGTCGGGGGAAATCTGGAGGTCCCCGACCGCGCGGATCGCCAAGAGGTCTTCAGGCTGGAGCTGGCGATTAACTTGACCTCGAGCAGTGGTCGATAGGACGCCGAAAACCAGCACCAATCTCCTCAGGCAAATGAAATGCCTTTTCACGGCCACGTTCCTCCGGGTTCTCAGTCAATGCCATTGCGGCAGGACTTTGTGCGGGTTTCAGACGGGCCTCGCGCGTAAGGCTTACCAATCGAGGATGTGACCTGGGGATCGCGTGCGCAAGCGTGCGGGGACACAAAAGTCGATTCGCCGCACAATTACCGCCCATCCACACAAACCCGCAGCCGGAAGTGGCCCCAGCCGCCTCCGGCTGCCCCTCGTGGAGAACAACGGGTCTAAGAACACCTAGAACGAGAGCTTCAAGCCGAATTGCAGGTCACGCGGAGAACCGGCACTCCCAATCACCCCGTTGCTCGGGCTGCCAAGGAAGGAACCAGGCGTTCCGAAAGCAGGAGTGTTGAAAGCGTTGTAGAACTCACCGCGGAACTGAAGCTTGAAGCGCTCTGAAAGCTGAAAAATCTTCATCAGCGAGAGATCCCAGTTCTTGAGTCCAGGGCCCGTCAAGATATTGCGTCCCGCATTCCCAAACCGGGGATCCCCAGCGGCGAGGGCCTCACTCTGGAAGGTATTCGTAAAGCAGTTGATGTTATACCATTGCGCAACCGTCTTAGGGCCGTTGTTGCCGTTGCACGTCCGGTCGGGGAAGGCGTTCAGCGTGCCTGTGTTTGAATAGTCGGGCGAGCCGACACTGAAAGGGAAGCCACTCTGGAAACTGGTGATCCCCGAAACCTGCCAGCCTCCCAAGATCTGATTCGCAACGCCTCCCTGGTTGAGGAAACGCCTGCCGGACCCCACCGGAAGTTGATAGATGTAACTAAAGACGAGCCTCTGCGTAGCGCTGTAGGCCGAGAGGCCATAGAAGGCATCCAAGTTGTTGTCATCCTGAGGAGCGAAGTTGCCGCTTCCGGCTACGAACCCCTCATCGCCTTCGTTGTTATCGAGCGCCCGCTGCCAGGTGTAACTGCCGAGTAGGGTGAGCCCGTACGAGAATCGCTTGGTGATCTTCGCCTGCATCGAGTTGTAATTGGACTTGGCGTCAAACGTGGAGTAGAGCAAATCGCCGAAGTCGGGATACGGCCTGCGCGGTTGGAGCGGCCCCACCCCCGGTTCTGGTTGGTTTCCAAAAATGTGAAGGTCGCTGAGCCTCTTACCGTTATTGCCGATGTAATCCAACTCGAAGCCCCAGTCCTTACTTAATTGGGATTCAAAGCCGATGCTCCACTCCTGAACCCGCGGACTCCTGGAATGGTCACCCTCGAACAGGCCTACCACCTGATCAACAAGTGGAGGAATACCACCCGACGCGAATACATTCGCCGTCGTTGTTGGAATGCCGTTCGTAAGCGGCGGAGGGGAGCCAAACGCAGTGAGGTATGTTTGGGTGGGCGAATGGACCGGGTCGATCACACCAAAGTGCATCTGGTTGAAGATGGGCAGGTCGTAGAAGATCCCGTAGCCGCCGTGGAAGATGAGTTTATCAGACGGGAGGGGCCGCCACGACAAACCGATGCGAGGCGCAAAGTCGCGGTAGTCCGGGAAGAGCAGGGACTGTTGAGTACGTCCCGTGAATCCCAGAGCGGCCCGCTCCGCCGAACTGGCGATCAGGCAACGGCCGTCGCTGGTCAGCAAATAGGAGTAAAAGGGGGTCGTGCAAAGGGCATCGTTCTGGGCGCTCGGGTCGGGCGTGACCAGGGTGGCATTGCCTGGACCGGAGAATTTCGCCCCGGTTGGAACCAATGTGATTAAGTTGTCCCGCTTGTCAATTGAGGGCCGTCGATACTCCCACCGCAGACCGATATTCACGGAAAGACTCCTACTGATCTTTATATTATCCTGGCCGTAGAAGCTCCAGAAACCGCCACCCACCTGGTTAAACGGCAAAAGTCCCACCTGGCGGGTTGCGTCGGTGGGGAACCCTTGCAAGAGGTCGGTCAGATCGGAGACGCCTGTCACACCGGGAGTTTCTCCTGCCAGTCCGGAAAATTCGCCACTGTAGTCCAGTTCTCCGTGCGCATACCCGTCCGTGTACATGCGCAAGACTTGCCAGAATTGCACGTCCGCGCCTACCACAACCGAATGGTGGCCGTGGATCCAGGTGAGATTGTCACTATACTTCTCTTCCATGTCAGGGCTCGTCAAGGGGCGATTGTTGGAGTCACCAATGGTAGCGAAATTGACCAGGCCGAACAGTGGGAACCCCTCGCTGGGCGGAACCACCGGGACCAGATTCGTTATTCCAAAGCTCGCCATGTACCCTGCAGCCCGCGGGCACGCCTCGCAGTTGGAGTCGAGCCAGTTGCGCTGGAAGCCAAATCGCCCTTCATTCAAAAGGTTCGGAGAGAAGGTATGCGTCCATCCCAGGGCAACATTCTGCCCTCGAAAATAGATGTTGTCGGCGAAGCCGGGCAGAGGGCTTGAAGCCGTGGTGGGATCGATGCTGCTGGATTGTCCGAATAGGTATCGGCCGAAAAACTGATCTCGGGCGCTAAAGTTCTGATCGATACGAACATCAAGCTGGCTGGTATTCTGGACCAGTGGGTCCTGGTTCACATAGTTCGGAAACCCGGGCCGATTGGGTTCCGGAAAAGCCGCCACTGCTTTCGCGCCAGCCGGGTCGATGTTCGTAATAACGTTTCCCGGAACCGGCTGGCCGACGAGAACCGTTGAGTTCTGAAGGCCGCTGCCCGCAGGACAGGTGAGCAGCGATTCCGTGGCGGGCTGGAAAAGCTGACCCGTATCGAAATTCAAATTGGCCGGGCCGTTCGCCCCGCACAGGTTCATGGTTTGCCCTGTCAGGAAAGAACTGAAGTTGCCGCCCTTCTCAGCATCCGTAGGCACAACGCTTCCCAGAGAAAGCCCCTGGATCTGCCGGAGGCCTTCGTAATTGGCGAACCAGAAGGTCTTGTTTTTGCGGATCGGCCCGCCCATGGACACTCCATACTGGTTGCGGCGGAACTCCGGGCGCGCCGTCCCGGGGATTGCCTGGTTGGTCAGGGGATTGATCTGGTTAGTCGCGAAGAAATTGCGCGAATCCAGATCGTCATTTCGCAGAAACTCATAGGCGGTGCCGTGAACCTGGTTTGTACCCGACTTTGTCAACAAATTGATCGTAGAGCCCGCTGCTTTTCCAAACGCCGCGTCGTAGACATTAGTTTGAATTCTGAATTCCTGGACTGCGTCCGGAGTCGGCTGCAAGCCAAAGCCACCAAACGTCATATTCCTGGAGTCCACGCCGTCAATTAGAGTATTGTTGCTCGAGTCGCGCGTTCCGCTGGCCACGTAAGTAGTCTGGCTGAACGGCGAGCCCAGAGTAGACGACGCGAAGCCGCCATTATCGGTGACCGTGCCCGGGACGAGGATGGCCAGGGCGCCGACTTCCCGAAGGTTAAGGGGAAGGTCAACAACCTGCTGTTGGCCTACAACCGTGCCGACACTCGCGGAAGTGGTCGACACCAGGGGAGCCGCGCCGCTCACCTCCACTTTCGTGGTGACCTCTCCCACCTGAAGTGTAATATTCACCGTCGCCTTCTGATAAACGAGCAACGTGATGCCGGAGAGTTCTGTGGACTTGAAGCCTGCTTTTTCCGCAACAATCCTGTAGTTTCCTGCAGACAAAGAAGCAAAAGTGTATACCCCGGATATGTCGGTCGTGACCTTGGTCACAACTCCGGTGTCCACCTCCGTGGCAATGACAGTCACGGCGGGTACGAATGCGCCACTTGGATCCGTGACCTCCCCGGACAAGGTTGCGTTAAAGGATTGGGCGTAGCTTGGTAGCAAATTCAAGTGCAAAGCGACGAGAAACAGCAATACAATCGAACACTTCGAAAGGCTTGCGCGAAAGCAGTTTGTGGCTAGCATCGTCTAATCCCTCCTGGATGTAGATGCACACAGCAATTACAGAAAATCCATTGGATGCCAAGGCCCGGCAGAAGGCGCATTCAGTGAAACAAATGTTGCACTCGGTTTTTCCCTTGCCATAAACATAACGTATGATTTCTCAGATCGCCTGTCAAGCGATATTTTAAGGATAATTTGGGAATTCACAAGCAAAGGCACGGGCTAGCGCATAGCCTGAGCATGTCGGAGTTTCATTTTTCTAGACGAGTGGCAATGATATAATGAAACAATTGTATCAGGAATGAGATAGCGTCTTATCTTAAGAGATTCATCGAGGGAGTGTGTGATGAGCGCGATAAGAGTCGCCCACCAAAGCGGGACAACTTCTCTTCCTGCCAAGAGGATGATCGACTTGCTCAAGAACCTCAGCCCGAAGAGACACGAAATCATCCGTCCTGTGCTGGAGCATCCGCGGGAGTATGTGCTCCTTACAGTTCGAGAGTTGGCTGCAAAGGTTCACAGTGACGCAGCCACCGTCTTGCGCATCGTCAGGAACATGGGCTTCTCGACCCACCGCGAGTTCCAGAAATATCTTCACGAACTATCCATCGCTTATGCGACGCCGCTGGAGATCATGCAGGCCAGCCTGGTGGGAAAGGCTGACGCGTCGGCTCTAATCAGAGACTCGTTGGCCCATGATTTGAAAAACCTGAAAGGCTTGTCGAGCACCTTGGATGTCAACCGCGTCCGCCATCTGGTCAAAAGACTCTACGCTGCCCGGAAAATTGTACTCCTTGGGGGCGACATGGCAATCACCTTGGTGACTTTTCTCGAATACAAACTCACTATTCTTGGCTTCCCTCCTCTGGTAGCGGTAACTCCTGGTCGAGTCGCTCACGTAGTCCGATGCGTCGGCCGAGGCGACGTGGTCATCGCCATTAGCTTTCGGCGCGGTCTGCGTCAGACGATTGATGGCCTGGAGCGAGCGAAGGCACAAGGCGCATATTGCGTTGGAATTACAGACAACTACATTTCGCCTATCGCGCGTCTGGCCCACGAGTCTTGGCTCGCCTCCATTGAAAGTCCGTCTTTCGGTGGTTCCTATGTGGCGCCAATGGCATTGCTCAACGCCCTGCTGGTGGGCTGCGCCATTTACCGTCAGTCCAGAACATTGGCACTGCTCAAAAAGGCAGAGGTAGAGCAACGTACCGGCTATCGGTGGTACTCAGCGGGCAGAGATTGACGTAAAGAACTCAGGCGAATCTGGGTCCTTTGGTAGTGGCTGAAGGCACCGAGCACTGGAACTTGGGTTGAAGCATTGCACGCGGAGATGGTCACTTGTATATTACCTGTCGGTCAGAAAACCAAAATGGAAATTCCGGATTAAACGGGAGGACATAGATGCGCGTTGTGGTGATTGGTGGAACGGGTCATGTGGGGACGTTTCTCATTCCGCGACTGATTCGCGAGGGCTACGAGGTGGTTTGCATCCACCGAGGAGGAGGCAAGCCATACCTACCCGATCCCGCATGGAAGAAAGTGCAGCACGTCATCATGGACCGCCAAGTGGAAGATGCGGCCGGAACGTTCGGATCGAGCGTGTGCAGGCTCAAGCCGGACATTGTGATTGACATGATCTGTTTTGACCCGGCGGCCGCCCGGCAGTTGGTCGAGGCCTTGCGCGGCAAGGTCCGCCATTTCCTCAGTTGCGGGACCATCTGGGTCCACGGCTACCCCGTGACCGCTCCCATAACGGAAGGCTTGCCGCGTCGTCCGTTTGGTGAGTACGGCATCAAGAAAGCGCAACTCGAGGCCCATCTCATAGAAGAAGCCCAGGTTCGCGGTTTCCCGGTAACCTCCGTGCTACCCGGTCACATTGTGGGACCGGGCTGGGTGCCGCTGGACCCTTTGGGCACGTGGAGCTTGGTCGTGTACGGGAAACTTGCCCGCGGAGAAGAATTGCTGATGCCTCACCAGGGCCTGGAGACGCTGCATCACGTTCACGCGGACGATGTGGCGCAAGTCTTCATGAAGGCGGTTGCCAACCGGAATGCCTCCGTAGGCGAAAGCTTCCATGCCGTCTCGCCAGCGGCGATGACGATGCGGGGTTACGCAGAATCCCTGGCCGCGTGGTTTGGGCAGCCCGCGCGGCTGCGATTTGTCCCTTGGGAGGAATACCGAGCCACGGTCTCTGCCGAAGACGCGCAACATACCTGGGACCACTTGGCTCATAGCTCGAATTGCAGCATCGCCAAGACCCAAAAGCTGCTTGACTATCAACCACGTTACAGTTCGCTGGAAGCTGTGTGCGAGTCGCTGACCTGGCTGATCGAGCATGGCCGGCTAAAGGTGGAAGAGCAAGCGTAGAGAGAAAGGATTGCCACCGATGAAAAAGAGAAAACTGATTCTGGTAGGAGGCTTTCTAGGGGTTCACCGGTACGCGACAGTCATTTAGAAGACGAGATTAGCACGCGAACCGCTGCCGCGAGCTGCGCGAGTGGTGCATGCAACAGGAGGCGAACGCGGAGTGACGCGGCGTGTGGTGGCCGGGGGTGCTACTCCGGTTGCGCAAGGCCCTTGGCGAGCGCGTTATCCAGCAACCCTTTCATCTTTCGCGAGGCCTCTTTCGCCAGGCGTCCTTGTTGTTCACCCAGCCTTCCTTGCTGTTCGCCGAGCTTCCCCTGCCGCGCGCCCAGCTCGCCTTGCTTGGCGCCGATCACCCCTTGTCGCTCTCCGGCCTTGCCCTGGATTTCGCCAAGCTTCCCCTGCAATTCTCCCAGGGCGCCCTGCAGCTCGCCTAATTCTTCCAGCGTGCCACCATGCTTGTGGAGCTGCTCAACCTGAGCCTGAAGTTTCTGAAGTTCTGCCGTCAAGTCCGGAACCTCCACACGAACCTGTTCCATTTGCCTTCCGAGCTCCTCTTGCTGGGCGCCCAGCGCCTCCTGTTGACGGCTCAACTCCTCCATCTGCTTGAGGAGGGGGTCCTGCGAGGCCCAAAATGCCTTGGCCTGCTGGACGGTCGCCGCGTCGCGAATGATGTAGGCTTTGCCGTTGCGCCGGAACCAGACGAAGTCCGCATTGCTCTGCCGGCGCAGCGAACTCAGGTGGTCCAAGTCGGAGTCACGGTACGTCCCGCTCGCGGAGAGTTTTCCGACGCCGTAGGTGATAGCCACGTCCTCGCTTGAGTCCCAGACGTCCATGCGGCTCGCCGGTGGCCGGGGCGCCGTGGGCGCTTTCGGAGCCGGGGCAGGGACCGGAACGGGCTTGGGCGTAGCCGGAGTTGCCGGTACGGCGGGCGTTGCTGGAACTGCTGGCGGAGCTTGCATCCCCGCCATTACAGGTTCCGCGGCGGGACTTGTTACGGGCGCTGCCAGCGCCCGAGCGTCCTCCGCGTGGGGCTTGTTCGCCGCGACGGGCTCGACCGCCGCCAGCACATAGATCAGGGGCGCGGCCAGCAGCGCGAGCGCCACCCAAGCGGGTTTTCTGAGCCCGGCCGAAAGCCGCCGGCTCGAATCCAGAATCCTGTCCACTCTCCGTTGAGCCTGTTTTCTATTGGTCATCGCCACACCCTCCCATCGGATGCGTCCTGCCACGCCCTGCAAATCCTGATAGAAACCGAGTAAGACGTTAGCGTAAAAAATGCGATCGGCCACTGTGCGCAGCGCCGCATCGTCACTGGCCTGCTCGGCCAACGCGGCGAGATGCCGTTCGAGCCACCAGGCCAGCGGGCTGAACCAGAAAACGCCACGGTGAATGGCCGCCAGCGCCCGGGTCAGCGCGTCTTTCCTCACCACGTGCGACAACTCGTGGGCGAGCACGGCTTCAAGCTTCCCTTCACTCCAGGCGCACCACGCAGCGGGAAGCAGAATCACCGGATGCCACACGCCCAGCGTCACGGGCACGGCGACGGCCGGGGAATCGGCGAGTTCGGGCGCCGTTTCGAGGCCCCAACGTGTGGATTGCGCGAGCAGCGCTGCCAGCACCCGCCCGTCGCCGACCGGACGGCCAGAGAGCTTTACGCGCCGGCTGATAAAAAAGCCCACCGCGAGTTGCGCCAGCAAGACACCGGCGATCAGCAGGTAAAGGGCGGCGGCGACGAGCGGCCAGGAAAAAGCCCAGCGGCTCGCGGAGGGCTCTGCGGAGTGAAGCCGGGCGGACGGCGTTGCCCCGGCGATGATCCGCACCGGCGAGCCGGTGGCGAGGATTCTTATGCCGGCGGGCGCGGGCGGGGGAACAGATGGCGCCGCCGGGAGAGCGGGCATCGGCAGCCGGACCGCGGGCGCGACCCAGGCAAGGAACGGCATGGCCAGCGCCACGTAAAGCAGCGCCGTCCAAACGGCCAGGCGGAGCTCGGCGTCTTTCACGCGCCCCACGGCCAGTGCCAGACCCGCCAGCGCGGCCAGCGCCAGAGCGCGAAGGGCGGGTTCGGCGAGGTGGCGAAGCATTTGCGCGCACAGATGAGAGCTGGACAGGATCATCTCTTTTCTCCTCGCCGCCGGGCGACGCGGCGGGCCAGTTGTTCCAGATCTTTCGGCTTCAGCACCTTGTTCTCAACCATCCCTACCAGCAGTTGCTCCACCGAGCCGCCGCAAAAGCGGTCGATGATGTGTTGGACGGCGCGCGCCGCGAAATGCCTCCGGGGTTGTGTGGCTTGGTAGAGAAAAGTTCGACCTTCCACCTGGTGGGTGAGAAAACCCTTCTCTTCCAGGCGCCGCAGTACCGTGCGGATGGTGGAATCCTTGAGCGGGCGCACGGGGACCAGGGCTGCGCGGCAGGCCTCCGCTGTGGAGGGACCCCGCGACCAGATGAATTCCATGAGGAGTTGCTCGAGTTCGCCTAG
>Ga0208687_1000741_pt1 | contig 18864 bp, 30 predicted proteins | sample June2015DPH_6_10_FD_184695 | JGI IMG/M metagenome (GOLD analysis project Ga0208687, IMG submission 184695) | Peatland microbial communities from SPRUCE experiment site at the Marcell Experimental Forest, Minnesota, USA - June2015DPH_6_100... | ecosystem: Environmental > Terrestrial > Soil >...
GGTGTGGTGTTGGCGGTGAGGAGGCTTAGAGCCCACCGCGCAGGAGCCTTCTGCATCGAGTGTGGGACGAGGCTTAGGCCGGGTGACGAGTATTGCGAGAAGTGCGGGACCAAGCAGACTGGAGACGCCCACGCTTGATCTTGGTGGGGTGGCTGCAGGATTGACGGGGTTGGAGTGGAGTGGAAGAATGAAGAAGGTTTGCGCGGTCGCCTTCATCCTCCTGGCCCTAGGAGCGGTGACGGGGCCGGTCTCGGCGCAGGGAAGGGCGCAGGCGAAGATCATCCCTCCAAGCCCCTACCAGGTCTACACGAGCGAAACTTACTCGCTCACGATCGGCGTCCAATACAGCATTTTCGGCTCGTACTATCTCTGGATTGAGAGCCCACCGTATAACACGAATCAGGTGGCCGTCTCCGGCTCCGGGACGATTGCGTTGATGATGACGCTTACGGCACCTTCAACCCCCGGCACCTACACCTTAACACTCACCCTTTACGGTCAAACGCGGGAAGGATCCCGCGTCGTCATGGATACAGCCTCTGTGAACTACGAGGTGGTCCAGCCCATCATCACCGATTGGAATGTGGTGAAGGTGTGGTTGAATCCTGCGGCGCCGGGTGAGGGGGACAAGGTGACATTCCACACGACCATCGCCTTGGTGAGCACGAATAGTCCGCAGTCGATGACGGTTCAGGTGGCCTGCCTACTGGATCAGGCGCCGTACTACACTGGTTCCTTAACGTTCGCGCCTCAGCCTAGTTCGCAGGATCTCACGGTGCCTCAGACTTGGACGGCCACGAAGGGGATGCATACGTTGACCTGCATCGTGGACCCGAATAATCAATTCAATGACGCGAATCCGTATCCGCAGGGCGATTTTGCGGAGATCAGGTTCGATGTTCAGGCCTACTACGCGGTGATTCAGAGCATCACTACTTCGCCCCTGGCTGTGAGTGAGGGTGATCAGTTCAGTGTGGTTATCCATGTTTCCTATCATTTCCCCGGGTCGGCTACGTTGAAGGTGAGCCACCGGAATAATCAGACTCAGCCGTCCTCTGAGGATAAGGTGGATAATGTGAAGTCGTCTGGGTCGGGGACGAGGGATTACACGTTTACGGTGCGTGCGCCATTCAGGAACTCGACTTACGGTGGGAGCGGTACGTGTGTCCAGAAGTATATGCTTACGGGGCAGGGGTTCGTCTGGTTTGATCGTGGCGAAGGGGCGGGTTGGGAGAAGACTGATCCGGGTTGGACCTCGTACTACAACGTGACCATAACGAGGCCGCAGTACTACGCGCGCTTCAACCAGGTCACCGCCCGATATGCAGGTTTGACGAACGCGACGGGGCATGTGACGATCACGCTGGTGATCAGGTATGCGCTCCCAGTCCAGACAGGCCTCAGGATTACCATCGAAAGGTTCGATAACGTCTCGCACAGAGAATTGACTTACGGGATCACGGTAGTCGCTCAGGATCAGTCATCGTTCACGCAGCAGAACTCCGCGGAGGGAACCACCACGTTCACGTACATGTACTCCTACCCGCCGTCAGCCCTCACCTCTGGCACGCTCACGTTTACAGCCGCAGTCGAATACCAGGCGTGCGGAGGATGGGTCCACGGGGACGAGGGCACCGTGAACACTCCGGTTCCGTACACGCCGCACACTCAGCCCACCTCTGCCTACGACTATCTCATCGCCGCCCTTCAGAGGATACTTGACTGGTTCAAGAGCCTCTTCGGAGGATTAGCGGTCTTCGACAGACGCGTTAGTTGACGATTACGTTTCGCAAGGCACCGGCTGGTTAGCGGCGGGGTCCATCTGGAACGCCACCTCGTGGGATTCGAACTCATGACAGAAATGTCCAGCTAATCGTGGACACATTGCAACGAGGTGCCATTCGGGTGTCGGATGCAGATTGTTATATTGAAAACTGCTGCAGATGTAGACCGACTCATTCCTGAGGGCGATAGCGTCTGTTCGATGTGTCGACTGCCATTTTGGACGCGAAGGCGATAGAAGAGTCTCTTAGGTTGCTGAGAATGCCTTCGGGTCTCTCCGCCTAATCCCCGGAACTCGGTCGAAATCCTTGTCCGCAGAAACTATTTCTCCAATCTCGGCATGTTGCATCACGGCTACATGGACGCAGTCGTACGGGCTGATGTTCACTCGTTGGCTGATCTCGATCGCGTTTCTTACGTCAAAACTTGACATTTCGAGTATCCTGAGCTCAAGTGAGAAGATTGAGTCCACCACATCCTTTACCTGTTTCGTGAGTCCAAACTTTCTTAGTAAATTGGCGACTTCCAGAACAACGAGTGTAGATGTTGCCCGCGGAAATACTGTTATCCTCTATCTTGCGAAGAACCTCTGCACACGCCGCCCCATACTCTCCGTCCATGATCTTAGCGTAGAGGAAGATGTTGCTGTCGATGAAATACAACTCTCCGGGGCCGTTATCGCAATTCAATTTTTTCCTCGAGTTCCTCAACGGAAACTCTTCGATGATACACTTTCTCGCCAATGAGATGCTCGAGCGGGTTGCGCACCCTTCTGTGGCGGCGGACCAAGATGCTGTCGGTATCGCGCTTTTCAACTATGACTTTTTCGCCCGGGCGAAGATCCATCTCGTCTCGCACCTCTTTAGGAATCGTGATCTGAAATTTCTCGGTAACCGTTGTCTCTGGCAAGCTCAGTCGTTCTATGGAGCACGTTTTGGGTATTGAGTATCCCGCATACCGTATACCAGCATACGGTTCTACGGCTTCAGGATGTGGTCCTAAGAGAATGCGTTAGCAGAAATGGTGCGGGGGAGGGGATTCGAACCCCTGAACCCCTACGGGACGAGGTCTCTTAACATCCCGGTTTGATGTTCCTGAGCTTCACGTACGTATGGTTTGGATACGTCTCGCGCCTTTGACCTGGCTTCGCCCTCTCAACATTTGAGAGTTTGGCAGTGGGGGACTAACGCACGCTCTACGCGTGGCCTACCCCCGCATAAGCCAAAGGTCCTACCCCGCACAGAACTCTTCGTAGGGCTATAGCGACATAAAGCTAATGCCGGAAACGGCCGCTGAGTCGGTTAGACTTTGACTTTCCTCTTCGCGGTCCAGAAGGTTATTCCTCCCACAAGAAGCGAGAGGATGACGACCACAAACCCGTTCGCCTCATGCGAGAGCATTAGACTTTCTGTTCCGCTTAGCAGTTGAAGACCGAGGCCCACCTGAGCCAGAACTACGATTGTAAGAATGACCATGGCGAGCTTCGAGTATAGGGTAGCAGTCTTAGCCCTGAAAGCAATGACAGCTAGCACAATTACCAAGGCCAATCCAACAAGCCCGAATAGTACGTGGACTCCAACGAGAGAATCCATTCCGCCGGAGACCACAAAACCTAAAATGAGTTGAACTATTGCGCCGAGCAAAACAACCGTCCCCAAAACTGGAACAGGTTTCAAAACAAATGCCAACCGGAGTTCGAGCGCCCCGTCTGCACCTTTAAGCTTGACGGCCACTCAACCAAATTGCGAGCGCCCAAAACCAATCCGTTAGCAACACGCCGAGTGATACTTCTCTTTCGCAGAACTGATGGGTCGTCGCATCCCGTAAATTATTAATATTGATGGCAGTGGAGGCAGTCCTCTTGGGAGAGTCTGCTACCTCTTCTCTCCGGGACGGAGAGTGATCTTAGGGTTCATGGCAGGGCTCTCCCGAGAAACTTCTCGTAATTCTTGCGGTGGGCGAAAACTTCTGTTATAGTAAGTCGAGGTCCAAGCTCCGTTGCGGGAGCAACGTTGTGCGTTGTCTCTATTCTAGGCCCAGGTGTAGAAAACGCGGCGTGCGGGGTAGTAGACTGGGGTGTAGTAGTAGCCTGGGTAGCCTTGGAAGTAGCCTGGGTAGCCTTGGAAGTAGCCTGGGTAGCCTTGGAAGTAGCCTGGGTAGGCTGGATATGGGTACCAGTACCTCGGCCTTGTGGCGTACCACGCAGCGGCACCGACTCCTAAGCCTGCGAGGGCGCCTACGCCTATGCCCACGCCCGCGCCCGTTAACCCCGCCGCGCCGTAACCTAACGCTCCGCCTGCCGCAGCTCCGAGCAGTGCCCCGGCTGCGAGAAGGAAAATCGGCAATTCTAGTCCCTATGTGAAATGTGCAGAGCACGGATATAGCGTTTTACAAAAACTGCGAGGACAGGTGACTGAAAACGATGTCGGAGTACGGTGGGTGGTCTGATTTTGTGTGGAGACTGTTTTACTCATTCCGAAGCCGAATAAAGAATGTGGGGTTGATCACGCGAAGGGCCCTACGCCTTCGGTGATCTTAATCGCCTGCACTGGGCATTGAATTTCGCATGCCCGGCAGAAGATGCAGTCCCGTTCTCGGGCCGGGTCGGCCTTCCAACGGTCTAGCAGCGTTTTGCCGCTGTCGTTCGGAATCTGCTTGTCAATCTTCTCCTGCTCAGCTGGAAAGTCCATTTTGTCGAATACGTTTACTGGGCAGACTGAGATGCAGATACCGTCTGCGATGCATATGTCGAAGTCAACCGCGACAGCGACACCATGCACGCCGTACTCTTTGCTAACGCCCTCTTTCCAACGCACCTCATGGCCTTCATGGTCTTCTTTCTTGGGCCATTCGTTTGGGAACGAGGCGTCGTCGATTATTCGTCTTTCAGTCATCGATTACACCAAACGTGTTGCGGAAAGGTTAGGATGCATTAAGAAGATTTGCGTGTCACAACCAAACCTGACAATAGCGCTTGAAAAATATTGAGTTTGTCCGCCTGGGCACAAACAGTCAATTCTCAGAAGGCACATGGTCGGCCCGCAAGTCCGCATACATTACATTCAAACGCCATCGAACTTGGACAGGCAACCTGGACAAACGCAATCCTTTGCCAGAGTCCGTAGTCTCGCCAACGCTTCATCGCTTAAGGACATACCCGTGCACCAACACTCGCTGCCACCCATACCACATGAGAAAGTTGACCCGCAAATCTCACACCGCATGGTTCGGGGCATAGAGCTCACGTCAGGAAGGGCCAACGTGCAGTATTTCAAGTAGCCGCATCATATTCGAGAACTCAGTGCATGATGGGTGTAGCAGATTTGCGAATCGTCTCATTTCTACCGAGCGCAACGGAAATCGTTTATGCGCTCGGGCTTGGAAGCGAACTGGTTGGCGTGTCCCATGAATGCGATTTTCCATCCGACGCTAAGGGAAAACCCAAGATGATTGAAACCGCATTTGACACCCGAAAACTGGAAAGCGAGAGAATCGACCAACTGGTTATGGAGTACACGAAGCGCGGGGAACGATTATACAAAATAAAATTTGAGGAATTTAAGAGAGCGAACCCGGACTTGGTGGTAACGCAGGAATTGTGTGATGTCTGCGCTATTGGAGCGGAGGACGTCTTGGCCGCCGTTAACCAGCTCGGGAAACCGGTGAAAGTTGTCTCACTCAACCCCCACTCACTGAGCGATATTGAACGCGACATCAGAAGCATAGCGAAAGCGGCTGACCGCCCTGAGAAAGCTGAGCAACTGATAGCGAAATTGAACGAGAAGGCAGAGGCCGTTAGAAAGTTAACTGAAAACGTTCAGAGGCCACGAGTCTTTTCTGTAGAGTGGTTGAAGCCTATCATGAATGCTGGCCATTGGGTTCCAGAGATGGTTGAGTACGCTGGGGGAATCGATGAGCTCGCCGAACGTGGACAGCCATCCAGATACATCGAGTGGGATTCAGTATTGAAGTTCGACCCCGAGGTCATCATCCTAATGCCCTGCGGATTCACAACAAGCAAAACAATTGAACAGGCCAGGTATTTCTTTGAGCAACCGAAAGCAAAACAGCTGAACGCTGTGCGAAATGACCGAGTTTATGCTACGGACGGGCACAACTACTTTAGCCGTTCTGGACCAAGACTCTTCGACGGCATAGGGACCCTGGCCCACATTATTCATCCCGAACTATTCAACGAACCACTCGACCCGCACTTAGCAAGCCGAGTCGAAGCCATCTAACCGGAACTATGCCTTAGAAGCGCCCGCGGTCTGGTGGGCGTTCGAGCGGCCTAGGTTCACGTTCGATCGGATGCCACGGAATAGTTACGGAGGATTCGAGACATATCGAATCATAGCCAATTGTTGTTTTCATTCTTTCAGCACCTACCGTAGCAATGTGGGATCTGCTCCATAATGACTGGTAAAGCTTGGACTCGGTCAGGGGTTAGTTGGCGACCGGTGCCGGGCTCGCTAGTTGCACCATTTCTTCCGCAACTTTCGTAATATGGTCGAAGAGTTGGTAGGCCGCGGCGATTTGTTCCGACTCAGTTTGATTTGTGTATGAGTCAGCGCCTATGGTTATTTTGCCGCTGCTGATGCGAGCTTGAAGTTGCATTCGGCCGTCTTCGCTGATCCAGCTCATGGAAAGTTGGTTGCCGTCGTGGGAGTAGCCGAGCCAACGGAAGTTACTGAACCACCTGCCCCTCAGCTTCTGGAAGAGGACAGTTACGTCAACTTGACTTGGCAGATACGCGTCGATTATTGGTTTGGCTAAGAGCTGGTTAGTTTGAACTGCGAATGAGTAGTTGCTTCCCGTTCCTCTGAGCTTATACCCTTCAGGAGATCGTTCGATCACGTGGGCTTCTTCGAGGCGTTTCAGGGTCCGCGTGAGCGTTTCCTGGTGTAACCCCAGCCTTCTCCTCAAGCCTTGGAAGGAGAAGTGTGCATTCTGCTCACTTGACAGTAGCTTCAAGACTTCACGCTCTCGGTCGTCGAGGTCAAATTCCTCAAAGTCGGGATTAGGGTCGATGTTTGTGGTTAACAAGGTTGAAGGATGCAAACCCCGTAAACCGCCTTATATTGACTATGTTTAACCCAAATAGGCAACTTAGCGACCATTCAACCCGGTGAGTCACATCATGAACGAGAAGACCGAAGGCGTCTACGTCCCAGAACCTGATGAAGAATGGATCTCGCCAGAGAATTAACGACTGAAACATCCGAGTTTCACGCCTAGTGTAGCCACTGATACAACTTCCAACCTAAGAGGAGCATTAGCAAGTTACGCGGAATGAATCATCAGTTTGCGGCGACCATGCTCAACTCTACGTAGCCGGACCAGTTCCTTATCGAAGGTTTCGAACTCTGCAACAGAAGGGTTGACAAAGCTCGCCAAAATTAACGCGTCCCTTCCACCGAGCGCATATCGTTCTGCGAATTTCAAGCCGGTCCTAGTTGTGTCTTTAGTCTGATTTAGGAATAGAACGTGATTGTCGTCGAGCATCTCCGCGAGGACTTCCGCAGCATCATCTGACGCCCATTTCAACTTGAAAACTAGTGTATGGTAAGTTTCATGCACGACTGTCGGGTTCAACGCGACTCTACGAGAGGCCAATGAGCTCACTTTGCTATGCTGGGGGTGCTCTCGGTCAACGTACGCGACGAGGACGTTCGAGTCTATCGCCAGATGCTTTTGATCTCTTCTGTGGTAGGCCATTCTGGTTTACCGGTCCTTTTCGGGATAAGTCCGCAAAGTTCCCTCCAAGTTCTCTTACCTCTGCGAATGGGCTTGATCAATATCCCATCTTCCTGATTCTCAACCCTAACTATGGTTCCCTCATCCAGCCCTGCCCCTTCTCTCACATCCTCTGGGATGAGGACTCTCCCACGTTGATCGACAACAGTCTGAGTCATGCATAATCCCACCAAATAAGTGGGAAATAGCATAAAGCCTTACCTCTCAAGAGCAAAATGATTGATTACACGATATTCGTATGCCAGATTCGTTTCGAAATACGGCCAGCGTAGCATCGTTCGTTGTCTATGCCCTGAAAATTGTTATGCCTTCCTTCTCCCTAAATGTCACAGAGAACTTACGGAAAACATCTGTTCTTCCGAGGAGGAGCGGGACCTCTTCCACTTGACTCCAAGCAACTCTCGCTCGGAAACTCATGGAGCCTATGCGCATCGATACTGTTTTGACAATGATTGGGACGGAAGATTTGCCGACCCCCATGATCCTCCGCAGCTTATCCTGCTTCAATCGGCGTAACCCGATTAGGTCCCCAACCGACAGAGGAATGAGGGTTATGTCTGCTCCCGAGTCAACGTATAACCATTGATCAAATTCGTCTTCCAAGATCACTTTTGCAACTGGCCGAAAAATTACCCTGAAAGTCGAAGACTTCTCTTTACGGTAGGGAAACTCTACCCGCATATAATCAACACGAGCGTCTCGCCCTTCGGGACCTTGTGGAGTTCTGGTCGAGCGGTAGGATTCTTCCTCTTGGCCTCTAACCACACTTGTTTCGCGTTGGTTCCACTAGCAACGACTCTCTTTCCGACCACTGCCACGTACCTGCCCTTGTACCTCGAGAAATCGATTGCAACGAAGAACCGCTTCTTCAACTCAACTCGCCTGGCCACACTTCACGAGTAACTCGCTAAAAGCTCTAGCTTCCAAGGAAAGCCGAGATTCGATACTGTTCTGGTGGGAGGATTCGGGAGCTGCTATAGACGTTGGGTTCACTATACCTTTCCTTCCTTGGGTGGCCTCATTCTGAATATCGCGCACTGATTAGGTATACGAGGCCATTAACCGACAAAGAGAAAGCTAGGGGAAAGGAAGCGTCTCGTGTTCTTCTATTGGTCAAATTTGACCTCTTGTTGTTGTCACCGTGGTGACTACTGTTACAGTAGCCGGAGTCGCAGTCGTAGTCTGAGTAGTTGTCTGCGTTACCGTATGGCTTACGACCAGCACCGTAACGGTTGAAGATTGGGTGCTCGAACGCAAACTTGATCGATTCGTCATTTTCTCTTTCGCCAAACCAAAGTTTCGAGACCGAACCCGGACCGCCACGGGGAAGGGATAATAATAAGGTTGTACGGTATACCTTCCAGATGGCGGAGGCTCTTGGCGACTGTTAAGACGACGCTTGTCCTGGACGAGAAGGTTTGGAGCGAGTTCAGGCGGTTCGTGGAAGCAGCTTACGGGACGAGAAGAAAGATGAGCGCTGGCGTTGAGGAAGCTCTAAGCAGCTTTACGCCTGTCGCGGTCCTCGAAGCTTTTGCGTCCAGCGCTGGAATTGTCTTGGACTCATATCCTTCATCTCAAGAGATCGTAAGTCATAGGCCGAAGGTCAGGGTATCGACAGCGAGAACGATCAGACGGATGAGAGATGAGCGCAAAAAACGTGTATCTTGACACAAGCGCCATCGTCAAGAGGTATGTCGAAGAGAAAGGATCCCAGCTCGTTGATGATGTCTACGGCCGAGCCGAGGTGGGTGCCCTTAGGATATCGTTCTCGATGTGGAACGTGGGCGAACTGATAGGTGCGCTTGACCAACATCTCCGCAGGAAAGTCATCTCGGACCCTCAGTTTGGGACTAGCATTAGGAATTTTATCGCAGAAACGATAAAACTGTTTAGGCTTGGCTACCTCGACATACGTTCTCCAACTGCCAAGATATTCGTTGATGCTTGGCGTCTGATTCTTTCAAGCCACATCTACGAAGCTGACGCCATCCAGATCGCAACGGCGAAGAACCTCGAGTGCGATTTCTTCCTTAGCGCAGACGCAGAGTTGATTGAAGTCGCGAAACTAGCCAACCTGCAAGCAGCTAACGTGGAGACAGAGCCGCAGAAAATCCTGGGTCGTCTTCTGACCGAGAAAGAACGCTGATGGGCGAAGAACTTCTAGCTCCCGCATACTAAGTACCGACTCTGTTACATCTATCGTTGGCACTCATTTTTACCCAGCTGGCCGCCTTAATTGCGATTGAGAACGTATCCGTTGTGAGTCACCAGTCGATGAAGCCTGATGATTGATTATTATTGGGCCTACTCACGGAAATTCAACTTAGGTGAAACGGCCTAAGTGGTAACTCGCAGAGCTCGTGGGAACCTTAGTGCTGGCCTTAGTGTAAGTGAGAGTGGCAATTTCTCGAAGGTGAAGGCGGAAGGGTAGGGCGGAGGATATGAAAAGAAAAGAGAACGGTGGGGAGGAGGAGGCGCCTCAGAGGCCTGTTGTTGTTGTCACCGTGGTGACTACTGTTAATCTGGGCAACCGTTGCCTGTGCATACTGTCGACGTGGTGACTACTGTTACAGTGGGAGTGGCAGCGGTCGTAGTCTGAGTAGTTGTCTTAGCTATGTGGAGGACGGTAACGGTTGAGGTTGAGGTGCTACTCGCAGTCTTCGTCACGGTTGCAGGCGCAGTTGTAACGCTAGTCGCAGTGGCTGTGTGGCTGACGGTAGTACTAGTTGCAGTCACGCGCAAGGTAGCCGCAGTAGTAGTTAGCGTAACAGTCGGAGAGAATACAGTGTAAGTCGAGGTAACCGTAACATGAATGTCAGTGTACTGATAGGAGGTAACGGTCACATGAGTAGTGTCGGTATCGGTAGCAGTAGTAGTTGCGGGGACACGCAGGGTAGCCGCAGTACTAGTTGCAGTCACGGTCGCAGTAGCGGCGGTCGCGGTCGGCGTTGTGGTGACGGTTGCCGCAGTTTTGGTTGGAGTCACGGTACTCGTAGAAGCCGCAGAAACCACCGTAACCGACTTAGTATTAGTCACGGTTGCAGTCGCAGTTGAAGTCGAGGTCTGAGTTACGGTCGCGGAAAGAGTGGAAGTCTGAACCGTACTGAACACACTAGTCGTAGTACGCGTAACGGTGGCGGAAGCAGTCGACGTCGCAGTAGTAGTGGTTCCCTTCACCAACGTAGCTACGACTGAGGTGATAGTGGTAGAAGTGGAATGGGTTATAGTGATTGCGGGCGGCAGGGCGAATATAGGATTGACTTGAACCATGAACATTGGGAGCAGCATAAGTACGGTAACCAACGCCGCGTTTCGAATAAATCTACTTTTCAAATTACTGGCCTCCTATTATGTCGTCTCCGTTGTCGTCACCGTGGTGGTGGTGACAGTAGTCACTGTGGGAGGAGTCGTAGTCACTACGACGATCTCCGTACCGGTTGAAGTTTGAGTGCTAGTCTTAGTGCTCACCACAACAGTGTTCGTGCTGGTGCTAGTGCTAGTGGTAACCTTGGTTGTAGTGACAGTAGTAGTTACAGGCACCCGCACCGTAGTGAGGGCTGTAGTTAGCGTAACGACAGGGCTGAATGAGGTGGAAGTAACAGTCTGGCTAGTCGTGGCATGACGGGTGTGAACGTAGGTAACCCCGAGAGTAACAGTGCGGAAGATCGTAGTAACTGTAGTTGCGGTCACGTGCACCGTAGCCACGGTACTCGTTGCAGTCACGGTTGCTGTAGAGGCGGTAGTTAGCGGCGTTGAGGTCACGGTTGCCGCAGTAATAATTGGAGTCACGGTAACCGCGGAAGCCGTAGAAACTAGCGTAACAGTACGAGTAGCAGTATTAGTCGTACTTGCAACTGAAGTTACAGTTTTAGTTGCGCTAGCAGAAACGGTCGAAGTCGAAACCGTCGTGGCAAAGTCAACGTCGGTACTCGTAGTAGTGACAGTAGCGGTCTGAGTCGCAGTAACGGTCGCAGTTTTCAGCACCGTACTCGCGATTGAGGTGGTAGTAGCGGAAATAGTCTTCGTACTCGTAACGGTGATCGTGGTCGTGGTGTTAGTAGTAACGGCGAATACAGGCGTGAATTGGACCATGAACATTGGAAGGAGCATAAGAATCGTAACCAGTGCAATCTTTCGCATCAATCTACTTTGCAAACTATTTACCACGTAAGGACTTGCCCTTCTTCGTTCTTGTATATATAACCTTCGTACGAAGTCGTAATATGTCTCAGATTTGACACACCTTTCAAGTAGACCTCTGCTGGCGTTTGGTTCTGTCAAACCTTCGTTTTTCGAAGCTCAAACCGATCGAAGTAGGCGGTTTGAAGGAAGAGGCTGGAGTGTCAATGTCTTCTATGATAAAGACATCCGCGAACAAATCGTGTGTAAACTTGCACTCATACGCTCACATTGAAGATGATTCATCCGGTAGGGCTCGTAGGATTTCAGCCCTCGACATTGAACCTGTGGTCCTTCGATGATGTCGAACCATTAATGAAGAACCAGGTTCTGTCAAACCCTCGGAAGATTGACTAGTTTCATTCACCTTCCCGCTTTAATTCTGCGGTTCCAGCTATGCCTTGTCTAGTCATCAGTTGATGAAGCCTGGTCTTATGGCGGTATGTGGGTTCTTACCCGAATTAGCCGACTGGGCCGATGTTGGGTAATTGGTTGCTTTGACCGAGCGTAAAACCCTGACTGCGCGAATGGTCTAGCTGATCCGGTGGATGCCGGATGAGAGCCGTGAGGTTCGGGGCCGTCGCGTCTGCAATTGAAGCGATGGTATGGGAATCCGAGACTGACGGGAATCCCTCAGTCGATGCAGATGAGTCAAATCTCCCGAAGATTAGACAGAACCAAGAACCAGAATGTTATAAATAGCGTTGCGGGTCAAATTGGCGAACGTCATTGGTGTGTTTCAGTTTTAGCGGCGCTAGGGAGCGCTGACCAAGTTATGCAAACTTCGCAGGACACGGGCGTGCCGGTGAAAGTCGGCGCAAAGGGAAGGTTCTTCGACTTGAGCTTAGGCTACAAGTGGGATAGATTCTTTCTCGTTCTATTTCTTATCGCGATCGCTTTACGAGTTGTTTGGCTTGATGTCCCGAGCGGGTATGGGACTGGTGGGACGTTAATCTTTGATGAATACTACTACGTGAACGTGGCGCGAAACCTGCTGGGATGGCCTCAGGGACCGGACCCCACGAAGATACCTTATCCGAACGCCGTTCCCGGCACCGACCCCAACCAGGAACATCCGCCGCTAGCGAAGTTGATGATCGCGGCCTCGATGAAGTTGCTGGGCGACAATGCGTGGGGTTGGCGTCTTCCAAGCGTCATAATGGGCTCAGTCTCAATCCTTCTATTTTATTTGTTGATGAAAAAAACTAGCAAGAATGGCAAATATTCGTTCCTGGCTACGTTTCTTTTCAGCTTCGACAACCTAATCTACGTAGATAGCAGGATTGCAATTCTTGACATATTCACCTTAGCATTCATGCTGCTAGGTTTCTACCTGTACTTCTCGGAGAGGACTAAGCTTTCAGCCGTAGCCCTCGCACTCAGCACGCTTACCAAGATCGGTGGATTCTACGGCTTTCTTGTGATAGTAATCTTTCACGTACTGAGAGATGTGCGCCCGAATGAATTGATAAAGAAATGGCGGTCGATACTGATCCCGAAACTAAAATGGCTGCTGCCCTTTAGTTTCTATTATGCTGCCACGGGATTCACACTCCTGTTCGTGCTTGACCGTTTTGTTAGTGGCAGGGATCCCTTCGATCATATACGTTTCATTTACAGTTACACGCTTGCGCTAGTTCGAGCTGCTCCGGTAGGAATCGAAAGCCGACCGCTCGACTGGTTGTTCAACCAAGTTCCGATTCCGTATCTCGGAGTGAGCGTCTCCACTGGGGGAATCACGTATCAGACTATTGCTTTTTGGGGGGCGATGAACCCATTCATTCTCTACCTGACGATTCCCGCCATGGTGTACGCCCTATACCGCTACGATGAAAAGAACAGTCAGCTCGCTCTCCTCATGCTCTGCTGGTTTGCGGCGACCTACTTTCCCTTCTTTCCACTTTCATACATCGGCAACAGAATCTCGTACATCTTCTATTTCCAAAACACGGTACCCGCGGTAGCCGGCGCAGTCGCCCTGATGGTTAGCAACAAAAATATTCCAAGAAGCGTATTACTGGCTTACGTCTTCTTCGTCCTAGTTGGGTTTTTCTTCGATACACCCTTCAGCTACGCAGCCTTCCCATTCAGAAAAATCCCACCGTGACATACTCCCACGTCTAAAGGTCGTGGGGTTCCTGATTCATCGACCCCGCTTGTTCCACCGGTAGGCGTCTTGCCGGTTTTATGGTTGTAGTAGAAATGTGAATGGGAATGAGAGTAAAACGATATCACGCTGGAAAATCACTTAATGCTCGCCTCAAGGTACCGGTCCCAGATATCTTCCTTCTTCCTTAGCCACATGCGTCGTAACGAAGCTTCGGAAATATCTTGCAATTCTGCGAACTCATCCTCAAGAGCCTTGACGATTCTTCGAGGCTTCTCCAGAACTATCTTCTGCCCTTTTCTGATCAGAAGGAGTTCGTCGCCCTTCTTTATACCGACTTCTCGTTGGATTTCCATTGGCAGCGAAATCTGCCCCTTGTCCGAAACTTTCACCTTTTTGAAGGTAAGCTCGCTGGTCACGGTTTCGTCGTTGAGTAAGGAAATCCTCACCTAAATAGGTTCGTAGACTGCGATTGTACCCTACCAGCATCTCCCAGAAATTCGCGGAAGTTTGGACAACTACGCCACAATTTCGACTGCCTTTACGGCGAGTTTCGCTGTCTCTCCTTCGTGTGTCCCTTCAAGAACTAAATGAATAGCTTCTTTGATTCTGCGAATAACTTCTTCTTCAGTTTTTGCTTCGGTCATAGCTGCCGGAAGTTCTAGGCAGTGAGCCACATAGTACCCCGCCTCATCTCTTCGTATGTTTACGTGAAACGACCTATCCGACAACCCGACTTCGACCTCAACCTAGCTATAGCGATTCTATAGCCAAACAGCGTCGTCATGATGACAGGAGTATTTAGGAGTACCCTCCTCCCGCCGCCGGTGGGGTGACAGCATGAGTAGAATACCACAAGTGCACTAGTTACGCCCGCGGATCCACACGTACAATTCATTTTACTTTCCTTGAAGTCTCGGGGTGGTTAGTGGGCGTCTCGCTGGTTTTATGGTTGTATTGGATATGTGAATTTTCGGTGGCTTGTTTGGCTCTTGATGCTGATTCTAATGGCCGAGTTGTGTGTGGAGTATAGCTCGTATTCGGTTGGTTTGGTATTGGAAGCGGTACATGCGGAAGGGGCGTTACCGTTGCAAGCGTTACCTCCTGTACCTACCGGTCGCGATAGGAGACCAAGTGGACCGATCCGTAGAGTATCTAGTGCGCCTGTTTGGCCCGGCAATCGTCCTCGTGCCGGAGGGTACTGAGTTTCCGTTGTCGCGCTTAGAGAATTCGAATAACGCCAATCGGGAAAATCACGTGGGCCACGTGCGGTCATCGACAAATCTATTGCTAAAGGATTCAAATGCGGACTCTCGCGATTAACTGCCGTAACGTTTGTCGCGGCTAGAGAGGGTTTTGCGCAGGATCTGAGCGCCGCGTTACTCCTGAAACTGGTCGTCGTCCCCGGTGCCATCCTGGGCATCGCGTGGTGGATGGCGTACCGATGGAAGGCACCCGAGGTGGCCGCGGCCACGATCCTGGTCCCTGCAGCGATGTACGCTGGCCTGGTGGCCAACAACGTGATGGTCGCAGCGAAGAAGGTCAAGAAGACAGCGCTAAAAGCCATGAAGGATGCCGGGGCAAAGTAACCATGTCAAAAGGAAATCCCCGTTTAACATTCCGCCTTTCCAGGAAGAAGGACCTAGCCATCCGTCTCCTGGCCAGGCAGAAGGGTCAACCAGTCGGAGAGTACTTGCGGGTGGTTGTAGAAGAACATCTACGAGGGGTGTCAGACACCCATTCATTAGGTGTCAGACACCTTGAGGACCTAACACGCCTCACCAGGGAGTTCATCACCCGTGCCCAGCTTGAGAGACAAAATCCAACCAAGGTTCCCATGAAGGCTGAGAAAGACGCACAGCTGCCGGGGGTCGAAAAACGAAGTGCCCTCGAGGAACTCACCTGGAAGGCCGTCCAGGCAGCCGTCTTGTACAGCAAGACCGAGGACGCTGCGAAGGATGCTGAGGCCAGGTTGCTGGCGCTGCGTGTCGCAAACGGGCTGATGCGAACAGAACTCATGATTCTCAAACACACTGACGATGCATTCGTCGATGCCCTCCTCAAAGAGCTAGGGGTAGACTCGGATGGCTTGGCGGCGAAAACTCGAAAAGAAAGTTGAGGAACGCCACAGAGGTGTTGTCGAAGTCACCGGGGCGTTTCAACGGTTACAGCGGATCGCTGCGAAGGGCCCGGTAGCATTCTGCAAGGAGGCCCTGGGATTCGAACCCACGAAATACCAGGTCGAGTTCCTCGAAGACAAGGCGCAATTCATCGCCCAGCTGTGGTCCAGGCAGTCGGGGAAAGACTACGCAGCTTGCAGCAAGCTCTTCTGGTACGCCGTCGCCAACGATGGAGTGCAGCTGGCCGTTGTGGGTCCCAGCTTTCGGCAAAGCAAGCTGGTAATTCGCAAGATCAACTCATTCATCCAACAGAGCCTTCCCAAGGATGTCCCCTACCGGGAAATCCTAGTCGGAAGGAAACCGCTGAAGACGAAGGTCTCCCTAGTCAACGGCTCAATCATCGAAGCCTACCCATGCAACCCCGACACCATACGCGGGCCAACATTGAATGGAATCCTGGCGACAGAGTTCAACTTCGTCCGTGACGACGTCGACCTGTACGACGCTATTCTTTTCACACTTGGGACAACGAACGGTTTCTTCATCGCTAACTCGACGCCCTGGTCCCGCAATCACATATTCTATAAAATTTGCAACGACCCTGAGTTCGATGATTACAGCCGTCACCATGTCAACTGGGAACAAGCCCTGGAACCAAACGGACCCCTGAAGAAAGGGATCCTTGCGAAGATCAAGAAACAGTTCGCCAGCGACCCGTGGCGTTGGCGCCGTGAGATGGAAGCAGAGTGGAGCGAAGACGACGATTGCTGGCTCCCTACTTCGCTAATCACTGGCTGTACGGATCCGGAAATGGAGATTAAGGAATTTGGCGGCGAACTCCACAGCTTCTGGTCAACAGACCTCCCCCCAGACCTCCCGCGCTGACTACTGGGTCGGCGTCGACCTCGGGAAGAAAGTCGACTACAGTGTCGTGGCAGTCATAAGGAAGGACGGTGACATCTTCCGCCTAGTGGGCCTGAAGATCTTCCCGCTCGGAACAGACTACACAGGCGAGACAGGCGTCATCAGCTTCCTCAAAGTCCTCAACCAGAAACTGCAAACCATCCACAAGATTCTCATGGACCAGACCGGCGTTGGAGAGAGCGTCGTAGAAGAAGCGAAGAAATCAGTACCCCACGTCGGGGGCATAATGCTCTCGGAGTCATCCAAGCAAGACATCATGAACTTCCTCAAGATGATGATGCAACAGAAACGGCTCCTAATCGCCTACCAACTCGATGTAGCCAACGAACTGAACATTGAACGGTTCCAACTCACGAAGGCAGGCAAGATTCAGTACAGCCACCCAGACGGTACCCATGACGACCGCACCTGGGCCGTCGCCCTGGCCGTATTCGCAACAAGAGGCCCAACGGTCCCTGGTTTCAAACCGTACTCACGATCGTTTGGTTGAGGCTCAATTGTCGGCGAAGCACGTACTCCTGCAGTTGCTGAAGTTCGGTGTCAGCGGACTCGTTGGTGTTTCGGTTAGCACCGTGCTCTATTACGGTTTGAAGGGCCAGCTACCGGACCTGTTCTGGACCGTGCTGTTGTACCGGTTCAATGCGGTTGATGTGGGATTCTATGAGCTCACCACAATCATCGGGGGCACCGTCCACTTCCTGTTGAGTAAGGTTTGGGTCTTCGAAAAGAAATGACTAAGGCAAAGAACAAACCACCGCCTCGTAAGCGGCGTAAGCGTTCCGTAACAAACAAGCGAAACGCGACAACTAAGCGGCCGATGATGGCCACCAAACGGGCCGAGGTGAGAGACCATCGTCCCTTAGCAGGGACCAGGGTCGCCGGTTCAAGTGGCCTCGGCGACTTCTCAGCTCTCGAACGGATCCCAGGCGTTACAGTGAAAGAGAACACGATCTCCTTCCCGTATCTAGGAACGCCCCAAGGCGTTCGTATTGCTGTTCATTCTAGCTCGAGGCGTGTTGCTGAAGCAGCCGCAATGCAACTAAGCGGCCTCCCTCTGAGTCGTCAGCTCTCAGCCGCCAAGTCCCAATATTATCTTGGGATGACGCAAACCATCTTCGACGCTTACAAGGGGATGGAGAAGCACTACCGCGCCTATCGTATGGATGCGCTCGTGCGCGGCTGCATCAACGCCCTCGCCTACTGGACCACGAAGGAGTCTTTCGACGCTGTTCTGGAACCGGTCGGCGAAGGCCTAACCCCGCAGCAAGAGGAAAAGATCATTGCTGATAATTTGCCGTTGAAACAGTGGATTGACAAAATCAACCTCCGCGTCGACCTCGACCATGTTCTGTATGCCGGCATCATCGGTGCCAAGATTTACGGCAAGAAAGGTTTCGAAATTGAACTCAACGCGAAGATGGAACCGAATCGCCTAATCTCCCTCCCACTCCTAACCATCTACGACCTGCGCCCCGACGTCGACGAGGACTGGGTGCTGCAAGGGTTCTGGTGGCGTGGCCAAAAAGACTTCTACAAACCAAGCGAGTTACTCTATTTCACAAACAACTCTCTCGAATCAGATTGGGAAGGCCTCAGCGAGATCGAACCAGTCCTAGACGACGTGATCACCAGGGCCAAGATCCGCATAGAAGACCTCCAAGAGGCTGCGACAACTCTCTGGGCCGGCATAGCCATACACAGCCTAGATGTGGATCGCCTGCCTGCCGGATTAACCGACGCCGACGTGCAGGACCTCATTAACACGCACATCGCATCGCTGCGTCCTGGAAAGCATATTGCCACAGACAATCGTTGGACCGTTCAGGTTATCGACATCAAGCCTGACCTCCCAGGCCTCGTCGCAGTCAAGACCGACCTAGACCAGGAGATCATTGGGAACTTTCAGGTTCCGAAATTCATTCTTAATCGCACCGAAGCCGTGAACCGGGCAACAAGCTATAGTCAACTGGAGTCCTTTGTCGATGGCCCAATAAC
>Ga0208687_1000744_pt1 | contig 18820 bp, 11 predicted proteins | sample June2015DPH_6_10_FD_184695 | JGI IMG/M metagenome (GOLD analysis project Ga0208687, IMG submission 184695) | Peatland microbial communities from SPRUCE experiment site at the Marcell Experimental Forest, Minnesota, USA - June2015DPH_6_100... | ecosystem: Environmental > Terrestrial > Soil >...
CACCCCAGCCCTCTCCCCCCGCCGGGGGGAGAGGGAGCATTTCAAGCGTTGGCTCTTTATCCCCTCTCCCCCGATGGGGGAGAGGGTTCGGGTGAGGGGGAATTAATCACTTGCTCCCGCTGTTAATAATAGGTTACCGGATTTATGAAATCGGGTACTAAGTGTTGGTTTTTGGTAAAAGCTGATTGCTGATTACTGCCTCCCCGTTCGCATTCGCGAGGCCACCTGTTCTCCCAGATCCCTGGTGATGCTTTTCAGACGAGCCACTTTCCCGACGTGGCCGGATTCGCCCCACCCCTGGTCCAGGGCTTTCTGCTCTTTTGGCGGAATTCCTTTCCGCCGCTGGCCAGGTCCTTCAGAGAAACAACTTCTGGAGGATGGGCCCTTCGGCAGAAGTAAGATCCTTTTCCAGTTCGAAATTCGCCATTCCAGGTGGTATTGATCATCTTAACTCAAGTTTCGCACCCTGAATAGAGTACACGGGCGGGAGGCCTAGGCTACCTAAACTTGGTAGCCTAGGCCTCTGGCCGTGTAATCAGTTATTAACGGAAGCATGAAAGGGGTTCCAGATTTATCCCCTCTTCCACAAGGGTGAGGGTGAGGGGGAATTTAATCTCTTTTCCGCTCCCATTAATACTTGGTGCGAAACTTGACATCTTAAGTTTTTTCAGAGGGAATTGGTTCAAAAGCCATGAACTAGGGTATAATCAAAACTCGATAAAGACCTGTAAAGATAGGGGCGATGTCTTCCGGTAAATCTCCCACCTCCTTGATTACCGTTATCGCTGTGGCCGCCAGCCTCGCCTGGCTGGCCGGATGCGCTTCGGCGCCGCCACCCACCGCCGGGAAGGCGCCGGCGCCGCTGGCGGCGCCGGCGCCGCCGCCCGCCCCGCCCCCCGTGGCCCCCGAGGTGAACGACCGCCGCTTCGCCGGCATCGAACCCGCGGTCAATCAAGAGATCGCCGCCGGGCATCTCCCCGGGGCCGTGATCCTGGTGGGCCACCAGGGCCGGATCGTCTACCGCCGTGGCTTCGGCCAGCGCGCCCTGGAGCCGCGGCCCCTGCCTATGACCCCGGACACCATTTTCGATATCGCCTCTCTAACCAAGGTGGTGGCCACCACCACGGCCGTCATGCAGTTGACCGATGCCCGCCGCCTGCGCCTAGATGCCCCGGTGGCCAGGTATTGGCCGGAATTCGCCGCCAACGGCAAAGGCTGCATCACCATCAGGCAACTCCTGACCCACACTTCCGGTTTGCGGGCCGAAGTGAATTCCCACTACCGCTGGTCGGGTTATGAAGGGGCGCTGGCGGTCATTGCCGCCGACCAGCCCATCCGGCCGCCGGGCACCGATTTCCATTACAGCGACGTCAACTTTATCGCCCTGGGCGAGGTAGTGCACCGGGTCTCGGGGCAGCCGCTGAATGAATACTGCGCCCAAAAGATCTTTGGCCCCCTGGGACTCAAGGACACCTCCTTCCGGCCGCGGCAGGGCCAGCAAGAGCGGATTGCCCCCTGCGACGTGCAATCCGGCTGCCTGCGCTGGGGTGAAGTGCAAGACCCCACTGCTTATCGGATGGGCGGGGTGGCCGGGCATGCCGGGGTCTTCTCCACCGCCGACGACCTGGCCGTCTTCGTACAGATGCTCCTGGACGGCGGCCAGAGCCGGGGCCACCGGATTCTCAGCAAGGAGGCGGTGGCGGCCATGCGGCAGCCCCAGTCCCTGCCGGGAAATTCCACCCGCCGCGGTCTCGGCTGGGATATCCGCTCCCCTTATAGCAAGATCTTTAACGCCGCCTTTCCTGCCGGTTCCTTTGGGCACACCGGCTATACCGGCACCTCCATCTGGGTCGATCCCCGCTCCGGGACCTACCTGATCATCCTTACCAACCGCCTGCATCCCGGCGGCAAAGGAGAGGTCAAGGCCCTGCGGGCCAAGATCGCCGCGGTGGTGGCCGCGGCGGTGCCCATGGGCCCCCCGGCGGCAGCGGCAGCCCTGGATGGCATGAGGATGAGCGGCCATGGCCAGGCGGACGGACCGGACCGGGTGCGGCCGGGGGTCGAGGTCTTGGCGGCCTCCGGTTTCGCCCCCCTGGTGGGCAAGAGCGTCGGGGTGATCACCAATCACACCGGGGTCGATGGCGCCGGGCGCTCCACCCTGAGCCGTTTGCTTCAGGTCCCCGGCATCCGGGTGCGGGCGATTTTCAGCCCCGAGCACGGCTTGTCCGGCTCGCTGGACGAACGAATCCCCTCCGGCCAGGACCCGGCCAGCGGCCTCCCCGTCTATAGCCTGTACGGCGAGGTCAAACGCCCCACCGCCCGGATGCTGCGCGGCCTTGACGCCCTGGTCTACGATATCCAGGACGTGGGGGCCCGCTATTATACCTACATCACCACCATGGCCTATGCCATGGAGGCTGCCGCCGCCGCCGGTCTGGACTTCTATGTGCTGGACCGGCCCGACCCCATCAGCGCCGCGGTGGTGCAAGGTCCCCTGCTGGACCCCGGCTTGTGCTCCTTCATCGGCTATTGCTCCTTGCCGGTGCGTTACGGCATGACCCCCGGGGAGTTGGCCCGGCTCTTTAACGGGCAGCGGGGCATCGGCGCCAAATTGCACGTGGTGCCCATGCAGGGATATCACCGGGAGGCCTGGTTCGACGAAACCGGCCTGCCCTGGGTCTCGCCTTCGCCCAATCTGCGCTCTCTGACCCAGGCGATCCTTTACTCCGGGGTGGGCCTGGTGGAGTCCGCCAACGTCAGCGTCGGTCGGGGCACCACCACCCCCTTCGAAGTCATCGGCGCCCCCTGGATTGCCGGCGACCGGCTGGCCCGCTATCTGAACGGGCGCCAGCTTCCGGGGATTGCCTTCGAGCCCGTGGCCTTCGAGCCCAATGCCAGTCCCTACCGGGGGCAGAGATGCCAGGGGGTGCGGCTGCGCCTGGTGGATCGGCAGGCCCTGGATGCGCCGGCCCTGGGCGTGGAGATCGCTTCCGCCCTGTACCGCCTTTATCCGGGGGAGTTTCAGTTGGACCAGACTCTGTCCATGGTGGGTTCCCGCCAGACCCTCCAGGCCCTCAAATGCGGCGATGATCCCCGGGAGATTCAGCGCCGCTGGCAGCCCGGGTTGGCAGCCTTCCGCCGCCTGCGCGCCCAATATCTCCTTTACTGAGTCAGCGATCGGCCTTGCCGTTCAACTTTGAAGTCTTCCGGAATTACCGCCAGGTTGCAATTGATCTCGTCCAGACGGCTCAAGGTATAAATCCGCTATAAGTCGCGCCACCGCTTCCCTCGGACAGGTTCAGTCCGGTAACCGGGGCGGGTTGGTGGCGGCGAGCCGCCCCTCGCCCGGCGGCCCGGTGGGTGGCCCTTGCCCCACCGGAGGCAAATCGGAGGATTTCCAGCCCCCGCCCAGGGCCTCGATGAGGAGCACATTGGCGCTCATCCGGCTGCCCAGGATGGTGATGGCGGTCCTTTCGTTGGCCAGGGCCAGGGTTTCCACCACCAGGAGGGCGATACGGTTGAGGGTCCCGGCCTTATACTGGTTGGTGCTCACCGCCAGCGATTGCCTGGAGGCCCGGACCGCCTCATCTTGCACCTGGCTCTCTTCTTTCAGGATGCCCAGCGCCGCCAGATTGTCTTCCACTTGCTGAAAGCCGGTGAGCACCGTCTGCCGATAGGTGGCCACGGAGGCCTCGTAGGCGGCTCGGGCCGACTCGGTCTGAGCGCCCCGCAGGCCGAAGTCGATCAAGGTCTCCGAGGCCGCCGCCCCGAGGGACCATAAGCGGCTGGGCCAGGTGAGCCACTTCGCCAGGCTGGAGGTTTCAAATCCTCCCGAGGCGCTCAAGGTTATGGTGGGGTAATAGGCCGCCAGGGCCACCCCGATCTGGGCGTTGGCCGCGGCCATATTCCTCTCGGCGGCGGCGATGTCGGGGCGGCGCTCAAGTAGTTCCGAAGGCACCCCGAAGGGTACGGCCGGGACCCTCATGGTTTGCCGGACTACCGGTATGGTAAAGACGGAGGGCGACTTTCCCAGGAGCAAGGCAATGGCGTGTTCCAGTTGGGCCCGCTGCACCCCCAGGTCTATCGCCTGGGCCTGGGTGGACTTGAGCTGGGCTTCCGCAATCGCCACGTCCCCCTGGGAGGCCACCCCTTGGGCGTACTGGTTCTTGGTAAACACCAGGATCTTTTGATAATCGGCGACCGTATCGTTCAGGAGACGTTTCTGATCGTCCACGGTGCGCAACTGAAAATAGCTCTGGGCCAGGGTGGCCCGGGCGCTCAAGCGAACCCCCTCCAGGTCGGCGGCGCTGGCCTGGGCGCTGGCCCGGCTCGATTCCACTTGGCGGCGCACCTTGCCCCAGAGGTCCGGCTCCCAGGTGAGGTCGGAGGTCAACAGGAAGTCCGATATGGCAGGAGGTCCCGGCGAAGCTTTGCCGGCTCCCATACCAGAGGTCCCCGCCGTGCCGGAGCCTCCGCCGGAAGAGCTGATGATAGTCCCCGAACTTTGAGAGCGGGTCCAGGACGCCCCTCCGGTGACCGTGGGAAAATAAGCGGCCCGGGCGATCTGCACCAGCGCCCGGGCCTGGCGGAACTGCGCCTCCGCCACGGCGATGTTCTGGTTGTTGATGTCGACCTGTTCTTCCAGGGCGTTCAACTTGGGATCATTATAGATCTCCCACCAGGCTCCCCGGGACAGCTCATCCCGGGGCTGGGCCACCTTCCAGCCTGGCGTTTCCTTGAAGGCCTCGGGCGCCGCGGTGGGCGGTCTCACATAATTCGGACCCACCGTGCAGCCGGCCAAGAGCAGCAACATCCCGGCAATCATTACCGGGCTAAGCCGGCCCGGCCCCGGGGATAATCCTAAAAATGTCTTGAAGCGCAGCCACATAGCTCGTTTCCTCTTTCGCCTATTTTTGTCTCAGACCGCGGCGCCGGCGATTAAACCAGAGCCTGAAGCGGTCCAGATAAAGATAGATCACCGGGGTGGTATAAAGGGTGAGCATCTGACTGAAGATCAGCCCGCCAACGATGGCGATCCCCAGAGGGCGGCGCAACTCGGAGCCCACGCCGGTCCCCAGCGCCAGGGGCAGCGCCCCCAGCAGCGCGGCCATGGTGGTCATCATAATCGGGCGGAATCGCAGGAGACATGCTTCATAGATGGCCTCTTGAGAACTCTTCCCCTCCTGGCGCTCCGCCTCCAGGGCAAAATCCACCATCATAATGCCGTTTTTCTTGACAAGGCCGATAAGCAGGAAGATGCCGATTAAGGCAATGAGGCTCAAGTCCGTGCGGCAGAGCAGCAGGGCGAAGAGCGCTCCCACCCCGGCCGAAGGGAGGGTGGAGAGGATGGTGACGGGGTGGACGTAGCTCTCGTACAACACCCCCAGGACGATATAAACCGACAACAGCGCCGCCAGGATCAAAAACGGCTGGTTAGCCAGGGAGGCCTGGAAGGCCTGGGCCGTCCCCAGAAAGCTTCCTTGGATGCTGGCCGGCAGGCGCATCTTCCCGGTAGCCGCTTGGACGGCTGCCACCGCATCCCCGAGGGAGGTCCGCGCCGGCAGATTGAAGGAAATGGTGACCATCGGAAACTGTCCCAGGTGGTTCACCGCCAGAGAGGTGGAGGTCATCTGGTAAGTGGTGAAGGCGCTCAGGGGCACCTCGACGCCGCTGGTGGGGACATAGGGTTCCTGAATTCCGCCAAGCTTTGGGGAGAAGGCGCTCAGGGGCACCGCGGCGCCGCGGGTGGAGTATATAAAGATGTCTCGCAGTATTTCCGGGCGCTGCCAATAGGGGGGAGCCACCTCCATCACCACGTGGTACTGGTTCAGTGGGGTGTAGAGGATGGCAACCTGGCGCTGGCCGAAGGCGTCGTACAGGGTGTTGTCGAGAAGCTGAGCGGAGATGCCGAGCCGCGAGGCGGTGTCGCGGTCGATTGCCAGGGTGGCTTGCAATCCTTTATCTTGTTGATCGCTGTTCACGTCAACCAGTTGGGGTAAGGTGCGGAGTTTCCGTAAGACCCGGGGGCCCCAGGAGTTTAGCTCCTCCAGGTTGTCTGACCGGAGGTTAAACTGATAGAGGGCGCCGCTGCCATAACCGCCGATCCGCAAGTCCTGAACCGCCTGCAGGTAGGTGGAGGCCCCCGCCACCTGGGCCAGTTGCGGGCGTAACCTGGCCATCACCCGGCGGGCGCTGCTCCGCCGCTCCGCGAAGGGCTTCAAGGCAACGAACATGCGCCCTATATTGGTGGTGGAGCCGCCGCCGCCGCCGCCGGTGAAGACCACCACGTCCGTCACATCCGGGTCCTTCCGGATGATGTCGCTCACTTCCGACAATTTCTTCTTCATGGCCTGAAACGAGATGTCCTGCGCCGCCTGAATGGATCCGGTGAGGCGGCCGATGTCCTGTTCAGGGAAAAAACCCTTGGGAATGTAAAAGAATAGGCCGATACTAACCACCAACGTCAGCACCGTCAGAGAGAGCATAAAGCGAGGGTGCCTCAAACCCCAGCCGAGGGTGCCCTCGTAGGTGTGGTGCATCCATAAGAAGACCCGCTCGCTGGCCCGGAAGACGGCTCCGTGAGTTTCCCCCTTCCCCTGCCTGAGGAGGGTGGCGCACATCATCGGAGTGGTGGTCAGGGACAGCACCATGGAGAGCAGGATGGCGGTGGATAAGGTAACCGCGAACTCGCGAAACAGCCGGCCCACCATGCCCCCCATCAACAGCAGGGGAATGAAGACCGCCACCAGGGAGATGCTCATGGAGAGAATGGTGAAGGCGATTTCCCGGGATCCCAGGAGCGCCGCCTGCAGAGGAGACGCTCCCTTTTCGAGATGACGGGTGATGTTTTCCAGCACCACAATGGCGTCGTCTACCACAAAGCCGGTAGCGATGGTGAGGGCCATGAGGGAGAGATTGTCCAGACTATAGCCGAGCAGGTACATCACCCCGAAGGTGCTGATGATGGAAACCACAACCGCAACCCCCGGGATGAGGGTGCCCCGCACACTCCGTAGGAAGGCGAACACCACCAGGATTACCAGGATGCCTGAGATCACCAGGGTGCGCTCCACGTCCTTCAGCGAACCGCGGATCGACGGGCTGCGGTCCACCACCACCTTGACGTCGATGTCCTGGGGAATGTCGGCCGTCAGCTGCGGCAGCAGGCCGGTGATGCGGTCCACCGTCTCGATGATGTTGGCCCCCGGCGACCTGAAGATGACCACCATCACGCAGGCCTTACCGTTGACAAGCCCCTCGACGCGCAGGTCCTCCTGGGAATCCTGGACCGCGCCCACATCCACCAGGTGTATCGGCGCCTCGCCTTGGAAGGCCACGATGAGATCCCGGTAGTCGGCGGCCTTGAAGAGTTGGTCGTTGGTGATGATCTCCCGGTTTTGGCTGGCATCCGCCAGTTGTCCCTTGGGCCGGTTGGTGGTGGTGCTGCTCAGGACACTGCGGACTGCCTCCAGGCTGACCCCGTATTTATTCAGTGCCGTGGGGTTCAACTCCACCCGCACCGCCGGCAGCGAACCACCCCCCACGAAGACCGTGCCTACCCCTTCCAACTGGGAGAGTTTTTGCTGGAGAATGGTGGAGCCTGCATCATACATGGCGGCCCGGTTGGCGGTGTCGGAGGTGAGGGCCAGGATGAGAATCGGGGCGTCGGACGGGTTGACTTTGCGGTAGGTGGGATTGCTGGGCAAATTGGCGGGCAGGTAGCTGCGGGCTGCATTGATGGCGGCCTGGACATCCCGGGCGGCCCCGTTGATGTCCCGGTTCAATTCAAACTGCAAGACGAGGCTGGTGGACCCCCGGGTACTGGACGAGGTCATCTCGGTCACCCCGGCAATCCGCCCAAATTGCCGTTCCAGGGGCGCCGCCACCGAGGTCGCCATGGTCTCGGGGTCCGCCCCCGGCAGCGACGCGCTCACCGAGATGGTGGGAAAGTCCACCGCTGGCAGGGGGGAGACGGGCAGTTGGCGAACAGCCAGGAAACCGGCCAGGGCCATGCCCAAGGTGAGCAGCGTCGTGGCCACCGGCCTTTTGATGAAGATGGCCGAGAGGTTCATACCGGTTCCCTAAGATCGTCCCCAGGAGGCGGCTCTCCGGGTCGCTTCCTACCCAGGCGCATTGCCAGCCTATCGAACCAGAGATAAATGACCGGAGTGGTGTAGAGGGTGAGGACCTGGCTGATGATCAGCCCGCCGACGATGGAGATACCCAGGGGGTGGCGCAGTTCGGAACCCAATCCGGTTCCGATGGCCAGGGGCAGCGCCGCCAACAGGGCGGCCATGGTGGTCATCATGATGGGGCGGAATCTTAACAGACAGGCCTGATAGATCGCCTCTTCCGGGCTCTTCCCTTCCCGGCGTTCGGCGTCCAGGGCAAAGTCCACCATCATGATGCCGTTTTTCTTGACGATGCCGATCAACAGGATGAGGCCGATGAGGGCGATGACGCTGAAATCGGTGCGGAAGAGGAGCAGGGCGAGAAGGGCCCCCACCCCAGCTGAAGGGAGGGTGGAGATGATGGTGATGGGGTGGATATAGCTCTCGTACAGCACCCCCAGAACGATATAAACCGTAAGCAGGGCCGCCAGGATCAATATCGGTTCGCCCTGCAGGGAATCCTGGAAGGCCTGGGCGGTGCCCTGAAAGCTGCCCAGGATGGTGGCCGGCAGTCCGATTTTTTTGGTGGCCGCCTCCATGGCCTGGACTGCTTGCCCCAGGGAGGCTCCCGGCGCCAGATTGAAGGACAGGGTGGTCGCCGGAAACTGCCCCTGGTGGTCGAGGAGCAGGGGGCCCGAGGTGGCTTTCACCCGGGTAATGGCGCTCAGCGGCACTATGCCGCCGGTGGTGCTGCGCAGATAGATGTCCTTGAGCTTGAAGGGATTTTGCTGGAAGTCGGGCTGGACCTCCAGAACCACCCGGTATTGGTTCACCTGTGTGAAAATCGTTGACACCTGTCGCTGCCCGAAGGCGCTGTAAAGGACATCATCGATGAGCTGCGTGGAAATGCCCAGGCGCGCGGCGGTGCTGCGGTCGATGTCCAGGGAGACCTGCTGCCCCTGATTCTGCTGATCGCTGCTCACGTCCCGCAGTTCCGGCATCTTCCCGAGGGCTTCCACCAACCTGGGGCCCCAGAGTTCCAATTCCTGGGCGTTGGGGTCCTCCAGGGTATATTGGTATTGGGTCCGGCTGACCCGATCCTCTACCGTCAGGTCTTGCACCGGCTGCATGAACAGGGTGATGCCCGAAAGCGAGGCGAGCCGCGGCTGCAGACGGCGGATGACCTCGCTGGCGCTGATCCGGCGTTCCGCCAAGGGCTTCAAGTTGATGAGCACCCGCCCGCTGTTGAGGGTGTAATTCGTACCATCCACCCCGATGAAGGTGGAGAGGCTGGCCACCGCCGGGTCTTGCAGGATCAGCCTGGCCAGCGCCTGCTGGCGTTCCGCCATGGCGCTAAACGAGATCGACTGCGGGGCTTCGGAGATGCCCTGGATGATGCCGGTGTCTTGCACCGGAAAGAAGCCTTTGGGAACCACCACGTACAAGAAGACGGTGATGACCAGGGTAGAGGCGGCAATCAGCAGCGTCAGCGTCTGGTGCTGCAGCACCCGGCGCAGGGTGGCGGCGTAGAAGTCGATGATCTTATGGTAGATCCGCTCGGAGGCGTGGAAGACCCTGCTCTGCTGCTCCTCTGGAGTATGCTTTAGCAGCCGGGCGCACATCATCGGGGTCAGGGTGAGGGAGACCACCGCCGAGATGAGGATGGTCACTCCGAGGGTAATGGCAAACTCCCGGAATATGCGGCCCACCACCTCGCCCATGAACAGCACCGGGATGAGCACCGCGATCAGCGAGATGGTCAGGGAGAGGATGGTGAAGGCGATCTGCTCCGAGCCCTTGAGGGCCGCCTCCAAAGGAGGATCTCCCTGCTCGATATAGCGGGAGATGTTTTCGATCATGACGATGGCGTCATCCACCACAAAACCCGTGGAAATGGTCAGGGCCATCAGGGAGAGATTGTTCAGGCTGTATCCCAGCAGATACATGATCCCGAAGGTGCCCACCAGGGAGACTGGCACCGCCACACTGGGAATCACGGTGGCCGAGAGGTTGCGCAAAAACAGAAAGATCACCAGCACTACCAGGGCCACTGCCAGCATCAGCTCGAACTGCACGTCGTCCACCGAGCCGCGGATGGTGGTGGTGCGGTCGGTCAGCACCGAGACCTGCATCGCCGTCGGCAGGGTGCCCTGCAACTGTGGCAGCAGCCTTTTTATGCGGTCAACGACATCGATCACATTGGAGCCCGGCTGCCGTTGAATGTTGACGATCACCGCGGGGACATCATTCATCCAGGCCGCCTGCTTGACGTTTTCGGCCGAGTCGATGGCGTTGGCCACGTCGGACAGCCTCACCGGAGCCCCGTTGACATAGGCCACCACCAGCGGCAGATACTCCTTGCTGGTGAGGAGCTGGTCGTTCGCGCCGATGACCGACGATTGGCGGGGCCCATCAAAGCCGCCCTTGGCCTCGTTGGTGTTGGCCGCGGCGATGGCGGTGTGTAGGTCCTCCAGGGTCAGGCCGTAAGCGCTCAAGGCCGTGGGGTTGGCCTGAATCCGCACCGCCGGCCGCTGCCCGCCGCTGATACTGACCAGCCCTACCCCGGTCAGTTGGGAAATCTTCTGGGCCAGACGGGTGTCCGCCAGGTCCTCCACCTGCTCCAGGGGCATGGTCTTGGAAGTGAGGGCCAGGGTCAGGATAGGGGCGTCGGCCGGATTGACCTTGTTATAGACCGGCGGATTGGGCAGATCCGCGGGCAGGAAGGAACTCCCGGCATTAATGGCAGCCTGCACCTCCTGTTCGGCCACGTCCAGGCTCAGGTTCAGACTGAACTGCAAGATGATGACCGAACCGCCTCCGGAACTGTAGGAGGTCATCTGCTTCAGCCCGGGCATCTGGCCGAACTGGCGCTCCAGAGGGGCGGTGATTGAGGAGGCCATGACGTCGGGGCTGGCGCCCGGGAAAAAGGTGAGCACCTGGATGGTGGGATAATCCACCTCCGGCAGGGCGGAGACCGGCAACTGGTAGTAGGCCACCGCCCCGGCCAGCATAATAGCCGCCATCAGCAGGGTGGTTGCTACCGGGCGCAGGATGAAGAGCCGGGACGGATTCATTACTAGCCCTTCTGCGAGTTACCGGTAGCCGGACCCTTCTGTGACTTACCGTTGGCCGGAGCCTTCTGCGACTTACCGTTGGCCGGAGCCTTCTGCGACTTATCGTTGGCCGGAGCCGTTTCCTCCACCCGGCTCCCCTCCCGCAGCCGCTCCATCCCTTCCACTACCACCCGCTCACCGGGTGAGAGCCCCTTGTCAATGGCGGTATTATCCCCCTCGCTGGGCCCCAGGCTCACCTGGCGCACTGTCACGGTCTGATTGGCATTTACCAAATAGACGAAGGCCCCTGTGGGGCCGGTCTGGAGGGCGGCCGTCGGCACCAGGGTGGCGCCTTGCAGGGTATTCAGAAGCAGGCGGGCATTAACGAACTGGTTGGGGAACAGCGCATGGTCTTTGTTGGGGAATTCCGCCTTGAGTTGGACCGTGCCGCTGGTTACATTGACCTGGTTGTCCATCGTCAGCAAAACCCCGCTGGCCAGTTTTTTGCTTTGCTCGCGATTGAAGACGTCCACCGGCAGGCGCGCTCCCGCTTGGAGCTTGTCCAGCACCGGCGGCACGCTGTCTTCGGGGATGGTAAAGATCACGGTCATCGGTTCCAGTTGGGTGATGACCGCTATCCCGGTGGTATCGGTGGCGTGGACGATGTTGCCCGGATCCACCAACCTCAGGCCGATGCGCCCGCTGACGGGGGCGGTGATGCGCGAGTAAATGACTTGCACTTTGGCGTTGTCGAGGTTTCCCTGGTCTAACTTGACGGTACCTTCAAGCTGATGCACCAGGGACTTTTGGGTATCATATATTTGTTTGGCGATGGAATCCTGCTCGGTCAGGGTCTGGTAGCGCTTCACGTCCAGCCTGGCGTTCTGCAGCAGGGCCTGATCGCGGGCCAGCTGCCCCTGAGCCTGGAGCAACGCCGCCTCATAGGGCCGCGGGTCGATTACCGCTAGGAGGTAACCTTTGGGGACGATCTGGCCCTCCTTGTAGGCAACCTGCATCAGCTCTCCATCCACCCGGCTCTTGATGGTGACGGTGCGGAGCGGGGTGACGGTGCCCAACCCGGTGAGATAGATGCTGATGTCCCCCTTTTTAGCCGCCACTGCAGTCACCGCCACCGGCGGCGTGGTGGCCGCCCCTTGCCCGGCTGGGGCCCCGGCCCCCGTGGACTTGCCCGACCTGGAAAAATAGGCGTAGACCAGGATACCCAAGAGAGCGGCCGCCAGCAACCAGAGCCACCGGCGCCGGACCCAGGCCGCGGCAGGAATCCGCTTCCCCGGGCCAGGGTTAAGTGGTAAAAATTTCATAGGTATAACCCCACTGCGACACAGCCTCGATGAACCGCACCCGACTGAATGGTGAGAACTATCAGGCTGTCGAAAAAGGGATTTTGCAGCCCGCCCCATGGAGGAAGGCTCTGGGTTCTAAAACCCGACAGCCGCGACAATCCGGCGCTGACTTTGGCAAGTTTAGCCTACCTCTTTAGCAACTGCTTTTCCGGAATAAATTTTCCTGAATTTACGCCTTTCGAATCATTTTCGCAACCTTGGGGAAACGAGCGGGTAAACCGAGAACCAGAATGGTGCCCGTCATAAGTTGTTTGAATACCCATGTTTGCAGGGAAAGTCCAAGTATTTCGATAAAATCATTTAATCCCGGTTTTCTGTTTTTCTGTTAAACTATCGTGTCCAGTCCGTGTTCCTTCAGGGACCGCAGAGGCCGGCCTGTGGCCGGCACCATTTCCGATGCCACAGGCTTATCGCCTGTGCAGGTTCATGGAGGGTGGGCACTACCCACCATTTTTCTTCTCCCTCTTCCACTTGTTTGGATCGGGGAGAGGCTGAAGTGAGGAGTGGCTCATGACCGGGCATTGCGCCGGGGCCTTGCGGAAGCGAATGACCACTACGGAAAGGCTGCTCTGGCGTCATCTGCGGAATAGAGAACCTGGCGGCTGGAAATTCCGGCGCCTTCGGGGTCACCATGTCCACTTATGAAGCAGTCATTATTGGAGCCGGGCCGGCGGGGTTATTTGCCGCCCTCAGCCTGGAGAACTTAGGTGCGGGAAAGGTCCTCTTGGTGGAACAAGGTCCGGACCTGGGGGAGCGTCAGCGGGATACCCCGGGCGGTCTCCTCTGCGGTTGGGGCGGGGCAGGAGCCTTCAGCGACGGCAAACTCATCCTTTCCCCCGAGGTGGGCGGTTTCTTAAGTGACCTGTTATCCCTGGATGACTTAACGGCCTTAATCCAGGAAGTGGATAACCTTTATCGATCATTGGGAGCATCCGCGGAAACCCATGGGGGGGATGCAGATACCCTCGAACTTCTTAAGACCGAGGCCCGGCACGCCGGGATGATCTTTATCCCCACCCGCCTGCGCCATATCGGCACGGAAAATTGCTGGGAAATTCTGAGCCGCTTGAGAGAACGTTTGCGCGACCGGGTGGAGATCCGCACTCACTGCCGGGCCCAGCGGATCATGGCCAAGGATGGGGTAGTCATTGGGGTAGCCCTGGACAACCAGGAGGTGGTGGGGGCTCGTTATGTGATTGCCGCGCCTGGACGGTCCGGGGCCGCCTGGATGCGGGAAGAGGCCCGCCGCCTGGCGATTCCCTCTATCCCCAGCCCGGTGGATATCGGGGTGCGGGTGGAAGTCCCGGCCCCGGTGCTGGCGCCCCTTACCGAACCGGCTTATGAAGCCAAATTGATTTACTACTCCCGCACCTTTGACGACAAGGTGCGCACCTTTTGCATGAACCCTTACGGCGAGGTCGTTTTAGAAGAAATGGATGGCCTGGTCACCGTCAATGGCCACAGCTATACTTCCCGGAAAACGGAAAACAGTAATTTCGCCATTCTGGTGAGTTCCACTTTCACCGAGCCCTTTAACGATCCCATCAGCTACGGGCAATATATCGCCCGCCTGGCCAATCTCTTGGGCCGGGGAGCCCTGGTCCAGCGGCTGGGCGACCTTAAGGTTGGCCGACGCACTAACCCCGCCCGCCTTGATCGTTGCCTCACCCGGCCCACCCTCAAGAGCGCCACCCCCGGGGATCTCAGCTTCGTCCTCCCTTACCGTTACCTGAAAGACATTCTGGAAATGTTAGAGGCCCTGGAGGCCCTAGCCCCAGGAATTAACCACCGCCATACCCTGCTCTACGGGGTGGAGGTGAAGTTCTATTCCCATCGCCTGAAATTGAGCCCGGAGTTGGAGACCCCCATCGACAATCTGTTCATCATCGGGGATGGCGCCGGCATCACCCGCGGCCTGATCCAGGCCTCCGCCAGCGGCATAATCGCCGCCCGGGCGGTGGCCTCGCGGGGTTAGAAGCCTACCGGCTCCCAGGCGAATTTGTCAGGTCACCTACCACGTGAGAGCAGGTGAGGATGCAACACCTTGTTTGCATCTCCGGCCCAGAGGCCTCCCGGGCCAGGCGGCGGATCTCGCCGAAGATATGCAACACCGTTTATGAGTTACTGCTTGGAAAAGTTCTTTAGGCGGCCTGTGGCCGCGTTACTTCCCTTATATTTCAAGCAAGAAACAGGCCCACCAGGGCGAGAGGTCCGGGAAAAAGATCGAAAAGAGGGAATCGGAGGATTTCTTCTCTTAAGCGTGGCGGCCAGGTGCCGCGCCTGGCCTGCCTGAGGGGGGCCCAGACATCCTCAATCCCGGGGTACCGCCAGCATACGCGTCACTGCCTGCAGGGCCCGCTCCCGGGTCTGGGAGGGCACCGTTACCTGATGGCGGTTTTCCTTGAGGGCCGCCAGTACATCGCCCAGGGTGATGCGCTTCATGGGCCGGCAGATGAGACGGCGGGACGGGGAGTGAAAGAGCTTGCCTGGATTTTCCTGGTGCATGCGGTGCAGAATGCCGGTTTCCGTGCCGATGATGAACTCCTGGGCCGCGGCTGCGTGGACATATTGGAGCATGCCGCTGGTGCTGCGGATGGCGTCGGCCTGATCCAGGACCTCAGGGTTGCACTCGGGGTGGGCCAGGAAGACCGCCTGGGGATGGGCCGCCCGGCATTGCAGCACCTCCTCGGCGCTGAGCCCGTCATGGACATTGCACCATCCCTCCCAGGTGATGATCTCCACGGATTTTTGGGTGTGCCGGGCCACATAGAGGCCCAGGTTTTGGTCCGGCAGCATCAGGACCCGGGGCGCGGTCAAGGAATTGACAACCCTGACGGCATTGGCGGAGGTGCAACAGATGTCGCTTTCCGCCTTCACCGCGGCGGTAGAGTTGACATAGGTGACTACCGGGACTCCGGGCAATTCCTCTTTGCGCGCCGTGAGTTTGTCCACCGTGACTGACTCGGCCAGACAGCAACCCAGGTCCAGGCGGGGCAGGAGCACGGTCTTGTCGGGGCAGAGAATGGCGGCGGTCTCCGCCATGAAGTGAACCCCGCAGAAGACAATGACCTCGGCGCCGGTCTTGGCCGCGGCCAGGGACAGCTCCAAGGAATCGCCCACCAGGTCGGCCACATCCTGGATGGGGGCCGGCTGGTAATTGTGGGCCAGCATGATGGCCCGGCGGCGCTTAAGCCACTCTCTAATTTCCTGCTGCTGGCGGGTAAATTCCATGGTCAGGCGCCAAAGTCTGTACTTTTAACGAGCCCCCCGCAGCGAAGGTGGCCGGCTAGGACCCCGGCGTCTCCCGGACCACCTGGACTCCCGGCGGCGGCGTAAAGGTGAAAAAATCGGGCCCCGGCTTCACATCCAAATTCATCTGGCTGAAGACAAAGCGGGTCTCTTCGCCCAAGGCGTTGGCAAACTCCAGGCGGTCCACCAGGAAAGTGCGGGGGTTGATGGTCAGGGTGAGGCGTTTCAATTCCGGCTGTTCCTTCTTGGGGAAGAGGTCGATGATCAGGCTCTCCCCCTCCTTGGGCGGTTGTTTCCAGGAGATGTTGAAGTCCTTCTGGAACTGGCCGATGCCAGAGAAGAAACGCATCACCAGATCAGAGCGCAGCACCTGGTCCAGTTTGTAGACCATTACCAGGTGGTCCTGGGGCATGTACATCCACACCAGGCGGCCGTCGGAGACTACTTCCTTCTTCTGTTCCGCGGGCAATTCGTACTTCCAGCGCATGCGGGAGGGCTTCTGAAAATACACCATGCCCGCGGCGCTGTCGGTCTGCTGCAACGCCATAAGGCGGGACTCCTGCTGAAAGCGGGCCTGAAAGGCCCCAGTCTTGTCGTAACGGGCCTGGACCTGTTTCATCACCTCTTCCGGGCCCTCGGCCCCCACCCCCGCCAGGGGGCTGAGGACCAGGATTAACAGCGACAACAGCAACAGCCAAAATCTGTGTCCCATGGTCTTCCCTTCCAGACAAATTATCTGGCTAATCATTAGAATTTATCAGAGGCAGTGCTTGACGTCAAATTAAGCCGCCGCCACCAGTCCGGAAAAACGGCAAGATTGTTTTCAGACAGTAGGGTCCGGCAAGGTTTTTGCTATGAGGCAGGGAGTAGAAGACCCTGTGTAAGAGCGCACGGAAAATGAGAAAAGTGGGAACGCGAAATGAGAAAAAATGAGGGGCGGGAAAAAAGGGGAAAAATATCCGGTGGCTCGGGGAGGTCTGGCGGGGGGAAGGTAATGGGCTAATAATCTGGAGAAATTAGTGCATTAGTAAAAGGGGCGCATAAGGTCTCCGCTACGGCGGTTTAAAGGGCTAAAATACCCAGAGCCCGCAGCGTGGCCGGGCCGGCCTCGCCATCGGCCACCAGGTAGCCCTGGGAACGCTGAAAGGCGGCCACAGCAAGCTCTGTCTCGGGTCCATAAACCCCATCCGCCTCCAAAGACTTACACCACTTGCGAAGCGCCTCCTGGATGCTCTGCACCCTCGGGCCGCTCATCAAAGGGAAGGTGAGACGATAAATCGGGTCCGCGGGCATAACGTGAATAGGCTGCTTGCCGGGGTATTCGATCCCGGGAACGAGAATGCCCAGATCCCAGCGGCGGCCGTGCAGGGTGGAAGCGATGACCCCGGCTGCGCTGGAATGGGCCTCTACGGTCCCCCCCAGCCCGTCTGAGATGACGATATGACCGCACAGAGAGCCGCTGGATAGCCTCAGCACCGCGGCCCCGGGCGAGGCGGCAGCTTCTTCCAGGGAGACGATGCTTCCGACGCTGCGCGCGTCCCGGTTCCAATAGATGGTGCCTCCGTAAACCTCCAGGGGGTTCCCCTCGTCGCGGTCAGCGCCGTAAATTATCTGCGCCGCCTGATAGACGGCCCAGGAAGCGAGCTTGGAGCAATCGAAGACCCGCGGGTCCGGGGCGCCTACCGGAGTAAGCGCCCCGAAAATGTAAGAATCGCCCAAACGGCTGCGGGCTTTTTGCAGGATTTCTGCCCCGGTGATGCCCATAAGGCGCCTCAGTGGCGCACAGGCGAGACGCCTGCGCCGGCGGAAGGGTTATATTTTTCTGACATTGACGGCCTGGAGGCCCTTTTTGCCCTCGGCCACCTCGAACTCCACCTCCTGGCCTTCGACCAGGCTCTTGTAGCCGTCCCCCTCGATGGCGCTATAATGGACGAAGAGATCATCCTGATCCGGGCGGCTGATGAAGCCGTAACCCCTGGCGTCGTTGAACCATTTGACGTTGCCGGTTTCTTTCATTTTGATGCGCTCCTGTATGTTATTTTTTGACATGGAAAGATGGCGGGATGCGCTTCGCTTTCCCGCCCTACGGGCTATCCCATCTCCACCCAACTCGTATTGGTCAAGCCAGTAGACTTCCACCAATGTCCTGTGGTGTCGAAGTAATCTTCTCCTATGAAGTTAGGAGTAACCGACCCGGACGGTGAGCCGCTGCCACTCCGATACCCCACCTGCCCGAAATGAACCCAGGTGCCGTTTCCCGAACCACCGTGACCGCTACCGGATGCTATGCAGATCAGTCCGCTGGCAGTGCCGTTATCTGGCCGAGTCTCCCAAATAATATCGCCTCGAAACGAGTCGGTTCCTAAATCGGTGGGAGAACCCCAGGTGTTCCACGCCCACACATTTTGCTGATAGTGTCCCATGACTAAGGTACTATCGCCTACCAACGGTCCACGAGAGATAGTCATATTTGCGGACCCGGTATATGCTCTTGTCATCCACGAAGGCTGCTGCGTAAAAGTAGCATCCAATCCAGCGCAATAATTACCGCCTATTAGATCGCCCTGTACCGGGCTGTAAAAATTGGGAGTAGCAGTGTTAAATACGTCAAGAGCGTCACCCGAACTTAATGGAAAAGACCCGCTCATTCCGGTTCCTATCTGCGCCCCAACAATGCTTACATGGCGGGGCCTCCACAGGCGGGCGAATGGGCGCACCCCAGTATTGAAATTACCGCCTCTTATATCTACATCGCAACTTGCGGCCACTAAAAAGGTGCGTCCCTGGACATCACCACCAGGATAATATCCCAAAGTTGCCCCGAACTGATCGCACATGATATTTGATTGTCCAACCTGAGAGGAATTAACATCAATCACCGCTAACCGATTGTCTGTTCCGGTGATGCTGGCGATAGCCCGAGGAGATTGAGGATAAGGCTGCATACTCACATTACCCTCAAAGTAGCCCCTATAAAAGCATATATCAGCTATTCCTGCAGTATAAAACGATTGCATGGCTGAGTCTTGTAGCCAAGAGTCAT
>Ga0208687_1000748_pt1 | contig 18770 bp, 27 predicted proteins | sample June2015DPH_6_10_FD_184695 | JGI IMG/M metagenome (GOLD analysis project Ga0208687, IMG submission 184695) | Peatland microbial communities from SPRUCE experiment site at the Marcell Experimental Forest, Minnesota, USA - June2015DPH_6_100... | ecosystem: Environmental > Terrestrial > Soil >...
ACACAACTAGCTGGCAGGGTGATAACGAATGTTCCAGCAGTAGCGATAGCCGGGTTTTGTGCACCAGTTACCAGTGTGACCGGCGAACCGGCAATAGTACCGGTACCGTTAGCCAGTGTCGCCCAGGGTCCCGGTGCCGTAACATAGGCGATTTTACGCCCGTTCTGACCGTTAAAGACTATATCATAAGCCATCTTGTCCCTCCTTGCCTAGTAGCCGATTACCAATAGGGCTATCGTTTGCCCCGATAAGTCGGTGGCTTTAGGGACATTCGCGGCCGGGCCAGCGCCACCGGTATTATTCACATAATACTGAGGTTTTACCGTGACTATATTGCCTGCTACGGTCGCATAAGCCGGATCCACCTTATAACCTCCTGTGATAGAGGCTGTAACCACGGCATCAATAACCCGGATACCCGGTACTTGAATCGGAATGGTCGGCGTGGCCGCCAGAGTGAAAGTTACCGTTATCGTTCCGGCACCGACTGCCGTTATCGTTATAGTGTTGACGCCAGGCACCAGAGTTACCGGACTACCGGCAATCGTTGCCCCGGCACTCACGGCTGTCAAAGCACCACCCGTACCTGCGGGTAGGGTTATAACCAGAGTTCCCACCCCGGTTATCCCGACAACATTGTTAATACCGTCTACCAGCGCCACCGGAGAACCGGTAATAACACCGGTCCCGTTGGCGATAGTCGCCCATTGTGCTAGCGCCGTGACATAGGCCATCTTACGCCCATCTTGTCCGTCAAAAATTATATCGTAGGCCATATTACATGTCCTCCCGTTTTAGATTTACTTCAGCACCCAGTCGTTAGTTAATTTCGGCATTCAGGTAGGAGTATTCCGCAAATACCAGACCCAGTAGAGCAAGCTGCTCGCTATAGGTCTCAGCATTGGCGAAAGTCACCTTCTCGAGTTCCAACCGTGTATTGAAGGTGCCGGTCGGATGAATCAGGAAGTCGCCTTCCAGCGGGATCAGCTTAAAGGTCTTGAAGGGCTTGTCGATCTTAGCTGCTTCCTCGACACTGACCTCGGGATAGGTGTAGGAGTTGACCGTATGCTTGAGAGCCATGATACGCGTGCCCGGCTGCCATGAAATCAGTGAGTGGAAGGCCAGCAAGCTGTGATAGCTCTGTGTGTTGGATGGGGTAATCGGGGCTGCCGGTGTACCGAAAAGATTTGTCCAGCCATTAGCGGCAGCAACAGTGAGCGGCTGTACCCAGCTATGTAAGGCAGCCGTAACGGGCGGGGTACCCCAGGCAATCGCACTCGCGCCGAGGTCTACCGGCAGAATTTCCCGGACGCCGTAGGTACCGCTGGTCGGTTCCTCCGGGACGAAGGGCAGATTATTCGTCGCAAAGTAGCTCTTGGCTACAGTAGCGGCGAAGGCGTAGAAGTCCATCTGTTTCTTGAAGGACTCTGCTATGTCGATGTCGATCTCTGCCTTTTGTGCTATCAGTCTGCTAAACCACCGGTTGAAAGCAGCCATTTCGTCAGGTGTAAGTGGTGTGCTTTGCAGGTTCTGGAGTTTACCTGTGATGAGATTATAATTTGCCATATTGTTGTTTAATCCTCCTATTTACATTTATTCACGTTTACTTGAAGGTGAAGGTAGAATTATCACCGCTTTGTAAGAAGGTGGCCGTACCCTCACCCGGTGTCGGTTCCACAGTACGTGGCGGTATAACCTGATACGTTTCTGTTACCCTCGTTATCATCGGTTTCCGTTTTGTACCATTGCCTAACGTACCACCGCCCAACGGACCGCCGCCCGGCAGGGTAATACCGAGATCGGGTAAAGCCGGTAGGGTAGGCAGATCGGGGAACGCTGTGGGGAAATTAGGTGTGGTCGGCAAATTGGTAGTGGCCTTGGTCAAATACGTGGAAATCTTCGGTGCATTCGGGAATTTCGCTTCCACGGCCAGTGGGAGAGCTAAACCCTCCGTCAAAAGGTCTTTATAATTACTTACTGTCATATCATTTTCTCCTTCAATGACTTTTATTTTTACTTGGTTAGTCTATCGACCGCGGCACGGAAAGCACCAGACGCCACATTGAGGGCATTGTCCGCTATCCGGTGCGGGCCCTCGATTTTAACTGTCTTATCCAGGGGCACATCAAGCATATCGCAGATCTTCCCGCCGACACCCTGGATATCACCCACGAAACCGCTGACGAGCATACCGAAATCCTGATGCGGCGCGTTGACACCTGGGTTAGGCATGGTAGGTCCGGAGAATCCTGAGCGTACCTCATAGTCGAGTGGATTCTCACTGTCGCGGGAACCCCCCTTGAATGGAGACGAGGGCATTTTGAATTTACTAAGACTGAAATCCATATTCTACCTCCTGTAATATTTGGGGAGATAGCAGGACCCGCCTAAAAAGGAATGGGGTAAGCATTCCAAACTTTCTAAACGAAAGTCCTGCTTACCCCATTTACTGAATCTGTAGCTTATATTAGTATGAAGTTATGCCAATGTCAAGACCACCCTCAAAATATTTTTTAAACCGGCATTAAAAGCGGCGGTGGTGAAACATGTCGGAAAAGAAAAGAAAGTGGTGGTCGTGGACTAATCCTAGCCTGCGGGTCACCATACAAAACAAAATTACTCTGATTAAACTGTACTAAATCTTTGATTATCTCATCGGTCTCATTGACTGTTCCATCCATGTTAACATCTGCCATACTAGCCCACTTATCATAGCTATCCATCTGAATCTGATGCACCTGACTCACGGTTTTCCCGTCAAGTAGGGCGTTCAGTCCGTCGATTACCGGCATCATACACGGAGCAGCTAATTTATCTCTCCAGGGCGTCATAAGCTGGGACTCGTCTATCTCCCAAAGATAGTCCTCATTCCAGCCGAGGAAGGCCGTAGCGCCATGATTAATCAAATCGGGACCGAGACCTGCGGCGGACAGGCAGGAAAAGGCGTATATCACCTTATTTTGAATCTCGTTATCGTTATACTCGCCCACTTTTAAGATTACGGCATCGTTCTGCCCGTTAACCTGATCGTAATCACCGTGCCCGACGGCAATAATCACATCGGAATGCGGCGCAGATAAAGTAAACGGAAAACGCCGTGCCAGCGGTCCGTAGAGCATAACGGGTTCCAGGCGGGGAGCGATATACTTTAAAATGAAACCGGAAGCGCTGCGTGTGGATAACTCATAGTCGGCTGCCGAGAGTGTAACGGTCATTTAGCCTCCTAGTATACGTTGTTTACCACACTGTGCATCAGTTTAGCAAACTCCGGATCACTTTCGATCCGGTCCGGTAGGCTCTCAAGCGGCATGATATTCGGATAGCCCTCATTCAACCCTAACGAGGCTAAGGAGGCATTACTACCTTCAGCTATAAGGTATTCCCGCATGGCCTGAGCCGCAACCTTTCGTCCTTCCGGCGTCGCATGTTGCGCCAGTGCCTGTTGTAATCTTACGTATTCTCCAGCCATAATTTCACCCTGTCTTTGTCAAGACTCCCGTAGAAAAATTCATCACATAAGTGCCCAGCCCGGTAAACTGAGTAGTAATGTAATTGGGCAAGGTCGAGAAGATTGACTGCCAATCCACTACCTGGGCTACGCTATTTACCCCGATATACTTGAACGCCGTAATCATAAAGACGGCTGGGAATGCAAAACTATCCGGCATATATATCTTCTGCGTAGTGGATAGAGGTACAAACATAATACTGATAGTTTTCCCATTAACATCCTTCAAAAGCAGGTTCCAGTAATCCGCCGTGACACCGGAGGCCAGCAAGTTAATCAGATTACCGGTTACCGCACACAAAGTCATAGCCCCGATATTATTATTAACTCCCGGCTGTATCGTCCAGCCGCTAACCGTCTGCGACACATACCCTGTCAGACTATATGTGATATTCTGTGCGCCAATCGGTACATTCTGCATCGTCCAGTTACCACTCGAATCGGTATCGACCTGGGCCGAGCCAATCTGCACCGTCACACCGCTTATACCCACCTGGGCTACCGCATTAACTACCTGGCCGGAGGCATTTGCCGTAGACGCACCAGTTATAACAGTCAGGGTAACCTTATTACTGGATACCCCGCCGTACACACAGGAAATCTGCGTGGTGCCAGCACTAACGCTGGTCACGATGCCATTGGCAGATACGGTGGCTACTGACGGATTAGAACTCTGCCAGTGCACATCGGTATTGTCGTGATAGATAACAGTATCAGTCTGGTTATACTGGATATAAGCATCGAATTGCAGGTTGAAATCCACCGTTAGGTTGGCCGGTAAAGTGGGTTTAATAGTTAGAGCATAAGGAGTAGGCTCGTTTGCTTCTTGAAGTGTCGCCACCACCTGAATAGTAATTTGATTAGACGTTAAGTTAGAATACGTATCTATATACGTAGCGGAAATCACCACGGTACCTACCGCAATACCAGCAACCGAACCGAGATTACTGATTGTGGCTTTAGATGTATCCGATGATTTCCATGCAGTATAAATAGTCTGCGTAACATCTTGCGTGGTCCCGTCGGCATTAGTAATCGTCGCGGAAAATTGCAGACCGTAGCCGATTGCTACTTTCGGTATATTACCGGCGTAATTTATTGTCAACCCGGTGATATTCTCCGTTAAAATAAACTGGGCACTGATACTATTTCCGGCTGCATCAGTGATATTTAAGACATAAAGGTCGGGGGTGCCATTGACAGTCAGACCCGCAGTATACCCACCGGTAGCATCTGTATGGATAGTAAAAGAGTTGGAAACACCCCCTACACCCGTGCGGACCACCTCTACTGTTACATCAGCGTTTTTAGTGAAATTAGTTAAGGTATAAGTCAGGGTTTCGCCAGTTTTTAGAGTCGTGGGTGATACGATTAGATTAGGTCTAGCCGGACCAGTGGTAATAGTAAATGTGGCAGTAGCTGATTTCCCTGTGGTATCGGTTGCTTTTAAGGTATAACTACCCGCTGCAAGTACCACTACAAAACTTCCCGACCCCGCGCCGGAAGCATTGGCAGTAACCGTAATCGGTGGCGTACCGACATTAAGTGTTACCACGGCATTGGGTGTGAAATTAGTAAAAGCAAACGATAGCGTTCCGCCGCTGTTTATCGTGGTGGGGGTTACGGTAAGAGTGGGTGCGGTAGGTGAAGTAACAGTAATAACCTTCTCTATAATCGGTGAAATCATCCCGCCGATTATCTTGGCATAGACGGAGTAAGGACTACCGGAAGCGGGTGTGGCCGAAGTCATGGTTATATCGACAGTGGCAGTTAGAGTAACTTGAGCCACGGCAGCGTTTATACCCACCGCCACTGTACCGGTAACCAGCTCATTGAATCCGATAATAGGGTCCACATGACCGATAGCCGCATAGAGCGTCTGTGTCGTGGCTGGACCGACGTAATCAAAACTGACCGTAACGTGGCATTTATCCCCGATGTTCACCGGCGTGGTATAACCGGACACGACCAGATTAGTAATAGTTGGCTGCGCAGCACCGACTATGGTAATAACCTTCTCAATCTCCGGCGACTCCACACTGTCAACCTTACCGTAAACACTGTATGGGCTCTTGGTCGGGTCTATCGCCGAAGTCACCGGTATATCCACCTCGACCTCGTAATGAGTGGGGGTATCAGCGGCTGGTAGAGGCTTACTCACGCTGGCAGTAAGAATCTCATCGAAGGTTTTTATAAGTAAGACTGTATCTATTTTACCGATGGCACAGTATACCGTGGCGGTATGCGCCGGGCCCTGGTAATCGAAAGCCAGCACGGTCTTGCATTTATCGCCCATGTTGACGCTGGCATCGTAGCTTTTTAAGGTAACATTAGTATAGATAGGCGAATTCGGTACGCCGGTGATTGTAATGACATCGGCAAGTTGTGGTGATTCCGTACTATCCAGCTTGGCATAAATACTGTAGGTACCGGGAGATATAGCCGAGGTAACCGGTATACTCACGCTCTTGGTCATCGGCGTGGCAGCCGTCGTCGCCGGTACAGCTACCTGAACAGACCCGGGCAGTATTTCATCGAAGCCTAAAAGCGTGTCAGCATTACCGATAGCCGCGTAGAGCGTCTTATTCGTGGCCGGACCGTTATAGTTAAAGGACACATTGACCTTACAGGTATCGCCCACCTTCAAGGATAGGTTACCAGGTGCGGTAACCGGCGTCCCCGTACCGTTGGCATAAGAGACGATAGTAACCCCGGTCGTGTCACTTGGGCCCGAGGCACTCACGGCAAAGTTAGCCTGGGGTAAACTTGCCACTGGCGGAAATGGCGGAATCTCGACAGAAACCGAGGTAACCGGACCCGCACTTTCCGTTTTCTCCGGACCCAGATAAGCACTAATATCCAGTAAATACCCCCCTTCTCGGTCAAAACCCTTGGGAAAAGTAATGCTGAACTTTCCCAGGGTAGCCATAACCGTCTGTGTGGTAATGGGAGAGCCGATGATTTCCCACCATTCATGCGGATATGTCACCTTGGCGACGACCCACAGTAGAGCATAGAATGGTAAAGTGAATAAAGTCAGGTCCCCGGTTATAGTGAGGGGTACATTAGTTTTAAGTTCGGTCGGGAAGGTAATATTTTTTATTTCAAATAAGCCTGCCATTTTCGTCTCCTATTTCGGTCGCCAGTCGGTAACTATTTGTATCCCCGTTTGAGTTCCTCAAATAGTTTCTTTAGCCGTTGATGATATCCTTTAGCGGCAACTTCTGTGCCTCTTTCATAATCGCCCGTATCTCAGTAATTTTCTCCATGTCGCACTTGTTGATTTCACATATCAGTTGCACGGCCATTTTCAAAGGCTCGACATTACCGGGATTCTGCCTTTGCAGTTCAATTACGTCATCGAGCAAATTCGTAACCTGTTTGATTCTCTCCGGTGGTATCTTGGCAAGATGGTCAGCCAGGATGTTTACCTCTTGTAGCAACAGGCGCGCTTCGTTAGGATTGGGTAATCGACTGAGCGTATTAAATAATCCGCTAACCATGTCTTTAATTCTATCACACCTCCCGTATTAGTCAAGAATCGCCATTTAACTTCACATAATTACCAGCCTTCTCTACTTCTGCCACGTAGACCTTAATTTCAGCAAAATGTCTCGGACAACAAAAAGCCAAACAAAGTCTAGCCGTCCTGCAATCTTCGCAATGTTCTATCTCTTCCTTTAAGTGATCTGGTAATTTTACTTGGCTTGCATCCACATAAACTGTTTTCATTTTATCTATAGTCACTCAAATTCGCTCGTTTACTTTAGCGGCTCCGTGAACGCCCGCTTTTACATTGGAAGCGGGGTAAATTTCGGCGGGTCAGGCCAAGGATACCACGGCATAGCTATCACCCCCCTTTATACGGTATTTTGAAATACTCACTATCAGCTTGCTGGCTATAGATTGAGGGTTTCATACAATCTTCACAAAAAACACAGCCAACGAAGGGTACCATTATCTGCACCGGTTTTCCACAGTTCTGACAGGCAGACCAGATTAACTTAGACTCCGGTTTATACTCAGAACTCGTATAGGGATTTTGCTTATAAGGACTATCGGTAGCAATAGTCGGTACTACTTTGAATGGTGATGGTTGCTTCAAACTATCGTTATCCATATCTACCCCCTTTCCAACTGTCTATTTATCGTCCATTTAATAAACTCTTCGGAAAGTTCACAGTCTTTAATATCTGAAGGTATATTCTCACCCTCTAAATACGGCAGGAAGGCTTTAACTAACCTATTAAACTGACCTTCCACAAAGTTAGGATGAAAGTCCTTCACAAATATAGCCTCTACCATCGCTACTTCACCTATTAATTTAAGCAAGTAACCAAGTCTCGGCGGACAGGGGTTAGTCAGCCAAAAAGTACCGGGTTTATCTATCGACGCCATTTTCCCGACGACATCATCCAGTTTAATCAGATTCAAATGACCGAAGCTATTACCCTGGACACGGAACACCGGTCTAATCAACGGCAGTCTCAACATATCCTCGGCTCCACGCCGTATCATCTCTGCCCGCCGGTGAATTCTAATAAGGGTACTAGCAAATTGTGAGAAATGACCGTAATACGGATACTCTTTCGTACCAAGGACAATCGAGGGTTTGAAGATAGTCTTTTGAGGGACATCCGACTGCTTAACCATTAATTCCGCTACTGCCTTGCTTTGTTCATACGGATTTTTGCCCTGAGTAAACGCCGTTGAGCAGAATAGAATATGACGCACATCATGCCTAATACAATATTTCAATACGTTCTCGGTACCTACCGCATTTGTCTTATAAATTATCCCGCCTCGGTCAGGACCGAGATTTACAATTCCAGCTAAGTGGTACAGACGTTCTATTTTCGGCGAGTAGGTAATACCGAGATTATCTACTAATATGTCGCCTTCTACGGGTATGAGATTATCTTTTAGTGCAGGAGGATGACGGGATAAGGCATAAACGACGTGACCCTGCTCTAATAGTTTATCTACCAGGGCTTTACCCATAAAGCCGCTACCCCCCGTGACTAAACAGTTCACTTCTTTTCCTCCACGACAATCAATCGGGTATGACATTTGAAGCACAGCCAGAAATCCTTTATACCGCCGATATGTATTACTTCGTCGCCGCCACAGATACAGCACTTTACACCCATAGGAGCTGGTGCTAACGCCCGGTTAATATTGTCAATTATTGGGGTAGAAATAGCATTTAATGCCATATATTAGCCTCATTTGCTAGTTGTGCAAAATTTATTGTAAAGTAAACGGCATTACCGTTTTAATGATACGGAGTATTGTTTTCCTTGAAACTCCCCATCTGCATGCGGTAACTCTAAAACCGTATTTAACGACCTCATCTTTTATCCTGGCTCTATTTCTCGTATAATAATCGTGCATCTCCACCCGATTCCCTTTCGGTGGTACCGGGACTCGTATTCTCTCAAACTCCGTGACGGACTCCACATTAAGTTCATCTACCCGTCTGGCTAATCCCCAAAGTGAAATACCATCTTTAGTTGCCCCATAGTAGTCAAGAAAGTATTTAGTCAGACCGCACTCACACTTCCCAGAAGCAATACAATCTTCGCCGTCTACGGGTAGAATTCTGGGAAAGTAGTGAGTATGCGACATGACACACTCCTATTATATTTTCACCTTCCTGAATCCCGCTTTAAGCATATCTTGTTGAGCCTGTCCGTACTTTTGTCTCGGGTAAGAATTATGCGGTAAGGACTGGTCCGGGTCTAGTTGAACATATTCTGCTTCTTTGATGCGTTTGAAAATCTTAGCAGCTAAAAATATACCTTGGTATTCAGCCCAGTTTGTAGGATTAAGAGGCGCATAAATTTCGAGTTCCTCTTTAATTAGACTTGCTATCTTCCCTTCTAACTCATCCATACTATCCTCCTACTATCTGTCCTACCAACAGTAAAATAACATATAAGGCACCGACGATAACGGTAATCGCCACCCACTTCTTAAAATTGCTCTTTAGCTTTAACATACATGCCATCAGGAAGGGAAATGTCAGAAAGGTCAGTCCGGTGAGTGGTTTCAATATATTAAACTGGATAAGTAACCCCTGGTAAAAGAACATGAATAAGAACCAGCCAGTCAGGTACCACTGGATAGTAGAGAGGGACTTTACCAATGGTTTATCGGGAATGATAACACCCTTGCCATTTTCCAATTCACCCTTTATTTTCTCGATTTCTACTGTGTTAAAAACTACATCTGACCACTTCCACACCTCATACGCCAGGCTCTTAACACCTTTTTTTAAGTTAGCCTCAGCATCAGGCCACTCATCTAACGCCAGTCCAGCAAAACTAAGTACGATAGCGAAAGGTACACTAACTAACAAGACGTGTACCCAGTTGGCTGCGGGGTTGACGGCTAACATACCAATTATCATCGGAACCGGGCCAACGGCAAGGCCCAGCGCAATTTCGTGTGTATAGTTGAATTTAGACCAGCTATAAAAGAAGGTCATCAGCATTCCAGCTACCCAGGGAATAAATATCAACGGCGTGACATTGACCACTAAATAGACTATAGGAATCGCCGACAGGATATACCAGCTTATAGCATTAAAATATACCTCTCTCAGGCTGACTACTTTCGTCTCAATAAGGTTCTGACCGCCAGTATAAGTCTTTTCCGCGCTCCTATTCTCCACTTCACCTTTATCTAATCCGGTCCAGGCGTAGTCCAGAAAACTATTAAACGAGTGACCCCCGGCCATTACTAACAGACAGCCTATTAACGCTATCCAGGCATTGAGGGTAATGCCACCGGCCAGTACTGCACCCAACAGCGCTGAAGCACCAAAGAAAGGAATGGCAAACCAGCGAGGAAGGGTAACCAAATTTGCAATAATTTTACGTTTCATACTGTCGCTCCTGCCCAAGATACTTTTATCTTTTGACGTTCCATTTCAATTACATCGTAAACAGTGGCTTCTCTGGGTTTTTCACCGAAACGGAGGCAAGTCGCACCGCCACTCATTCCTGGCCCTATAGACAGCATCATAATGTAATCGCCCGCCTGGATATTCTCGCCCATCAACCGTTTCCCTGTAATGCCGACCGACGTACTCGAGGTATTCCCAAAATTTCTTAATGTCTCCCGCGACAGGAACAATTTCTCTTCCGGTAAATTCAGTGCCTTACCGATATTATCAATCACAATATTACCCGCCGCGTGTATAACCCACCAGGTTATATCCTGAACTCTTAACCCCTGTCTTAATAGCACCGCATCTACCGCCGGTTTTACTACCAATGGAGCTAATTCCGGTACCCGACGTGACAGCTTCACTCTTAATCGCCCATTCCGCCAGACAAAGCCAAGGTCACCGGCATATTTAGGTTCAGTGTATGTCTCCATATCAAGGATATACGGGTGCCGCCAGTTGTCATCATAACCTACCAGTGCCGCTGTAGCCGCATCAGCAAACACGGAATTAGCACGCAGGACTTCAAAGTCATTTTCCGGATCTGGTTTACAGGTAACATCATCGGGATTTTCCCGTTCCGGCCAGTAGCAAAGAGAGGATAGTTCACAATTCACGGCCAGCGCTTGCCCGCCGTTGCCCTTCACATGATCCAAAGCTATTTTCAGTCCAGGAAATGCACCTTCGCAGCCCATACCAGAATTATTAGCTACAAATACATTAGGTGCAAAATCAAGTTTCGCATCAAAGTAATGCGGTATCGTCGGACCGGGTGCAAAGCCCGTACAACTACCATAGACGACACGCTTAATTTGCTTCTGGTCCCTACCATCAAAGCACTTCAATATAGCCTGAGAAGACAGGTCCACGGCTTTCGGTATGTATAAATCCTGCTGCTCCTGAAAAGATAGCTTCACGGCTTGAGTCAGTGGTATACAGAAGTGCCTCTTATCTATCCCGCTGTCACTGAACATCCTTCGCCACGATTTAGGATACCCGATTAATTCAAATGTTTGGTCCTGGGTATAGGATAACTCCGGAACCGCATAACCGATGGAAATTAGCTTTTCTCTCATTTCACCGCCTTTTCAAAATCTGGCTGTTCAGTATTTTCTTCTTTAATCCTAACCTTGCAACCGTTAGACATTAACATTAATCTGTGTTGAATTTCTTCCGCTATCTTATGTTGCTCACAGAATCTAAACCAAAAAGTACGTCTTTTCTCCGCATATTGTTTAGACATTTTCTGTATTCCCGCCAGTAAGTAATCAACCGCCTCAAGGTCAGTCTGCAAATCTCTTAAATACTGAATTTCCCCATAGTCAAGTTCCCACTCAGTTTGTTGCTTTGTTTGTTTTTTCGTACTCATTTCACTCCCCACATAAACCATCCAAATAATATTCCTAAAGCCCAAAACATCAGGTAGATTAACCATATAAGAATTGTGTTTCTCCTGCTCATGCCTATCCATTGCTCCAGAGAAATTTCATCTTTGTTTTCTTTACTTGCTTTCACTTCTCTACTCCTTTTATATAATCAATCGCATCCTGGACCCGGGTAAACTTCTCCATATCTGCATCCGGTATATCGACACCGTATTTCTCCTCGAGAGCCATCGCCATCTCGACTAAATCCAGTGAGTCTGCACCAAGGTCCTCTTTGAAGGCAGATTCTGGTTTAACCGTATCTTCCGGCAGTTCTAAATTCTCGGCAACGAGTTTTATCAGTTCGTCTTGATTAAACTCCATAACATTCCTCTAATACGTCTTTGGTACTATCTTTTTAACCTTAGAATAGAAATGAGCGTGTTCCTCACAAACCGGAAATTCCGGACTCTCCTTGACTATATAAGTAGCTTTATTACCACAGGGTCGGTTACGACTGGTATTCGATGGGTGTTTACACTTCAACATGCTCCTCCTTTTGGTTCCGCTGGACGTAGTTTACAATAGCTTCCTTCGGTGGTACCGGTGGGATAGGGTCATCAGGACCGAGTTCAATCCCCCAACAGTCACGAATATGCTGGCGACATTCCGTATTCAGGACCGGCTTACGGCATAACAAGCAAATTCTCGGCTTGCCGGAGATTGGATTCTCCAGACCGAGATTTATACGCCGAAGCCTTTCTTTATGGCGCTTACCCATGTTTAACCCTTACCTTCATAAATTGCCTAATCTTTTCTACAACTTCTGATTCATTATCAAGTTCATGTTCCCATATAACAAGACAACGAAAGCCTAGAGAATTATAAGCCATAGTTTTACCTAACTCACTACCACGCCACCTATAGCCTATAGTCTCAGGTGCATGATAAAAATCACCAAAGAGTTCAATAACCTCTTTTCTACCATTTACATTAATAAAGTCTGGAATTAGACCTCCTAATACTACCCCAAGTCTATTATCTCCGTTATACTTAAATTGAGGGAAGTATTTATTCAGAATATCCTCTAACTGTTTCTCTGGGTTAGTAGGCCGTCTAGCCCAAGATTTAACCATTCGTTTAACGAAGTCAGGGTCTTGCCAATTAGCGATATTTGTACTCTTAATTCTCCTTTTAGCATCTTCTGTATGGTGTTTTCCATAACGCCAATTATCGCTACCATTTAAATGTTCAGCCCTCCACAAACCAACACACTTTTTACTACAAAATTTAGCCACATTAAACTCATGTTTAGGACGCATAAAGGTTTTACCACATTGTAGGCATTGAATGGAACAAGCATTACAATTTCGTTTATGTACCCACTCAAGCTCGCATTTTAGTGAGCAAAAATGCTCTTTACCCTGTCGCAAGCGCCAGAGGGGGAGATAAACCAACTTCCCACATTGACCACAAGGTATTTCTTTACCAGTTTTATTTCTCATAGGACAAACACACCCACTATATATATAGCAAACGCTACAATAGGAATTGCCCAGTTGTCATCCGCCCACTTCAGTATTCCTACATCTCCACAAATATACTCTGTTATTGTTGCTCCAACAGCCATTAAAATGCCGAGTTGAATTGGCTTTATAAAAGCCCAGGCGATAATTAGACAGGCCACCAGCATCGCGCCAGAGCCCCAGAGTCCTTTAACGGCTTTTTTATATATCTGTGACCGGACAATCCCGGTAACCATATCGCCCCAGGCCATGAATAACAAACAGGCTACCGCTATTATAGGTTTATCAAGCCATATCCAGCCGATAGCGATAATGGGTAAAGCGACGGCTGGAAAATATACTTCAGAAAACGCCTGCTTTGCCCGCCCGGTACCGCCGACACCGCGGAAGGTATCAGGTTTAATAAAGCGCGCGCCGAAGAGCAGTATAAAAAACGCGGCTGTGATACCGAAGAGCCACCAGCCTGAAGTGAAAAGCAAAGCACAGAGTAGAAAGCCAAGTCCGCCGGCAGCATGGCCGATTTTACGTGAAATATATTGCGGCACCTTAAGGTCATAAAGAATATTGGAGACGTATAACCCAACCAAGACGGCACCGATGATAACCACGACGTAGGCTATATTTTGCAACATACTTAATACACCACCTCCCGATGATAAGGGTCATAAGGTCTTTCGATAATTCCAGCGAACATCTTCCTACCGACGGGATTAAACCCGCTATCATAAGACTCAGGATAAGTCAGCATCACGTTGATTACCTTCCCGGTACCTTCACATCTCGAGCAGGGATAGAAGCAATTCGGATATGGTTTCCGCCCTTTACCATCACAATTAGGACAGGTCTCGGGAACGCCTACTTGCTCACAGTTAAAAAGCACTTTTCTCCCTAGCTAAACTAACGGCTATCTTTGCCAGCATATCCTCACAAATTTGTATCATCTCCTCAGCATCGTATTCCTTTAAATCGCCGAACGGGTCCGTGATAACGAGCCACTGTTGCGTCCAGGCATACCGGAACCACCCGGGTGTGTAAATTCCATCGCTAAAGAGCTTCACTCCAGTATATCCCCTTTCCGGGCAGCCCAGAAAGATAATTTCATTACGGACCATCTCCGGCTTTTCATTTAGTATTTCAAGGCGTCCGTTATGTACCTTAAAATACATTACGGTATGTTCCGGACCGGGGCCCGTACCATCGCCGGGGTCATCGACGACCATTTTCCCAATACGTCCCTCACCGGCCCGCCGCTTGCTCTCTGGGACCTTTTTAATTACCGTATCCTGTAAGGCCAGGCCCGCCCGGATTATTCGCATAATATTAGTCTCCGACATGACTCACCTCTTAAATATTCTTTTAACTCTGGCTAATATTTTACCCACAGTCTTACCAAATAAGCGGTATCCCTTCGTGTGAGTTTTAGGTTTTTTAGGTAATATTCTAGCTCCGAAGCCTAAAGTAGTCTTTACAACACTTCTCTTTAATTGGGCCCTCTTGGAAAATACATACTGGTCTACCACTTTCCCGGGACCAGCTACTACCATCTTCGCCAGCGAAAGAAAATAGGGCTCCAGCTTTTCCATGCTGTCCACCTGGGGAATGGATAGTAAGTAGGGTATATCCCTATCTTTCGCCAGTTTTTTCAGGTCCACTCCCTTAGAAGTAAACGGGTAAAATTCCTTATTGCAGTAAGGACATAAGCACGCGGCCATATTCTCCACAATACCCAGAACGGGTACCTGCTCATTCTTCAAGAAATCTATTGTCTTTAACAAACCGACACAGGCTATTTCGCTCGGCTGCGATACCAGTACGACACCATACAAATCAGGTATGCACTCGAAAAAGGTAAATGTCTCTTCATTAGAACTCGGGGGTAAGTCCATAACAAGCCAATCAGTGTCTTTCCAATCGACGACCTTGGTAAGTATGGCCTTAATGAAGTCGGTACGGCCTTTGGCGTTTACCTCATCACCGTCGGACAATTTAAACACCCTATCATTACTCTGCCAGCCGACACAGGCGCTTTCAGTAAACTTACTAGCCAGGGGAAACATCCGTATACCGTTAATAAGCGGCGGGATAAGCTTCTCACTTTCGGTATCTAATCCTAAACGCGGTGCTTCCATCCCGAAAGCACGATGGCCCGATGTCCCGGATATATCAATCTCCAGATATCCCACATGGTCATAGAATCCTAATTCAGTAAGCCCGCGGCACAGACCGGCGGAAACAGTCGATTTTCCCACGCCACCTTTAACGGCGAAAACTGCAACCTTTTTCATAATTATCCTTTACATAATCCGACACATAGTGCGTCCATAGAGTGTCTAGGTAGTTCGGACAGTATTATTATATATATTAATATACTTATACATCAGTAAATATCTTAATAATAATACTAGGGAGATTGTTAAGGGGGTCAGTAGTCATTACTAAAACCTCGATAAAACAAAATTTGCTTAATTATAGTCCAATATACCGGTCTTTGCAATAGGTTGGCATGGCTAAAATTATTTTATTTGACCTATTGCGCTTACTCTGTGGCTATGCTATAATCTCGTTTATGACAGAAGTTAGAGTGGAAGCAGCAGAGCCAGCTAAAGAGTCCAAGGGTCTACTTAATTCCCGCTGGTTATGGCGGAAACTTGACGAGGCAGCAACTCCCGAACAGATGATGGCTGTGCTGGCCGAGGTCAAGCAAACAGTCGGCGATAATCCCATAACCGTCCAGATAGAAATGCCCGTGCCGGTTTATCTCAGGATAATGGGTAATGCGTGGTGGGCAAAGAAATTCGGGGAAATCAGTGACATGTCGATGCACGCCTACATAGACCGGGCGGTACAGGTCGAGGAATACAACCTCAAAACTCTCCATGTAAGACGGAATTCCTAAGTACGGCTAAGGACGTATTCGATGCGTTCTAAGGTGGTGAATGAAAATCGTACTGTCAGATATCTGACAGTACAGGATACCAGAACTAAACGCCTAGAGTATATTTATAGAAATGGAGTTATCAGATATATAGATTTAATGATTGATTTTGGTCTTTCAGTAGACAGCGCAGAATCATGGTTAAAACGCCAGAAAAAACTAAATTTGGTAGTTAATGACCAACGGGATGAGTGGTCTATATCTGATAAGGGTATAGACTATTTGCTCTGGAAAGGTATAAAATTAAAAACACTGGGAGGTGGGATATAATGGTTAAGAAAACAACTGCGTCAACGAATCCAAGTAACGATGACGATAATCCCGGTGAGAGTTCTGGTGGTGAAGACCGTCAGATATCCTATACTGACCAGCAATTACAATTCCTCGAACTGTTAAAGAAATACCCGGTGAAATTACCAGAAACCATAGTTGATTATGTTACCTCTCAAGGCGAGGATGTTCTGGAAAATCCGGTTAAGTTGGCCGGCGCGCTGCGAGAATGTGACATTACTCCAGTCCGGCGGCATCAAATTTTGAAGCACTGGTTTGCTGATAAGGGGATAGCCGTATCCCATGAATTATTGCAATCGGTAGTCCTAGACCGGCCTGGTATGTCTAGTGATGGAGGTGACGAGACTACAAAAAGGAAGAAAGATAAATATACCGTTGACCGAGAAACTGGTGATATTGTGGTAGCTTCTGGTGATGATAATGCCATTTCCTACGATGAAGCGGTTAAGTTATCTGAAAAGAAAAAAACAGAAATAAAGGCGAAAGAGAAAGGTACCGTACCTAAATACATATACGACCCAGAAACTAATGCTATCCGTATGGCCAAAGACGGTGAGCAGGGAGGCACTATGGAAGAGGCTAAGGAACTAAAAGTGATGGCCGATAAAGACGCTAAAAAGGAGCCCGAATCTCCTTTTATGCAGACTGAAGACGGTCAATGGGCAGTCGTACCTGGGGCCAAGCTATCGACACTTGAAATGTTTACCTGGCAGGCAATGCAAAAGGCTGCCGCGGCCGGCCAGCCGGTAGACCCAATGGATGAGATGTTAAAAACAGGGGAGAGACTCAAAGCCCTGCAAGGATTATTCGGCGGCGGGAGTAGCATTCCCGATTGGATGAAGGACCCGGAGCAGTTTCGGAAAATGATGACTCCAGTAAATAGTGGTGATAATGAGGCCGTAAAAGCCCTTAATACTAAAATAGACCAGATGATTGCAGACCAGCATAAAGCGGAAACTGAACAGCTCAAGACTACCATCACGGCCTTGACAACCCAGGTAGAAAGTTATAAAACTACAGTAGAGTCGTATAAAGAAGAGTTGGCGAAAAACCAGAGAGTTACTGGTAAAACTATTTATGACCTAGTTGGTGTGGGGGTAGACCGGATACCCAAGACATCAGAGATATTAGAAGGGCTAAAACAAATTACTCAAAATCCCCCCAGGTTACCACAAGGCGGTCCTGCTGATGTATCGAAAAGACTGGAAAATGCTGCGGGTAAGCTGGAAGAGGCCGGGGTGTTAAAAAAAGCCGGTGATGATTGGTTTAATTTCCGCTAATACAGATTACGGAGGTGTAGTATGTCACCTTTTGGATTACCTAAGTTACCCGGTATAGGCGAAAGTCCTTTTTCAGTGGCCGGGAATTTTATAAAAGACGGTCTAAATGGTATTAAGAAAGTAACCAAGGATATTGATGATTCGTTAAGTTCTTTTGATAGTGAGCTATCCAAAATCGGTAATTTTGAGGATGAAGAGCCGACCGAATCCGCAGAATCTTCTCCACCCGATTACGTAACTGATGATTCCACTTACCGCTATCAGTTGGGATTGCTCATTGATAATGCCACGGATCTCGAAGCAGTGCATTTGCCGAATCAAGGACGGATAAATGGTCAATCCTGTGACTGTATTGCGAAACATGCGCGTATACTCCGGGCCCATGCTAAAGAGACGATTCCTATAGCCTCACGTATCGGTAAAGATACACGTGTGTATGCTGAATTAGCCTCGTTATCTGACCAACTGATGACGATTGGCACGAAAGAAGCCGTCGAATCCGGAAAGCATGACCAGGAATATTTAGAGTATGCTGGCGTGGTAAGTAACTACCGGAAACAGCTCGAGGAACTACTCGGACAGGCTCATATCTCTTATACTGAACAGTGTAAAGACTGCCCCACGACACTTAATTTGAAAACATTTATCGAGAAAAGGAAACAGGAGGCCAGTAAGAAAAGTACCAAAGCCGTCGAGGAAGCAACGGTTACCACAGAAACCTAAGCCGACACTAAAGGCATAAAGGTTTTGCTCAACCAGGGGCGCACCCGGGCTACTCTGCCCGGGTGTTTTATTTTACCAGGGAAGCATCAGTAAATCCGGCAGCCGGTAAGACCTTTCCCATGCCGGTGTGACTCCCCTTTTTTAATAATAAATATAAATCAAAGACTGTTAATACCATATATTTCCGGCGA
>Ga0208687_1000754_pt1 | contig 18588 bp, 11 predicted proteins | sample June2015DPH_6_10_FD_184695 | JGI IMG/M metagenome (GOLD analysis project Ga0208687, IMG submission 184695) | Peatland microbial communities from SPRUCE experiment site at the Marcell Experimental Forest, Minnesota, USA - June2015DPH_6_100... | ecosystem: Environmental > Terrestrial > Soil >...
GCCGTGACGGCCTGCACGTACCCGTTGGCGTCCACGAACCGGAAGCCCACGGCATACAGGGTCCTACCCGCCCACGTCATTATCTGCATGGGATCGTAGTTCCTGGCCAGGAACTGGAGGACCGCCTGCTCGCCCTGCGTGTCTATGGCTATGGTGCCGACGAAATGCGTCTTTCCGGACACGGGGGGCAGGGGTGCGCCGTTTATGGTGACGGTCCCGTAGATCGAGACCTCAAGCCGGACGTAGGAGGAGTCGGCCAGGACGTCGTATGGAAGGACGGTCGAGTCCACCGACATGGAGGTGGCTCCAGCCTGGAGGACCGGCGTGACGAGCGTCAAGGCGCTTCCCGAGATTGGTGGCTGCATCAGTTCCCTACCCTGTCTCTAGTAGACGATACCGTGAAATTGACCGGCAGCGGGGAGGACTGCACCCCGTAGCTGGTGATCGAGCACTCCACGCTCACCGACGTCGGGTCGGGCATGGAGGAGGATATCCCCGTCACGTCCTTGAGCATCTCCTGGAGGCTCAGGTCCTGGACGGTCCTCTGGGCGGCCTGCACGCTCTTAATGTCCTGGAGGGCGTCCAGGATTTGCGAGGACACGTCCGCCTCCGTTATGGCGTTGCCAAACTTCTTCCCCACGTAGTCCTTGATCTTGCAGGTGAACTGGGGATAGAAGGAGCACCTGGAGGTCAGCACGAACTTCAGCACCTTCTGGATCAGCTTGTCGGTGTTCACGACCCTCAGGAGCCCCCCGATCCCCGACATCTTGAGGTCGTTGAGCTGCCCCTGGGCGCTGCACCTCAGGCAGTACGGCTGGCGGGTGATGTACCCCGCCTCGATCAGGGGGACGAACCAGCGCACCGGCTTCCTGAACATGACCTTGTAGAACTGGTCGTTGGTCTGCAGCCGGTTCTCGTCCGCCAGGATGTCGTACCCGTAGGTCGGGTCGTCGGGCTGGACGAGGGTCCCGCTGATGCGCAGGGTGAGGGTGCTCTGCCCGTTTATGGGTGCCCTCATGTTGAGGGAGGTGTTCGCGGCCAGGTGGAGCGTCCTGAAGTCCTTCGCGTCGACGATGTACCTCTCCTCCGAGATGACATGGGGGCAGGGGGCCGTCCGCGTGTTGAAGTCGTAGCTCATGGGTCGATCTGCCCCCTGTCCACTACCCCGAGGGGCGTCCCGACCGGGCTGTGGTTCACCTGCTCAAGCTCGAAGATCGTGGGCGGGTCGGCAGGATGCACCCTGGCATACGGCTGGCCCTTGTATAGGACGGTGTCGTCGACCAGCACGGTCTGGTACTCGGGCTTGGAGAAGTAGCCATCGACCTTGGAGAGGATGGCCTGCAGGCCCTCGGGGCTGCCCTGGTCGGCATCCGCGGGGGGATTGACGAAGTCGTTGGCGTACTGGGCCCAGTCCTCGTGCTTCTCGACGAGGCAGCGGACCTGGTTCATGTAGTAGACCGCGTCCTCGTGCCTCTGGAGCATCTCCTTCATCTGCCTTTTCACCTTCCCCACCAGGACCATGGGAAGCTGGTCGTCCCCGGAGGCGTAGTTGAAGTGCCCCTGCTCCCCGGGCTGCCACGTCTCCTTGCGGAAGGTCGGGGCCAGCTTCTCCCCGTACGTTCCCTGCTCGCTGGGATACACCGAGGAATAGTACTCCTCCAGGATGCCCGCCGTCTTGCGGAGCTGCTGGGCACGGATGCGGTGGAAGGTCGAGACCTCCCCCACGTCCCCCTGGCGCAGGCCCGCCCACTTCTTCATCGCCTGCCACTGGGTCATCGAGAAATTCCCGAGCCAGTTGAAGGGCGGCCCGGCGTAGCCGTATTTCCAAGGATATCCCGCCATTTTAACCCTAGCTTGCCTAAACCAGCCGATTTGACCCGCAGGTCAGGTCCTAGCCGCGATTAGCGGTTATCGTGGCGACCGCCCCGCTGATGTACGAGATGGCCTGGGCGAAAAGCATGCTGGTGCCGCCCATGTACGTGACGACGCCCCCCACCGTCATGCTCAGGACGGAGACGACGGTCCCCGTGCCGGACGGGAACTGGGCCTCTATCGTCCATCCCGTCAGCCATCCGCCGCCGTCGTAGTTCGGGGTGACTCCCACGACCGTGACCCCGTTGCTCATGGTGGCGGAGGCCGATATGCTGTTCCCGGTCCCGCTGGCCGTCCCCTGCTGCTGCGGCGAGAAGGGCTTGCTGAGGGCGACGACGATGTTGCTGTAGTTGGGGACTTTGTAGGTCACCGACATCGTCACATAGTACACGCCCAAAGAAGTGCTCCCGAGCGACACGACCGTGATCCACAAGCCGAAAATTGATGCGTTTAAGTTGGTCGGCGTCAGGTTGGTGAACCCAAACGTCTCGGTCGGCGATCCAAAGGTGATGGTTCCTGCACTGGAGGGCCAGGATAGATTGCCGACCGTCTGAACTTGATTTCCGACGAAAACCACCACAGTGCTGAGTGTCGGAGAAATACCCCCAATCAACTGTCTCTTGATCGTTATCGACAGACCCGTGATCGTGGCGTTCAACGGTATGTTGAACCCGAAGTCCTGGGCTACGAGTTCCGGGGCTCCTTGATTGTTGAGCTGGACGCTTGCATATGCATCGGTGTTCGCCTCGATGGCGGACGCATTGGTCCATCCAGTTCCACTCCTCGGGAAGTTAGGACCTGCAGTTACCGTGGAGATGTTGCTCGTCGGTATGGTCAGAGGGTTCGGCGTGACGGACGCCACCGTGGGCTTGACCATGTAGAGGACCGGGAGCGCCTGGCTTTTCCCCCCTCCTCCCGAGGTCACGGCGAACGTGTCGAAGCTCTTGTTCGCCGAGTTGAACCAGGCAATGTCCTCGTCCGACAGGGCGAGGTTGGTGAGGGCCACGTGCGAATCGAAGCCCGCCCCGCCGTAGGACAGGGAGAAGTTCGTGCCGTCGAACCCGAAGCCCACCTTCCCCTGGTAGCTGCTGTTGTCCCCCGTCAGGGAGAAGTCCGCCGTCGCCGCGGAGGGCTTGTCGACGTTCTGCCCGTTGTACTGCTGGAACGTGAAGGTCGGGTTGTTCGGATCGTTGTATACCGGCAAACTTGCGCTTGTCCCTTCGAGCAGGGGGACGCCGTAGGCCGGGATGGATCCGTTGCCCGGGGCGGGCCGGAGCGCCCCGTTGGCATAGACTATCCAGGTGAACGACCCGGAGGCGTTGATCCCGCCCACGTCCGTGACGCCCACGTTCAGCGTGTTGCTCCCGATGAAGCCCGACGCAAAGGGTCCGCTAAGCCTGATGTATGCCGTGCCTCCGGATACTGATTCGACGACCGACGTATAGCCGGATGGGACCGTCACGAGGAGCTGGCTCGGGGAGGTGGCGATCACGCCCGTGGCAACGATGTAGAACGAGCGGTTCGTACGGGGGCTAATGGTATCGGCATTGCCCGTGGCGACGTATCCAAGGATTCCCAGGCTGAGCGAGTCGACGTAGTCCACCCCGGCATGCAGGGTAAGACCGACATTGACGGGGAGCACAAACGCCTTCTGCACGACGGTGCTCGCGCCGTCCGTGACCTGCACCGTGATGTTCACGTTCCCGGCCACATTGGTCGTCCCGCTGATCGTGCCGCCCGAGCTCAGGGACAGGCCAGTCGGCAGGGACCCGCCCACTAGGGCCCATGCGTAGGGAGGCGTACCGCCCGTGGCCGCCAGGATCGTGGAGTACGCCACCCCTGCCGTCGCGCTGGGGAGCGGGGAGGCGGTGGATATGGCAAGCGTACTGGACGATGCCGTGATCGTGAAGTCGTCGCTCGCCGTATCGGCCGGGCTCATGGCATCGGATACCTGCACGGTGAAGGTCCAAGTATTGTTCACGCCGGGCGTGCCCGTGAGGACGCCGCCGCTGCTCAGGCTGAACGGGAAGCCGCCCGGGGAGGCCGTGATGGCCCACGTGTAGGAGGGGGTGCCCCCGCTCGGGGAGCCGCCGCCTGAGGCGGCGAACTGGAACGGGCTTCCTCCCGGCTGGTAGGCCGTGCCCACGACCGCCGTGGGAAGGGGGGACAGGGTGGTTATCGCCAGGTTGGACGACGCGATGAGGCTGAGCGTGGCGGTCGCCATGTGGCCCGCGATGTCCACGGCCTGGACCTTGACGAGGTATCCGGCGAACGCCGCCCCCGTGTAGAGCCCGACGATGCGTGCGGTCGCCCCGCTGTCCGACGAGCTGGGGGTCAGCGTGAGGCCGGACGGAAGCGGGTTGGGGGAATCCGCGGTGACCGTCCACGACACCGGCGTCGTGAACGTGCCGTCGACCGCCAGGGTCCCCAGGTAGAACGACCCACGGTTGATCGTCCCCACGCCGCTCGGGTCAATGGTCATCCCCGCGACTGCGCCGACCGTGACGGGCAGGCTCGTGGTGGGCGTGGGCACGTAGGTCGAGTCGGTGACCTGGAACGTCACGTACTCCGTGCCGTACCCGCTGTCGGCGGTAGTGCCCGAGATGACCCCGGAATCGTTCATAGTGATGCTGGTGGGCAGCGAGCCAACGGTCACGGACCAGTGGTATGGAGGAATCCCGCCCGCCGCCTGCATCGTGAACGAGTAGGGGCTGGCGAGGGTTATGGGGGCGACGGCGGTCGTGGTGATGACCAGGGCGTTGTTCACGCTGAGGGTGACGACCCTCGTTACCACGGTCCCGTTGCTGTCGGTGAGCGTGAAGGTGACGTTATAGTTGTGCCCGTTGAGCGTGGCGTCGGTGACGGTCCCCGAGAGCACCCCGGTGGACGCATCGAGGGTTATGTAGGGCACCAATGCCGCCGCGCTGGACGCCATGTCGCTCGACCACGTGTAGGCGGGGACGCCCCCGTATCCCTGCAGGGCCTGGGAATATGCCTGGTTGATGACGATGGCGGGAAGGGTGGAGGTCAGTATCACCAGCGGGGTGGCATACGTCACGGCGAGCCTCTGGTAGACGTACGCCGAATGCCCGTCCACGTTGGCCGCCTTGATCCACAGGTCGAAGTACCCCGCCTCCGCGGGGGTCCCGCTCAGGACGACGCTCGTGCCGGTGACGGAGAGCGACAGCCCGGCGGGGAGGACGCCGCGATAGACCGACGCCGAGGCCAGGTTGGACGAGGACGTGGTGGTGATGGTCCCGGTGTAGACCTTCTGTATGCTGCCGGAAGGGAGGCCGGAACTGAGCGTGAAGGCGCTCGCCAGCGTGTCCCAATAGACCGTGACGGTCCCCTGGACCACGCCGTTGGAGTCCACGTATTCCAGGATGCTGGCATTGCCCCCGCCGAGGAGCGACCCGTACGTGCCCACCAGCGTCCCGTAGACCAGGCCCGTGTCCTGGTCGAGGGAAATCCCGGGGGGAAGCGCCGAGCCGGACTGCACCCTGACGACGATGCCGGGCGTGATGGAAATCTCGGGCGAATTGAAATAGGGCCTCCGCGGGTTAAGCGCGACGAAGTCGCCCACGATGTAGGGGCGGGTGTACGTCGACACCAGGGCGCTCTGCGTCAGCAGGGTGAATTCCTGCGAGATGGTCGTCACGATGGCAGCGCCGTTCGTCAGCGGGAACGGGAAGCGGACTTCCGAGTTGCAGAAGGCGCTCGGCGGCCCGATTACCTCCACGGCGGGGGCCGCGAGCGGCGGGGAGACCGGGGGCGACGTGGAGGGCGGGGAGGACGGATAGACGGTGGCCGTCAGGCCGCTGGGCCGGGAGAAGGAGGCCGATGGGATGACCAGCGACCTTCCGAAGTTGAGCTGGAATCCCCCGAGCTGTCCCTCTATCGGATAGCCCAGGGACTCGGTGTCGCCGGTCCCCCAGTCGTGGTCGAAGGCTGGCTGGGACACCACGATGTTGCTGACCTCCCGGCCTACCGTGTAGTAGACGGTCTTGGACGCCGTGGCAGAAGCGCTGTCCTGGATCGTCACGACGAAGTAGTGCGTCCCGGCCTTCGTGTTGGGGACGTTGATCTCGACCTCGAACTGCCCGCCTTCCAAAGCCTCGGCATTGGCGGGAGGATAGGGAGGGGAGAGGGAGAACATCCCGTCGTCCGAGAAGCCCGTGACGGTGTAGGGCGACTTGCCCCCGAATATCGGGATCTCCATCCGGAAGGACTGCCCCGCGTAGATGAGGGGCTGGTCGGGGAGCCCGACCTGGAGGGCGGCGGGGGACAGCACGATTGAGTAGGTCTTGGATGCCAGCGCCCCCACGGCGTCCTGGACCTGGAGCGTGACGGAGAAGGGCCCGCCGAAGTCCTGGAGGCTGTACGTGCAGGGCACGCCGGAGATCAAGCCGGTGCTCTGGTTAAGGGTGATGCCAACCGGGAATTTCCCTCCCTGGACGGACCAAGTGAAGGGGAAGAGGCCCCCCGTGTTCGTCATCTGGACGCTGTAGGGAGCCAGCACCACGGCACCGGGGAGGGAGGCCGTGACGATGGCCAAGTCCGTTGGTATGGCGAAGACGAGCGTGGTCTCTGCGATGAAGGCCGGGACGCTGCCATCCATGACGGAAAAATCCACCGTGAAGTTCCCGAGCCGGGTGGGGGTGCCGGATATCGTCCCGTCGATGCTCATCTGGAGGCCGGGGGGGAGCCCGTTGGAAAACCAGCTATAGGGGGCGATGCCTCCCGAGGCCGCCATCTTGAAGTCCAGCATGGGCTTGCCGATGTAGGAGTTCCCGGGCAGGGCGGTCGTCTGAATCTTGACCGGGGAGGAGGAGCTTGCGGCGGCCGTGACCTCCGCGAGCGGCTCCACGAGCTCGGTGGCCTGCGGGCGTCCGGAAAGCGGGAACACATCCAGGGCCATGGTCCCCAGGAGGCTGCTGGCATTGGAGAAGCGGCTCGTGGCGACCAGCAGCTTGAGCTCGTTCGTGATGGTGTCGCGGACGAGGCTGCGAACGATGACCTCGTACGGGGCGGGGACGGCGACCGCGCCGGTGCCCGTTATCTCGAACCCCTGCTCGCCGCCGACGCCCAGGGTGCCGGTGATGGCGGTGCTGGCCGAGGCGCTCCACTGCTGGTTCACGACGAACACGGAGAAGGCGAAGGAGCGGGTCAGCTTCACCGGGGGGCTGGCGGCGCTGTAGTCGCACTGCGTCTGCACGACGATGTTCTGCTGGCCCGGCGTGTTGAAAATCTTGGCCACGACGCGGTTGGTGATGGGCAGCCATCCCGACGAGGTGCCGTCCTGGTAGAGCACCTGCCATCCGCTGATGGGGTTGCCGCTGACGTTCGTCGTCGGGTAGGCACTGGCCAGCGTGATGGTCAGGGTCTGCCCGAGGAACAGCGTCGGGTTGTCGTACGACACGTTGCCGTTGAGGTCGGGCGGGAACGTATGGGCGCTGTCCCATATGTTGCCGATGTAGAGCGGCGGGCTGGCGACGGGCAGGGCCGCCATGTCGATGGAGTAGTCCCCCACGTGGAGGGTGTCCTCCCACGACGGGCTGCTGACCGTCCCGCCGAAGTCGAGGCCGTTGGTGAACGTCGTCGTGGGGGCGTTTGTCGGGGGGGTGGCGACGGATACGTTCCATCCCTCGTAGGCGGAATATCCCCCGCCGACCTCGGGCGGCACCCAGTTAACCGCAAGCAAGTAGGCTTGGTCGATGTCGGCGATGGTCGGGGCAAGCGGAAGCGTAATCAGGCTCATGGTTTTACCTTATATCTGCGTGACGACCGAGGACGACGGGTCCGCGATGATGCCTCCTAGGAACGGATCGATAGTCACCGAACGAGAAAGCACCGAGTTCGCCGTCAGAATCGCTTGCCCCGCGGACTGGAAGCTTCCCGATGCCACGATGTTCGAATTGAGCTGGGCATAGGCGACGATGGTGGAGGCGGAAACGTTCGTCTCCTGGCCAGGCACCGGCGCATGCAGGGAAAGGTTGATGGAGGAGGAACGTTCCCCCGTGAAGAACGCCCCCGGCGTGGCCCCGGGTGCGACGATCAGCTCCGTGCCCGAGACGGTGAGCTCCGACTGCGACAGGACGAACCCGTTGCCGAAGTTCGGGAGCGAGATCGAGCCCCCCGTGAGGATCACGCCGCATCCCTGCTCGAAGCCGCCCGCCTGTGCGTTGTTCTGGAAGACACAGTCCACGAACTCGACGTCGGAGTCTATCCCGTACACGACGGGGTTCGTGAATCCCTGGAATTGGATGTTGTTGAACATCACCCGGCTGTTGTCGACGAAGAATGCCGACGTGGGGCCGTCGCCGAATCCCGCCCATCCCGTGGCGTCCACGACGATGGGGCTAGTCGCGTCCGCAGTGCTGGTAACGACCACGCGGCCTTCCTCCTGGATGGAGAATGCGAAGTTTGCCAGGGCGTACCACTTCGCGAAGCGGACCGTCCCGTCCCCCAGGGCGATGACCTGCATGGTCGGGGCCAGGGCCTTGATGGGATAGGGGACGCCCGTGGTGATGAGCTGGATAGAGCACGGGTGCCGCAGCACGGGCGGCAGGGCGTTGGCCGCCGACGTGATCGTGAGCTTGGGGCTCTGCGGGGTCAGGCCGTCGTTGGAATCGTTGCCACTGGCGTTGTTGACGTACAGGACGATGGGGGCGGTCGTGGCCTGGAGGTCCTGGCCCAGCACGGTCCGGGCGGTCGGCGGGGCGATGGCGAAGCCCACGTGCGGGATCGCCTGGGCGAACCCCCGTCCTCCCGTGTTCCCCTGCAGGAGCTGGATCCGCTTCCGGATGTTCTTGTTCATGGGCAGGATGAAGTCGTTGACGTGCAGGGGGGCCTCGAACGTCGTTTCGACGTTGTTCTGCCGCATGGCCACATAGTTGGAATCGAACAGCGTGGCGAGCGGGGAGTTCGTGAGGGTGGAGTCGGGCCAGCTTACCTGGGACGGGAAGGCGAGGGCAATCGGGAACTGCCGGTTGTACGGGAAGACGTCCGACAGCCCTACCTGCGGTGCCGCGCCGCTGCCGTTCGTGGTGATGAGGGCGTTGTCCACGGTATGAAGGACCTCGTAGTCGCGCCCCTGGATTCCCTCCCCCTGGTACGGGACGTACCGCTCCTCCACGGTCAGGACGGAACTGGGGTCGAAGGCCGGGAGGATGGAGCCCACGAAAAAGAACTTGGAGTTGGGGAGGACGAGGTTGACCCCCGGGACCGTGACGATGGCGTAGCCGTTGTTGAAGTCCACCGTGGAAATCTGGACGGCGTTGAGGTTCCCGGTCTGGTCCAGGACCCATGCCATCTTGGTGACGTCGTCGCCGGATATGCCCTTTATGGTGCAGCCGTTCGCGGCAAGGACCACGGTGCTGTAGGTGGCGTTTGGGTTGCTGTTGTCGTAGGAGACGGACTCCACGAGCACCCGGGCGTCCATCCGCAGCGCGGACGTGCTGGGGTAATTGCCGAACAATGCCGTTTCCTCGACCTCGATGAGCCCCCTGACGGGGGGGTTGAAGGCCGCCTGCGCGGTGTCCTGCGCCATGAACTCCATGACGACGGTGGAGGAGGCGAGGACCGCCCCCTGGATGGTTATGATGCAGTTTCCCCCGCTGATCGTGCGGGAAATGATGGAATAGGCGGAGCCGGTCAGGAAATCCGTAGCGCCGACGATGTAGAGCCCGTTGACGCTCCCGTTGACGTTGGCGTTGGGGACGACGAACGTCGTGGAGACCACCCCGGCGACGGTCTGTCCGATGCCGCTGGAGCCAAGCACCTCGACGAACACCCTCGTGCCGAACTGGACGTTGGAGTACCTGGGGTTGTATGCAAGGACCTTGTAGGCCTGGACGGCGAGCTGCTGCGCCGAGATGGCATATTCCGAGATGCCGTAGACGGGAAGCGTCTTGCCGGACGTGGCGTCGTACAGGACGCCCCCGTCCATGGCGAGCGGGGTCCTGACGAGGCTTGCCGTCCCGCCGGACGGGTAGCCCACCCCGAGGGTCACGTAGATGTTGTTCGCCCCCGGGTCGAAGGAGGTCCCGCGGAGGTCGTTCGGGAACGACACCACGACGGACTTGGAGCCGAGGCCCTGGATGAGGATTTGGCCGGACAGCAGGTTGATGGGGGCCTTGACGCCCGCCTTCGTGTTGAAGCCCTGCACGAAGGCCGAGGCTATGACGGCGGTGGAGGCTATGGGGAGCGAGACGACGAAGGCGTCGTTCTGCGTCCATGCCGCCCCCTTGGTGCCTATGGACTTGTCGTCGATGGTGATTTGCTTCGTCACGAAGAACGTGCGCTGATCGGAGCTGAAGCCGTTGGAGAACCCGTCGAAGCTGCCTACGGTGTCGGAGTTCGCGACCACCAGGGGGGCCATGGAGACGTAATATTCCAGGGTGGAGCCCAGGGCGAACGGGCTCATGCCGGGGGACGCGCCGCGGCCTATGGCGGAGCGGAGGTTCCCGGAGAGGGCGTCCACGAACCCGTCGTCGGTAAGCTCCCCGTAGTCCCACCCGTCGAGGCTCACGGTCTGCCTGACGTCGACCACGTCGTCCTGGAACACTTGGTCGGCAAGCCTTGAGTCGAACCGCCCGGATGCCTCGTATTGTATGAGCCCGGAACTGGGGACCAGCGGGTTGGCGCATCCGAACAGGTTGGCCGCCAGGCTGAATGGGCCGTAGTTGCGCTGGAACGCGACGGCAAGGGGCATGGCATAGCTGTATCCGTCGAGGGTGCCGAGGGCGTTGGTCGGGTTGCCGTCCCCGGCCCGCCATATCCCCGTGTCCCCCGTCGTGGTGCCGAGGTTCTGGAACTGGTAGGCGACGTCCCCGGAAAGCGGGGATGCCTGCCCGGCCTGGGCATAGACGGTCTCGCCCGCCCTCGTCCCGGGGTCGAGCCCGTAGCGGTATTGCGTGAAGTCGTAGGTCAGCGCCACCCGCTGGACGTTGATGCGCCATTGGATTTGGGCACGCTGCGTCGTATAGAGCCCGTTGTTGAAAATATCAACGGAGTCGTCCGGGAGGGACTCCAGGAGGGACGGGTCCGGGGTGATGCCCCCATAGGGGTAGAAGTACCGGAGGCCGGTCGTGGGGTCGACGTAGTATCCCAGCCCGGAGGTCGGGTCGAGGGACTGGTACCACATCTCCAGGAAGGCCACGTATATGCGGGCGGGCTCGTCCGCGACGCCGGGCGTCCAGAAGGCCGGGGAGGGGAGGACGACGTTGTTGAGGGCTTGGTCGGCGCTCAGCGACCCCCCTATGGTGAGGACCTCGCCGTTGAACAGGACGTCGAACCTCGGGACGGCAAAGGTGTTGGCCACGGTCGTGTCGAACCGCATGGGCTGCCAGGTGAGGCATCCGGAGGTGGCGGGGCCGTCCTTGAGGAGGAGCTGCCGCTTGTAGTCCTGGAGGTCCTGGATGAGGTTGACGTCTGCGTCGGAAATCTCGTGGTCGTGCAGCGAGACCACGGTCAGGAGGCTTTTCCCTGTCGGATCCAGCGTCCTGGAGACTACGGAAGGATATGTGACCATTCTTCACCCTCAGCCCACACCTTGACTTCTCGTCTGTTTAGATAGGGGAAAGTCAAAGGATTGCGAATGGGGAGCGTGCCCTACAACTACATCGGCCAGCCCGTGGTCTCCACGGCCCTCATCCAGCAGATGGACGACGACTCGTTCTATTTTCCTACCCAGAACGGGCATACGGGGTTCGCCTTCGACGGGCAGCACTACACCAACGGGGTACAGGATCTCTCTCCCCCCACCTCGGCCTCCTGGTACACGGAGGGCCCGGGTGCCTACCGGGGGGCGTCCGCACGGTTCCCCTCCTACGGGCTGGCATTGCTCGGGAGGGCGTCCTTGACCATCCTGGACGAAAGCACCCCGGACCTGGCCCTGTGGATGACGTTCCTGCTGGAGGACGGGCTGATGCTGGCGAACAACTTCGCCCTGGACAACCCCGACTTCTCCTCGCCCCCGGCCCTGGACCTCATGGGGTTCCTGCCGAAGGGCCTGGCATACGCCAACGGGGTGATCTCGGTGGTCTACTCCCCAGACCCGGGCTCGGAGGCCGTGACGAGCGGCATGGCGGTAAACGTTGATTTTGCAAGGGATACGGCATACCTTGACGTTGCCGTTTAGGAGGATGAAGCAATGAGCGAGCTAGGGCTGATGCAGGCCGTGAAGAAAGTGGCGGGACCGTACATTGCCACCCTTCCGGCGTCGAGCGCCGTGCCGCCCGCATTCTGGGGGGCGCTGACCGCGAACGAGTCGGGCCTCTATTGCGTTCGCGGGCTGGACCCGATGAACTTTCCGCCGAGGTTCGAGCCGTCCGTGTACAAGCACCTGCTGGATGTGAGCACGGGAAGTGCCAAGGCATACGGCAACATCGGCCTCGACGCAATCCAGGGCGGCGTCGAGGAGGGCATGCACCCGAGGACGGGCGAGTTTCACTCCACGTTCCTGACGGAGGAGTTTGCAAACGCCCAGGCAAGGGGGCTGGCCGCCATGCAGGACGCGGCCCTGCGGAACCTTGCGTCGAGCTGGGGGTTCACGCAGGTCATGGGGTACAACCTGCTGATCTGGAACGACAGCCCGGACGACCTCATCGACCCCGGGGCCCATTTCGGCTATGCGGGCTACCTGATGGCGGGATTTTGCCGACAATACGGGCTCAACCCGAAGGCCCAGTTCAGGGAGATGTTCTGCTGCTGGAATACGGGCCGACCGGACGGCAAGTGCTTCGACCCGGCATACCCGGACAACGGCGTCGCACGGATGGGGCTTTGGGGGCAGGCCTGACCTTCCCTCCTATTGGTCCGGCGGGCCTTCGTCCGGCTCTGGATGGACGGGCTGGCCCGGAGGCCTGAGTCCTTCCTCGACGGCCTTTCCCGTTGTTGTGCCCGCATCCCCTGCCAAGGACAGGTTGATCCTGGCCGCGCTTCCCTCGTCCACCTTTTGCGCCCCGTTAACGGCCTTGTCCAGGAAATAGATGGCCTGGCCCTCCTCCGGGTCGATGCCGCCGTTGGCATACGCCTTCACCACGTGGGCCAGGTACTCGTACAGGCCGTCCTGCAGGATCAGGATTCTCATTTGCTGCCTCCCACCTTTCTATCTCATCCCTCGCCTCCCGCCTCCATTGCCTCACCCTGCGCAGGGAATCGCGCCGGGAAAAGCCCGGGACGGGAATCCATGCCGACAGCGGAAGCTTCCGGAATACGGGCCTAACCCTCTCGTCCATCATTGGCTTCCCTTAGGGCCGTACCGTCGTTCGGACACAGGATGTCCTTCCTGCGAGCGCCCTGGTATACGTATTTGCATTTCGGGCAGACGAACTTCGGCTCGGGCGGGGGCGGGGGGATGACCAGGGCTACCGCGAGGCGGGCGATCCCGGACCACCCGCATTCGTAGGGCTTCTGGAGGAGGAGCGATGCCTCGGTCGCGCAGATCAGGAGGCCGTTCAGGGAACGGCATTCCGTGCCTCCCTGGACCAGGGCCCCGTAGTCCGCCCCGGTCATGTACAGGAACGTCTTGCCGTCCTCCGCCTCCGCCTTGAGGCGGTCGTAGAACGAGTCGAAGGGCCTTTCCGTGCCGGTTTCCTCCGTCGCCGGGCGATTCCTGAACTCACAGTCGATCATGGAGGCCCATTTGTCCTTGATCTCCTCCTGGATATCCTCGTCGACCTGATCCCATTCGCCCCCGAGGCCCCTCCTGTCGGAAAGGTCCCAGATTATCGCCGTGACTGCCTTCCTGGACGCCTCGCTATGTTCGGCCATCGCCTCACTCCCTGAACGGCGAGTTCCTCGCCGAGATGTTCACGGCTGTTTGACCCCGCGCACGGACTCACGCCAAGTGAAGCCGGGGACGGGAGACCATGCCGACATAGGCAAAGGACGCCAGCCGGACTTAACCATGCTCAGTTCGGCTATTATTGCGTCACTTCTTGAGGGTGGTTTTCTTGTAGCTTACCACCACGGGTGCCGTAGGACTGGTATAGATTCCAAATATCGTATGACCTTTGCTTTCAAGAAAATTGAGGCATCCGGCAAGGCCATCTATGGCTCCATGGACATGCCATTCTTTTTTTCACTTTGGAATTTCCCTTGTTGGATTTTTTGCTGGCCAAGTTCCCTCCTCATTCCCGAAATGGCGAATTCCTCGCCGAGATGTTCACGGCATAATACTCGCTTTTCTTCCGTCCCCACAGGCGGGCTTGGTCGTCCTTCTGAAAGAACACGTCGACCACGGGCCTCGTCTCCTGCGGGTCCGTCACGTCCACGAACCTTGCCAGGAACTTGGCGTCCCCCCTCCTGCGTACCAGGGCTATGAGGTCGCCGAACCTGGCGTTGAGCCTCTGCCTTGCCGGTGGAGAGAGGGCGACGAAGACCATCCTGTCGCTCGGCAGGGAATGGCCCCTCACGGCGTAGGCCGTGGCGGTGCTGCCCCCGTTGGCAAAGCGCGCACCCTGGCTGGCGGTATAGGCGGTGACCTGGACGCTTGCCTTGTACTTGTTGAGGAATCCCAGCTTCTTCTCCGCCATGCCGAGGGCGTCCGTGGCGCGAACGAGCTCCCCCTGGAGCTCGATCACCCGGACGTCTGCCCGGACCAAGCTTGCGCGGAAGCGGCTCTCCTGGTATCTTTCCGCCAGGACCGATGCCGCTGCCACGGACAAGGAAATAGCCAGAATCAAGTTTTTCATTCTTCTATCCTCCTGATTACAATAGTATACCTCACTTGCGACCCCCTTTCTTGCTTATTTTAGGCTTCAAGGCACAAAAAGCCCAATGGACTGAAATACTGGAAAAACGGCGAAAGCATCGGGACGGCTAGAAGGCGTCCGCCTGGCGCGTGGGAATGTGGGGTTCGTACACGAAAGTCTCCGAATCCATTGCCCTTCCTACCACTATGATCCACTGGCATTCCTGGAGGACGAGGCCTTCGAAGTCCTGCGTCACCGCCCCTGCGGGGATGGGCGGGCTCGGGCTCCCGGGCCCGGCATAGAGCAGGCCCCCGGGAACGAACCCGGCACCGGGGACCTGGAAGGCCGACCCGTATCCGATGGCGACGACGACCGTCCCCCCGGCCCGGGCGGCGGTCAGGGACACCCCGTCGACGAACGGGTACTCGTCGTAGGAGAACGGGGGGCTGATGCTGCTGGGGTTGACCGTCACGGCGGTGGGGTCCACGGGGGACACCTCCCCGTACGCGCCCACGGACACGGCGGTGAGGGCGGGGAAGTCGGACGCCGCTATGAAGGTCTGCGTCCCGCCCGACGTGGGCGACGGGGGGACGACGGGGGTGACGTCGGGCTCGGGCGAGTACATGACGACGGTGAGGATGCTGCCCGCCACGACCTGCTGGTCGGCCGGGAGGCTGTGCGACGCCAGGACGGTGATGACGTCGCCCTCGGTAAGGTTGACCGTGGCCCCGAACGGGAGGGACACGGGGCCCGCCTGGCTGGGGTCGGTGGACTGCGTGGCGATGGGATTGGCCCCGTCCATGACCGTGACGGTGCGTGCGCCCGCCGCCCCCGGCCCCCAGTTTAGCTGCCCCGTGACGGCGTAGGCACCCGTGGCCCGGATGGTGAAGGAGCTCTGCGTGGTGACGTACCCCGTCAGGTCGAAGTCCACCTGGTCGAACGATATCAGCGTGCTCCCCAGGCCGGGCGGCACGGTGGCGACGTCGCTGGCCGATTCCACCTGGAACCCGAAGTTGGACGACGTTTGCGCCTGCTGCCTGGCCTTCGTTATGGCGTTCCCTATCTCGGCGGACATGTCGCTCTTGTACTTCATCAGGCCCGCCGCAGCCTGGTTGCAGCGCAGCATGGCGATCTGCACGGGGATGGGCTGCCCCTGGATGTCAGGCCGGGCAAGGAAGGCGTTCGGGTCGAGGACGCCGCCGGGCCATCCGTTGTGGAACGGGTCCGGGGTGCTGCCGTTGGAGTAGACGACCACCGGGGCCACCGGCACCTTGAGGAGCGGGAAGCCCGGGGACCACGCGCGGTTGCGGCTGCTGGCGTCCGCCTTGACGGCGTCGTATGTGGAGGGGTCGCCCAGGGGATCGACGGCGGAGTCCAGGGACTCGGGATACGCGCACACGAACCCCACGAGGTAGGGGTCCTGGACGAGGAGCGCCTGGAGGTTGCCGTTGAACTCCCGCCAGAACTGGCTGAAGCGGTCGACCTGCGTCGCCACGGCGAACTGGTCGTACGTGTAGCGGTATTGCGGCCGGCTGCTCTGGAACGCCGCATCGAGCCTTATCCTGTTGTCGGCCATGGAGATGACCATAGTCAGGCTCTTGCCGATGGCCGATGGGAAGGTGCAGGGGACCGGGTGGGCCGCCTCGTCCTGCCCGAGGATCACGGTGGTGGTGGAGCTCGGGTCCACCGCCACGGAGGAATAGTCCAGGTCCGTGCCCGTGAACCCCCCGACGTACGTCCCGTCCGCATACCCGTTCCATTGCGTGTTCCTCGGGTATCCCAGGAGCGCCGCCTCCAGGTACGAGAGCTTCCACAAGACGTTGCCTTGCGCGCCCGTGGCCGGGAGGGCGGAAAGCAGCACGATGAGCGGGATGGCCGGGGGCCCGGCATTGAGCGTCCCTCCCGGGAGCACCCTGTTCCAGGGAACGGGGGAGGCCGCCAGGTAGTCCAGCGACGGCTGGACGTACTGCTGGTACGCCGCCTGGAAGTTGGCTATCCAGGTCCCCGCCCTCCCTCCGCGGGCGCTGCCGAGGTAGAACAGCCAGGCGGAGGTCAGGTAGGGGTCGTAGCTGCTCGCCACCACCTGCCCGAGGGTGACGTAGTGGGCGAGGTCCTTCCTCAGCGTCGCCTGGCGGACCGGGAGGTCCGGGGATGCATAGTCGGGGTCGGACGGCTCGACCACGTCCCCGGCCAGGCCCGGGACCAGGCTGACGATGTTGTCCTGGTACGTCTGCGGCGGCAGGCCGTAGGCCGAGATGACGGTGTTGGGATCCGGCAGGCTTCCCTTCATGGAGGCTTGGGGGTCGAACGTATGGGCATAGGAGGGGTCGCCGGTGTACCACGGTGTGGACTTCTCCCCCTGCATCTTGGCGATGAAGTCCTCGCTGCTCAGGTTGGTCCCGGTGTCGGGGATGAGCCCGCCGAGGGGCGGCACGAACAGCGGGGTGCCGTAGCTGAGCCCGCTGTAGGTGGAGACCGAGGACGGGAAGTTCCTGAGCACGTTGACGTCGGGCAGGTGGACGTTGCACTGCCCGAAGGCGAAGCTGGCGTCGAAGCTAGGGTGCGGGACGAAGGACGACAGCGGGAAGAAGTTGAACCCGTTCCAGTTCCATATGCCGTCCGAGAACATGTTGGGGATGGCGGGGAGGTCCGGGAGGCCCCAGTTGCAGATTTCGTGGAGCAGGCTGGCGATGGCACCGAGGTTGGTCTGCACCATCGCCACGATGTTGGCCTCCATGGACTGGAGGATGCCGATGTTCTGCACCACCGCCCCGATGAGCTGCGTTATGTCCTGCTCGAACTTCGACACCTCCCGCATGAAGCTGATGATGTCGTAGCCGAACTTGATGGCCCTCCACGGGTTGTCCAGCTTCCCGTCCGTGGCGATCTTGACGTGGTCGAAGAGCTGCTGGATGTGGCGCTGGATGCCGTTGCGGCGCTCTATGAGCCAGTTGTTGGCGTCCGTGATGCTCTTTTCGAGCTGCCGCCCGTCCTCCAGCGACGTATGGTAGAAGTGCTCGATCTCGAAGTCCCCGAGCGGCTTCCAGCGCTGGACCGACCCCTTCGCCTCGATGGGCCACAGCAGATGGGACTGCAATTCTTGAGTCAGATCAGCCATTATGCAACTACCTCAAGCATTCCCCTTTCCCGCAATCGACGGCTGCGCTGTAGTTGTGCCAGCCGTGCTTTCAATGTAGGAGATTGATAGGCCTTTTTGATTTTCATTCTCTGCTCATCTCTGGCCTTTTTGGTTCTAAACCTGTGAGAAGTAGCACAGCCCCTTGAACAAAAGATTCGTTTGTCCCCTGGTTTGACCCAGAAGGACGCATGACATGTCGGGCATTCTTTCTCTATCAGAGGCCTACTTTTGGATTTACTAATCCTTGCGGCACGAAGCTTACGGGCCGCAAGGTTAGCTGGATCGGAGTGCCAGTGCAATGAACGGACTGATTGTTCGTCCTTCCATTCTTGGGTATGTCGCTGCGGACGTTCGTTTTGCCATCTGGAAGCGGCGATAGAATGCCGCAGCTTGGCTTGTGGACTACGATGAGCATCGAGAAACCTGGATTTGCGTTCCTCTGACTGAAAAACACCGCTCAAAGGAGACCATGCATCCTCGGAAATATTATACCCATGCTTGTGATCCGTGGCCTGCAGACGAAGAATCCAGGCATGTTCCCGTGGTCTGAGCCAAAAAGCATCATTCACTTGCTCAAGAATGAAAAATTCAAAGGCTGACTTGCCGTATAGTCTGAATGCATGCTGCAAATGGTGGTTTCTATGCACACCCGCCCTAAGTTCGCTAAAATGCCGGTTTATTCTTGAAGAAATGGATTCGGAACTACCCACATAGACCTTGCCGTCTACGGAGTTTCTCAGAGCATACACGCCTTGGTTAACTGTTTTCGTCACTTCTGTACGATCCTTGATTTGATACAATGTCAGGAGCCTCATGAGTTATCCTGGCTAAAGCCGCCTCGATGATCTTTTGGGCCGTTACCACATGGTCAGTCTTCGT
>Ga0208687_1000767_pt1 | contig 18349 bp, 14 predicted proteins | sample June2015DPH_6_10_FD_184695 | JGI IMG/M metagenome (GOLD analysis project Ga0208687, IMG submission 184695) | Peatland microbial communities from SPRUCE experiment site at the Marcell Experimental Forest, Minnesota, USA - June2015DPH_6_100... | ecosystem: Environmental > Terrestrial > Soil >...
TTCTGTGGAAAACCCGAGAGATTTATCACCAACACCCCCCCCTCGCCCTTCTCCATCCCGCTCCTCACCCCTTCCCCTTCACCCGGCGCCCTACACACTCCATTTCAAAAAAGTCACAAGCTCTGAGGGGAGTTGGATCATGAAGAACCATGCCGACGTAGCATCTATCCAACGTATCTCCGTGATTGTCCCGAAGAACCCCTTCGTCCCTCCAGAATTACAGAAGAAAAGTCATTGTCTCTGTGCCTTGGATGTTACGAGACTCATGGATTGGTGGCCTGGGACTCCTCATTCTCCTCACCGCGATGCCGCAAAGGTTAAGGCGATTCAGCGTTCGCTCGAGTGGAAACGTGTTGCTCACATCGCAGCGTACCTGCTTCAAGAGGAAATATCGGATGTTCCAGCGAAGCTAAATAAATACTTCCGCGAGATTTACGAGCCGAGCAAGAATGAGCCTGGGCGTGAATGGCCACCGCGTGTAACCGGCGTCATCACGCCCGTTAGAAGTGAGTTTCCAACATTCTCGAACGTACTCCTTCACGTGAACGGTGCGGAAATCACACCTGCTCAACCTGCAAACGAAGATGGGGCTGGAATGCTCACCTTCGACGAGAATAGTCCCGACCTGCGTTTTATTGTAATCGACGGACAACACCGCATAAACGGCGCGTATTTGGCTGTCAAGCTCCTCCAAGAAAAGGCTCCTCATGCGAAGTGGGAGATACCAGCAGAGGTGTTCCTTGATCTTGATGGACGCGACGAGCCGCCAAGAAGACAAGCCCAGATTTTTATCGATGTGAATTTCAACCAGAAAAAAGTGGATCGTTCCCTAGTGGCTGACCTCTACCCAACGGCACGCGGAAGGCGGGAAGCGCTTGATGAAAAAGAGCGGGCGCAAGACATAGGCCGAAGACTTATGCTGGAGACTGGTCCACTCGTCGGGATGATCCAGATTCCCGGCATCAAGTACGGTGTCAGGGATGTCATCACTCTGGCAACCCTCAACAATGCAATTGAGGACATCCTCCCGGTTTTGGAGAAGTGTGGAATCGAGAGCCTCGAGATGCAAACTGAGTTCCTAGCACAGAGCCTCACTGCGTGGCTGGAAGCATCAGGCCGCTTTGAGAGCAGCAAAGTGCGGAACCGGAAGGAACTTGACGCCGAGAATGTCGCTTATCAGGGACGCGTCCTTGTCTCGATTCTGGCCCTAGTTCCGGCGATGCTCTGGGAATTACGTAAGATAAAGGCACCCTCAGTGTCGGCAAGAGCTCAAGAGCGGCTCACGACGTGGCTGCACGACATCGCAAGCAGAGCCGCTCTGTTAGAAGACGATGCTTTTATTGGAAAGAGGGAATTCAAAAACCGGAAGTACCTGGGCAGCGGCGGCATAGGCTTATTCCGCGACACGCTCTGGGCGGCAGTGGGCGCAAATCTGAATCTGCGGAGGGCAAAGCCCGAAAGGCTAGCTCAAATGGCCGCAGATATGCGTTCGAAAGTCTACCGGATTCTCGAGATCTAAACTCATGGACAAAGAGCTATTGAAGCGAGTGGAGATCATGTTTGAGAATTTGAACTCGCAAAGCGCCGCGGGTTCTTTTCCTCCGCCGGGCACTTTGGCGGATTTACTCTCGAGTTATGTTGACCCCTTATCTCCGAGCACGACGGTGGCCGCGACACGCGGAATCTTGACCTGCTTTGCGACCGCCGCGGTCGAAATGTGGCTTAGAGCTACGCATAGTTTCCTGATCTCTGCGTCACTAACGGAGGCAAGCCCAATCTGGTCTTCGGTTGCAGGCTACTATTCTAGTCACTATTCGATTCGCGCATTTGCCCACCTCTTCGGGGTCTTTCAACTCCACAATAAGAAACGGGTTGTCCGTCTTGACAAAGAAGGGAACCGCCTTATCTTCCGCATCGAGAAGAAGCAGGGATATGATCGAGAGCACAAGTTTTACTGGAAATTTGTGAGTGAGCATCCTCAACTTGCTGCTGATCCATTTTTTTACCCTAACCGGGAAGATCAACTCGATGGCGGCCACAGAAACAAGGCCAATTATTCAGACCACATTTGCAAATATCCTGTCTTCCACCCTCTTGATTCACAGTTCTTTAAAGACAGGGTCGAACGAATCTCGAGTATCGAGTTCTCCTCCGTACCCGTGCCGAGAACAGACGCCGCTCACTTTCCTGACGTAGAAAACACCCAGCTAATCGCGTACCACCGACTTGTCAAATTTCGACAGCTTCTAGATGAGATCTGTGCGGAAAATCGGTTTTGGAAGGTTCAGCGGAAACCGTCTTGGTGTCCGGATAGTATGACGTTTAGTGTCGTGGAACCAGTTTTTGCAGCTTTGTACGCGAGAAAACCATGAAATACATGGGGTCAAAGAGGTGGATGCTTCAAAACGGCCTTGGAGACATTCTGGCCAATTCGGGGCGAGATACTAAGCGCTTTGTTGATCTCTTTGCTGGTTCCGGGGCAGTGGCGACTCATATGGCCCGGCACTTCCCGTTGCCAGTCCTCGCGGTTGACCTTCAGCGTTACAGTGCTGTGTTGACGGGTGCAATTATTCAACGCAAAGCGCCGCTTTTGTGGGAAGACGTTTGGACGAATTGGCAGGCGCATGCCTTGGAGGTCTTTCGGAGCCACCGACCTCCCAAGCTCGAGAAAATAACTCGATACGGAGTGCTGAGTTTTCGGGGTTGGTGCGAGAGGCGTACTAGACTTCCCCTGACAAGAGCCTATGGAGGGCATTACTTTAGCCCAGTGCAAGCGACCTGGCTTGACGCCTTGCGCGCTACTGTTCCTTTGGAGGAACCGGAACGGACTGTGGCGCTTGCTGCTCTGCTCGATGCGGGGAGCAGGTGCGCCGCCTCTCCCGGGCATACTGCGCAGCCCTTTCAACCAACAAGATCGGCAAAGCCCTTCATTTTGCAGGCTTGGAGAAAGGACATTGCTGCGTTGGTGAAGTCGTCCTTCTCCGAGCTGTCGAAGCTGTTTGCGCAGGAAAAAGGATCGGTTGAGACGGGGGATGCAAATGACGCTGCCGAAGGAATTGAAGAGGGCGATCTCGTGTTCATCGACCCTCCGTATTCCGGGGTGCATTACAGCCGCTTTTACCATGTGCTGGAATCAATAACATGCGGGGAACCGGGCGTGGTGTCAGGCGTCGGACGCTACCCAGATCGGGCGTTGAGGCCACAATCACGATACAGCATTAGAGGCCAAGCCCGAGAGGCACTGTCAGATTTGTTCGGCAAGATTGCCGCAAAGGGCGTAAGGGCAATCGTAACGTTCCCCGAGGGCGAATGCTCTAACGGTCTCTCTGGAGATATTGTCCGCGAACTCGCACGGCAGCATTTTCGTGTTTGCGAAAAGGCAATCCAAAGCAAATTCAGCACCTTGGGTGGAACTAGTGACGGTACCGGGAAGGGTAGAGCAGCAAGGCAGTCAGCAAGGGAACTGATTCTTTCTCTAACTCCGACGTAAAGCCGGTGGACGTCCTGGATTCGAAAACGAGCAGCTCGGGGAATCCCTGCGTGGAAAAGCCTTACGGAAACGACCGGGCATTCAGGACACCGACATGCCGGTAGGTGCTCGGAATTCCCCACTGGGTTGGCCAATAAACCGAGTAAGCGGTCAGATGAAAAAGGGAAAACCCCTGTACCCCTTCTTTTCCTTTGGATCAGCTTTGAGCAAATCGCGTGCGGTTGCTGGTTGCAATGTCCTCATCCTCGCTAGCGGGTTAGAAGATTAGCCCAAAGGGTCTCGACCGACTTTGCAAGCTCAATCCCTTTTGGCAATGAGTAGCCTTGTCTTCCGTGCTGGGTCACAAGTCCCCCAGACTTTAGCCAAGCAAGGCAGACGTAAGATTGATAATCCGGAAAAGCAGCTCCGGTCACGGGGTCCTTAAGTGGCAGCACTTTGTTCATCATGATTCGCTTTCCGTTTGCGCTCGTGAGGGACTCGCAGAGGACCGCGAGCAACCGCTTCGGGCTTTTGTGCTCATACTCCGCTCTTTGGGATTTAGACCATCCAATCTTAACTAGATTGTCGCCTTCGCGGACAAATTTTGGGTACTGCCCTAATCGGTTGCGGCTCCTGATCGGCACTTTGCTTTCTGCGGCGGGGTCAAGCTTCATCAACGCGTCCAGCGGATTGGACTCCTCCGCCACCCTCGACGCGGTGCCTCTGAATTGTTCACCCGATTGTTTAATCTTGCGGGCCAGCTCGATGAGCGAAGCCGCCTGATCATAATCGCGGGCGGCCCCGGCCTCGTTTGCGAGTCCAACTAAGGTCCGTTCTGTTTCAGCAAGCAAATGCTCCGTTCGCTGTATTATGCTCATAACCTATATCCTATACCGAAAATATAGAAAGTCAAGGATTATTTTGGCCCACTGGTCTACGTGTGTTCCGTATCTACTTGTCGTCTAACCAGCGCACGGAACGAGTGTTGGTCGAACCGGATCGAGGGCATGGCTCAGGAGATCACCGCGACGGTCAATCGTGCTCTGATTGACCGAGCGGGCAGAGCAGCGCTTCTCTCCCGCCATGACGTGACTGGACGGCCAGGTCGGGGCAAGCCCCGGCCCTACGTTGCATGTTCGGAAACTACCGAGGTCTGTATGAACAATCAATAGATCAATTTCAGCGAGAACTGAATCTGGCGGGAAGTCCCAGCGGTATGGTTGATGACCCCGAAGCCCGACCCGCGCAAGATGTTCACGGGCAGTCCGAAGGTGGTCAGGTTGAAGGCGTTAAAGAACTCGGCGCGGAACTCCAGGGTTGCGGGCTCCGAGTTCGCGCGGCTGCCAAAGGCGGTGTCTTTGATCAAAGCCATGTCGAGATTGTAAAAGCTCGGGCCCCGGAAAGTGTCTCGTCCCAAGGTTCCGAAGCGGCCCTGGTTTGGCCCGGTGCCGCCAGGAACGTTAATGGGGATGGAAAAGAAAGAGGGATTGTTGTCGCCCCGGCCAAAGTAGTCTTCCCGAACCGTGCGGCTGGTGGAGAAATCCGGCGCCGCGATCTGATCAGGCCGGTCACCGCCCCCCGAGCCCACGCCGGTCTGTTGAATCCCGGAATAAACCGTAAACGGCGAGCCGCTGGTGAGGGTGGTGATGTTCAGTACCTGCCAGCCCGAGGTGACCCTCGTTCCCAGGGGGTGGAGAAAGCTCACACGGTCGAAAGGCAGCGCCTGGATGGCGCTCGTCGTGAATACCTGTGCGATGTCAAAGGTTGAGGGACCTTTGTCAGCCCCAGGGTTCCACGGGTTTTGATAATTGGCCTGGATAACAGTTCCCGTAGGCGCTCCGCCGGTATTCACCGTGACGGCACTCGTATCGTCGAGCCCTTTGCCGAGAGTGTAGCTGGATTGAAAACCCAGCCCCAGGCGCGAGGAGCTCTTGGTAGCGGAAATCTGTAAGGCGTGATAGGTAGAGTGGGAAGGCGTCCCTATGAGGAACTCCGGACCGTACCCGCCCGTGATCTGGCCGGAGGAATTGAAGTCCGTGAAGTGTGCGAACCGGGGAGAGGCGCCGGGATAACTGTTTGGGCTGATGACGCCGGCAAGATGTACACCCACGGTTGCCACATAGGCGGCGCTGAGAACTACATCCTTAAACGTTTGTTCAAACCCCGCCGTATAGTTGCCCATGTAACCGTTGCGAAAAGTCCGGGCCATCCCAAACACGGAGAGTGGCTGCGGCTGGTCGCCGGGGGTGAGTGCAGAGAGATCAGTCTGGTAGCGCGGCACGTCGATCTGGGTGTTTGGCGCAACATCGCTCGTGCGGCCCGTGGGATACGCCAACTGGCCTGAGGTGGTGTAGACGGGTGGTATTTGAAAGCTCGTAACAGCGTTATCAAAGGGCACCGGAACGCCCGGCAGGGCGGTGAGATTGGGATTGATCAAGAAAGGGAACCCGCCGGTGAGGAAATTATCAAACCAGAGATTGGGGAGGATGGTGGTGATTCCGCCGCCCGCGCGCAGCACCGTGTGGTCCGTGGCCCGCCACTCCGCGGAAACTCGCGGCCCCCACCCACCCAGGTCTAACGGGTAAGGCGACTTCGGATCCACGCGGTAAATCTCCCGGGCGCCGGGTTCCCAGGCCGGCACCGGCTGGCCACTCTGACCTACGATTTCGAAGTCCGCTGTGCGCTTGTCGGGTTCGTGAATGAGGCTGTTCACTTCGTAACGCAAGCCGTAAGTGAGGGCGAATCGCGGCGTGACCTTCCAGGCGTCCTGGAAATAAAAGTTATAAGCCTCGCGGTGGATGCTGACCTCGTCAAAGTGATCGCCGTTCGGGGTGAAGGCCGCCGCCAACGACGTGTTGTACGAGAACGGGGAGGCGGTGAGGAATCCGGTCAGGGAGTCGGGGAGTAGTTCGCCCGCCTGGATATCGTGCTGGCCACTTGCCGAGGGAATATCGACCGGGGCATACGCGGGCCCACCACCAAAGATGTACGTGCCGTCAGGATTCACTCCAAAGATGGTCGCATCGCGGTTAAGGCGGATCTCCACGCCGAATTTCAGCGTGTGAGTCCCCCGCGCGTAAGTGAAATTCTGCCGAAGCTGATAGAGATTTCCGTAAGCGCCCGTGGCGGTCCCGGCAGCCGAGTTGAAAGGCTCGTAAAGACTGTCGGCAAACACCATGGCGGGCTGGGCGTGATTGGGAGAGATAAAGGTCGGCGTGCTGCGAATGTACCCGAGCGAGGTCTCGGAAGTGAAGTGCGGCGAGACCGTGCGGGTGTAGCTCAGCGCCGCGTTGCGCTGGTGGTCATGGAAAGAGACCGCAAAGCTCGGATCGATGGCCGACTGGTCGGGATTGGTCAGCGGACCGGTGGTGTTGTCGAGGTTGAAGCGCACAAAAAGCTGGCCCTGGTCGGAAATGCGATGGTCAATGCGTACGGAAAACTGGTTGGTGTCCGTCGAAACCTTGGAGGAGGTGGCGTAGGTCCGCGGTCCAAAGGACCCTTGAGGATCGTTGGGCAATGGATAGCCCGCCAGAATGGGCGCGATGTGCAGATTTACAGGTACGAAGAGCGTGTCACCGGGGAACGCCGTCGTGTCCTCTCCCTGCCGCTCGGCCTGGGTAGGCATCGAGAGCACCTGCGTGGTCCCCAACACCTGGCGGAAACCTTGATACTGCCCGAAGAAAAAGGTGCGATCACGGCCCTGGTAAATTACCGGCAGCGTGACCGGCCCACCCAGCGCGAAGCCGAATTCATTGCGCCGGAAGGGGGGGATGCGGCCGGGGTCGGCCAAGGTTCGCTCATCGAAGAAATTACGCGCATCGAAGGCCGAGTTGCGCACGAATTCAAAAACCGAGCCGTGAAGCAGATTCGTCCCTGCCTTGGTTTTGATGTTGGTGAAGCCGGCAGCACCGTGGCCAATTTCCGGAGGCATCACCCCCGAAAGCGACTGGATTTCCTGCACCGCGTCCACGTTGAAGTTTGTAAAGGTGGCGCCACCCAATTCCGGGTCGGTCGTGTCCACCCCGTCCATGGCAAAAATGGCGGTGACGCCGCGCTGGCCGTTCACAGCGAATTGCTGGGTGAAATTCGCCGACCCGTTGGTATCGGTCATGGTTCCGGCAGCCAATAGCAGTAGTTGACTGAAGTCGCGCTTGTTCAGGGGCAACTCCGAAACTTCGCGGCTCGAGAGTTTTTCCCCACCGCTCGCCTTCGGCTGCTCTCCCGCCGCCGCCGTTTGGAGAACCAGCCACGCACCCGCCACGGCAACCTGCAGGGAGGAATTCAGGTGGTCCCCCGGCTGGATTTTCAGCAACTCACGCGACGTGGTCGTCTTGTTATGCCAGTGGATGCGCACGGTATAATTCCCGGCAAGCAATTCGGGGAAACTGAAAGCGCCTTGCGCGTCTGTGGTGGTGGCGAAGGTGCGACCCGATGTGGCTTCATGCAGTTCGACCTGCGCCTCGGCCATGACCTTTCCCCTGGCGTCGCGCGCGGTGCCTTGCCAGGAAGCGGGAGCGACCTGCGTGGCAGCGGAGACGGAGAGTGCCCACAAAACCACACCAAGACAAATGAAGAGAGAATTGTATTTTGAAAGTCTCAAAAGATTTGAACGGGAATTTCCATTTTAGCTCCCAACAGCCCCACACTATACACCCCTCGAGGGGTTCCAGCGCGCTATTTTTCTTTGGCTGGGTCCAGGGGCTCGGTATTGGTCTCGGCAGCGCGCTGGGGTAGAATCACCCACCCTGGGAGGTGGCGCGATATGAAGCGGTTCACGGAGAGGCAGTACGAGGAGCTCATCGGGGCGCTCAGCGAGGCTGGGCCGGCTCAGAGAGTGACTGCCTTGATGAGCAGGAGGGAGCATTCCGGCAGGATTCGGCTCTGCCTGGGGGCCCTCTTGGTCTGGCTGATATGCTATTCGGCAGCATGGGCCGCAGAGGAATGGCCCAGGCCTCAACTTGTCCCCCTTCCCATGCAAGTCGAGGGAGTGTCGAATGCTGTGCTGAGCTTGAACGGGACCTGGAAGTTCACCCTTTCTCCGCCCATGGAATTCTGGTTGAACAGTTCCGACCCCGCTGCCTGGCCCGAGGTCAGCGTGCCAGGGGAACTGGTGATGCAGGGTTTCAGGATCAGCCGGGACGTGGAATACCCTTATAAGCGGTCGGTTTTGATTCCCCCCGACTTCAAGGGCAAACGAATTATCTTGCGGTTGGATGGCGTTTACAGCTACGCCCGGGTCTGGGTGAACGGAGTCTTGGTGCGCGAACACCATGGAGGCTTCACTTCCTGGGATTGCGATATAACAAACCATGTGACGCCCGGCCAGGCCGCGTGGATCACCGTGGGGGTTACGGACCGGTCGGATGAAATCTCTTACGGCAGCAATTACGCCAAGCACTATATGGGCGGGATCTTGCGGGATGTGAAGCTCGTCGCCCTGCCCTCGAACCACGCCACCCGAATGCAACTCGAGACCGACCTGGACCCGGCCTATAGCGATGCAACGCTCCAGGTGACCGCCGCGATCGCCTTTCATGGAGCCCCAAGGGCCACCCTGAAACTTCAATTAAAAGATCCTGATAACCATGAGGTAGGCTTGCGGCCCGGCTCGATTGACTTTACAGCGGAGAAAACCGAAGCCCGTCTGGACATTCCAGTGCCTGCCCCCAGGAAATGGGACGCCGAGCATCCAAACCTTTACACGCTCGAGGCTAGGGTGGTGGTGGAGGGCGTGGCGGTTGAGACCCTGGAAAGGAAGATCGGCTTCCGCAAGCTCGAGATTCGCGGGAACAAGCTCTACGTCAACGGCAAGGAAGTGAAACTGCGCGGCGCCTGCCGGCACGACATCCACCCGCTGCGAGGAAGGTCGACTACTCCCCAGCTCGATGAGCGCGACGCGCTGCTGTTCCGCGATGCGAACCTGAATTTCGTCCGGACTTCCCACTACCCGCCCTCGGAGAAGTTTCTGGAGGCATGCGATCGCTATGGTGTGTACGTCGAGGAAGAGACTGCCGTCTGCTTCGTGGATGCTGAATGGAACGTGTCGCGCCCAGGGAGCCAGTCCGATCCCGATTTTCTTTCGCGCTACATGACCCAATTCTCGGAGATGATTGAACGGGACCGGAGTCACCCCTCGGTGCTCATGTGGTCGCTGGGGAACGAAAGCCGGTGGGGAACAAACATCGCGGAGGAGTACGCCTATGCGAAGCGCGAGGACCCAAGCCGGCCGGTGATTTTCAGTTATCCGGGAACGGTCCCCTCGGGAACCGCCGGCTACGACATCTGGAGTGAACACTATCCCAAAGTCGATGGCGATTTGAAGAGCCCCGGCGTCCCCAAATTGAACGATGAGTATGGACACGTCTCCTGCTACAACATTGAGACATTGAAGCGAGACCCCGGCGTGCGGGATTTCTGGGGCGAGAGCATCCGACGCTTTTGGGATAACTGTTTCGCCTCGGAGGGTTGCCTGGGGGGCAGCATCTGGGGGGCGATTGACGAGGTTTTCATGCTGCCGGACTCACCCGTGGGCTACGGCGAATGGGGCATTGTGGACGGATGGAGGAGGCCCAAGCCGGAATACTGGCTCACCAAAAAGGCCTACTCTCCCATTCATATCAGTGATAGTCCGGTCGCCAATCCCGGGCCAGGGAAGCCGCTGAGCCTGCCAATTCAGAACCGGTTTGACCATACGGATTTGAATGAGCTCACCATCAACTGGAGCGTCGCACCTGATTCCGGGACAGTCACCCACTTCAGCCTCCCGCCCCACGCCTCAGGAACGCTCTCCATCCCCGCGCGCGCTTGGCAAAATGGCGACGTGCTGAATTTGAAGTTCTATCGCCCGGGCAGGATCCTGGTGGACGAATTCAATTTGACGCTGGGCAGGCCGGCCCCGGTGTTCCCCAAAGTGCAGGGTCCCGCCCCGGCGGTGATCGCGGATGCCAACACCCTCCGCGTCGCGGGCCCGGACTTCACCATCACCTTCAGCAGGCAGACCGGACTGATCACCGAGGGAATCTTCCGCGGAAGCAGACTTCTGGAGGGCGGGCCGTTTCTGAATTTGGGCGCTTCGAGCCTCCCCACTTGGTGGCTGACCAAGCTCAGTTATTCCACTACCCCCGACGAGGCCGTGGTTGACATCAGCGGACGGTACATGGCCGTCCGCGGGGGTGAAGAGCGGGGGAAGACCGAGTTTCAAGTCAGAATTGATGGCGCGGGGCTAATCACCACCCACTACACGGCCTTCGATTTGCCGGAAGATGCCAGTGAAGTTGGCGTGTCCTATGAGCTCTCGAATGATGTGGACCGCCTCACCTGGCGGAGAAACTCCCTTTGGTCGGTCTACCCGGCCGACCACATCGGCAGGCCCCAAGGCGTTGCCATGAAGGTGAACGGGGAGAAATACCGCACGCAGCCTACGCATCCCTGGGCGGAAGACTCGAACGATTACTTCCTTTTCGGAAGCAACGATGTGGGCGAGCGCGGGACCAACGATTTTAGAAGCTTGAAGGCCGGTGTCTTCTACGCTTCGTGTGTCTTGTCCGGAACAAATCTCCGCCTGAGAGCGGAATCCGAGGGCACGGTTGCGGTGCGCGCAGGGGTGCGGGCCGGGGGCAAGGTCATCTTCAGTGTTGATAACCTCTGGGGCTACCCTGATTTGGGCTGGGGAAACCTCGCGCCTCCCCTCGGCCTTCCGAAGAGCTATACCAATTCGGTGCGAATGAGGCTGACAGATAATGACGACGTCCCCATGACTTTCGAGAACGTTGTGCCTGAAAGCGCTCAGTGAGAGGGCGATTTGACTGGTTCATGGCAAGCCGGTGGCTCACCCACTGCGACATAGATGCGCTACTTTGCTCTACCGCTGTCCCACAGCTTTCAAGTCGTCGTAGAGCTCACGGAAATATTGACAGGAGTTGTAGACGGGCTGGAACTCCATGGCTTTAAAGAGAGGGGTACCGTCACCTTTCTTGTTGTAGCGCCGTTTTTTGATTCGTAGGAAGAGGTCGTTCAGACGTTCGGAAGGAGGATTCTGGAAGTTCTTCAACTCGGCATTGGAATCTGGCGTGATATTAGGGTCTCCGAGCCGTGCCGCGAGTGCGTGCCCCTCGGCTAGAATCCACGCCTCCGTCTGGTGGACACAAACATGTGGGAAGAACAGGTTCGCACGGGCATGATTGACCTGCGCATGCAGCCAATCCCGCACACGTTGAATCTTCGTTTCCAAACTGTCTTCGTGTTGGTGCGCTACCTTGGTCATTCCCTGGAGATCGACTAACGTGAAGACAGCTAACACTTCCTGATCGTCAAGGTAACCACCGGCGAATTTGCCCGCCTTCTCGAGCTTGCCATCAAGATTGATGCTTTTCAGACCGACGGACCCGAGACCTTCGGATTTCCACTGCGGGGCAATGAAGTGTCGAACTGCCAGTTCTTCGGTGTCGCCTTCGCACAGCACACCGATTCTGCTCACGAATTTCCCCGGCGATTCTAGGGGCGTCCGCCGAAGTGACCGGCAAGCCACAAATCAGAGAGGTTGAAATCCTTAAGCCACTTTTCGAGGTCTCGTCTTTCCAGACGCCTCAGCGATGTTTCACCCTCTTGCTTCTCGGTGACAATCACCTGCTCAGGGTCAAGCTTTGCGACGATCTGGGGGGAGTGCGTCGCGACAATCAGTTGCGTACGCGCGGCTGCCGACTGCATCAATTCGGCGACCAACTCGATCCAGTCGGGATGGAGCCCAATCTCCGGCTCGTCGATGCAAATCAAGGGCGGTGGGAGGGGATTCATCAAAATCGCGATCAGGCAGAGCAATTTCAGCGTGCCATCCGAAAGGAGATTCGCGGAGACGCCTTGCTTTTCGTAGGGCCGCTCCCACCACCGGAGCACCACTTTTCCGTCGCCACCTTCGGGAGCGAAGGTGATCCTCTGAAAGTCTGGATAGGCGGTTTGAAGCAGCTCGACGATCTCCTCCCAGGTCTCTGGGTGCAGTCCCTGGATCGAATTGAGAACTGACGACAGGTTGGCGCCGTCCGCTGAAAGCCGGAAATCCGGTCGTACGAGTCCCGGCAGCCGAATGGGAGCTTCGGACCCGACGTCGACGTCGCGGTATAGAACCCATTGTTGGAACTGGCTTAAGAGCTTGTAAGGCGTCGGGTACTTTTTGAGGTCTCTGACCTGAAAGATGGCAAGTTCGGAATCCCATTCCAGGTCCTTCCGCTCTTCGGTCTCGCCCGCTTGGTCCGTGGCGAGGGAACGGAAGATGCATGCGTCCGAGTCCCTCCTCATAACCAAGACGGGGTGTGGTCGCTGCGGGGTGCGTTCCTCAGTCACCTCCTCAATCCAAACCCGTGAGGTATGGGGACGAGACTCCAGCCCCAGCTTGAACAGCACGTTCGGGTGCTCGCCCTGTCCTGTCATGGGGGCCAGGGGCGGAAAGGCGTCCGCTAGGGATTTACCTTGGAAGCGAAGCTCGACGAGGATCTTCCCATAGAAGGAGAATCCAAATGTGAGGCAGCCGGCTCCGCCCCGCGCAGCAATGCCGTCTGCCAGGTGGCCTTGCCCAGCTTCTGCCATGAGCGACATGAGATCGAGGAAATTTGACTTGCCACCGCTGTTTGGCCCGATAAAGACAGAAAGAGGGGAAAGGTTTAACTCGACCTTTTTGAAGCTCCGAAAGCCCTCAATCTTGATGTAATCGAACATGGCAGAGGTCCTTAGCTCCGTAACGAACCGACTTGAAAAGGATTATAGCACGCGGGGCAGCGCCATGGTGGGGAGCGGTAGCGGCGCACAGGCGAAGAAAGGATCGGGAGGCCGCAAACATCATTCCGGCCAGGCGTGAATCTCGACGTAGTCGAGGGGAGCATGTTCCTCTCCGTCCGGAAATCCCTCGATGCGGATCTCGTCGCCGGGGCGGAGCGCCAGGCCGGTGATCCGTCGCCGGGTGGAAGAATCGCCTCCCGGCTTCGTCGCGGGCAGGCTATCGTTGGCGACCCATTCATCCACCTCCTGATCGCCCACAAAAAGCCGAAACTTGGACTCACCGTTATTCTGGTCGAAGTACTCAACGTCGAACTCGTACCATCCCGCGGCACGGTCGAACCGGAACATGGCTTCGCAGGGTTGCCCCTGCCCCGCGCACTCGATCGCCTTCCCTCCGGAAGCGGTCTCCGGCGGGGTGACCTCGAAAGGCACATAGCCCTGAAGCTGCATGCCCTCGGCCTCAATGCGATCAGGGTAATGTCCTACGCGCCCCTGCGCATCGGCTATCCCCGAAATGCGGAAAAACCAGTTGCAAATGGCGTCGCGCCAGACTATGGCATGACCGGCCTGGTAGGCGAGCCGCGCCGATACCGCCGCGTAACGCTCGTCGTCCACATGGCCTTTCAGCGAACTCCACTGCCGCAGCAACTCTTCCGCTCGTTCTGCGCCCTCGTAATGCGAGTCATAGATGTGCTGAATCACCGTCTTTCCCGAATGCAGCACGTGCGTGTACGGCACGTGGTGGAAGAACAAAAGCAGCTCGTCGGGAGTGTTCGCCGCAGACTCGTACAGTTTTGCGACCGGGGCGGGGTACTGCGCTACATAGCCTGTGCCGGTGGCCACCGTGCGGTCCATTCCGATGCCCTCGTGGTCAGCGCGATGCCACTGGCCCCAGCCATTCCGCTCGGACGATTCGATTCCGGGTCCATAGTGGCTTCCCAGAATGTTGGTCAGCGTCCCTGCACCCAGTGGCCCGGTATAGCTTTCATAGATGCGCCAGGAGGCAAGCTGTATCGCCGTGATAGTGCGCACGACAGTTGGATCGTTGCTGAAGGTGAGCCTTGTCCACTCCTCGGCGATGGCGCTCGCGCTCAAATTGGGATCCCAGGCCAGGCGGCCAAACCCGTAGAGATTAGCCATGGCCAGAGGGTGGCCGAGCCAGTTCGTATCCATGCCAACGTTCGCCACGCCAAGGAATCCACCGGTGGGGCGATGAAAACTTCTGCCCGCCACCAGGTCCTTAACCGGGGTGCTCCCCCCGCCGGCGTGCAGGTCGAAGTCCAGCACCTCTTTCCATAGGGGCGGAAGAAAACAGAGATGCCGCTGCTGGCCCGTATATTCCTGTGTGATTTGCAGTTCGATTGCCTCGTTGGTGCTGTGCAAACCGCCGAAAAGCGGAGAAGCCGGTTCCCGCACCTGGAAGTCAATCGGTCCATTCTTGATCTGGACAATGGCATGGTCGTCGAATTCTCCGTCGAGCGGATGGAAGTTGTCGTAGGCGGCTTTGGCGCGATCATTCTTCGGGTCGCGCCAATCGAGATGATGGTTATAGACGAACGCCCGATAGAAGACCACGCCGCCATGGGGTTTTAGTGCGCGGGCAATCAGGTTGGCTGCGTCCGCGTGTGTCCTGCCGTAGGTGGACGGACCGAGGCGGCCCTCGGAATCAGCCTTGACGACAAATCCCCCGAAATCCGGGATGTGCTGGTAAATCTCGTCGACCTTCCTCCGCCACCATGCGCCGACGCGAGCATCCAACGGATCAAACGTCTCCAGACCTCCAATCACCTTGGGGCTGCCCAGATCGACAGAGATGGATAAGGCGACGCCCCAAGGACGAAACACATCGGCAAGGCGAGCAAGTTGCGGAAGAAAACTATCTTCAAGAATCCGTGGATCGGCATTCACATTGTTGATTGTGCACCCGTTGATGCCGACGGAAGCGAGCAAGCGCGCGTAGTCGCGGGCGCGTGTGAGGTCAACGCGGACGCTGCCATTCTCAAAGAAGATGGAAGGGCCTGCGTAGCCACGTTCAATACGACCGTCCAGATTGTCCCACTGGTTCACCCAGCGTATCGGCGCATAAGGCTGTTGCACTTCATCGAGGCCGGTAACCGTCTCGTTCCGCGCGATCTTGCTCAGCAGTGCGAACACGCCGTACAGGACACCGCGGTCGTTCGGCGCGGCAATGAGGAGACAGGGGAACCCATTCACCCCAACGGCCTTGAGCCAGAAGCCGTCTTCTCTGAGGCCTGTAGGGAGGCCGGCCGTCGGCACGGCGGCCTTGAGGACACCGAACGTGCCGAGAACAATCGCGCTCTCCTTCGGAAGAGCTACCTCGGCCCTCAATGTCCTGCCGAGCATGCCTCGCACACCGCGAATCAGTTCCGCTTGCGCCGTTCTGATTACAACGGAATCGCCGAGCGCGACCGCATCGACAGGCAGTGTGTCGTAGCGCTCTCGAACGGGGGCGGCGTCAATCGAGGCGTATCGAAGCCACGCGTCGTATCCAGTCTCCGCTGCCACAGGAGTCGGCAGCGTGAGTACGCTCAGGAACAAACTCAACAAGGAATACCTCACGAGTTGCCTCCAGAAGCCAAGCATTGACCACACTGCCTACCTCGCAGGACGCGGTGCGGTCAGCACCTAAATGTAATGACCCTCCGCCCATTTACACAAGCAGCTCGAGATCACCCGTTATATGCACTTGACGGACAGCGCTTAGTTGTATAAGCTTGTAAGCGGATATATGCTTATCTGCTGAGGTGCACTCCATGTCCGACTCCGAAGAAACGACCCGGGTGACTATCACTTGGTCCAAGGAAACCGATCTCACGCTGCGTTCTTTCCTCGGCTCCCAGGGCCTGAAAAAGGGCGCGCTCTCCAAGTTCATCGAGGAGGCCGTGCGCTGGCGCGTCTTTCACCAGACCGTGAGCGCCGCGCGCGAGCGTTTCGCCGACATCCCCGAAGACCAGCTCCAAAAGGAAATTGACGAGGCGGTCGAGGCTGTCCGCGCGGAACGATACCGCCGCCGCGCCAAGCGAACGTGATGCGCCTCATCCTCGACACCAACGTCCTGCTCTCCGCCCAGCTTTCGCCCCGTGGCGCGTCAGTCAAGTGGCTCGCCGCCTGGGAGCAGAAACGGTTCACGCTGGTCATCTCTGATGAGCTCCTTGCGGAACTCCGCGAAGTTCTGCAGCGGCCTTTCTTCAGGGCAAGGTTGCGCGAGAGCGATGCAGAGCTTTTTGCCGCGACCCTTCACGACCTGGCCCTCTGCTATCCCAAGCCGCCGCCTTCCGGCGTAGCGCGCGATGCCAAGGACAGCTTCTTGCTGGCGCTCGCCGCAGTCAGCGAGGCCGCGTTTCTCGTCACGGGAGACAAGGGTCTGCTTGCCCTGAAACGGCACGGCGCCACACGCATCGTGACGCCCACGGCCATACTCGAATGGCTGAAGACCCCTGACGCGCCAGTCACGGAGACACCGTGACCGTGCGTTTGATGTCGGGCCTGTCTTCATTTATATTCATAAAGAATATGTTTGAAGAGGCACGCCAATGCCGAAGACTTTGACTATGCGGTTGGACGACCAGACCTGCCAGATTTTTGTCCGGGCTGCCAAAGCGAAGAGGCGGTCGTTGGCCAAGCTGGTAGAGAATGCAGCGTTGCAACACCTCTTGGAAAGCAGTTTTGTAGACGACGCCGAAATGGCGGAGATCGCCTCACGGCCCGAACTGGTGAAGCGGCTTCAGGCTGGTTCTCGACATGCCCGAAAGCGCCAAGGCCGTTTTATCACGTCCCGATAGAATCTTTGCTCGATGTAGCTAAACGAAGAGGGAGCAGCGCGGACCTGTTTTGTAGGTCCACGCCCCTTAGTCCCGGTCGACGAGAAAAGCCGCAGAGTCTCTGAAAAGCGAGACCCTAGGCGGGTGGCGCATACATTGTTTTGGGTATGCGCCCCGTTCCTGAAGGGAATGGAGTCGATGTTCCGGGTCCCACCATGACGGACACCTCGCCGTGTTCCTTGCGCGTGGGTCGGACCGTAATCTCCACGTCTTGCCCAAGGGCGGTGAGAAAATCCATAAGTCGCTCGACGGAGAAGGCGCCGGCGCGGTTGCGCATCAAGGCGGACACGCGGGGCTGCTGAACGCCGAGGATCTCCCCGGCTTGCGCTTGGGTGAGGCCGCGCTCCTTGATGAGACGGTAAATCTGCAGCGTGAGCCGCGCTTTCACGAGTTCCTGCTCCGGATGAGGAAGCCCCAGGTCGGCGAACACGTTCCCACTGCTCCTTTCGGACCTGACCGGCTTTTTCGTTTGGGTGGACATGTTAGTTTTGCCTTTCTCGGTGGAGACGTTCGGCCTCAGCCAAGCGTTGGCGGATGAGGTCCACGTCCCGCTTGGGCGTGGCGATGCCCCTCCTCGACTTCTTCTGGAATGCATGCAGGACATAGACCGCCTCCGGAAAGCGGACTGTATAGACAGCTCGCCAGGTGTCGCCATGGTGGTCTGCGATAATCTCAACCACGGACCGCCCACCAAAGCCCAGCAGTGGCTTGGCCGCCGGATCGGTTTCCCCCTGTTGGGCAGCGAAGAGGGCTTGGCCGATATGGCGCCTGACCTGGCGCGGGAAGCTGCGCAGGACCCTGCGGCTCGAGCCGATCCACACCAGCGGCCGTTCTAGTTCTGTCAGCATATAAATATACGTCTACTTATATATTCTGTCAACCCCGGATCGCCTTCTCGACCGCGGGCTGCAAACGGTCGGAACCGTGCTAGCGGTGCTGTCGGGCCAAGGGGGGTTGGAGCCCAATCCCCAAGAGCAGGTGGCGCCAGCCGCAGCGGGTTCTCGAACTTCGCGGCCCCTTATCAGGATGACAGACGACGGCAGCTTCGGAGTTTGAGTTTATCGTCCTCCTCCGGCCTGGCTGCCGCTGGATTTGCCGAACCACGCTTTGACGGTCACGATCTCGAAAGGATGGACAGTTACCGTTGTTTCCTTCCCGCCGTCCTGGAGTGAGAGCGGAGCATCCTGCTTTTCCATCAGGTTCACTTGTGCGGCTTGGGTCGCGGCTTCGGGGAAATGCAGACGAACTTCGCTGGTTTTTCCTTCGAACT
>Ga0208687_1000768_pt1 | contig 18288 bp, 20 predicted proteins | sample June2015DPH_6_10_FD_184695 | JGI IMG/M metagenome (GOLD analysis project Ga0208687, IMG submission 184695) | Peatland microbial communities from SPRUCE experiment site at the Marcell Experimental Forest, Minnesota, USA - June2015DPH_6_100... | ecosystem: Environmental > Terrestrial > Soil >...
GGTTCTCACGACTATCGGCGCTCGCCCTGCTGCGAACGGGTGGGCGCTGTAGTCGCTGAACGTGTTGGGTCCGTCGATGCCACTCACGATGATGTCGTAACCGGCGTCGTGGGTGGCTGGGCTTGTGCAAGTTCCCTCGCTGATGCCGATGAGGTCTAAGAAGGCACCAACGGTTTTCACTACCGAGAGTCTCGGCATGGTGTTGCGGCTCCGATCTGCGCGCGTGGCGCGCGGTTTTGGTTGCGGTTGTGACCTTCGTTCCACGTGGAACGGCGCGCCTCTACAGGAAAGGCACGTTCAGGTCCGGGATGTTGTTGCGCAGTCTCCACGCTCGCAGGTTGAAGTTGCAGTGAGCGCAGAACGCGGGCCGTTGCAGGCTCTTGCTCCTGTAGCTCGCGTGGCATTTGGGGCAGTGGACGCCTGGGTGCTTCGGAAGGATGAGGCTGGTTCCGCAGTCGCAAGAGGTGGTGCGGGGGTCTCCGGTGGATTTGACCGGGTCAACGTTGTAGTCGTGGCTGGGCATGAAAACTCCTTTTGATGTCACGCAAGTGAACATAGAGTAAATTACAGGGGATATTGAGCGGTTGTCAAGTAGTACACGTACATATAGTGTTGACAGGATGAACATTTCGCTTTGTAATATCAAAGGTTTGACGGCGGCTGAGTCGGTCCTCTGGGGGTAATCGCGTGGATGTTGAGCTGTTATCTGTGACTGATAAGAATTATTATGTAAAGACCCTCTCAAATCTAAAGAAGTTACGCGAGAACGTGCTTTTGTCGATGCGGTCAAAGTGGCGCTGAGGAGATGGGAGTTTTCCACTTGCGAGCCTGGGCCGGGGGTTCTACCGTTGCCCTTGTCGCGGTGCAGTGGTTCCACTGTACCACGAATTTTGGATGGTGGGCGGTCAACAGTCGGCACCTGCCGATGCCCGATTTGCCTCGGGCACAGTTCCTGCTCTGACCGCTCTTTCTTGGGAAGAGTACCGGCGTATGAAAAATGGCGAGCGACGGGGCCTGGCTGCTGTACATCGTCCGTTTTTCCGCGCCAGCGGAATGCAGCCCAAGGGAATAAGACCACGCACAGCGTCGTAGAGTAGGGCGGGAAAAGCCGAGGCTTGGCCGTCGCTACCCCCCGTGTGTCTAAGGATCGGCTGGTTGCGATGGGGTCTCTGGCCGTGCCCTCGATCTGGGCGAACATTCAAGGAGGGGTCACCTGTGGAGAGTCCGTGCACATCCTGAAACCGAGCTAAGCCCTTGCGGGGCCTCGGTTTTCGAGGTTTTGCGAGTTTTCCACAGGGGCGGCGACGGTTACGAGGTGTGAATCTCTCTCTCACGCGCCTTTTCAAGGCCGGGGTTCCCCAGAGGACGACGTGTGTGTTTTTGTACCCTCTGGACCGGGTTTCATGGGTGTTTCTTCCGGTATCGTCGGGTTTGCTGGTTCCGGCCGCTCCGGACGTGGGGCGGGTTGCATTGACGGGAGCGGTTGAGCCGCTGGCTCCGGATTGTTGATTGTCTCTTCGATGGCGCTGTAGAGCGCGAGCCGTTCCAACCGCGGCAAGGCGGCGAGCCTTGCTGTCCAGCGCGTCACTTTGCGCTTGATGCGCTCGCGCTCGCGGTAGTCCGCTCCAAGGTGGGTGTAGGTGTGGAGGGCCTTCGGTTCGGGGTAGCTCATCCAAAGGTGCTCCGTTGCGAGTCCGCGGCGGGTGGTGCTTTGGAAGGTCATGTGTCGCCAGTTGCGGAGATACGAGCTGTACAGCGGGTCCGCGTAGGCGCTGATCTGGACCATGCACGGCAAATGCGTGAGGATTTGCAAAAGGCGCTCGTGGTCCTCTTCGGTCATTTCGTACCGATAGCGAGCGCGGTGGTCGACGCGGCTGCGGAGCAGGTAGGGCGGGTCACAGTAGATGAGCGTGCGGGCGCTGAATCGTTGCGTGGGCAGCCATTCGAGGGCGTCTGCGGTGAGCAGCTGCAGGTTGCCGTTGGTGTGTTCGGCGAGCCATGCTACACACTCCGGGTCTCTGTCGAGCAGAGTGGTGTTGAGCGCCGGGCGCTTCCACCTGGCTATGGCGGCGTGGCCGGCGAATGGTTCTATGTAGGTGTCGTGGGGCGGCTGCTGGTTGATGATGGTCTGCGCGGTTCCCTCGGCTTCTTTTCCTCCGGTGTAGGGCATGGCTCCGAATCCTCAACCGTGGATGTTAGCACGGCTCGCCAACGGCGGCGGTAGCGATGCGCGCCGGTACGCCTCGCTGGGTCTGACGGTGCGCCCTGGCCTCGCCGGTTTCGGCGGTTCCGCCTGCCTAATCGCCGGGTCTGGCGGTGTCGGCCGAAACGCTCCGCGCGATCGCGCATCGCCGGGGCCGATGGTAGGGTCCCTGAATTTTGGTCAGTTTGGGCGGGATCCGCTTCCGGGCGGTTTTTTGCCGGGAAAGAACGCGCTACAAGGCTCTAGGACGCGCCGGTGGGAAGTGCCGGGTGGGGTAGGCCTAGGAATTCGTCCTGCGGGGTGGCTAGCGGGCGTGGAGGCGGTGGGTGGCGTAGCTGGCGCTGGCTTCGACTGCCTCGGTGACGCTCAGATTGTCCGGGCGGTTCCACATGTCGTTGAACTTGCTTTGAAAGCTGGCCAGGGCGAGCGGATCGTCGGTCAGGGTGATGCTGTTGTCCTGGCCGGTTTCGCCCTGCGGGCTGAAGTTGGCGGAGCCGTCGCGGAGGAGGGCGCCATCTACCACGTAGCTCTTCAGGTGCATCAGCACCATGGATGCTTTGACCTTGATGACGATGCGGGGCACGCTGAGCAGTGCATGGAGGGGGCTGGTGGGGAGGGTGGGGTTACCGCGCGCTTCGGCTTCGAGCTCCGAGCGGTCCAGATAGAGGCGGATGGTGACGCCGGCTTCGGCGCGGGCGAGCAGGGCGCCGATGACGGTGGGCTCGGTGAGCGAGTAGGCGGCGAAGTCGATGGTTTTTTGCGCGGCGTTCAGGGTCGCGGCGTCGGCGGGGATCAGCGTGGCGGGGTTGCTGTAGGCGGTTTTGTACATGATGCTTGGAGTATAGCCCACGGCGGGCTGGAAGGTGACTTATGACGGAATTGATGACGTGTGCGGTGGTTGGTGCGGTCGCGGTGGTTGTGGCGGCGGTACCGTCGTACATGAGTTTGGTGGTTGCTTGGCGCAATCATGATGCGGTGGGCAACGTGGGGGTGCGTGTTGAGGCGCTGCACGTATCGGTGAATGGGCGTCTGACCGAGCTGTTGCTCGCGACGCGGGCGCAAGGAGCCGCGGAAGGCACAGAGCGTGAGCGTGAGCGTGGTACGGAGTCTTAGGCGGCAGGTGGGGCAGGTGGTCTCAGATTATCGTGATGCCGCAGGCGGCGGTGGCTGGGCCTACGTTGGCCTCGATGGTGACGGCAAAGGCGACGGGGGAGATGCCGGAGGCGACGGTGATGGTGGCGGTCACAGTGGCGCTGCCTGGCGTCAGCGGCGTGCCTGCGGGCACGGTGACGGCGCCGCTGCTGAAGGTGGTGGTGAGTTCACCGGGGAGGTTGGTGCCGGTCAGGTTGACGGTGACCGGGAAGAGGTTGGTGTTGTCGAGGGTGATGACGTCGGTGGCGCTGCCGGGGCTGGGGATGGTGAGGGAAGCGCTTGCCGGGGTCAGGGTGATGCCAACCAGAGTGTTGCCGTCCGGGAAGAGTCCGGCGAGCGCGGTGAGCGTGCCACAGTCGGCCTCGACGTAGATTTGGGTGTTCAGGGTGGTGCCGGAGGCGGGAACGGCGATGCACAGCCACACCACCGTCTCGGACGGAGCGTCCCACGTGCCTGGGGGCAGAGAGAAACTGGAGACGCCGTAGTTGGGGTCGGTGGGGCTGAGGTTGGTATTCCAAGTGAGCGTGCACGTGGCGTCGGTACAGTCCGCTTGCATGAAGCCGAAGTAGGTATCGGCGTCGTAGCTGACGACGATGCAGGCGATGGCCACGCTGCCAGGGGTGGGGATGTACGGGTTGCTGTCCGCGATTTCCAGGGCGATCCCGGTATAAAGCGGTGGGTAGACGACATCGCCGGTGACAAGAAGGCCGTCTTTGAACGAGCTGGTGGAGATGGTGTCGGTCGCTTCGATGGCGATCTCTGCATTGAAGGCCGCGGCGCCGCCGACGGCGGTGGCGGTGATGGTGACGGTGTGGGGGCTGGTGTCGCCGGAGGCAATGGTGACGGTGGGCGGGTCGAAGGTCAGGGTCACTCCGGCAGGCCATGGGTAGGGTGGTTCGTAGCTGTAGGCGGGGAGCGTCTTTCGGGCGACGGCCTTGAAGCTGATGCTACCGGCGTAGGGTTGCGTGAGTGGGGGGACTCCCAGAGGATCGACCGGCATCCCTTGGACGGTGAAAGTGTCGGTGCCAGATCCAGGGGCGGTGACGCTGATGCCGGAGGGTGTGCCTCCCAACGCGAAGAGCGAGCCGTTCCAGGTGTTGCGGTCAAAGCTGCGGAGCGTGCCATTGGTCCAGGCGACGGTGCAACTGAGGGCGGGGCCGGCGGTGCCGGAGACGGGATGGATGGGCTGCACCTGCACTTTGATGTTGCCCGCCTCGGGGAGTGTGCCGTAGACGGCTTCCCAGGCGGTGAGGAAGTCCACCGCGTCGGCGGGCCATTCCACGTGCGAGCCGAGAACGTTGTCGGCCACTTGGCCGTTGTAGGTGAGGACTACCCAGTCGGCGATTTGCGGCGGGGCGTAGTAATCGGTGTAGGCGGCGCTGGCGGAGATCATCCATTGGTTGGGGAGCGGGGCAGGGGGGTAACTCAGCCACCCGCCGCTCGAGAAGATCCAGGAGCGCAGGACGGGGTTGGCGGGGTCGTTGACGGAGTAGGTGAGAGTGAAACCGATGGCGTTGAGGTCAAGATCGTATTGGCAACTGGCGTAGAGGTTTTTCGGCAAGTTATAGAAGGGGGGCACCTGGAGGAGAGTCAGGGTGGGGGTGAGCACAGGGAAGGTGAGGGGGATGGTTTGCGGGCTGCCGTTGGCGGTGAAGTTGAGGCTGAGGTCGACGCTGGAGAGGGCGTAGTTGATGGGGATGGTGACGAGCAGGTTGTCGCCGCCGGGGACGTGGGCGATCTGTTCCCAGGTGACGATGGGGGTGCCGGTGCTTTCCCAGACGGCGGAGACGCCGATCGGCGTGCCGGATACGGTGACGGTGAGGCTGGCGTCGCTCTGGGACGAGTCAAGGAATTCCAGGGCGAGAAGGGCGGTGAGCGGGCTGAGTTGTGCGGGTTGGTAGGTGTCGGTGGAGACGGTGACGGTGCCGTAGGTGTTGCTGATGGGTGTGGGGTCCGGGCCGATGCTGGAGGTGGAGGTGGCCGGCGTGGGCAGCGGCGGCAGGTTCATGGCCGCGCGCAGAGATTGCACCATTTGGAAGTAGGCTTCGCCGCTGACACAGGGGACGAGCCGGCCTAGCGCTTGGACGCCGTTGACGGTGGGACCTGGCTGGTAGATGCCGGTGTAGAACTCGTTGGCCCAGGACCATGCGTCCTGGGGGGCGACGCCATTGTCGAAAACGTAATCGCTGCCGTTTGGTCCGATGGCCTGCCAGTTGCCTTTGGCGGTGAGGAAGATGTGCCGCCAGTTGACTTGGAAGGGGGAGCCGGTCTGCACGGGGAAGGCCAGGCGGCGCATCCATGGGCCGGAGCGCCCACGGCTGGTGACGAGGCCGTAGTAGCCGCGTTTGCTGCGTAGGCCGGATTTGGGCAGGTAGAGCATCAGAGGGGGGCGGTGGTCAGGGTCATCAGGGCCAGGCCTGCGTAACCGCTGCCGTTTGCGCCCATGAGTTGGAAGGTGGTGCTGCTGGCGGTGGCGGTGAAGGTGAAGAGGTTGTAGAGCCAAGACGAAGACGTGTTGGGAGTGACAGTGGCCACGGTCGCGGCGTTGGCGGTGATGGTGACGGTGTTGCTCGATTGGTTGGTGGCCTTGGCTGAGTAGAAGGCCAACTGGTAGTTCTGGCCCGGCACTGTGGTCAGTGTTTGTTGTGCGGTCGCTGGTCCTTGCAGTACGAGGGCCTGGGTGCCCGAGGGTGTGAGGGGCCATGTGGTGTAAAACGCGGTGTCGAGGATTTCGGCGGTGTTGGCGAACGTCCAGCCGACTCCGGCGCCGGTTGGGCGCACCACGACGTGCGGGGTTTGGCTGGTCACGTCGGGGATGGTAAAGGCGCCGTTGACGAGGAGCTGCGGTCCGGCGTGCCGCCAAGCGGTGATGGTTTGCAGGCTGGGGGTGCGGTGGCCGCTGGCGGGGTCGAGCAGGTAGGCGCGGAGCGCGATGGAGCCATTGGGGGGCGTGCTGCCGAAGACCGCTTGCCATGAGGTGAAGACGCTTACCGGCAGAGCGGGCGGTGGGGCCTGGCAGAGGATGCGGCGGAACAGGCTATTGCTCAGGCTGAGCCTGGAGGCGGAGATGGGCGGCGTGGCGAGTAGCACGAGGGCCGCGGTTGCCGGGGGGGTGGGGGTGACCTGGATGCTCCAACCGGCGAGAAGGCCCAGCGGCGGCGTGGATGTGTACACCGGTTGGGCCGTCAGCGTAAGTAGCGCGCCTAGCGCGGATGCGGGCGGGGGTGCGGTGAGCAGGGGAAGGTTGGTCAGCGGGAACAGGTTTTTGTTGAGGCTCAAGAAGAGCGTGTATCCGGTGTGCGCATGCACCTGGCCGAGCCCATCGCGGCAGGTGGTCTGGCTGGCCGCTGCTTCCCAGGCCGCGCGTTGATGGCGGGTGAGCCCGCGCCATGCGTCGGCGAGTGTGGAGAGGTTGGCGCGGTTGAGGTTTTGCTGGGGTGTGCGGGGGTTGGTGCGGGAGTTTCCGGTTTGCCATTTTTGCCCGAGACGGTCATGGCTGGCTATGGCGCCGCCCATGTGTCCGGTGGCTGCGGTCACGAGTGTGGAGGTCCAGCGCATGGTTCTATTGTACGCCTGGCCGGAGTGTGTCAGTTGGGGTTGCCGATGACCAGCGCGGCGAAGGTTTTGCTGTTGGCGGATGCTGCGGTGATGGTGGCGTTGTTGGAGACGACGCTGCACCAGGCATCGATGCCGGTGGCTCCCTGTTCCTGGGCGAAGCAGAGCGGGGTTTGGGAGTAGCTGTGTTGCAGGTTGACGGTGCAGGTTGTGCCTCCGGTCATGGTGCAGGCACCGGCGTAGTCATCGGTGGCGATTTGGTTGAGGTGGTTGCCGATGGCCAGCGAGCCGGTGCCGCTGGCGCTGCCGACTGTGCCCGAGCCTGCCGAGCTCCAGACGCCGGACCCGTTCACGCCCCAGGCGGTGACGCCGGAGTTGGCGCCACCCTGGTACACGATGAGTCCACCGGTGCCGGCTGTCGAGGTGTTGTTGATGGCCACGGCGCTGGTGGCCTGGCTGTCGATCTCCGTACCTGCGTTGGGGAAGGCGCGAAAGACGTTGGCGGGGGTGGTGGCGCTATCGTTGCGCAGCGCGCAGACGGTGAGGCTGGCGCAGTTCCATGACCACGCGTGCGTCGTTCCTGAGTAGAAGTTGTGCACGCCGTAGGTGGTCAGGTTGCCGCTGCCATCGATGCTGGCGGCGGTGGTGGGGGTGGCGCCGCCTGTGGAGATGACTACGCCGCCCGTGCTGGCTCCGGTGGAGCAGTTGAAACAGACCGTGGCGGTGCCGGTCGAGTTGAGAAAGCTTTGCCAGTTGCCGCCCGCGGTGGTGCCCTGCTGGATGCCGAAGCGCGGCAGGCTGTTGAGCACGTCTTGGATGTAGTACTCCTGGCTGCTTCCGGCGCCGTCCGTCAGGCCGATGATCCAGGCGTTCTGGTAGTTGCCTGCGGAGCCGGGTACGTCGGTGGTGAATTCTGTCTGCAGGCCGCGCACGTTACCCAGTCCGATGCCGAGATAGGTGTGGTTGGTGAGGGTGGCGTCCGCCTGGGAGCGCCAGAGGTCGCCGTTGAGGTTGTTCCATCCGCGGTGGAAGCTGTCCACGAAGCTGTTGTGCGTGCCGGCGTCGGTGAGTTGGCCGGTGAACAGGGTGCCTGCGGCCAGCCATAGGTTGTACTGCGAGCCTGCTGCCGCGCTGACCTGGCTGTTGCTGTTTTCGTTCCGCACACCGTTGAACGTGTTGTTAGTGGCGCCCGCTCCAAGGATGAGCATAGAGTCGCAACCTTCGATGTCGCCTCCAACAAAGGTGTTGCCGTCACCGTAGGCGAGATTCACGCCGATGCCGCCGCTGATCGGACTGCCGCCGCTGGTCGGGCAGTTGAGGTGCATTCGGGTGAACGTGCTGGCGTTGGCCGCGCCCGTGCCGTTGCCAGTCATCAGGAGCGCGGTGCCGAAGTTGGAGAGGCGAAAGCTCTGGAAGCTGCCGCCGCTGTAGTTGCCGGTGCCGTCCAAGGTGATGCCGGTCTGCCCGGTGCCGTTGTTTCCGATGAAATAGACGCGCTCAATGTCGATTTCCTGGACTCGATCGAAGAGGAGCGCGGTTGCCGTGCTGCCCGCGCTGGGCGTGGTGAGGGCCATGTCGGTGAGGGCGAAGCCGACGGTGTTGACGGCATGGGTGGCGTCGCCGACATGGATTGCGGTTCCGCTGCCGGTGTAGTTCCACACTGTACCGCCATTTGTGCCGCTGCCGGCCGAGCCGCCCTGGTAGGCGCATCCGTGGATGGTGACGTTGCGCACGCCGGGCGCGATCGACAGGGTCTGGCTGGCGGTGAGGCTGGCGCACGGCAGGAGCAGGGTGGTGTTTGCCTCATTGACAGTGATGGCGGTGCTCCACGCCGTCGCGCCCTGGCAGCGGCGGGCGTCTACGATCCCCCCAGCGGGGGAGGCCAGGATGCCGATGGCGGCGTTGACGGGGGCGCTGAGATCGCCGCTTACGGGGCAGTTGACCTGGATGGTCGGGTAGAGCACGTAGTGGGTGACGTTGACGGTGGGTCGTCCGCCGTCATTTTGGGGCACCACGTTCACGGCGCCGGTGGGAGCTGCGGGTGTCGTGCTGTTGTCATTGATGGTGGTGGCGAACTGGGCGGGCGCGTGCGTGCTGGCCAGCATCGTCAGAAGCAGCGGTAGGACCTGGTGGAGTTTCATGCGGTTGTCTCCTGGAGTCGATTATGGCCCGGCGATGGGGTCGCCGTCCTGGGTGTAGACGATGCCTTGTGTCTGCGCTTCGGCGGTGCCTTCCTGCTCGTAGGTCACCGCCCAGGGCGTGGGCGTGGGCGTGGGGGTGGCGGAGTAGAGCGCGGACGCGCGCGCCGGCGTGCCGTGGATCCCGGTGTGCGGGTCGACGAGCGTGAGGGTGAAGGTGACGAGGCCTTGGTTGGGGCCGGCGCCCCAAGCTTTGTACCAGCTGGCTGCTGGCAGCCAGACCGGAGTGTGCAGGGGGCTGGCTACGGCGACGATGCGCAGGTCGCTGGTGCGGATCGACCTCTTGGCAGGGCTGAGGCACTGGGTGGCGCGGAGAATGCCTGCGGCGGAGCCGTCGAGTTCAGGGGCACAGTCGATCTGCCAGGCGTAGAGGGTGCGCGGCAGGGTGGGGGCGGAGTAGAGGGGTGTGACGGTGAAACCGAGAATGGAAGGGAACGGGGGCCGTGGCGGTGGCGGCAGGAGGGCTGGGCCGAGGCCGAGGGTCATGAGGGTGCGGTTGCAGCTATTGAAAAGCTGGGGCCCCGTGTGGCTCGGAGCGGCGGCGAGAGCCCAGGCCGCCTGCACCTGGCTGGGCAGCGCGCGCCAGATGCCGGCGAGTGCGCCGGTCAGGGCGCGGGCGTTGGTCTGCGCCGGCGAGCGCGGCTGGGTGTGGGGGCGGTTGAGGTGGAGGCGCGTGCCGAAGACGGTGCGCGTGGCCACCGCTCCCCCGAGCTTGCCGCTGCTCGGGGGGGCGCCGTGGAGTTGCATGGTCTTAGACGATGGTCAGGGTGGCCGGCGTGGTCACGCTGAACGTGCCGTAGGTGACGATGGTGTCGATGGTGTAGGTGCCGGGCGAAGCGCTGGCAGCGATCACCGACAAGGTGTTGGGAGAGGCGACACTGTACGGGTTGTGGGCGTAGGTGTAGGTGCACAGCGCTGGCAGGTTGCTGGCGCTGTAGTACAAGGCGCCGGAGAAGCCGCCGATCGCTGTGGGGGTCACCGAGAAGGTGACGGTACCGCTGCCGGCGGTGGTGGCGCCGGTCTGCGCGCCGTTGGCTACCGAGTACAGATCGCTGCCCACCGGCTGGTTGTAGGCGTACGTGGCGGTGACCGGTGGTCCCGCAAACCCGGTGACCGGGTCAACCAATTTCAGCGCAAAGCTGATGATGCCGGCCTGGGGCAGCGGTCCGAAGCGGTTGGTGTAGAGGGTGAGCAGGGAGTTGGCCAGACCGCTGGCGGGGTTGGCGTAGCCCAGTGTGCGGTACTGGCTCTTGCCCGCAAAGGTGCGCCCGGCGCTCATCACCGAAGTGGCGCGGACCACGACGCCGAAGTTCGACGGCAAGGCCGGCGACAGCGTGTAGTTGATGGCCGTGACCGTGGCCGGCGATCCGGGGGTCCCGCCCTGGGTGATGGTGAAGACGCTGATGCCGGGGATCGACGGGATCGTGGGGGCGGTCGAAAGTTGGGTGGCGATCCCGATCGTGCCGAGGTGCTTGTTGCAGGACACGAAAAGCTGCTGGCCCGTGAGGTGGTAGGTGAGGCCCAGTTTGCTCTTGAGGGTGACCGTGGCGCCGAGCGCGTTCCAGCCGGCGACCTGCGTGAGGGAGATGGTGCGGAAGGCGCTCGAAAACGCGGCGAACCCGTTGCGCACGGCGCGCTGGGCCGTGGTGCGGGGTTGCGTGGGGATGGCGCGACGGCGCATGTATTGTCCGCCGCGGTTGTGGGAGACGACGAGGCCACCGAGGTGGCCGCTGCCTGCCGCGATAAGCGCTGAGGTGAATTTCATGGGGTGAGGCTCCGGGCCTGGCCGGACGTGGGGCGGGGAAGGCAAGATCCCCGTCCCTCCGGCGGCAACCGGGCCTGGCGCAGGCCGCAGGCGAGGCTGGGGTGATTATAAGCCTTTTGTTTATGGGGTCAACAATCTTGTTGGTAAACAACATGGGGAAGAATTCGGGGAAACCTTGGGGGAACATGGCCCCTGCGCGGGACTGACCTATGACGTATAAGGCGCAAGAGTCAAGCGCGCTGTGGCCGCCGCAGGCGGCCTTGACAACGCGCTGAGGCGGGGCGGGCGTCCGGCTTGCCGCCGCGTGTGTTTGTCGCCGGATGCGCGCCCCGTGGTGCAAGCGGGCCGTACGTTGGGGCCGTTCGGGGCCGCAGGCCCTGGCCGGCCCCTGGCCCGCGTGAGCGCCGGGTGGGGCAGGGAGGGTGAGTTTGAGAGGGAGGGCGCGGGTTTAGGGGCGCCCTCTCTTTCAGTCTGAACGGAGGCCGAAGGCTGGAGTCGGCCCGCGCTGAAGGAGGCCCGTCAACGCTAGCGTTTGGTGCGACGCGGTGACAGAGGGGCCGACTGTTTTTATGGCGCGCACCTTTCACTTTCAACGGAGGCTGCACACACATGGCTATGGTTGTTTAGGCACTTTATACTCGCGTCTCGCACGCAAGCCCAAGTGCGAGACGCCGGCGCTGCTGGTCTGGGTTACTGCGCATGGCCATGCAGTCGGTAGGGGGTTGTTAGTTTTTAGGGCGAGTGCCGAAGAAGCAAACCGGCGTTTATTACCTCCTGGGCTTTTTCATCGCCAGCCGGTCCACAGAGGCGTCAGGGTGGGGGTTTTCGCAGGATGGAGGCACGGAAGCGCCGCGAGCGAGAAGCGAGCCGAGGAGCGGCGCGTTCTTCAGCGACGCGACGGACAGAAAGAGAAAAACAGGCTCAGACGATCATTTGAGTTTGCTGCATTTGATGACCGGGTGGCAGACCGAATAGATGGGGTTGCCGTCTGAGTCGAGTTCGTTGAGGAGTGATTCGCGCCCTTCACCTTGGAAGAATGACGGGTCTTGGCAGCCGATTGGGCCGTCCATTTTGCCGGTGTCTCTGCATGTCGCTTTGAAGTGCTTCTGGTCTTTGCAGTGGTTGCCGGGAATGGTGGGATTGCACTTGGTGGACCATCTTTGATCGGGTATCCCGCTTGTAGAGTGGGTCTGAGCTTGTGTTGGGGTTGGGTGGAGCAGGCTGTAGGTGATGAGTAGGCCCCAGAAGAGGACGATCGTCAGGCCGATGGAAAAGACGCCTACGAGTGAGCCGTGGCGGAGCCACTGTTGGCGGCGTTGGTAGCGTAGCTTGGCGGCTTGGCGTTTGTGGGCAGTGTTTTCCAGGCGGCGCATTTCTTTGATCTGTTCGTTTTTGCTGAGGAACCTGATCTTTTCGTAACTGACACCGCTGTTGAGGCGGAAAAGGATGCGGTGGAAGAGGTTGAACGGAGGACCTTTCGGCCCTCCGTATTCCGTATTGCACCAGATGCAGATGCCTTCGGAGAATTCATGGTTGCAGTGTTGGTTGGGGTAGGCGGCATCCAGAAAGTCGTTGATCTCTTTCCGGTCTTCTTTGCTGAGTTTCGCGTTATTCATGTTCGTGCGCTCCTTGTGTAGCCGGAGAGCACCGTTGTCAAGACTTGCGGGCTTTAGCCCGCAACTCGCTGGAGGTCGCGTTCCACGGGTGTGTTTGTGCGAAGAGACGCGACCGGAAGGTCTTGACAATGGTGCTACAAAATGGTCAAGAGCGCACGAACCGCATACAGCGAAAGAGGGCCTGCGGAGCAGGCCGGGTTGGGTGTATGGCTTTTTATATTTATGGTTTTTCGGCCCGGCCCGGCGTGGGAGGCGTGGGGACCGGACCGACGAGGGCGGCCAGCGCCGAGTGAGGACGTGAGCGGCGAGTACTGACCGACGCGAACGCCCGGAACCGGCCATGGCGACGATGGCGGGACCGGACCCGCGCCTCGTCTTCTTGGGCCACGCTGGGCCGGGCCGTATGGTTTTTTATTTATAGCTTGTTCTGTCCTGAACTGAGCACTGACCTGGGCGTGGGAGGCGAACGAGGGCGAGGGCGAAGGGCGCGAAGGTGCGACGGATGACGGAGCCGTCCCTGAGCCCACGCCGGTCTTTGAAGCTTCTTCCCGCACGAGGCTAACAGAGGCCGCGTGAAACGCGGCTACTTGTTCTGTCCTGAACCGAGCACTGACCTAGGCGTGGGAGGCGAACGAGGGCGAGGGCGAAGGGCGCGAAGGTGCGACGGATGACGGAGCCGTCCCTGAGCCCACGCCGGTCTTTGAAGCTTCTTCCTGCACGCACCTAACTTGGACTTTGGTAACCGGCTTGAGATGCTGGTCTGGATTGGCTCCGCGGGTCGTCGTGGTCTTCCCTGGCGGTTTGCCATGCGCGTCCTGGATGCCTCGTCTTTTCTGGCGGTGTCCGCGGGTAGCTTGGGCTTTGTGGGTGGGCTTGGTTGCTGCTTTTCAGCAACAACAGCTGGGCAGCGGGGCATTGGTGGGTCGTCTCACTCAGGGTAGCTTGGGCTTTGTGGGTGGGCTTGGTTGCTGCTTTTCAGCAACAACAGCTGGGCAGGGGGGTATTGCTGGGTCGTCTTACTCATGTCATCTCTGTGTTAATGGGGGAAAACTGGGTGGATCCCGGTTCGAGCTGGGCTGGCGCGTGTCGATCGCGCATCGATGGGAGCGGCGGTGCGGGATTGGCCGGGCGTTGCCGCGGAGCGCCTGGCAGCGGGGAGGGTGGGGTAGGGATCGGCCAGGGGAGGGGGCGCGTCCCCTGGCGTTCGTCCGGCATCAGTCGCGGCGGGGGTAGAGGTGCTCTTCGGTGGCGAAGAGGTCGGCGGCGTCTTCGCTCGGGAAAGTGTCCACGGTGAAGTCTTCGACGGCGGCGCCTTCAACGTGCTGTACCCAGCCGCTGGCGTCCTTGGCGTAGGCCAGGCCGGGATGGTCCGCGTGGCGGAGAAAGAACCGGCCTGCCGGGTTGGTGGCGATCGTGTACATGGGGTGGGCCTCAGTTTGGCTTGTGGGTTTGTGAGGGGTCTAAGTCTTCGGGCACATCGAACGGTTTTGCGATGCCCTCTTCGGCTTCGACCTGTTCCGCTGTCGGGTACTTGAACGGGATCACTTCGCCGGTCTGCTTCGTTGGCTCGGGCGCCGGCAGATCGAGGTTGCGGTCCCTGGCGGTTTCGAGCATGTCGTTGGTGATGTTGCCGAACTCTTCGATGTTGGTGTTGAGCAGAGCGATGGCTTCGATGAGGCCGTACCTGCGGCCCGCTTCCCAAGACCACGCGGCGATGCGGGCGACTGGGTGGGGTGGGGTGTCGGGGTTGGTCATGGCGTCGTGGAGGGCGGGCAGTTCGCCGAGCAGACACTGCATCTCGTGGTCTAAGTCGGGCAGCACTAGTGCGGTGACGTTTTCGAGTTCGTTGCGCATCAGCAGGGGGTCGATGTCCGGGGTGGGGCTGGGCGTGGTCTCGGGCCTCTGCGCAGCTTGGATGTCGAGGGCGCCGAGAATTTCGCCGGCGATCTTGGCGGCAGGGTCGATGGTGCTCGGCCATGCGGCGATCAGTGCGCGGGTTTCTTTGGTGAGGGCGGTGTGTCGTTGCTTGAGGAGGGGGAGAAGCTTGGCGAAGAGGCGGGCGGAGAGTTCGAGTGCGTTGCACAGGATGGTGGCGGTTGTTTCTGGCAGGTTGACCATGAGATAGGGCCTCCTTTGGCCCGGTGTGCTTATTTCCAGTGGATGTTGTCGCCCTCGAAGGGCAGGTGTCCGGTCCAGAAAGTGAGCATGTCCTTGAAGCTCTTGAAGCCATCGGCGATGGCAAGGTGTTCGCGTCCGTCGGGCGCAAGGTAGACGCGCTCGATGGCCACAAAGCCGCTCGCATCGAGGGTGATGAGTTGGGTGAGTGTGCATAGTTGCGGCTCGGGCAGGATGCGAAACGCGCCTTTGTGTCGAGCGCCGCAGTACAGGTAGAGGAGGTCGCCTTTTTTGATCGGGACGATGCGGTGGGCGCGGATCGTGAGGTGTTTGATCCCTGCCCGGATCGGTGCCACGAATCGCGGTTGAAAGTTGAGCATTGGCATGGTGGGGTGGGGCTCCTCTGGCTTGTGGAGGTTGGAGCACACCGCGTGCCGTGGCGGTGCGCGATCGATGAGAAAGCGTTAAGACGGCGCGCGCCCCGTGTCCTGCTCTGGCGCTCCGCAACGGCCTCCTTTCTCTGTCTCTGAGGGTTGGAGGTCATTGTGTCAGGGCGCGCGTCGCTTGCACCTGGCCTCGTGATGGATCTGGAGAACGGACCGGGTGCGCCCGGCCGCGAAACCGCGGCCGGGGGGCTTTAGGTGGTGACGTTCGCGGCCCGGCTTGCGGCCGGGCTCGCCGGTTGTGACGAGGCGGCCTGGCGCGTGGCGTTGGCTTTGATGGCGGCGGCGCTGCGTTTGGCTGCGGCAAGCGCGGCGGCGTTGGCGGTCGCAGCTCCCGCTGTGAGTTCGTCTTTGTAGGCTTGTTCGACAGCGGGCAGAAACGTGTTTTTGGCGTAGCGGTAGAGGGTGACGGCGGCGACGATCTCGGCGGCGTCGGCGGCGGGGTTGAGTTCGTTGGCGGCGGCGGCTGTTTCCACCGCTGTCGCTGTGGTTTCGACCTGCTGGAGTAGGCCGGTAAGGGCGGTCCGCAGAGCGGGCCAGTCCTTGAGGGCCACGGTGAGGATAGAGTAGGCGCGGGCCAGATGGACGAACGGCCATTCGATCACTTTGCCGATGTCTTCGATGGCGGTGAGGAATCTGTTGGTCATAGTGAGTTACCTTCCTTGGTCGGGTGCGGTTAGACGTGCGTGTCGGTTTCGTACTCGTTGTTACTTCCAGTCGGGGCGCCAGTGGCTTGTGATTGCCATCTCTCCGAGAGCTTTGATGGTCATCCCGATGTACATGGTGGCGGCGAAGACGCCTACGGTGCAAAGCCATGCCACTGCGACGATGGCCGAAAAGGGGGCTACGATGATCAGCGCCAGGATGCGCAGCCACAAGGGTTGGGTGGTGCAGGTGCTCTTGGTGGTCACGGTGTTGTCTCCGTTTCGAGTGCTTCCAGTTCCTGGAGGATGTAGGCGCTGAGGAGCAGGAGCACGCGGTTTTTGTCGGCGGTGGAGAGGGGCGCAAGCTGCTCCTGGATAGCTCGGAGTAAAAGCTTGGTCACCCAGTCGTGGAGTTGTGTTCCGGGGGGAGTGAGGAGGGGCGTGTGTTTCAAGTCTGCGGTGTTCATGCGGTGGCGCTCGTTTCAGAGGACTGCTGTCCATAGTAAGGCGAATGTGACGAATACGCCGATGTACACACCGATCATGATGGATGTGATGGTGTCCATGGCTAACTCGCTCTCTTGCCGAAGAGTGGCGGTTGGTTGCTGTGGGAGTCGTCTTCGTCGGCGGTTGCAGCTTGCAGCCGTTCGGCGGCGTTATCCCAAGCGCGGAGCGGGCTTTTGCGTACTTTGCTGAGCCAGTGTCCCATGGGTCCGTTGCGGACGAAAAAGCCGGTGCCGTTGTCTCCCTGGTCGTAGGGGCAGCAATCGAGTCGGGCCTGGGGTGCGATCTCGCGCACTTTGCGAATCGATTTCAGCATGGTGTAGTTCCTTCCGTTTGCAGTTACCTTTTGCGCCAGCGTTCGACGAGTTCGAAGATGCCGACAAGTATGCCGGCGATCGCTGCCATCGCCAGGAGCATCGAGAGTTCGGTGAGCGCTTCGTCTTGTGCGGGGCTAAGCATGGGTCAAGCCTCCTTTGCTTGGATGGCGCGTACACACTCGTCGTATGTGGACAACAGCCACGTGAGGGTGCGCGGGCCTGCGGCTTTTAGGCTGGCGGGCAGGCTGAACCACGTGAATGCCGCCGCCTCGATGGCCACCTGGATGTCTCCGCGCTCGATGGCTTCGTAGGCGTGGCATTCGATGAGTAGTTGCAGGGCGCCGGTGTCTTGATTGTGCGGGCTGAATGTGCCCAGGGTGCGTACGGCTTCGAGGTGGTACCACGTGGGCAGCGTGATGTGGTAGCGGCCGGCGGCGGTGGAGATCCGTTTCGGGATGGGCCCGCGGATCAGACGTGGTACGCCGGGCTGGAGAGGATCGGGCTCTCCGTAGAGCGCGGGCTGTGCGTCGCGCACGATGATGGGCGGGCGGCCGTGATGGAAGGGGTGGGTGGAGTAATCGGTGAAACGGCTGGGGCCGTAGATGCCGGCGACGAGCATGTCGTAGCCGTCGTCCTTGGTTACCGGGGAGTTGGCGGTGTTTTCACTTAGAGCGATCAGGTCGAGAAAGGCTCCGATGGGTGGGGCGAGTGTGAGTCGGGGCATGTGGGCGCACCTGCGTTGCGCTGGGTATTCGTGAGGGTTTACCCATGGTACGGGTTCAGTTGAGGGATGTTGTTTTCCTGCCTCCATTTTCGGAGATTGAAGTTGCACCACGCGCAGTACGCGGGGCGCGTGAGGCGGTTGCTGGTGTACGTGCAGTGGTTTTTAGGGCAGTGGACGGTGGGGTGTTTGGGGAGTACGACGCTGGTTCTGCAGTCGCACATGGTGGTGCGGGGGTCGCCGGTCGATTTGAGCGGTTCGACGTTGTAGTCTTTGCTGGGCATCGAAGTTCCTTTTCATGGCGTGGAAGCCATGTTCTTGGAGGATAGAGGATATGACGAGGGGTGCGCAAGTCTATCAAGGATAAACCGTGTTGATGGCGTGAAAATCACGTTTGATTAAATAGAGGGTTGGGCGGGGGTTGAGGATGAGGTCATGTGCTTGCAGAGCGGATAGAGAGGGGCATACCCGGTCTGATAAGAGATATTATGTCAAGGGTGGGTCAAAAACAAAGGGTTTACGGTTTTCGAGTGGTTTTGTTGATCCCATGAAGGGTCCGGTTTTCGTCCTGGTTTCCTGTGGAAAACTTCGGGTTGGATCGGCGTAGGGTGGGGAAGTTCGCGGCGCCGTTGTTTTAGGGTACCACGAATTTTATGGGGTGCGCCGCGATCAGCCGTTCCTGCTCTGGCGGCGGTACTCCGAGACGAGCCGGTGTAGGAAAAAAGGCTTTCGCCGGGAAGTGGCCAAGCACGATAAAGTCCGTGAGTTCCACGCCACTGGAAGGCAGCCCAGGGGGAAAAGACCACGCACAGCGTCGTAGAGTAGGGCGGGAAAACCTGCGGGTTGGCCGTCGCTACCCCCCGTGTGTCTAAGGATCGGCTGGTTGCGATGGGGTCTCTGGCCGTGCCCTCGATCTGGGTGAACATTTAAGGAGGGGTCACCTGTGGAGAGTCCGTGCACATCCTGAAACCGAGCTAAGCCCTTGCGGGGCCTCGGTTTTCGAGGTTTTGCGAGTTTTCCACAGGGGCGGCGACGGTTACGAGGTGTGAATCTCT
>Ga0208687_1000770_pt1 | contig 18250 bp, 12 predicted proteins | sample June2015DPH_6_10_FD_184695 | JGI IMG/M metagenome (GOLD analysis project Ga0208687, IMG submission 184695) | Peatland microbial communities from SPRUCE experiment site at the Marcell Experimental Forest, Minnesota, USA - June2015DPH_6_100... | ecosystem: Environmental > Terrestrial > Soil >...
CGGGCGTGCCAATCGGTGGTGGTGGAAAGGGGAGTAAACAGGCTGAGACCAAGATGGGAATCCGCCGTCACGTTGTACAGGAAGTTCCCTTGAAGAATGTTGGTTGGCGTCAGGTTCATCTGGACCCGGAAGAGATTGTCCCCTGACCACTGCTGTTGCGTATCGGCGTTGCGGGGCAGTCCTTTAATCAGGGAGAAGGTGTGCTGAATGCTGATGCCGTCGGAGAACCAGGCCCGGCCCTTGTGCAACGGGCCCGAGAAGTTGAATCGCGGGTACCAATTTCCAAGATGCAAACCTTGCTGGAGATTGACGGCCGGGAAGAAGTCTGTGGTCCCGAATCTCCATCGGTCGTCGCCGACATACGTGTTGAGTTCCATCACGGCACCGGCGGCGTGGGCATACTGCGCGCCATAGCGACCGCTCGCCACCTGCACTTCGCGCACGCTGTCTATATCTAACCGGCTGGTCAGTTCGCCCGTCACCGGATCACCGATTTCGAAGCCGTCCAGCAAATACTCGGCATCCCCTGATCGTCCTCCGGCCACGTGGATTGCCCCGGAGTTGTCCTGCACTATCCCCGCAATCGCTGGTAAGTAAGCTGCCAGATCATGCGTGCTGTAGGTGGGAATATCCAGAATGTCTTGGGCACCCAAGGTCTCCTGGTGCTCGGTCTGCAAGGGATCGATTTGCTTGGTCGAGGAACGGACTTCGACACTTTCGTGCACCTCAAATTCGTGGCTGAGGGTAAAGGAGACTTCGTTGGTTCCTTCCTGCAATGGCACGTGCTGGTCGGTAAGGAGGAAATAATCAGGCTTACTGAGGCTTACAAGGTACTCGCCCGGCGTGGGAACTAGAACCTCAAAATGGCCGGTGTCGTCCGAATAGGCGTATTGAGCGCTTCCGCCCGGAGACTTCACCACAATCTTGACGCCACTTACTGGGACTCCATTTTCGTCGGTGATACTGCCCTTCAATTGAACAGCCGCTGTTGCTTTGGCCGCTGCGAGCGCCAACATTAATATTGCCAGCCGTGAACTAGCGTTGCACAGAGACATTGCGAGTGTTCTTTACTATAGGATCTCCCCGCTTCGGAGTCGCTAGCAGCATCGAACGCCGCACCCTAACTTGGACCTGGCTAAGGACAGCATCTCGCGGATTTTCGAATTGCCGCTTTAGCAATCAACAATCAAAAGCTGGTCTTCGGTTGCGACCGAAAGCCGCACTGCCCAGCCCGTCCGCTATTCTAATCGACGCGCGGCTCAGAGTGAAGTAATGATACGATAGGCTGGTTCTTAAACCTGAATCGGCGGAGTTGCAAAACGAATGTTTCTGCTCAAGAAAATTGTCTCCCGATTTCTTTTCCCTATCCCCTTGTGCCTGGAAGTTCTCTTGCTCGGTTTGCTGCTGCTTTGGTTCACGAGAAAACAGAAGGCCGGGAGAATAGTGGTTACACTCGCCGGAGTGCTGCTCTTCCTTTTCAGCAGCCACTTTTTTTCCGGCATGCTTCTAACACCGTTGGAGAGCAGATATCCCCCGCTTGTCATAACGTCCGGAGCACGTCCCCCCGTGGGATTGAGCGAGGTGAAGTTCATTGTTGTCCTTGGGGGTGGTTTTTCCCATGAGGCCGGCCGCCCGGTTGCCATCCAACTCGATGAGAGTTCGACCGCCCGCCTTGTCGAAGGCGTCAGGATGAGCAAAGTGTTGAACTGTTGCAAGCTCGTCCTTTCCGGGGGGCCGGGGCCCGACAGCGTCTCATCTGCTGCTCAAATCATGGCCCAACTCGCCCAGGACCTTGGTGTTGGTCGTCAGGATGTGATTTTGGAGACACAATCGCGAGACACGGATGATGAGGCGAGGCTTGTCGCGCCCATCGTAGGGCAACAGCCCTTCATCCTGGTGACTGAAGCTTCGCACATGCCTCGCGCCATGGCCCTGTTCAGAAAACATGGAACACACCCGATTGCAGATCCCGTGGGCTTTCGAACCAGCCATAGCCAGGCAATAGCGCCGGACGAGGTTTTCCCTGGCGCCGCGGGACTCGACGGCTCGGAAAGAGCGGTTTACGAGTATTTGGGCCTGGCGTGGGGGAAAATGCTGGGCAAGATATAGAACACTCCGGAAGGCACCTCATGAATAGGATTCTCTTTTGCTGGATCTGCCGTTTGCCGCTTACGCTTGTTCTTGCCTCCGCCGTGGGGATATCCAAGGACAACCTCCCTGCTGTTAATTTCAATTACGCTTTTGCCCCGCCGCACCGTATCACCGTGGCTCTTCCTGACAGTAGCAACAAAACGCTCCTCGACGCCCTGCCGGGAAAGCTCGAGATGTCCTGGACTTATGAGGACCTCATTTATTACTCGTTCAAGTCCTTCTGGACGCCCCCGACAAAGTGGAAAGTCGTAATGCAGCCACAGATTGATGGCCATCCTTTTTCCCAAAGCAAATGGGAGAGATCCGAGGGCTATCTGCCCATATTGCAGAACAGCTACCGCGACGATGGCGGCAATCTGGTGTTGGAGATCGGAGGAGGAGATACGGCTGCTATAGCGAAAATCACGCTCGCCAACTCCAGCAATCATAACGAGACTATGGCCCTCCGCTGTGAAGTGCCAGGCGGATGGACCGGCTATAACCCCGCCTGGGTGGATAACGAGAAGGCTGCCGACCATCTGCTTGCCGGCTGGCAGGCCCCCGCGGATCAAGTTGTTATCCTGGGAATTGGAGCTGACGAGAATCCACTTTTGGGAAGCACTGTTCTGACCATGAAATGGAATCTGAAGCCGGGAGAAAGCCGGGAGGCGTGGTTGATCCGACCGTACAAAAACGCGGAGAGCGAGGTCACGGCGTTACGAAAGAAAAACTGGGAGGATGAATTTGAACGCGCCAAGAAACAATGGGTTGATTTACTTGACCGGGCAAGCCGCGTGATCATCCCGGATCAAGGGGTCAGTAAGGCGTTCTACGCTTGCCTGGCAGATCTCTTCATCATGCGTGAACCGATAGCTAAAGGTTACATTGCCACTATACCTGGCACGGAAGCTTACCGCGCCGCTCCCGATCCATTCGAGACGGCGATCGTGGCGGTCGCCCTGGATCAGGTGGGGCTTCATTACCTGGCGGAGCTTGGATACCGGGTGGACCTTGACCTCCAGGAGCCTGATGGCGACTGGACGGAGAGCAAGAACTGGTCTCACTTGATGTGGGGGGCTTCGGGGTTTAAGGCCTGGGTCGTCATGGAACATTACTTCCTCAGCGGTGATGCTGCTTTTTTGGAACGGCGTTACCCCCAAATGTTGGCTTGCTCGAGATGGCAGGAAAAACAGCGCGCCCGGACCCGCACATCCGATGCAAATGGGCAACGAGCGCTTACCTACGGGCTGATGCCACGGGGTATGGGAGACGCGGGCTTGATGGATGGCGATGATCTCTATGGGGTGTTCTACGCGTGGAATATTTGGGCGGTTTATGCCGACAAGCTCGCCTTAGAAGCCGCCAGAATTCTGAACAAAACGGAAGATGCCAAAGAACTGGAGGGAATCTACTCGCGGGGGGAAAATGATCTGCTGGTGTCGCTTGATCGTGGAGCGATTGCCGAAAGTGATGGAACTCGATGGATTTCAGCCGTACCGGGGAAGGTTACGGGAAGCCGCTACGGCGTTCTCAACGCCTTGTTCCCCACGGGATTACTTCCCCCTTCCGACAAACTGATTGACGGTACCCTGAAACACATTGAACGGAATATGAGTCCGGGGGGGATTCCGGTTCACACCGGGTGGATGAAAGATGGCATGTGGGTGGCGATTGCGCTGGACAATTTCGCCGAAGCCCACCTGGCGCGCGATGAAGGGGATGCCGCCATCAAATTGCTTTACGCCACGCTCAATCATGGGACGCCTCTCTATACCTGGTGCGAGGAGCGAGGACAAGAACCGAACACTGAAAAGACAAGTGGTGACAGGCAACACTTGTGGACCCCTGTTGCCGTGGTCCGCTTTCTGCGGGATGCATTGGTCATGGAGGAAGACGACCATTTGCATCTCGCCCGAGGCATCGATCGGAGTTGGCTTGCCTCCGGCAGGGAGGTGGGGATTGAAGATGCATCAACGCACTTTGGCAGGCTGACGTACCATTTTTCGCTTGACCAAGCGAAATCAAAACTGACAGGAGAGATTGATTTTCCCGAAAGCCGGATCTCTTACAAGGCTACGCTACATTGCCGGTTGCCGGAGAATCTCAAAGTTGTTGGTGTGGACAAGTCTTCGAAAGCTTCTCTTGCTGCCGATGGGAATGCGCTGGAATGGGACAATCCTCATGGGACGGTCCATTTTGAAGCTCTAGTAAGACCCGGGAGATAAGGTCCTGAGCACAGACAACCTACTAACTACCTGTATTTTCAACAACATTCCCGCTTTAGACGCGTAACTATCTTTGTTTTCTATAACATTCCCGCTTCGCTGCGGGCTGTGGAAACCCGACCCTTTGTTTTCATAGACATTCCCGCGTTGCCCCTTCACTTTTGAAGAATTCTTTTTTCATTCCCGTTCAATTGTAAACTTATTGTCCATTTGAAAGATGGGAGCTTTCCGGGCTTTTTGGCGCCGCTTGGGACACCCTCGAGGGTGGATTGCGTCGTCGATGTGGTATTGAACCCGAATCCGAAAGTTGGTAGCCGCCGTTCGAGCCGAATCACTTGATTCGATGCCCGTTTGACGCAGATGCTGGAGGAACAAAATGGTGCGGGCGCGGCGTAGGGGCACAGCGCGCTGTGCCCCTACGAGAGGCTCATCGCACCGACTCCAACTTCTGAACTTGACTTCAAGCAACATGCTTCCTCGAGGCCATGACCTCCTGCATGGCTTTGCTTACTATCCTAGCCTATGGTTTTCTACGTGTCAAGAGACATAGTGTCCGCCGTGCGGATCACTCGAGGTTTGGGTGGAGCCTGAACATCTGCTCCGAGGTCTGGCCGAGTTTCTGCATCAGCATCATGGCCATCACATCCAGGGTGACAAGCAGGGTCTGCTCGAACAGGCTTCCCATGGGCTGAATAGAAGTTTCAGGATTCTCCCGCTGGCTCTTCGGCGTCGGAGGCGGTATGACCACTACACAGGCGGCAAGTCTGGCGAGCGATGATTCGGGGAAGATGGTGATAACCCCGACCTTACCTCCGTTTTCCACCGCGCTCTGCGCCATAGCCAGGATTCTTGGCACTCATGCTGTTCAGTACTTATCCCAGTGCAGAACGTCTGAAAGGGGTCGCTTGGGCCTTTCCGGGCTTTCCGCCGGGTAGCCCATGGGAATCAGGCTGACCAACTTGTAGCCCGGGGGCGCCCCCACCAGGTGGCAGATATCCGAAGCATAGGGCTTCTTGTCCCCAGCCACCCAGCACGAGCCCAGGCCGTGTGCGCGGGCAGCCAGCAGGATATTCTCTGTGGCAGCGCTGCCGTCCTCGAGGTAATACTTCGTGTCTTCGCACAGAACGACCACGCACACCGGGGCTTGGGCAATGAACTTCCCATGATCGGTGGTCTCGGCAATTTGGCGCAGCATCTCGGGCTCCGTCACCACGACGAATTCCCAAGGCTGTATGTTGATGGCTGTGGCTGCCAAGCGCCCGCAGTCAATTACGTCCTCGATGGTCTCTTTGGGCACCGGTGCGCCGATGTACGCGCGGACCGAGCGCCGTGTCTTCATCACCTCAATCGCGTCCATGGCTGTTTGTCCTCCGGCCAGGTGCTGGCTTCAGGCAGCGGCACACCTCAGCGCGGAAAGGAATCAGCACCTGGGCAATCGCCATTTTAACAGTATGAAAGGACTTACGCTCTACAAAACCGGGCCCCTCGGAATTATTGCACAGCCTCCTGGAATTACTCTGTTAGGTTCAGGCGAGAATACGGTGGTGGGTCAGTTTCCGGCAAGGGCGTTATTCGGCCCAGTGGCGGCCCGCTGTTCAGAAAGTGGCAAGATTTCTTCCGACTGCGTCGGCATCCGGGAGAAACGGGCGGGCGGACGCGGGCGCCCTATGTACGGTTTCGACTATACGTCCAAGTGAAGTTAAATCGGACGCTCCTTGACGATAGCTCTACGCTCCGTTTCCGCATCTAGTCGCCGAATACCGAATGGCTCACCGGGAACGCAGGGGCGGGCTATCGATATCACGGCGTTCCGGCTGGCGATTTGGTTGTCAGCCTCTTCAAATCGAGGGTGAGCGTCGCGAGCGCTTCATCGAAATTGCGATCGTGGGTTTTCTGGAGATTCGCGGGGGCGATCGACTCGGTTAACGCCCACAGTATGTAGTGCGTCTTGCGATCGAGGATGCTCAGCCGGAACATCGGCAGTGGGTCAGACGCGCCCTTCTGCTTATTTGCGTTTGTGGGACCATTTGGCCCGATGAGTTGTATTTCGAAAACAAGTTCGGCTTCCTGTGGCTCGGCAACAAGCTCATATCGACCCCACCCCTGTACCGCTGCATAAAACTGGTTGTAGGGGCGATCTGGACTGCCGCTAAAGGGATGCGGAAAGAGCCCGCTGTCTGCTCCAGCATTAGAGACAAAGACTTTCTTTGCAGTGAAGAGCGTTGGCGGCACGGGCGCCCCGCCAGCCTCAGGAACCTGTTGGGCGCTCGCCGCAACCGTCGACAGAATCGCAATACAGGCGAGCCAAAGTGATCCCAATCGGAAAGTCCTCAACATATTTACCCTCCTTGCGTAGGCACCGATTCAGCCAACCGCTATCTGGACTCAGAGACGCGTCGTGAGCGGGAATGGTTTCACCGCCAACAGCAGTCCCTGAATTAGCTGTTCGCTTTACTGAACAAATTCAGCAGCATGGAAAAGCTTGCACATGTCCGGTTAGCCGACACGGCAAAGTGGAACGCTTGGGATTCGCGGTCCAGCTGCTTTCGCTGAAACTCTAGACGCTGTGGCATGACCCTGAACCAATACGGGTTGTGGGAAGGGGATTTCCCAACAGTTATGCAGGACGCACCCCTTTGGTGTCCGAAAAGGGCGTTTTATAGCACGTGATGTGTCCGGTTTTGATTGCTGTTCGCCCCTGTCTTAGCAAGGAGAATCGCCGCCGCCGTCGCTGTGGCGCGTCATTTCCACAGCGTGGATTCTCGCAGGCGCTCCAATGGTGCTGATATCAAACCCAGACGGAATAGTTGCGAGTGGCAATAGACCACACACCCCAAAGAACGAACGTCAAACAACTGGTTCTTCCCGCCAAAAGAATCTATCGGTATTGATGCCGGTTAGATTGTAGTGTGAGCGGCGTCATGGCAATAAAGCCTACAGGAAGGTATCCTCGGTTGCCGGTAGGCTCCTGTGCGGATGCATCTCTCGCATGTGCCCCGAATTGGAGAGCGCTAATGGGCCCCCTTGAACGTAGGGTGTTAGAGACTCTTGTCAGTTGGGTCGAGATTGATGCCTCGGGGCTTTCCTCAGTGCGGCAACGCAAGCGCCTCCCGAGGAATCACCTCAATGGCAGTTCCTTGAAGCCCCACGTCTTCTCCCGCCTTCTCAGCTCGCCAAACAATTCTCCAGCAAAGCGGATCGTCAGCGATTCACCGCGACGGAGGTTCTTTCTTTTGCCGTTGAGGGAGAGCCAAGGGCGCGGGAGCATTATTTGCAGGCGGCGGGATAACTTTATGGCCGTGACCCTGATTCACGGGCCAGAACTTGCCGGAGGGAAATGGGAATTCCACCGCAAGAGCCCTCTAAAGCTGCTCCGACACTGTCCAGTTTTGGTTTGGGAAACAGGTTGAAGACACTGTGGAAGCGCGCTGAACTTGAGGGCCGTTGTTGCGTGGTTGCTTCTCAGCGTCGGGCAATCTTCCTTTTGGACTAGGTGATTCTTGCTTTACTGTCGATCATCAGTCGGCGAGGAAAGCGACCAGTGGTCAAGGGTAGCCGTGAGCGACCAGTGCTGCTCGATAGAAAATGCGGCAGTGGCCAGGAGGTGGGAACATGAGCAACTCTCACAACACCATTCCGTCGTGCGGGCAGGAAGCGCCAACCCATCCGTCCCGCCTGCAGATGATGGGTCTCACTGTGCTGGCCGTCCTGCTTTACCTAGTGTTGATGGATGCTGCGGTCGAGTCCTTTGTCAGCCACTCGCCGTTGCGGTGGATCATCTGTGGGACGGTCACCGGATACGTTGCGCTCAGTGTGCTGTTGTGGCGAAAGCTGAGCTGGACAACCAAAGCCTCGGTCTCTTTCTTCGTTTTGTTCAGTTTGCTGGCCTTCGCGGCATGGCGGCCCGCGGGCTCCGATTCGCCCCTCACCTTGTTGCGGCAGCCAACGTCCACGTTGCTGTCGGCAGCCACGATTTTGGGGATTCTCCTGGCTGGCTGGGTCCTGGCGCGATTCAAGTTTCTGCCCTGGCCGGCCCGAGTGGCCCTCGTCCTCCTCGCCGCTTACGGAGTGGCCGGGTTTGTCTTGGGCATCATGGCGCGCACTCCTTATACTGCCCTCCTACACGGCGGGAGCCTGTGGGAGAAGGTGCCATTTTGGCTCCAGGGGGCATTCCTCGGAACGGTCGTGGTGCTTCCCGCCGCACTCCTGTTGCAACTCGTAACCGGCGTCTCGCAGATTCGCGCCGGCGAACTGCGCGACTGGGGCAGACAGGTCCTGGCACTGGGGATGTGCGCAACCATCACAGCCTCGGGCATCACGAGTGCAGCCGGTCCCGTTGCGTCCACAACTGTGATTCCGGAGTACACGCCACTTCCGCCACCACCGCCTAACCCCTTTGCAAATGAAGCTGCCCCGGCCTCTTACGAACCGGCCGCAGAGCGCTTTCGCCGGCTTCAGTCCGTAACGCAGTCGCTGGCCGGGCTCATCGACCCGGCCACACTGGATGTCGCCGCAAAAGCAAAACAACTGGGCTCCAACATCGACCCTGTGTTCGCATTTGTCAGAGATGCGGTCGGGTTTGAGCCTTATTCCGGGCTTCTTCGCGGAGCGCGAGGCGCACTGATAGCCCAATCGGCCAACGCGTTAGACAAGAGTCTGCTTCTTGCCGAGCTGCTATCCGCCCAGGGCTACAAGGCTCGAATCGTTCCGGGGTCACTCAGCGACAAGGATACCGAAAAACTGATGCAGTTGTGGTTGACAACACAACCACCGAAGGCTTCCCTCCCGGCAGAGAGGATAGAGCAGATCATGAGCGAGGCCGGGGAAACGGAGATTCTCAGGCAGGCGAAATCTGCGCAGTCACAAGCTGCAGCCGCACTCAATTGGGTCTCCCAGCGATCTGTGATTGACGCGGCCTCCATTACCGAGGTGGCGGGGACCCCGGCAAAGTGGTTCGCTGACACAACGAACAAGCGTTTGCGCGAGCAGGCTGCGTCGCACTTCTGGGTTCAGGTCGAGCAGGGCTCGGGCTGGGTCGACCTGGATCCGTCATTCCCCGAGGCGCGCATGGGACAGCGGTTTGCCGAGCCCGGAGGAGCATTCGAGCCCTCCGCACCGCCGCGGAGCCTGCTGCAAACGATCGCAATCAAGATGACGGCTGAGTACGCAGCGGAGGGGCACCGCTCCCAGCAGGTGGTTCTGGATGCGGTTTTGCCCACGGAAGACTTGGTTACCCAACAGATGCACCTCGTCAATGGGCCGGTGGGCGCTTGTTGTCACGATGATCTTTCGGATGCGACCCAGTTTCAGGCGGTGTTGCAGGTTGGCAAGAAGCGATTTGAGGGCACGCAGTACACACTTGGCGGTCCAGCAGGAGCCGGCTCACAGGGAGGAGTGCGCGATCTTTTTGGTGCTCTGGGTGGTGGCGAGTCCGTCGCGCAAGTCCTCACTGGCTTGTGGATGGACATCACTCTGTCCGGCCCGGGACTCAAGTCGCAGACCGAAAGAAGGTACCTGCTCGACCGGATTGGCTTCTCGGCGCGCGCCCAGGGGAAGGACCGGCCGATTGTCGCGATCCCGGCTGGACAGCTCCCCTACCTGCTAACCCGAAGCTATGACATTCTGGTGATGCCAGCCCCCTATTCGGAGAGTCTCGCAGGTTGGCTGGCTTCCCAGTTTCTGCACGAGAACCAGGAGATCTTTCGCCTTGCCATAGATGTTCGATACGGGAAGGCCGACCCGGCCGCACTGTCCTCGGCCCTTGCGGCGGGCACTCGCCTCATTTTCCCCTTGCTCAGTTTCGCCCATAACGCCAGTGAGCGGCTGCGCGCCACTGAAGGAGGAGCACGACTAATCCTCGAACGGCCACTCGTGGTGATGTACAAGGAGGGGTTCAGCGCTCCAGGTGCTTCAGGAGAACGAGCGGCGACGATTAACGTAGAGAAAGGCTTTGATATCGTTTGCCCCGGTGCGGTACCCGGCGGCGGGAACGCGCAACAACGTGCTGCCGCAGGCATTGGCTACGGTACCTATCTGACCGACCTCGAACTAGCCGCCGTCCAGCAACTGGAAGCCCGGAATACTTCTCGGATTCTCAACGCCAGCGCAAACCTGGAAGCTGCCAGGAAGCGAGGACAGAGGCTTGTCGCTCTTCGGAAAGCGGGTGAGGACACGGGCGTCGGCGCCTCGGAAGACGTCCGGGCCCGGTTGAGAGCAGACTTGGTAGCAGGGTTTATTGTGGTAACTGTTCAGGCTAATTCGCAACAATCTCGTGGTCAAGCGGCTTGGTGGCGCTTGGATCCAGTGTCCGGCATCGTGATCGGCGTGGGTGCGGACGCCGAAGGTCAGGCCATGACGGAAAACCAGGTCCTCCTCTTCAAGACTGCAATGATGCTGGTGTGCGAAGTCGCGGCAGAATCCAGCGCCAAGAGCGGCGGGCAACTTGTGCTGGGCCTCCTTTTCTGTCTCGTGGCCGGTGGGGTCTCCATCAGCGGAACGAAAGATCTACTCCTTCATATCCTCACATTGATTTTAGCCGTAGCGAGATTAGTTGTTCAGTAGCAAGGCACGGGATTCGTTTGGGACGGTCATGAGGGGCGGGACAGGCTCTCAGAAAGGCACCGCGGCGGAACAAGGAGTCGAACCTATGGAAATCGTATTGGCCGAACAGGGAGTCTTCGTACTTCCTGTCAAAGTGACGCAGGACCAAGCCAGGGAAAGAGCCTGGGAGCAGAAACTCAACGCCTTCGGCACGCTGGCCAAGTTCTTGATGCGGCCCAAGAGCGAGGACATCCAGGTGAGCCTACTGGAGCTGCGCTACCAGCCGTTCTGGCATGCCACCAGCCACAAGCGCTTTCGCTACGACCGCCGTGCCCAATACGCGGTGCCGGTCCTGGGTGACGTGCAGACGGTGGAAATCGCCGGGCAGACTTACACCCCGGCTCAGGGCAAGCTGACTTTACAGGGGATGGACCATTGCCTGCTAGACGAGCGGCACGAGATCTTTCTGGACGCTCTCAGCGGCGAAGCTCAAGACCTGCGCCCCTACTTGGCCTTCGACCGGATAGACGGGTCTAGCGGCGGCACGTTGCCCAATGACTTGGCCCTTGCTCCTCCTGCGGTGCGCGCGTCGGTCGTGGTTCGCCAAGTGCTGGGCGACGTGCTTCATCCACCCTCCGCCGACCAGATTCTCGAAGAGGAAGTGGTGGTCGATTGCCTCGACCTCTACTACCGGCCGGTCTACGCCTTCGCGTACGTGTGGCAAGCCAAGGACAAGCGTGTCACGGTGGAAGTGGATGGGCTTACCGCAGAGTTCAAGTCCACGGGAAAGGCCTTCGGGAGCCAACTCAAGCGCGTCCTGAACCGTGAAGTGCTCTTCGACATTGGCGCGGAGACGATCAACCTGGTGGTCCCAGGCGGTGCCATCGCCCTGAAGCTGACCAAGGCGGTGGCGGAACGCGCAAGGAAAGCTTCCTGACCATTCGCCCTGAATTGGGCGTGAGACTGCGAGGGGAAGCGCTGGTCGGATGAATGCGTGATTTCGTTTGCAGCAGACCACAATGAAGAAACGCATCTGGGGGGACGTATGAAGAAGCTAATCGGTGTTGCAATCGGGGGAGTCGTCTTACTCGCCGTGGCCGCAGCGCTTGCCGTGGTGGGGTATCGACAAGGGTGGTTCAGCCGGACCGGCCTGAAACCGCCCGCGGGTTCCGCCGGAGGCATTGTCGCAGGCGGGCAGGAAGCGGGAAGGCAGGCCTCGGCGGGAGGTGGAGGGCAAACCTCGCCAGGAGCAGGTGGCGGGGTGGCGGGACCGGGCACCCAAGCTGCGGCGCCGCAGTTCGACGGCAACGTAGCGGCCCTCGTTTGGGGCGGCAAGGTGGAGAGCGGCACGGGGATCAAGGATAACGATCAGGCGGGGCAAGACAATCTCCTGGACATGATCGATGGGAACAAACGCACCTACTGGGAAACGGCGAACAATCCCGGCCCCAAGGAAATCCTGTTATCGTTTTGCAATCACGAATCGGTACTCATCGATCAGGTCAAGATTCTGGATATCTCGACGGCGGACAGGCCACGCGACGTGGAAGTATGGGTATCCAACAGCGGACCGGCGGCGGGCTTTGAGCAAGTAGCGACCGCAGTGCTGCCGAAGGAGCCGGCTGAGAACACCATCCACTTCAAACCCGTGGAGGCGAAGTACGTTAAGTTACGGCTGCTGCACAACCAGGATGGGCGCGAAGTGTTTGTTATACATGAACTCCAGGTGATGGAGGCGCAACGGGGGGGGTACACCCCTCTCCTCACTCGCCACCCGGAACTGCTGGGCCCCCCGCCAGCGCCCGGAGGAACCGCGGTAGCGGCCGCCGGGACTCCTCCCGCCTGTGTGCCCGTGCCCGTGCCAACCAACCCTCCACCCCCTGGTCAGGGTGAAAGCAAACACGTATTGGCCCTTGTAGCGAAGCCCTGGGTCCACCCCGAATATGCCTATGGTGCCCTCTATCTGAAAGCCAATCCCGCGCATCGCCAAAAGTATCCTGACCTCGAAGTTGCCGCCCGCGTGGACTTGACCGTCATGCGGGGGAGCCGGGCGGGGCCGCGGCTGCTCACCGCCCAGTACGGATACGACACGGTCGTCCTGGAACAGGTTTGTGAGGCAACCGGCACGCCGCTCGCGCCAGAGTTCACACAGGCGCTTGCGCCTTGGGTTGCCGAAGGCCACAAACTGATCATTCATGATGCCGATAGCTGCCGTCCTGGCCCCGATTATGGGTGGTTGCCCTACCACCTAAAGACCAACAACCCGGGAGGCCATGCGGCTCCAGGCACGTTTCTGCGCTTCGTAGAAGAGAACTGGATGGCGCATGGCCACTCCGGCCGGCCGGGGTTCATCGACTTGGACGCCTGGGAGCACCCCGTTGGCCGCCGCAACGAGCTCGGCGACTCCAACATCTTTACGGAGTGGGATCCTCATTGGTGCGGCCATATGGTGGTCCGGAACGTAGACAACGTTTTCGGATTTGTTCATACCTACGCTCATTATGGCCGAGGCCTGATTATCTACAGCGGCTTTGATATCGACATGATAGGCACCGACGGTTATGACCTCATGGTCGCCCGCGAGCTCGCCCAGGGATTCGATCCTGATAACCTGCCTTGCGCCGCGCGCATCGGCGACTTTGTGGTGACCACCGAAAGGCGCCTGATGGAGCGGCCATTCCTGCCGGGCAGCACTTACGACTACCCGCTCTCGCTGCTTTCGAACCTGGGCTACAAGGGAACGGTCGGTCTCTCCGTGAAAGCTAACCCAGGCTTGGACGGCATGCAGGCCAGCTTCGCTCCCGCTTCAGTAGACCTGGATGGCCTGGCGGAAAGCAAGTTCTCGCTAACCCTGCCTGCGAACGCGCCTTCCATCCCACAGGCACTCGAGGTGAAGGGCATTGACGCTGGCGGCAAGACGAACTCGCTCTGCCTGCAACTCGTCCAGCCGACCACCGGAGAACTCTCCGTGGTGAGCACGCTGGCCCGGCCGCCCAAGACGAGCAGGAACCTCGAGATCATCCTCGATGCCTCGGGGTCGATGAAAACGCCGCTGGGCAAGAAGACTCGCTGGACGACCGCCCACGACGTGCTCCAGCAGATGCTGGCCACGCTGCCGGGCGATTTCAATGTGGGGCTGCGTATCTACGGCCACCGCGAGAGCTCTCGTTCCCCGAAGACGTGTACGGACAGCCAACTGGTGGTGCCGATCCACAAGCTCGACCCAGCCGCCATCCTCCACGCGGCCGAAGCCGTGAAGCCGCGAGGGGAGACACCCTTGGTCTATTCCGTGCTCCAGTCAACGACCGACCTGAAGGATGTCGGCGGCGGCACGGTCATCGTAATCACCGACGGCGAGGAAAGCTGCCACGGCGACCCGGTGAAAGCCGCGGCGCAACTGAAGGCTTCGGGGCTCGACATCACCTTGAACATCGTGGGCTTCACGCTCACGGGGCAGGCGGTGCAGAAGCAACTGGGCGGTTTCGCCCAGGCCACCGGCGGGCGCTTCTACGCGGCGGACAATGGCCCGGCGCTGGCGCTGGCGCTCCAGATGGCGGCAGTCGACCGCTTTCCTTATACCGTCACCGACGCGACTGGCAAGGAGGTGGCGGCAGGCGAGGCCGGCTCGGGTGCTGAAGAGCTACCACCGGGCGAGTACACGGTGGTGGTTAATGCCGGGGGGACGAGCCTGAAAGCGGAGCACGTGCGGGTGGCTCTTGCCCAGCAAACCACGGTGCGTATCGCCGTCAAGAACGATCAGTTCGTGCTGGAGCAGTGAAGGCGCGGGTCGGGGGCTGAGAACGACCCTTCCCGTCTGACAGGAGGCGGGTATGACGAAGACCACATGGGTTGCAGTTACAGGGTTGATCGTGTTTTTCATCGTGCTTTCTTCTTCCGCTTGCAGTTCCTGCCGGCACTCATCCGAAGTGGCTGGTACTTCGCCCTCGGGTGGCGCGCTGACGGCGACCGCTGGCCCTGCCGGAGCCGTGGCTGAACAGGCCGGGCCAGCCATCGAGCTGAAGAGTTACAGCCCGGCGGCGAGCGCATCGAACAAGGCGGTGGAGTTCTCCATTCCCAATTTCACTGTCACCAGCACACTCGGTTCGCGTAGCGCTTCGGCAGGAAAGGTCTTCCTGGTAGTTGACACCGTCTGGAAGAATATCATCCCTCTCACCAAGGTCGCAAAGCATCAGGATGATGCGGCCGGGACCAATGGCGTGGGTGGGTTGGGCTTTGGCGCGGGGCAGGCGCAAAAAAAGGAAAACCCCGGCGACTATGAAATGAAACCCACCCCTTACGTGGTCCCCGACGTCAAACAACACGCCTTACTGGTCATCAACGGCCAGGACACGGCGGTGATCAGCGAGGCGCAATCGTCGGCAGCGCACCCCCTGTCGGTTGGACAAATCGTGGTCCCTGAGCTCAACGCCGAGGTGAGGGGGCAGTTGGTTTACGAGATCCCGGCCAGCGGCGTCTCGAGCCTGCTCTTCCGATACCTCGACACCTCCATGGGAAGTTTTGACGTTCCGCTCTATGGCAAGCCGCCTGCCGCCGCCGCTCCCATCGCCGGCCCTGTAAAGAACAAGGTTCTGGAAGTCAGTGCCTACGGCGTGCAACAGGTCGCAAGCCTGGGGAACATGTCTGCGCCGGGCGGGGACATGTACGCGGTGGTGCAGATGGGGTGCACCGGGAAGTCGGCGGGGAGCCTGGTGCAAGTCGAGCTCGAGAACTACGCCTATCTCCGTGACCCGCAGGGAACGACCTTCACCCCCGCGAAGGGTGTGAGCGCTCCTGGCCAGTTCAAAGGCACGGTGCAATTCCTGCCCAGCACTCTCCAGCGCGGCTCGCTGGTCTTCTCCGTCCCGGCGCAGCACGGGGCGCTGACCCTGGTGGTCAACCTTCCCGGCTACCCTCCCCTGGAGCTGGACCTGCCCAACACTAACACCGGAGGAGCGGCCTCAGCCGCTGCGAGCCAGGCACCCGTGCTGTTCACCATTTCAGACGGCAAGACTCTGGATGTGCAGATTCATGGAATGCGCGCGGTGCCCAACCTGGGCGAAAAACAGCCTGAACAAGGGAGACATTTCCTGGTTCTCGACCTCAGCCTGGTGAATAAGGTCGATCAGGGAATCGAGTTTCAGACCAGAGAGCAGTTGAAACTCTTGAATGGCGATGAGGCGATTCTCGCGGACGCGAGTTCCATGCAAAAGCTTGCACACCCCCTCCTCGAGAATAGCGTCGTACCTGCCCACGGGCGCGGTCGGTTCGAAGTGGCTTTCCAAGCGCCGATCAACGCCACGAAACTTGTCCTCTATTACCGCGGGTTCAATCGGGAGGAGAAGCATCCGTTGGAACTGAGATAACGCCAGCCTGGGGGTTGGTTCAAGCCGAAGGTCAAACCGGGGAGACTGCAAAACAGACCCGCGCGACGGGCTCCTAAGTGGGGAAGGGCAACAGGCCTTATCCCGCCGCGCCGACCGGTCTAGACCTACGCCGTAACCGCCAGAAGTTCCCCGCGATTTACCAGCGGTCTCAGTAACAAGAAGCGGCGCAGAAACTGACGGCGGTCACAACCTGAGCACGCAGCCACGGTCAGGGTCATCCTGGCCGAGGCCTTTTCTCATGCCCAATGCCCCTGCGGCAGCCGCACGTCGTCAATCCGAGTAGTGCACACCACTGTCCCGTCCAAAACCAGAGCCACGATATGCAAAAGCGCTGGAACCCGAATTCGAAAGTTGGCAGCCGCCGGTCAAGGCGAATCACTTGATTAGAAGCCCGTTTGACGCAGATACCGGAGGAACAAAATGGTGCGGGGCCGGGCGTAGGGGCACAGCGCGCTGTGCCCGTACAAGATGCACATCGCACCCACGCTAACTTCCGAATTCGGGTTGAATATCGCCCCTGCCGGGAGCGAGATTTACTTGCGGGATTTCGAATTGTTTCCCAGGGAGACGGCGCGGCTTAGGCTGATGTCCATTTCCGTGTAGGGGGGCAGGATCACATCGCGACCGTGGCGGGTGAGGAGAAAGATTCCCGTCGCACAAATGGCCGCAACCCTGGCCACACCGGCCGTGGAACCATCGGTGGCGGTTGAGCTGATGGCCTCAATTATCAATTGCGTGGTATCGTCAGAGATCTTGGAGATTCCACCGGTAACGCCAAAATCCAGCAAAAACCTTGCCGTCCCGGGACTTTGGGCATGGATTCTTCCCTCCAAATCCATTGTGATGTGCGTTCCCCTGTCCACCTCCGCGGCGACGGGGGACGCGGCAATGTCAGCGGCGGCGCCATTCGGCAAAGCCAAATGCGTGAACAGAAGATTCAGAGAGCCGGGGCGGTATAAGCGTCGTGGCGGGACGCGCTTTGCCAAAACCCCTTGGAGAATGCTGCCCTGTGGAATCGCGATGGTGGAGCCCACCAGCACAGGCTCCAACAACATGGCTTGAAAAGATTGGCCCTGATGGTCCTTGGACGCGCTGAGGCCCTTAAGCAGCACCAGAGGCATCCGTGTCCCTTGGGCAATGGTGCACGGCTCCGGGCAGGCCGCCGGAGCGCTGGCCCCTTTCGCGGCGCGCGCTTCAGCCAGCGCCGGCAAAGTTGTCCCCTCAGGTTCCACTTGCAATGTCAGTATCCAGGGCGGAGCAGCCTTTTGTTGCTTCGATTTCAGTACGTGCCCGGCCGGATCGTCCGCTGCTTTTCCCCCCTTGGCCGCTGGCTTCGCGGTTTCCGCACGCAATTCGGCGCGTTGGCTTAAGGCAATGAACGTCGCCCGCAGCGGAACTTCCGCCCCCCCCGGCAACAACACATTCACTGATCGGAATCGTGCCACCACATCGTGCCGGGGTGCAAAAAGGTGAATCACAAAGGGCCGGTCGTCCACTGCGTAAGCTTTTTTTCGCGATTCGATCTGATCCGCCACCAGCCGGACCGTGCTGCCCTTGGGAAAAACCTCCGTATCCCGCCAATAAACGCTGCGCGCGAGCATGCCCTCCAGCGTGGTTCCCGGCGCAACTTTCTTGAGCTGGGTGCGGCCCTCCATGGCAATCCAAATCACTGGGGCCTGAGCACCGACGGTTTGTGAATACGCGCCGGAAACCGTCGCCCAGCCGATGAGTGCAATGCATACAAGTTTCATCATAATGGGAATCAGCGTGGGAGCACTTCCTCCTTCAGGTAGTTTACCCGAACGACTGGGCAACCGATGAAGGCCGGGCGCGTTCACCGGCGAGCGGAGCTGGTGGCGGAGCCATAAAGGCTTAAGTCGCCGATAGCTTTCTCCCGACCCCTCGCTGAGTAAGCCGCTCTTTGCGGCCGATCGAGTTTGGGCGGGGGCAGGTAACAACGAAAGTGACTAC
>Ga0208687_1000778_pt1 | contig 18100 bp, 23 predicted proteins | sample June2015DPH_6_10_FD_184695 | JGI IMG/M metagenome (GOLD analysis project Ga0208687, IMG submission 184695) | Peatland microbial communities from SPRUCE experiment site at the Marcell Experimental Forest, Minnesota, USA - June2015DPH_6_100... | ecosystem: Environmental > Terrestrial > Soil >...
GGTGGCCTACGCCGGGCTCGACCCGCGCCAGTACACCTCGGGAACCTCCGTGCATAAGAAGCCGCGCATCAGCAAGGTCGGCAATAAACATCTCCGCCACGCTCTGTTCATGCCCGCCTTGGTCGCCATCCAGCACGACCCGCACTTGCGCGCCTTCTATCAGCATCTGCTCGCCCAGGGCAAATTCAAAATGCAAGCCTTGGTCGCCGTCATGCGCAAACTCCTGCACGCTCTCCACGCTATGTTCAAAACCCATCAGCCCTACGACGGCTCCAAGCTCTTTCGGCTTAATGCTGCCCCTGCCCAGGAGGTGACCCATGCTCTCGTGGCTTCCTGACGTTCAAAAAGAAAGAGGTTTCCCGCACCCTTCTAGAAAGAAAAAAGTCTTGAAATTTAAGAGAGAATTGGCAGCCGGTAGCCTCGGCCAAAGGTGGCTAAGGGGGAAACGGCGTTAACGTAAAGACCCCTTAAAAACCTAACGTGGTGTGTTCGGGTAGTTGCAACAGTTGCGGTAATCCTTCGAGCGGTGGAGAGAAGTTTTGGGGCAGTTATGGAGCACCTACCGCGCACGCCCCTGCCACCGTAATGCCCGAACGTAAGTTCGGTGGTGAGTGCAGGCAGGTGATACTACGGCGGCAGAGATTTCCCGTTAATGCGGCTGCCGTCAGCTTTCGCCTCCCCGTAGCAGCTGAGGAAGCGCCGACCTATCGGCAGGAAATGTGGCCCGAATGGCCAGCCGGCAGGTTGTGTAGTGGGACCAAATCGCACAGGAAGTGCGAGTCCCCTCCTATAATCCCCGAACCGTTTCTTGGAACTTTTCATAGGTCGAGTTTTATGAACCTGATGGACGGAAACCGACATTCAAATTGGCCCTGCGCAATGGGGGGGGAATCCATGAGGTCTTTCGCTTTGAGCGTGGACGAAGAAAAGGCGAGACCGTCCGAGTGGGCGGTTTCGGACCGCCTGTTCAGAGGAGGTGATTTATGGCTCTTATTCGGAAGAAACTGACTAACCCGCTTTTGGTCGCGAATCGAGCAAACAGCCGGGAGTCGACCGGGCCCCAAAGCGAGTTGGGCAAAAGACATTCGAGCCAAAACGCCGGCAAACACTTGGTTTATGCCAGGGTATCTGCTGCCAGCATGAAGGAACTCGGCGAGAATCCCGCTGACTTTGAGGAGCTTCGTAACTTTCTGCGCAGAGCTTTGGCTCCCCGCGATGAGTTCGAGCAGATGTTGGTAGAGGACATGGCAGAGCTTCGCTGGCGCCGACGGCGGCTCCTCCGAGCCGAGGCTGGGATCGTTGCCTCGCAGAAGCGGAGGTTTGAACTTGATCACGAGTGGGGCCTTGCCAGCAGAGGAAAAGGAACCTGGGGGGCATTGGAATGGGCGATGACTAAACAGGTCGGTTATATGGGGCTAGGAGACTCCCCTGAGAAATACTCCCTGATTCTGGATTCGTTGAAGCACTTGCGAGCACTGGTCGAAACGGAAGGCTTTGTGGCGTCGGGGCTCGTGTTTCTCGTTGGGGTGTACGGGAAAACGCCGGGTCTGGAGGGGGCTTTGCTCCGAAAGAAATTCGAGGAATTCCAGAAAGAGCAGGAGGCCGGAGACGGTGCCCTCCAAAAGGGCCACCGAGCGTGGTTTGTAAAGGAACTCGACCCGGAAATCGAATCTTTTGAAAGGCTCGCTCAGCTAAACCAAGAAAGGGACGAACGGCTGACTGAGCCGATGAAGGACGCACAGTTGCTCCCTGGCCAGCAGGATTTGGAGAAGATCATGCGGTACGAAGCGGCTCTGGAGCGGCAGTTCGAGCGCAAGCTGCAGCAAATTGTTTCTTGGCGCAGGGAGAAACGAGAAGGCGGCGAGCGGGAGGCACCTCAGGGTCCGGCAGGGGGCCAGCAGGGTAATGGCTCCCTTCAGCACCTCGTGACCCTGCGCCTGTTGCCACATGGCTGAGCACGGGCAGCTTTTCTATTCAGTCCCAGCGGTCAGAGTGTGCAGCAAGCCCAAACCGCGCAGGAAGTGAAGATTCTGCCTGCCGTAATTTCGGGAGCTGACAATCTGCGGTCGCCTGCCAGCGAGTAGCATCGCCACGGTTCTGACCAGCAGGGTACACTGCCCACGCCCCTATTCTGGTCATCTGTGCTAACCCCCACCTGCCACGATCCGCCTCGTCCGCTCCCAGGCTTCATCGACTTTCCACGAGAGTAGCTCAGAGAGCGACCAGGTGGGTTTCTTGCCCTGCTTAATCCTGCCTGTTCTTGTTCAGAGTCGTATCCTTGGCTCTGTCCGTTGCCATGCCTCGGCGCATGCCCACGGCCCGTGGCTCATCGTGTTCGGACTTTATGTTGGCCGGATAGGGTTCCCCAATCGACTCGCCTGTGCGGGCCTCGGCGCTTTTCTGGCGGCCTGACCCAAAAACCCTGTCCAAAATTCAAATCTGCTAGGTATGTTATGGGCATGGGGCACCTGCGTGAGGGCGCTTGAATAAATGCCAACACAGGCCAGCGGCCGGTCATCGACGGGCACGCCGACTGGGCCCAGCGCCCCGGCAACCCAGAACCTATGCCGCCGATGACAAGCTCCCGGTCTGTGCCCCGCTGCATGACGCCATTTCTGCGGCCGCACCTGCCGAAAAGGAGAAGGAAGCGGGTGATAGTCTCCGTTCCTGCATGCGGCGTGCTTCAATCACCGTGACCTCGACAGATACCTCGGTTGGCGTCGAGGTTCCGGTTGAGGTCAATGTCATCCGCTACCCCGACGGTTATGTGCCCGATAAGAAACCGGAAACCATCGAAAAGTGGAAAGTGATGCTGAATGCCCTGGAGAAGATTGAGGCCAATTAGGCCATGGCGAGCGCCATTCTCTGGCGAAACACTGGAATCTTGATGGACAGGAACCCGCTCAATCCTGCTATAATCGCTGTGGGAAAAGCCCTCCGAATCTGGATCGGAGGGAAAATGCGCAGACGCTACCAGACGGGGCATATTTTTCCCCGTGGCAAGCGATGCAAGGTTTGGGTGGCTCGATACTTGGAACCTGTCTTGGAGAACGGCAAAGTACGGACAGTACTCCGCTCAAGGGTCATCGGGGCTTGCAAGAGCATAAGCAAGAGCGATGCACGCACGATACTGGGAGGTTGGTTGAGGTCGCTTAATGAGGGCACATTCACTCCGGTTGAGACCACGATCTTCCAGGAGTTTTACGAAAAGTGGGAGAGTGATTTGCTTCCCACTTACAGGGAGTCCACACGCCACTTCTACCAGAGTACCGCACGTCGGTGGATACGACCCTACTTCACTGATTGGCGCATAGCTGACATCCGCCCAGCGGACATACAACAATTTGTGAACTTGTTCGGCGGAAAGTACAGTATCTCAGTCCTGAAGCACATCAGGGCGACCCTCAATTGCCTGTTCCAAGCGGCGGTTGACTAGCGATACCTGAAGGAGAGCCCAGCCTCCAGCCTCCGCCTGCCGGAAGGATTGCCGGTGGCAAGGGCATCGGTCCTCCGCCCCGAGCAGATGAGCATGGTCATTGACCAGCTTTCCGACCCATACAGGACTATGGTCATGATCTCAGCCACGACGGGGCTGCGGGAGTCGGAACTCTTTGCGCTCAAGGGCGAGGATTTCGACCTGGACAGCGGGGTCGTGACCATCCAGCGTCGCCTTTACCGGGGCAAGCTGGGTGAAGTCAAGACGAAGAAGAGCCACCGGGGGCTTCCACTCTGCCCGGAGGTAGTGGAGGCTGTGCGGAACCTGAGTCACGAGGGTCCATTCCTATTCCTGGAACCGGATGGCTCGGGGGGATCCTCGCTGGAGCACAGAACACGGGATGAGTTCACCAAAGTGGCTAAGGCACTCGGCATCCCGCATTTCACCTGGCGAAGCTTCCGGCGTTCGGCGGAATCTGCTATGCACAGCCATGGAGTCTCGCTCAAAGCGCAGCAGGCTGTGCTGAGTCATAGCAACCCGAACATGACTCTTGTGTATGCCGAGACTGACGAGGCTGCAAAGCGTCAGGCAGTAGAAGAATTGGGAAAGCTTATCTTTCCCAAGTTTTCCCAAATTGCAACTGCTGTTGCAACTGGGATTGTTAACTGACTGAAAAGAAAAGGGCTGGAGTGGCGGAATTGGCAGACGCAGCAGACTCAAAATCTGCCGCCGGTCACCCGGCATGGGGGTTCAACTCCCCCCTCCAGCACCAACACACTAAAAGACTTACTGTACATATCCGCGTGAAATAGGTTGCTCTTGAAAATGGCCGGTGTCAGTTTTGGTGTCAGTTCGGACCGGCGAAACCGCTCTTTCGGCGGCTTCCCGCAGATAATCGGGGGCAAGGTGCGCGTAGCGGTCCGTCATGGTGATTGTTTTGTGGCCCGCCAGATCCTTGACCGTTCTAATGTCAAGACCCTTCATGATCGCTCTGCTGATGTAAGTATGCCGCAAGCTGTGCCAGATCACATCCAGTAATCCCGCCTTCTCGACACACTCGAAAAACCAGCGGTCACGATAGCCACCGCGCGTCATCCCCCCAGGGCAGACGGGAGAATCATCTCCCTTGCGGAATCGCACAAGGGCTTGAAGGGCAGACTTCGCTAGAGAGCTGATGCGAACGTAACGGACTTCGCCGTGCTTCGATCGCGGAATGGTAATCAGGCCGGTGGTGAAGTCCACGTTGTGCCAGAGCAGCCCGTATTGCTCGGAGCGGCGCATCCCGGTGTAGAGGGCGAGGTCAAACTCCGGCTCATGCGAGGGGCAGTAGTCACGAATGGTTTTCCTTAGCTTGGCTTCTTCGGCTTCGGACAGGTAGCGCAGTCGCGCGTTATTTTCCTTTTTGTGGCCTACTATACGGGCCGGATTCACTTCCAAGAGGCTGTCCTTGAGGGCAAGTCGGTACGCCAGACTCAGCGTGGCTTTGTAGCGGTTGAATGTAGCGGGTGTCTTGGCGTGTTCGTTGAGCTTGGCTTCGATTTCAGACGGCTTGAGGGAATCGGCGGCCCGCTCATCCCACCAGCTTTCGAGCTTGCTTATCTCTTGGCGGAGGATGGCGCGGTAGCGGTCCGAATAATCCGCGTCCCTGGCGTGTTCGCGGACCTTCTCGGCCAGGTCCCCGAACGTGAGGACATTCTTCCGCAGGCACTCAGGGAGTTTCTTTCCTTGCAGGACTTCAGTTTTGCGCTTGCGGTAGAGGATGCCAGCGGTTTCCCGCGTCCCGGCTTTTTCCCGGTGGATTTTTCCCCCGCTGTCCGCCCACCGCACCCACCAGACGCCGGAGCCTTGCACTTTCTCGAAAATCCCCCGGACCTTCTTCAATAGTGGCCTAGCCATTACGCACCCTTCCCTTTCTTCGGCGGGCGCCCGCCGAGCTTTGCCCACTTTCTCAGCAGGGACTTGGGATATTTTGCGGCTCGCGCCTTGCCCCCTTTGCGGGCAAATTCGCGGGCATACTCCTTGATCGGGACGGTCTTTGTCTTCGCCATGCTGAGAAAATAATACTTGCTTGTAAGTTTGTCAAGTGATAATCTAGGGGCCTGTTGCTGCGGCATTGCGCCGGCGGCAGATAACCATGCACACGAACGAGCAGAACACACACTCCCTGGATCTGTTGACGAACGAGTTCTTAGACCGTGTGTTGAATATCGCTCCGAAGGTCCTTGGCAAAGAGGCAAATGAGTTGACCAAGGATGATGTGCGAGATTTCATGTGGGATCTGCTGATCGCGATTCTATTCATGCGTAACGTCCCGGACGTCCTTGAACTCTTCGCGAAGATACTGCGGGTCGCGGATCCTCGCCTCGGCGACCCAGAGCGCCAGCGCAACGTGATCGAGGCCCGCCGAATTTTTAAGAACATGTACAAAAAAACTCTCGCACCCGACCTAAGCATGAAAGGGCGCACACCAAAGCACTACGCCCGCGACAAAGAAATCTGCAGGTTGAGGCTGACTGGGCTCTCCTTCGGCCAGATCGGAAAGAAGCTCGGCATATCTGACAAGGTGGCCCAGAGTGCGTATAAACGCCAGGTTCAGCAGAGTGCTCCCAACCAACAGATACTCTCCCGCCTCAACGCAATTCTCAAGGAACTAGAAGCGTGCGCTGCCTCGGAAGAAGAGCTTCCCGCCGAAGCGCTCCCCGCCAACTCCACGAAATAGCTGCCAATTTCGCGGGGAAATTTAATAGAAACCAATTAAATTGCGATGCGGACGCCTGCGCGTGTGCGCGATACTGTGCGCGAGTGAAGGAGGATCTATGGCAGAGAAACTACTTTTCACGCGAGCGGAGGCGGCGGCCATGCTGTCCATCTCCTTGCGGACGCTCGATAACTTACAAGCTCGCAAGGAAATTTCGGTGAGGCGGATCGGTAGGAAAGTGCTCATTCCGGCCACTGAGCTCGAGCGCTTCGCCCGGCGTGACCATGTGGGCCGGATGGTGACGCCCGTTGAGGCGGCATGTGCCAATGACTAAGAGCGCGGACTTCGAGACGCAACTCAGAGCGGAGCCATCACTCGCAAACAGTATCCTAAGCGAGCTCTCTCCTGATACTGCAGCGCGAGCCAAGATGCGATGCTTCTCGAGCGTGAAACCTGAGCTTCTTCGGTGGCTCTGGCCCGCGAGAATTCCGCTCGGAAAGTTGACGCTGTTAGTGGGAGACCCCGGCTTGGGGAAAAGTCTGGTGACTCTCGACATTGCTGCACGCGTATCAACAGGCAGGAAATTCCCGGATGGGGCAGAGTGCCACCCAGGATGCGCCATTCTTTTAAGCGCGGAAGACGATGCAGCAGACACAATCCGCCCCCGGTTGGACGCGGCAAAAGCGGAGGTTTCCAGAGTGCATCTGCTGGAGGCTGCTTATCGATATACCGAAGACGGCATGCGTATTGAGGCTTCTTTCAGTCTCGAGCAAGACATTCCGGCTCTCGAGGACGCGATCGAAAGAACCGGAGCACGTCTCGTAATCATTGACCCCATATCTGCGTATCTGGGCAACGTTGATTCACACCTCAACGCCGAAGTGCGAGGACTGCTCTCGCCACTGGCGGCCCTCGCCACCAGACGCGAAACCGCAGTAATCGGAGTTACACACTTACGCAAGTCTCCAGGTGCGGCAATCTATCGGGCCATCGGAAGCCTGGCTTTCGCGGCAGCTGCACGCTCCGTCTGGGGTGTATCGGCAGATCCTAATGATAAGACCCGTAGGTTGATCGTGCCCGTAAAGCAGAATCTCGGTCCAGATGTTGGAGGATTAGCCTACCGAATCGAGGCACCGACACCGCCGGGGATTGCCCTTGTCGCTTGGGAAGGTGGCGCAGTCACCCTCGACGCAGAGAGTCTAATGTCCGGCGCCGAGTCGGAGGACGACCGTTCCGAGTTGCGCGACGCGGAAGAATGGATCAAGGACTTCCTGAGTGAAGGTCCGCAACTGGTACCAGAGATAAGACGCCAGGCTACACAGGCAGCACTCTCTTGGACAACGGTTCGTAGGGCCTTTAAGGGAGTCCGAGGAGTCACCCAAAAAACCGGTGGTCGCGGCGCGCCTTGGCAATGGTCCCTTTCCCATGATGCCGCCAAAGATGCTCAAAGTAGTGCCGTCAAAGATGCTCACACTAACACATCGAAATTGAGCACCTTTGACGAAAAACCTGAAAACAAAGGGGATAAGCCGCCAGAGGATTCAAAGATGCTCAACATTTCATGTATGAGCACCTTTGAAGAAAAAAAGCCTTTCGAAGAGGGAGAGATTTGAGTGCCTTGACCAGTCCGATTGACCGGCTTCGCGAGCTTGGCGGTGAAATATTCTGGGACGGCGAACGGGTGCGGTACCGCATACCCGCAAACAACCCAGAGGCCCGCGAGTTGGTCGCAGACCTTCGGCAAAATCGGGACGCTGTAGCTGGCATGCTCAGGGATCAGCAGAGTCAGGCACCGTCTCTGGATGAGGTGAACGCGAGTCTGCCCCCCGGAGTGCGCCTGATTGATTACCACCCCAAAGAAACGCCCTTCGCTGTGGCTCCAGTAAGTGTCGTGGTAGATGCGGGAAAATTCTACCGGGCCTACCTCCAAGAGTTACGGTGGCGGCTTCAACACCCGCACACTCGTGCCGCGCCACCACTCGCTGACATTCTCAGCAAATTGGCTGAGGCGGGGTTGTCGTTAGACGTGGGAGACACAACGTGAGCGCAGGACACCAAGCGGACTTTGCGAGCTTGCTCGAATTGGCAGGGGCCGTCCCACCAGGCCGAGGCAAAGGAAAATGGACTTGCCCCGCATGCAAGCGGCCGACCTTGAGTGTCAATCTTGAGAAAGAGGTTTTTCACTGCTTCCACGCGGGCTGTAACTTTCAAGGCGGAATCCGCACCCTCCGCACGCGCCTTGGCCTTCGGCGCGAATGGCTACCCCGCGCTGAGTACATCCGCCTTCGGCGGGAGCAGAAGCAAGCACAAGAAGCAGCGAAGCGCCTTTATCAAATGGTGCGGAAGCGCCGGGCCGAGCTGCTGGAAGAATTGCGGGCGCTGGGCCGTGCTGAGTTACAGGCTCACGGTGCCGGACCCGAGGACGCGGGGGCATGGGAAGCACTATCCCGAATTTACGCGCAGCGCCCCCCGATTGAAGCCGACCTGACGGCTCTTGAAGAAGGTAACGCAGCGAAAGCGTTCCAGTTAATGGAAGGAGCAGCAAGGTGAGCACGGACCAGACGGTCACTCCTGAAGTAGCGGAGACGCCCGCTTTTGAACGCGAGAGAGAGTCTATCAAGGTTGAAACAGAGCGATTCGCCAGTCGCGTCTGCCAGAGACATCCAGGGGCATTCACTCAGCCCAATGCGACGGCCACAAAGAAAGCAGTAATTCGGCAGATCAAAATTAGCCTGCCGCCCCACCCAGGCCGACCCCGCAAGGCGCGTGTGACCCGCGCTTGCGAATTGAAGCGCCAGGGCATACCGTGGCGCGAGATTTACCGCCAATGTATCCCAGGCTATGCTACTCTCAAGCGGACCGACCGCCACAAGGAAATCCTCCGGCTCCGTAACGCCGCCCGCGCCCGACCTGACTTCCGACGTAGGCCACAAAGGAAAAATTCATCGCTAATTTCTAGCAATAAAAAAAAAGACGGGCCTTTATTTGCGCCCATCTCTCTACCTATCCTGACCAAGTAAGGTGTGATTATGAAGACACTCACCCGGCAGCAGCTCGAACAGCGAAAGGAAAAGGCCGTCAGATTCACCCGTGACGTTCGGGAGGATCCGGAGCGGGCGGCCGAGATCGCGGACGAAAGTGTCGAAGAGTATGCCGAGCGAAAGCATATCCAAATTCAAAATCCACGGAGGATGTTGCATATGGCTTCCAAGAGAGAGTTAGAGGAAAGAGTCGACGAATTGGAGCAGGAAAACGAGGACCTGAACCAGCTACTCGATGATGTCCAGGACCTTGTCGCCCCCGAAGAGGAAGCGGACCAGGACGAGGAAGAAGACTCGCGCCCAAACCACCGAAGGTAGTCGCGGGCGCTTGTGGCCGTCATTGGCGCAAGCCCGCGGAGTCCATCAGTGATCGCGCCCATCGGTACAGAGCACAGCAGTGTGTTCCAGGCCCGCGACGCTGTGAGTTGTGTGGCTCGACTCGTTTCCTGGTGGTGGACCATCGAGACGCGGATGAGTCGAATGATGCGCCGTCGAATCTTCGCTACCTTTGCAAGAGCTGCAACACGCGGCTCGGCCTTCGCGCCAAACGCTTGGGCGTGGGGCGTCCGACACGTCAGTTTAATCCGGGAGCTGAAACCCTCCGGGAGTATGTGCAGGCTGCGATATCACATCGGCGTGGCGAGCACGATGAAGGCGGATGCATCATCCACGAGACGCCGAAGGAGCGGCGCTCAGAATTCGCCCAGGAAATTTGGCGCCGGCGACGGCGCCACTGACCATTCACCACTACGAGAGTAGTTTGCGAGCTGGCCTGCGAAACGTCATGCGCACACAAGGAAGAAGGATTCCGACCTAACTGCGCAAAATACCCGTGGGAGGGCCAGCATCCCCTCAGCACGCCTCGCTAGCACGCGCCGAAGCCACAGGACACGGATCGGCGTATCTTTTGCTTCGCGTGGTGTCGCCTTTAGTACTGTAACTGGACTCTACTGTACTGTGGAACAGAGCCGAAACACCCCCGAACACCGAACACACACCGTCCGTATACCGCCAGAAAACCGACACGGCACCGCGCGGGGCCTACAAATCGCCAAATCTGGCGCTTGCTCCGCTCCGGCAATACGATCCCCTTGTCTGAGCGTTCAGAAACTATCCTGAGCTTTTTTGAACGGCATTACAAGGTCATCTAAAGTTGGACTTTGCAGTCATCCACTGCATGTGGTAGAGTCCTCACCAGTTCTCAGACACTTTCAAAGGGAGGTTCAATGATGACCGGTTTTGCCTCCGTAATGCTTGCGCTCCTACTCTTCGCTGGGACTGCTGGGGTCTCCGGCGGAGGCAGCCTTGGGAAGCACCGCGCGCGCCGTGAAGAGAAACCCCGGCCAAGACCGTGCTTGACCTCGGGCTGCACCAAGCTAACCATCGCGTACGACCTTAGTTCGGCGGCGACGGGCATATACAACGCCACGCAGGGCCGACAGGTGCATGATTTTCACGACCAGTCGGCAACGGTTGCCTCTCACGCGGACCCCACCGGGTACTTTCTGATGTCCGGCCAGGGAAACTTTCTCAACGGCGGCGGGATGCAAGGATGTTACGACCCTAGTCAGGAACCAGCACCAGACCAACTCAGGCTTCTGGCAGAGATCGTCAGCCAGCTCAAGCAAAACTATTATTGGATTCCCAACTTTTTCTGGACTGTCATCTACACAGCCCCGAGCGCGAATTGCCTAAACTCTAGCTCACGTCCTGACCTGCGGACGGTGTTTTTTTATACGTCCATCGGCAACGCCTTACGCTGGGACCGGGACGCCATCGCGGCTATCATGGCACACGAAGTTGGGCACCTGACCGATCAATACTGTGGGGTGCTTGGACAGAATATCGTTGCCACAGCCGGGCAAACTGTGCTCCAACAAGTCTGCGAAAAACACGCGGACAATATCGGCATCCAGTACGTCGTCGGAGCCGGATTCAACCCCAACGGGTTTGTCAACACGTTCCAAACGCTTCAGCAGTTTGCTCCCACAAGCGTCTCGATGCGTTACTCCGCGAACCATCCCATCAATACTGATCGGGTTAGGAACGTGCGCCTTGCACTGGAGGAGCTTTGCAGTCGCAGCATTCCTGGGGCGTGCCAATACGTCGATGCCGCCACGCCAGATTCGTAACCACGTCTGGGAAGGGCAGCAAGCGAAGTCCTGGGGCTAGACAAAAAAGGCAATAGCCTACAGGCTACATTTTGGTGTCAGTTTTGGTGTCAGTTTGGATTGGGACTTGGTGCGTTTGGGTGCGCTTTGGCGCAAAATGCACAGCTTGTAATGCATTGAAATAAAAGCATTTTACGCTTGGGTGCGATTAGGTGCGCAACCGTACAACTGGCGAAAACCTGACTCAAAATCTGCCGCCGGTCACCCGGCATGGGGGTTCAACTCCCCCCTCCAGCACCAACTTTCTATTGGACTTGTACGGATTCCTGCCTCTCGACCGGACCTACCACAAAAACCTCGGTGCTAGGATCGGCAGCGTGCGATGACCAGTGTGATGTCATCTGCCTGTTCGCCATCACTAAACCCTTGCACTGTTGCCACGATTGTTTCGAGCAGAGTGGAGACAGGCAGGTGGCGCTGGACGCGCAGAATCTCAACAAGGCGGCTCTCGCCAAACTCTTCCCCTTCGGCGGTCGCTGCCTCCGTGACCCCGTCGGAGTAGACCACCAGCATGTCACCCGGAGTTAAGGTAACTTCATCGACGGAGCACTGCCACTTGTCGAACAGTCCCAGCACCGTCGCCGTGGCGGTGAGACGTTCTACCGTGTCATTGCTTCGCAACAGGATCGGTGGACAATGACCGCAATTGACATAGCGCAGCCGGCGACCCGAGTCTTCGTAGTCTGCGAAAAAGAGGGTGGCGTAACTGGCTTCGGCGGTATTCTCGTAGAGAAGATGGTTCACAGACCTGAGCAGTCCCGGCAGGTCACTCAAAGCCACCGCGTATTGGCTGCGCAAGTTGGCCTGCAGGTTGGCCATGAGCATTGCGCCGGAGATGCCCTTGCCGGCAATGTCCGCCAGGACGATGCCGACTCGTCCCGCACCCAGGTCGAGGAAGTCGAAATAGTCGCCCCCAACTTCCCGCGCCTGTGTGCACTTGCCGCTATATTCCAGGGTCGCGAGCGCTGGCAGCTTTTGTGGGAACAGCCTGGCCTGAACCTGCCGGGCAAACTCCATTTCTTGCGCAGCGCGCCGCTCAGCCTCGATTCGCTCGGCGATCTTCTCACCCAGGCGAATGCTCTCCAGTGCGACGCCCGCCTGGCTGGCCACCGAAGCCAGCAAGTATTTGTCTTCTCTCGAATAGGGCTCCTCCGAGAGGCGGGGGCCCAGTACCAGTAAACCTACGAGCCGGCTATCACGTCCCAACATGGGTACCAGGCAATCGGGCCGAAGGGGCGCCAGTAGAGAAGGTTCTGAGGTACTGCTCAGGCTTTCCGCGGCAACCTCCCAAGGCCGGCCGTATCGCGCCAGACCAGCCAGCATTGGTTGTGTGGCAGAAATGGTTTGCAGTTGAGGCGGGACATCACCGCGCGCGGCGGAAAGTTGATGGTCACTCGTCTCGAGATAGACCGCGAAAGAACTCGGTCGAAGGGCCTTATTCAGATGGTGCTCCAGTAATCCCGCCAGCTCTTTTCGGTCAGTCGCGGTTCGGGTCTTCTCCGCCAAGTCCTGCAGGATCACGCGAGCGTCGTAGGCATTGTGGAAGAAGGCCCGGTCGATCCTCCCGCCCACACCTTTATGCACCCGCGTTCCCGTCCAAAGCAGGAGTGTGCCGAAGCCGGTCCCCAAGGCTATACTTCCCGGTACAGCGGCCCCTGTTAGCGGTTCCAGATAACGAGCAAAAGCGTGAGCGAAAACCAGCGTCACACCGACACTCACGAGAGCCAGCAAAATCGTAAAACCCCTTTGCACGAGCAGGTAACGAGCACTCCTCCTGAGCAAGACCGGGATCTCCAGCACCCGGTGCTTCACGACGGCGTAGGCAAAGGATATGGGAAAAAGAAACAGCAAAATCACGAACGCAACACCGAGCAAGAAGGGCGTGTGAAATCCGAAGAAGTCATCGGCTCCACGTTGCAGCACCACCGGTACGACGCCCACCAGCGTCCCCCAAAGAATCACTCGAATCTTGCGGCGCGCCTCGGCGGTGGTGGTGCTGAAGGCATTCCAGGTAAGCGAGACCAAGCCCAACGCGACAAACCCATAGAGGTCGGACAATCGAATAATGTTGGCGGCGTGTTCCCCCACCAGCCTGACCAGTACCGCGGGAGCGCGCGGATCGCCCGCCCTCAGTCCGGCCAGCGCCATGGATACTCCAGTCGCCAGGCCCACCCATTTCAACCACGAAGCTCGAAGATCGAGCGGCGACCGCGTCGGGAACACCGCGAAGAAGAAGTAGAAGAGCGCCCCGATTAAACTGTCGAAGATCGCCCGGTAGGCCATCGCGAACGGTCGCAAGGATGGCCCCAGGCCGGCGAACCAATCGGGAAAGGAGGCTACTGCGATGAAGCCACCGAACATTAAGGCCAGGAGCCAGGCGTTTGGGTCTTCCAGACGAAGAAACAAGACCGCCAAGCCGACTACTAGGAATGCGACGGGGAACGTGTCGATGATGTCCTGGCCCAGGTGCTGCGTTATCTCTCCCTCCTTCCAGCCGAAGTGACCGGCCCGCCGAAATACAGCCTTGACGACGAATGGGGCAGAGACGCTCGCGCGCTCGATTGTCAGCTCGACAGTATCGCCGGGCCGGCCCCTGCTCCAGACATCACTGAGCGAGTAAGCGTTCTCGATCTGCCGCCCGTCGATCCTCAGAATCCGATCTCCCGGCCTTAACCCAGCTCTTTCTGCCGGGCTGTCACGCATGACGCTTCTGACAAGCTCGCAGTGTTCGGATGCAACGTACTCGTTATCAAAACCCAATTCCACGCCGCTCTGCCAGTGGGTGGCGGTGCCGTACATCCAAAGGCCGCTGTACAGGATTGTGGCGGCGGCAAAAAGCGTCGCCAATGTCGCCAGCAGAAGTTTCGGGAGTTTGGGGGACCTACGCATGGTCTTGAGGGTCAGCGCCAAGGAGCCTATCCTGGCGAAGACCCGGACGAAGCTTAACCTGAGTCCTGCGTCATGAGCAACTTGAGAACAGCACAAGACGTTGCGGAAAGCGTCCGGAGCAGCTATTTTGGCGTTTACATTGAAACCGCACTAAGAGTGAGGTTTGGGTGTAATGCCCCGATGACCACTGAAGCCGCGTTTTCCGAGCCCAAAGAATCGAGTCCGTGCTTTCTTCACGCATGATTCAGGTTAAGCCTGGTTCTAGATACCGTCAAGAACCGATGAGATGACAGAACTGATGATGGACGGACCCGGCCTGCGCCGACTTTGGAGGAGAAGGTACGGCGGTCAGTAGAAGCTCACTTCCTGCACCTTGACTCCTGGATCATGGCTCCGGAATCCTCCTCTTGCCTCACCTAGCACCTGTCACCCAACGCCAACCTGGAGCTAACATCCTTTGTTTTCAATAACATTCCTGCATTTTGTGCGTAACTAGGTTTGTTTTCTACAACATTCGCGCTTGGTCCTTGATTGTCCAAACCCGATCCTTTGTTTTCAATGACATTCCCGCGTCGGTCGTTCATTTTTAAGTTCTCGACCGCCTCAACGCCCTGCGAGTTATCGGACGCAATGTCGCTGTCGAAGGTGTCCTCCATGTTGCCCACCCTCGGGCCATCGTCCTGATCAGGTGGAGCGACCGGAAGGTTGGCAGATTCCTTCCGCAGCCTCAGCAGTATCCTCACTTTGCGGTCAATGGAGCGGTCCAGGGCGGCTTCCTGGCGCAGCATCATCCTCCACGTCTCCCCCTCCGGAGCAAGGCAGGCGTCCCGTTCTATCGCCGCTCTCTCCTCATTCGCCTTTTCGGCGTATTCGAATTCTTCCCGCACGCTGGCGATCTCCTCTTCCAACAGACGCAGAAGCTCCAGGTACTGAGGTTCGCCCGCCGGCTCGCGGGGTCCGGAGTTTTTGCGCAGGATTTCCTCCGACTCCGGGTCTTGCCGGTCCGCTCCGGGCCCGAACGACTCCATGAAAAGGCGCAGCAGCGCGAGAAGCCGCGCCTGCCGCCAGCCCACGTCGTTGCGGTAGAGGGTTTCGATCTCGGAGGCCTGCCGAGGCTTGAAATTGCGCTGTTTGACCTGGGCGCGGATAAGCTCGAGGAAGGAAAGCAGCATTCTCAGGCGCACACCGGGATCGGCGGGCTCCGTCATGTCGAGGTCGATGGCCCAGGGCTGCGAGGCGTCGAAGGTGACGCGGGCCATCTCCTGCCGGCGGCGGTGTTGCCAGTCGTCGATGGCCTGCAAGGCGCGCCGCTTCAGGCCTTCTTGCGCTCGCTCGAGTCTTTCGCGGCGGCAGTAGAGCCAGGCAAGGTCCTCGACCTGCTTCTCCCAGAGCGCGTCGCCGGGGCCGAAGGCGCTCCTGAGTTCCTGCTTCAAGTTTTCGAATTCTTGCGGGTCTTCGCCCAGCGCGAGCATGGCTTGGTAGCGATTTTCGTCGCTGACGCGTCCGCCGTGCTTCAAGGCATTGAGCTTGGAGTTCTGCTTGGCGGCAGGGCTGCGCGGTCCGGTAGAATGCTGGGCGTTGTTGCGCGCGGCGGCGAGCAACGCGGGCGTAAGTTGGGGTGATTTGCGTAAAGACATAGTTCCTCCTGGGTCGGGATGTTAGTCTAGCGAGGAAAGGACTTCCCCGCGGCTTGGGCTTTTCACATGAGTAGGCTACCACAGCGGCGCGGCGTTGTCAAGAGACAATGTGTCCACACGCCTAGCCCAGGGGCTCTTCAATTGACTCATTGAACCATTGATCCATTAACTCATTGAACCCGAATTCGCAAATTGAGGGGCCCTGTTCGGTTCCAGCACGCTAGATTGAAGTCGCTTGCACCAAAGCTGCGCAGCAACAGAAGAATGCCCCTAACAATTGCTTCACTCTAGGCTCCGAGCCCCTGCCAACCAACCCCTCACCCGGCCCGCTCCGGCTGGTGAAAGCGCCGGCAGCGGGCCACCCTCTCCCCAAGGGAGAGGGCGGTTTTCCTAACTTCAGCGCGCCCCATAAATGAGAGCCCTCTCCCATGGGGAGAGGGTGCCCGACGGAGGAGGGTGGGTGAGGGGTTTTTCCATTCAATAAAACCAGGAACTTCGTTCAACTTACGAATTCGGGTTGAATCATTGAGGAGCGGCTGGAGGGTAGGAGCAATTATGAATTATGAATTGTGAGTCCCGGATTGTGAACGGAGGTTCTACGACGTGAACATCTGGAGCCCGAAGAAGCGAGATGAGAAATTGGATTACACCCACAACAATCCCGTGAAACCAGGCCCGGTCAAGCACCCCGGGCGACTGGCCGTGGTCGAGTTGGAGGTTCTATTTCTGGAACGACGGTTCGGTCTTGGGCGTCGACAAAATGCTGTCACGGCGACATACCGAGGGTCGCATACATCCCGACAAAAACCGTCGGGACGTATGCGCCACCCGCGAGCCATGGCGAACGGTCGAACCTGAATTTCCGAATGCACCTGAGACGGTTCACCCGGCTCGTCAATGCGTTCAGTAAGAAACTGGAGAATCTCAAGGCTGCCGTGGCCCTGTACGTGGCATGGTACAACTTCTGTCGCGTCCACATGACTCTGCGTGTCACCCCGGCGATGGAAGCAGGAATCGCGGATCATATTTGGTCAATGCAAGACCTGATGACCGCATAATCAGAGGTACGGCAATGGGAAGGTCTTTATCCCCTATTTTCCCAGGATGGGGCAGACGGGGCCCCGTCCCGAGCCCCTGGACCCAGCCAATGAAAAAATCAGCACTGGAATCCCTTGAGGAGTGTACAGTATGGGGCTGTTAGGAGCTAAAAAGGAAATTCCGGTTTATTGGTTGGACCTGTTCACTTGGACAAACCGGAAGGAACTCCATGAGGATGAGGGGTCAGCCGGTCCTTGTGAATGTTCTTCGTCGGATGCTTAAGTTGAGATAGTCTTTGGTGTGATTTATGAGTGATACACAAGAGCAGTTTGCGAAGATTTATAAGGAGCATATCTGGGGTGGCACCTCAAAAAGCGGACCTGGTTCAGATCCGGAGGTGCTTCAGGCGTACACAAAATTGCTCGTCGACTTGATAAAGAGTAAGAAGGTTCGCTCGGTGGTGGACGCCGGTTGTGGTGATTGGGCGTTGAGCAGGACGCTCGACTGGACGGGCGTGGATTACACGGGTATCGACATCGTGCCGGACCTCATCAAGAGATTGAACGTTACATATGGCTCAACTAGTGTCCGTTTCGCCTGTTTGGACGTAGTGTCTGATCAGCTCCCGATCGCAGATTTGTGTGTGATCAAAGATGTGTTACAGCACCTTTCGATTGATTCCGTGAGAGCAGTTTTAGCAAAGTTTGAGAATACGTTTAAGTTTGCACTTATTACAAATGATATTACTCACACGGAACAAGGTGGCTGGCGAAGCATGTGGAGAACTGAAGAATACGAGGCGAATCGCGATATTCCGAATGGTGGCTATCGTCCGTTGAGGTTGACGGAACAGCCGTTCAACCTAAACGCGAATCGTTTAATCACTATTCCACTACAATTCAAACGTGGGGTTTTTGGGCATCCAGGCACGGTAAGGGAGACTAAGGAAGTTCTGTTGTGGGAATCGAGTCAATGCCATTCGTAGTTGAAATTCGGAGTGAGTGCTACGGTTAGTTGAAATAAGCGTATCGCCAAACCGCGGGTGGCGCATACATTGTCTTTCATGTATGGTGTGCCAGGGAAAGCCTGGCTGATCTTGTAAGCTGAAAGGAGCTTACCTTGTAATTGCCCATTCAACAAGTAGCCGAGCCAGCGTGGAGCGGAGCGATCCGCCGAGCGAAGCCTGGTGG
>Ga0208687_1000791_pt1 | contig 17882 bp, 15 predicted proteins | sample June2015DPH_6_10_FD_184695 | JGI IMG/M metagenome (GOLD analysis project Ga0208687, IMG submission 184695) | Peatland microbial communities from SPRUCE experiment site at the Marcell Experimental Forest, Minnesota, USA - June2015DPH_6_100... | ecosystem: Environmental > Terrestrial > Soil >...
GTTATTCCAAGAAACTCTATTATAGCTTCGCTATTGGCCGTAATGCTTATCAAATTTCCGACCTCCAGAACCTCCGCGTGTATGCGGCTGCTCCTGGTGGACAGACGGATACCTTGCAACAGACCCGCAAGATTGGTTATAAGTTCGCTTTCAAAGCGATTATTACCAATCAAAACTGGATTGAGGCTTGCATCTCCGCTGGACAGAATTCTACTAACGCATAATAACAATTGACCGATTGGGAGCGGCACTACCCCGCTCCCTTTCGTATAATTCCCACAAGGAATAAAAGGTGAATCAAATGGCCGATACAATCGGTAAAGTTGCAGTGGCACCAAAAGCAGAAGTTGACAAGTCTAATTGGGAATGGGTAACTGTTCCTGCCAAGGATTTGTTTGGAGATGCCCATACTGGAGTCTCAATCAATTTTGAGAAATTCGGTCCAGAATTGGACGAAGAGGGCCAACCAACAGGCAAGCCTGGGAAGTATTTCATTGACCCAGTGAAAGCTGAAACAGTTCGCAAGTTGCTCGACCAATACCATGTCGCGCAGATGCGGATTATGCAGCGCCAGCCTGATTTGGAAATGGCAAAAGTTATGAATCGCGGCAGCAAACTTGGTGCCCCGGTTCATGCTGATAAATTCTAATGAAACTAACAGTACAGCGTCTTGTTCTCACTCCTCAGTCTACTTGTGGGAACCTATTTATAGATGACGCTTTGGAAGCGTGGACCCTAGAGCTTCCTAAAAAGGATGGCCTTCCAGGGTCCTGCATTCAAGCTGGACTTTATACAGTTGTGCTGAATAACTCCCCAAAGTTCAGCATTGACTTAAAATTCCAAGCCCTATGCAAGAGCATCAATTGCATGTACCTCATGCCAGAGGTACTCGATGTTCCTAACCGCGAAGAAATTCGCATCCATTGGGGCAATTGGGCTAGTGACACGGAAGGATGTATCTTGGTGGGTAAGTCCCACCAGAATGATGCCATTGGTGAGAGCCGCGCTGCCTTTGCGGAACTTTACCCGAAGATGGTCAACGCTGTGAATAACTTTGAGGCGATTACTTTGGAGGTGTTGGATGTCCCGAATCACTGATAGAACAGAAGCAGGAACAAAAGGTCTTTTAGGAAAAACTCTTGATGATGCGGGTCAAATAGAACAGGTTCAATGCAATAATATGCACGTTCTAAATGGTCCGTGTCCCTATTGTGGGCGCGGCGGCTATGGAGTTTATCCAACTCCGTATTGGCCTCCTTATTATCCCTATGTAGGAGACCCGTCTAATTATCTCTACACTATAACTAATACTCAATCAACTGCAGCAGGTCAGTATCAATGTCTCTAACTGCGGATTGGTCTTGGATAAAGACCCATCTTATCTTATTGGCGTTTGCTGCGACCCTATCGGTGGGTGCAGTTTATGGCGTCCTTTACATCCAAACAAGCGAACGCGCAGCCGCAGAGCAGCGTCAGGCAGTCATAGTTGACGCCCTTACTGCTCAAAACAAGGTTATTCAACAACAGAGTGCCCAGCAAATTGCGGCTTTGAACCAACAAAATCAGTTGCTTGAATCGCAGATTCAACAGATTACTGCCGCTTTAGCCAAACGCCAAGTGATTGAAGTCAACGTCCCAAAGCAGAATGCGACTCTCACTGCGGCTCAGGTAGCCACACAACTTGGCGGGGTCGCTCAAGGCGATGATGTTCTCCTCCCGCTTCCCAATGCTCAATCAGTTCTAACGGCTGTTCAATTGGTTCCATTGCTTCAACAAGACAAAGTTGATTTGACGGCATCGAATGGACTACTCAAAAATGAAGTCACTAATGCTCAGTCGGCGCTCGACCTTGAACGAAAAGCCCATACCTCCGATAACACCACAAGCGCTGCGACAATCAAACTTAGAGATGATACGATATCTACGCTTCATTCGCAAATTAGAAAGAGCAAACTCAAGTACTTCGGCATCGGATACGTAGCAGGTTTTGTTTCAGCATGTGCCTTACACGCAGCGGCGGTGATTTGATGTTTCAAAAACTTTCCAATTTCTTTCAGGGCCGTCACACTCTCTTCCTTTGTGCTTGCTTCACAGTAGGTGGAATCATGGCATGGTTTCATCGCTTGGACTCAAATTACGTGACCCTTCTACTTGGTTTACAGACTCTCGTTTGTGCCCATAGTGTACAAGAAAATTATTTTAATAAAGATAATAGTAAGCACTAATGTCATCTACAGAAGCACAATTGCGCGCCCAAAGAAAGTACAGAGCCTCACACCGCGCTCAACGTCTAGCCTATGGTAAGAAATATTACAGAGAGCATCCTAAACGAAACCGTAAAGAATACGCACATCAATGGAATGAAAAGAATAAAAACAAAAGGCGTCAATATAACATATTAAAGAACTACGGATTAAGCCCAGAAGAACATGAAGAAATTCTTCGGGAACAAGAATATAGATGTGCTTTTCCTAACTGCGGCCAAGAGATAGATTTTTATTCTCACATAGACCACAATCATGCTACTGGAAAGGTGAGAGGAATCTTGTGCCAAACTCACAATTTAGGATTGGGCTTTTTTGAAAAATATAATCCTATGTGTTTACTAGATGCTTTTGCTTATTTGCAACAACACAAAGAAGCTAACTAATGGCTTACAATACATATCCCCAAGTCGCTGATATTCTTGCCAGCGTCTCGCAAGACGTGCGACAACAACTGTCCAGCACTGCTGCACCGGGACAATCTATCCTTATGGACTACATTAACCGCGTTCATAAGCGGGTTCTCCGGTATAGCCGCTGGACATTTTTGCTTTCACAGCCACAATATTTCAAGACTGTGAAGAGTCAGAGCCTCTATTGGCTTGGGCCGAAGGATGAGTGTCCACCAGGAGTTGTAAATACTGGACTGGACCTCAAGGACTTAGATAAGATTAAGAAAGATTCAGTGTTGGACATTTCCAACATTCGGCAACTCAAGTGGCTGTCAACCCCACCCTATGGGCCTCAGTTGCAAGATACAACTGGAATGGGGCGCAATGGATTGCCAGCAACATGGCTTCAAGACCCCAACAATCCCAACGAGCTTCAAATCTATCCGCCACCTAATAATGCCAATCCTTCCACTCCAACGATTCCTAATCCGATTGTTCAATCGGTTACAGGGGGGTCACTGGCTGCCCGGACTTATTATGTCAAGATTACCTTTGTAGATTCCCTTGGTGGCGAGAGTGCTTCTACAGCCAATGGAACAGAACAATGGATTGCTCTTGACAATCTCGCAATCATTCGGACACCCTACATCGCATTCAACACGACTGACATCGGTGTAAAGTATGCTTCATACAATGTCTATGCGTCTGTCACTGAGGGTTCCGAAACGCTCCAAACAGTGACCCCAATTGCCATTGGAACCGATTGGACTGAACCTACGACTGGCTTGACCACCACGGGTGCCTCAGTTCCTACTGCGAATACTCTCGCACAATTTGGTGCGTATCTAATCAAGTTTCAATACTACAAGAACCGTATTGACCTTACAAGCGTGGAGGATTACCTTCAAGTCCCAACTGACTACTTTGATGTGATAATCCACGGCGTCAATGCTTATGGTTGGAATCTAATTGGCAAGCCGCAGGAATCGCAACAGAGTTTTGCTTTGTTCAATTCTGGTTTGCGCGAAATGATTTGGGACAAGAACTTGTTTCCAGAAGGTGTGGAATTTATTCGACCGGATGCTCAGACCTACGTCAATAACCAAATACTAGGCTACCTACCTCCATTTTTCTGAGACACATGATAACTAGAAAATGTAAGCAGTGTAAACAAGAAAAAGTCTTTTCTGAATTCTCTTGCTGTAGACCATTCCCATAAAACAGATAAAAATCGCGGCCTTCTTTGCCAAAGATGTAATATTGCAATCGGGCTTCTTCAAGACTCCCCCGAACTTCTAATTACTGCTGCACAATACCTCAAATCATTTGAGTAATCATGCCTGAAGCACAAATCATTCCTTATTATGGCGCGAATCCCATCCAAGCAGAACAGGATGGACTCTATAGGTATGCCCGGAATACTTGGCATCAAGCGGGGACTGATAATTTTGTCAATCCCCCCGCGCAGAATCAAGACATGCTCTTGGTCTCTCTCAATACGATGCCTCCAATCACAGGTGTCTTGATGCGCCGTTTTGCCTATCGCACTTTCTATCCAAAGCTTGATACTGGAAGCGGAGATAGCTTGTAATGGGAAATCCCACTATCAAGGCTCAGAATTGTTACCTATACCAAAACAACACGTTGAATGAGAGAACCTTGCTCGCAACGGCTGTGGATGGTACGGGTAATCCTTCTATTGCTAATGATGTTCTGTATTGGGATGCTGCGGGAAACCCTACGGACATCTTTACTCCCTCCACCGGGGCGGGGAATGTTTATGCAACTTGTTCTCGGGATTACGCCTATTTTGCAGACGGTCTAGCCAGCGACCTACAAAAGTGGGATATTGTTTCTGGGCTTTCCAATTGGGGGATTGCTGCTCCTCTTGCAGCCCCGGCCATCTTCGCTACCTCTGGAACCACTCAAGCATGGGTTGCTCTTACAGTCTTTTCAACCTTCGGTCTAATTATTGATAGCAACAACAACATCCAGCAACTCATTTCTGTAAACGCCACTGGAACTAATACCAATACTCAATTTGGCGAAACGGGCGTTGGTCAACCTGCGTGGAGCCAAACTGCTGGTGGTTCTACTACCGACGGAAGTGTTACATGGAAGAATAGCAGTCCAGTGGGGTTGTGGGCACCTAGTGCAGCTTATTCCAGTATTGATTATCCGTCGGCGGGAACGACTAATGCCCCATCTGCTATCTATGACCCTGAAACAAACGCGGTTTATGTTCAGGGAAATGGTGGAAGTGCGACAGGAAGCCGGACCAGTGGCTCGGCTCGACCCCCCTTTACTGCCTCTCCTGGCTGGAAACATGGCGATGGGGGAACTGATAATCAAGGCTCCAATGGCGGCTGCCAATGGTATTTCTTGTGTTCTGGCCTAACTCAATGGCAACCCAGTACCTATTACAATGTAGATTCATGGGGTAAGAACTGGGTTGGCTCTGTCATCATTGAACCTGTAGACCCCGCTAGTGCCTACAATGTAATCACGAATACTTTCAATCAAACTGTCTATGTCCAACTAGTGAGTGTTAGCGGAACAAGCGCAGCTTCAGGAAGCGCCCCTCTTTGGCAGACTACTATTGGAAGTCTGACGAATGATGGACAACTCCAATGGCGTTGCTTGGGGCCAAAGGCTTTCGCCAACAATGGTATAGTTATTGGCTATACTGGAATAAACACAAACTTTACTGTCGTTAGTGATGCAGTCAACTTCCAAGTTTGCATGACTAGTGGAACCAATGGCGCATCTCATCCGACATGGGGAACAAATTATGGTGATGTTACAACTCAAGGTGCTGTGACGTGGGCCTGTGTTGGACAGATTCAATCCTGGGCAGCCAGCACATCATGGTATCTCCCGCCTAATAATTTCGTCCCTCCAGCAACAACTTCCTCCTATGGCGGCGCGAGTATCGTTGATTCCAACAGTGTCATTCAAAGCGTCACCGAATCGGGCAAGAGTGGCGCAACCGCCCCCACTTGGCGGGCTGTTGGGAATCCCACCACAGATGGCACCATCACTTGGTACGCAGTTGAGCCTGTACCTTCTGGCGTCGGCTCCATTACCCTTCTCAAAGGCCGCTATTACTACGTAATTTTTCTCAACAGCGTTACTCAAGGCATGAGTGATTTGAGTCCCGTAACCGCCCTGACTGGCGCAATTACAAACGGTCAAGTCTACCTTTCAAACATTCCTATCTCCGGCGATTCCCAAGTGGACTCCAAAATCATCCTCGCCACTGCTGACGGCGGCGACCCCACAACTCTTTACTTCATTGCCCAGATTCCCAATACTCAAACAACCTATCTTGATAACATTTCCGAGTTGTTGCTTCCCCTACAGAACATCTATCAAGAAACGAGTAGCTATGGGAATCTGATTGGAGTGATTGGGAACGAACCCCCACCGAACGGGTCCTACCCAACCCTCCATCAAGGCCGAATCTGGCTCGCGCAAGGACAGTATCTCTACTTTTCAAAAGCCCTTTCAGACATGCTTACCAGTTCTGGCATCGTTGCTGGACGGTATGAAGAATGTTTTCCCCCAGAAAATAGTCTCGATGTCTCTCCGGGGTCCGAGATTATTCGGGGCTTACTGTCAGATGGCTACACCATCTATGCGGCAACGGAACGGCACATTCACCGTGTTACTGGGAGCGACCCCACTAATTTCTCTACTCCGAATGTTCTCTTTAGTGAGACTGGTTTACTAACACAGAATGTCTGGAAGATTATCTTCCGTGAAGGAACGCCGATTGGTTGCGCGTGGCTAACGCCGGATTTCCGGGTTATTCTAAGTGACTTCAACACCTATCAAGACATTGGTAAGGGCGTTCAGACAATTCTGAATACTATCAATACTTCCGCTTCCACGAATAGCTTTGCAAACTTCGTAGGTTATGGCGCTTACAATTTTTATGTGCTTCAAATTCCTACAGGAACTAACACGGCCTGCGATACAGCATTGGTCTTTGATACCCATCTTCAAAAGTGGTATGTTTGGCAGTTTGCGGATAAGATGACTGCTGGAATCTTCTATATCACTCTTGGCGGTTTACCTCGTTGGATGCTCTTTTCAGCTGATGGCACCATCCGCTACGTAGACCCAACTTTGGTGGTTGACAAGCAAACCGAATCCGACGCCACCAACATAACCACTACCATTCAAACCACTTGGCTTCATCTTGGCGATGCAACCCTCCGCAAACTCCTCAATGAGATTGAGGTAATGACGAATGACCTCTCGTTAACGGTGACGATTGAAGGCGCGGAGAATGCGGCGGACTTTCAAAGTCCCATTAACATTGTTACAGGGGCTTCACTTATCCCCACTCAGTTTGGGCCGTTAAAAACATTCCTTGTCGGCTTGGATTCCCGAAGCCGCTACTATCGGTTCACCTTTTCGAGTACCTCTTCAGTGACGATTAGCAAGGTGACGGACGTTCTTCTCGGCTACTATAGTGTCAACGTACTTCCATTGAATAGGTTATAATCGTGCCACTCAAGATTACCAATCCAGTTGAACAAGTGGCATCCCTCAACCGCTGGGCGGATTGGGTTGAATCTCAACTCAAGCACCAACAAACTCACATTGCCGCCACAAATAGAATCGCTGTTACCGCTTCTCCTGTAACGAATGTCACCAACAATATTACTGGGGCAACAGATGGTCTCGTACATGGCGACTTAGTTTGGGAACACGACCCCGCCTACGTGGAACTACGGGATGATTTTGTGACTGGAACTACGGCTGACCAAAATATCGGAGAACTTGGTTGGAACCAGATGACCAGTAACGGTGCTTTCCAACACGAAAATAGTGTATATATACCGGGTATGCAAAACGTTGGAATGATTGGGATGTATCCCAATTCAACTCTTGCTAACGATTATGCGGGGATTTCTTATGGAGCCGGAAATAGTGGAAATACAATAGATGGTATTGGATTCTCAACTGGAGCGATGCCCTTACTAGACTACCCTGGTTGGAAGTGTACTTATGTCTTTCAGTTCCGTAGGCGAAGCGCACAGTTTGCGATGTCGGGCGCTTTTAATATAACTAAAATGAGTGCCTATATTGGTTTATTTAATTGTGTGAATAACAACTCTGGGGAAGCTCTTGTTGGGCGTCCAGAAGCTTTTATTGGAGTCCGTTACGATACCGACACCACATCTCCATCCATCAACGATACTACATTTTGGTTGGAAGCCTGTTTCAATGCTCAAAACTATACAGGCCCAGTGCGCTACAATCAACAGGGTACGAACGGCGGTGCCGCTGATACACTGATGACCCCAGTAGAAGGCAGATGGTATCGTCTGGACATAGTTTGTTCTATTGCTAACAGTATAACATTGACATTGAGCGGCGGTGGACAAACATTTTCCACCACTTTTACATTGTCTTATCCGATTATTGGCTATCTACCACCATTCGGTTCAGCCAACGTCTTTGCGCCTAGCTCACCTACTTATGCAGTATCGAAGATTTCGTTTTCTCCTGGCACCCTCGACTATCAGAATGGAGTTTTGGGATATGGCGGCGGCTCCTTGGTAGGACTATCGGGGTTTTCGGTTCCTGGTAATGACGGAACGTATGTTGTTCTCGGAACTATAAGTTCGGGAATCGGACTCTATGTTGGTTCAGCATTGACGGGAGAATTAGGAACGTCTCCGGTCTATGCAACTGGATACCCTGCACTAATTCCTTTCGCGGTATGTGGAAACGATACTGCTGGGTCTGCTCCAACAGCAGGTTCGAGAATGCTTTGTATAGATTATTTTAGTCTCGTTTGGAATGGCGGTTTAGCTGGAACAACTACCGTTAACCCCAAGCTGTCAAGGTACTGGTAAAAATAAAATGGAAATCAATGACGACCATATCATCGAATTAATCAAAGGCCAAGCTGCAACTACACAAGCGGTTCAAGACTTGAGGACCTCAATGGAGAAAGGCTTTGTCTTCATTAAGGGGGAGCACGACAAACTTGACACTCGTGTTAGTGGCGTAGAAAAGAAAGTTTGGTACAGTGCTGGGATAGGTTCAGGATTGGGAGCAGCAGCGGGATTTGTTGCCGCATACTTTCATAAATAAGAGAGGGAGCGATGAATCGCATTAGACTTGCTACACAAGAAGAAGTTGAAAAGATTAAGCCCGTTTCAGACCTCGATGAGAATTGTTTGGTCTTCGCGCTCGATGGGCACAATGGAGTGGGACTCGCAGTGCGTCGGCTCTGTCAAGAGATAGACCCAATGGTTACTCCTGAGGATTGGAACACCAAGTTGAAGGCCATGTTTGTGAGAGACCTTGAGACGGTGATGGCCGCGCAGGGAGTGAAGTATTATTACTTCAATGTTGCCGCTGATGATGAGCAATGGCAATCTGTTGTGAAAAATTGGGGGGCAGAACAGGTTTCTATAGAACCAGAACTACGCTTTAAGAGAACACTCTAATGACACAAAAACAGCAAACCACCACCACCGGGCAATACAATCAACCCTCTATGGGTGTGTTCAATCAATTGACACCGCAATTTGGCCAAGCAATTGGGTCCGAAATTACTAATCCATATTCTAATATGTTCTTCAATCAACAGTTGGGAATGGGTCAGCAACAGCTTGGAGCACAAGGGGCATCGGCGAATCAAGCTCTCTTGCAACGCGCTCAAGCTATGGGAATGCAAGGTAATTCCCCATTGATGATGTCCCAAATGGGTCAGAATCAACGCGCTGGAATGGCTGGACAATCTAATCTATTCAATAATCTGTTGATGCAAGCTGGTCAGATGCGTCAATCTGCTCTAGGTATGGCTGGGTCTTATCGTCCATTGCAAACTGGACAAGTGGGAGTAGAGCAGACTTCAGGTTTGGGAGGCTGGTTGCCACAACTAGCTGGGGCAGGACTGGGTGCTGCTGGAGCTTTCTTTGCGGAGCTAGAAAGCCAAGGTCCCGATTCTACTTAGCCCGGTGCTTCTTATATGCCAGGAGATTATCAAAATCAACCGACTGGCAATCTTCCTATGGATTCTCAACTTAATATGGGAAGTCCATTTTGGGGTCTTCAACAGCAAGGACAATCATAATGTCTAATGGTGATTCTAACGTTCTTCGACAATTTATAAATCCCAGTTACATGCCCGGTGATTATCAGAATCAACCGACAGGTGATTTGTATTCTCAGAATCAAATCAATCCAATGATGCATGGAATGGGTGGCGAGACAGGTGGGGTCAATACAACTTCCCGTCAAGCTCCCCAAACTGGTAGTCCAAATTACATGGACCAGTACAACGCAATGCTGGCTCCTTATCAAGCTGCGGCTCAAAAGTTCGCTTCACCTTACGCGGTCTTCCCACCCAATAGTCAATTTACAGCACAACATCCTCTTCTCGCTCGCGGAATAGACAGAGGGATTCTTGCCGCCTCAATGGTTCCGGCTGGTCCCGGTCCCCGTTCGATTGGACAGGGGATTGCTGGAGTTGCTCAAGGTCTAACAGGCGCTAACGAATTCTATCGCCAACGCGCTCTACAAGCAATGATGCTTCCCTATCAGATGATGGGGCCACGGCTGCAACAGATGGATGTGATGTCGCAGATTGGCGAACGGTCTGCGATGATTCCATACTATACTAAACGTGCTGGCTATTATGACGTACTGCAAGATGTTATGCCGCAACGTCAAGCGACGGCGGAACAACGTGTCGATATAGCCCAGCAAGCACAGAATACAAAAGAAGCGCATCAAAACTGGCTTGAAGGCAACGACCCCAAATCTCCATTCTCCGGACGTTCTGGAGACCAGACTTGGAAGAATGTGCTTACAGGCAATCCTCGTTTTGAAGGCGAAGATGATGCAACCTACGCTCAACGACTCGACCAAATTTATCAGGAGAAAAAGATTCAAGTGGCTTCTGCTCTTGGTGGAGCTACCACAACTGCTCGTCAGAAAGCAGAGCAACCTTTCAAAGACCTAACAGACTTTTATACCCAAGGCGAAAGAACCGCAATGGCGGGGTTGGATAAACCATTGCCTCCTGAACAATACTACGCATCACACCAATTCAATCTAAAAATGGAAGACGAACTCGGAGGTCCTGGTGGACAGAAGACTGACCACTATGGAGACTATGTAAGAGACTTCGCTCAAAAGAAAGCCGAACAAGCAAATCTGGTTCAACAATGGCGCAGCGACCCAACCGTAGCCAAGAATAGAATTTCCTTCCAAGACTGGCAGCGCCTTCGTTCTGGACAACCTGCTTCGCAAGCCGCTCCACAAACACAACAGAAAGCCCTAAGCTGGAACCCAAAGACCGGAAAATACGAGTAATCCCTAATGCCAGATACCCCTCAGCAGTACGATACGTCCCAACTGGACGAAGTACAGCATCCGACTTTGGGGACACTCAAGTTTCCAAAGGCGATGCCCTTTGATGAACGCAATAGCCTAATTGATTCAATGACGGCGAAGCGTACTGCTGCGCCTCCACAAACTACTGGTATTACAATCCCCCCAAACGCAACTATTTCTGCTGCTCCGGCACCAGGAATATGGGACCGTTTGGGGTCTGTTGTTGCTCCCTTCATGGAACACATGAGGATGGGTGGAGCAGCACAGGACCCTCGTTTGGTGGCTCCTGAGGCCGTAATGACCCCTACCGAACAGCGTGCTCATCCCATTGCAAGAGCAACTGGAGAGTTCGCTGGTGGCCTCACGTCTGGTGAGAACATCTCATTGATGGCCGCATCTGGTGGGCTTGGCACCATCGGTGGGGCTGCTGGGAAGCTCCTACCACGCCTAGTCAGCGCAGGCTTTAGCGCCACAATGCTCAAGGGAGCCTATGACCAATATGCTCCATTCAAAGCTGCGATGGATAGGGGGGATGAGAATGAAGCTCTCTACCATCTAACCCACGGCGTTCTTGGTGCTGGCATGGCTTCTCTCGCTGGGCAACATGCCGCGAGGGGCGAAGTTCGTGCTGATGTAAAGCCTGAACCAAAGCCAATTAGTTCTTCTGTGAAAGCAATCCCTGATGTGGTTGCGCCAGCCTTAACACCCGATGTACCCACCGCAAAGGGTCCATCACTCTCTGGAGAAGTCAAGCCACCAGTTTTACCTGAATCTGGTTATCGGCCTTCTGAAAAGGTCCAAACAATGTCTGCTCCAACTAAGGACCTTGGGCTGGACTTTAAAATCAATGAATGGAAACATGAGATAGAGCGTAATCAGAATGTCCTTGATAATCCTGCTGCTACTCTTGAAGAACGTCGAATAGCCTCCAATCGTCTACGTGATGCTAAGGAAGGCATTGCTGCAATTACTGCTCCCGAGATGCCGAAGGAAGGGTTGACTCACGAGCAAGCTGAAACAGTTCAAGCCGCACTTGCGAAAGACCAAATTAAGCGTGAAGCCATTGCTGCGACTACAGGAAAGCTGCCTACTAATCCGTTTGATGAGAAGTTGAATGCTGCTGGGTTGCACCAAGTTATTCCCGGTTCGATGCCGACATCCGATGGCTTAGTCCATTTTGAGCATCCCGGTCATCCCACTCTTTCTATGGGTTTGGATGCCGATAAAGTTCTCAGCATGACTCCTGACCATCTTAGGGAGTATGCAGCTTCTAAATTTGAGACGGATGCGGCTAAGTATGAACGTGAGCCGATGTCTCCGTTTTTAAATAAGTTTGGACAGTTTGACCCGACCAATCTTCGTGCTACTGCTGCTAAACTTCGCGGTGAGATAACGGATAAGCCCGAACCAGTTTCTCCTGAAGTCAAACCTAAAGTTGATGTTTCTCCGGTTCCTCAAGACCCGACTGCTGCTCCTATTCCCGCTGATAGACAACCAGTTCCCGCGAAGGTTGAGGGGATGCGTCCAGAGGAAACTTCTCTTCCTACGAATGTCCTTGTCAATCACATTCAGACTGTTGAAGCTCTTGCTTCACAGCAGCTTTCACATGCAGGTACAGAAGTTGCAGATGTTGCTAAAGGAAGATTAAATACTCTAATTGCCACGCTTGGAGAAAAACTCAATCTGCCTAATCTTACTACTGTAGCAGGGGTTTTGAAAGACAGGGCTGAACGTTTGAAGACACAGGCCAACGCTATCCTTGCTGGCAATGAAGCCCATGAAAAGAACATGCCGCTTCGTGAAGCCACGATGATGGTGAAACGCGCACGGTATGAGACTGGCGAAGTCCACATTCCTGGTGAAGAAGACCTTGGCGCAATGGAGGCTGGAACAGAACCCGAGGTCAAATGGGCTGGTCGAGATGTCGTTGCTGAAGTAACGGGGAAGGAAAGAATTCCAGGCCGCACCATTCAAGACTTAGTTCCCTACGATGCCCCAGAAGGGAAAGAGCGCACTTCAATGTCCCATGAGGAACAGGAAGAATGGGACAACTGGCAGAACCAACAGAAGGTTCGTTTGGATAAGCTGGTTGGGGAAGCCAAGCGAAGCTATCAAATTGCTTCTAGCACTCAGAATCAAGACGCCTTCTTTGAAGATGTTCTTCCGAAACTGAAGGAAATTGATGAGTTGGCGAGCGACATTGGCCGTCCAGCACGTAAAGGATTCGACCCTGGTGCTCGGGCTGATGTGGAACCAACAGTGGGTCCTAGTGGAGAAATCAATATCCACGAAGGATTCGTGTGGACGAAGAAGGCCGCTGACCTCGCCCTTAATAAGAACAACCGTACAATTCCAACTGTCGAAGACTTCGCCAACGAAGCAAAGACTCGTAACGATAAGGCGAAGATTTATGATGATGCTTCACAACGACTCGCTTCTTTAGCTGACCGCAAATCTTCTATTTTACAAAAGCAACTTGGTGCTGAAGCTGGAATTGCTGGACCACTTCGCCCCTTCACTTCTATTCGAGAAGGTCTCTCTGAATCAAAAGCGGACATCCTTGACCCGAAGAACTTTACAACTCAGGGTGTTCTTCGTGCCGCGAGAGAAGCTGGGATTCCGTTTCGCCGCATAACTGACACAATTAAAACTGGTGAGGATGGTTGGCTTTCTCCTGATGGGAAAGCCTTCATTCCTACAGGGGCGTCATCTCATAATGACATCGCCAAGATGCTTTTCCCCGATGTTGATAAGGTTGGTTCCGCATCTCGCAGCTTGATGGCGAATGGCTGGATTCGTAAAGTCAGCAATACAGACCTCAAGGGCTATGACATCAACAAGCCCACTGAACCAGTCATTTCTAACATTGAAATGGACATGATTAAGAATGGCTTGCATGGGCAGCCTTTGTCTATTGATTTTCGCACTGCTGCTGGGACACGTACAATTCCAATTGAAGGTGGGTGGGAGAATCTCCAACCAGTAGTTGATAAATATTTAAAATCTATTAAATACGTTGACCCCTCGCAAGCTGGCATGGGTGGTGTTGAAGTCATGGGCCGCACAGCAGGAATTGCGGCTGGTGCGGGTATTGGGGCACATCTTGGCATTCCTTATGGTGCTCCAGGGGTAACTATTGGTGGAATTGTGGGCGGATTCATTGGGGCGGTCTCTCCTGACCTTTTGGGGCGTCCGGTATTTAAATTCGCTGCTAATACTATGCTTCCTTTTTTAAGGGAAAGCGGAACTTCCCTTAAAGATTTCTTCAAAGGTCCTAATATCCACGCAGGCGTGGACCTTCCTGATATGCGGGAAATCTTAGAAGAACAATATCACGCTGCTGATGGAAACACCCCAAAATTCAGTGAAAGACTTCGCCAATTCCCAGGGAATATTTATCAAAAGACTTTAGAACCATTTCTTTTTATTTCCGATAACCCTTCTCACGTGCAACGTTGGATGCTCCAACTTTTAGGAGACCAGCGCGGGTCGGCGTTTCGAGATGCTTCTGGTCGAATAAAAACTGATGATAGTCCCTATGTTTCCGCTCGTCGTGCTGTGGGAATGACAAATGGACACATCAGTGAAATACAAGTAGGATGTAAATCTATTCTTGAAGACGCTTATAATTATGGTACAGAAGGACACATTGCGAATCTACGCCGCTATCTCAACTTAAAGAATTATGAACGTGTTCTAGAAGTGAAACAAGAAGATATCACTGAACATCAACAAAATATTCAAAGTTGGCAAAACAAACTGCAAAGCGCCAATATCACTCCATTGCAAGAAGCAGCTTTACATTCTGATATTGGGAAGGCCAGTAAAGAACTGATTGACTTGCAAAAGAAAATGGCATCTGGTGCGTTCAATCCTAAAGGGTTCAATGCCGATAAAATTGCTAATAATCTTCAACAATTAGAACAGCAGATGGGTCCTGCGGATTTTGAGCACATGAAGGGATTAGCAGACCGCTATTGGGGACAAATTAGACAAGTCACGGATGATTTACATAAATTTGAAGTTATGACAGATTCAGCTTATCAAAAGTTTACAAGTCGCACAAATGAATATGCCCCAATGTACCGCATTATGACGGACCTCGCGGAAAATGCGAAGAATCGAATGACAGGCTCGAAATACCCTCTTTACTTAATGCATGATGATGTTATTAAAACTCTTGAAGGAAGTGAGCGAACTAACCAAGACCCATTCGTTGTTGTCGGAAAATTTGCTACCGCTTCTTATAGAGAAATCTTTCGCAATAAAGTTATTCAAGATTATCTTCAAGCGGGAAAAGCCGAACCAGCAATTGGTGAGTATTTCAAAGAAGTTTCTACTGATACTAGAGCAAGACAAGGTTTTAGCATTGTTGGAACCTATGAAAAAGGGATTCAAAAACGTTATGAAGTTCCAAGCTATTTAGCAGAAGCATTAGAATCTTCTCCTATAGCTGCTCGCTCTGCTTTAACAGGAATGTTGGGATTCACTGCAAAGTATTTTAAAGCTGGAGCAACAGGATTAAATCTTGCGTTTACTCTTCCTCAAGCATTTACACACGTACTCCGGGCTGGTATCGAAAGCGAAGCTCCCCTCGTTCCATTCGTGAAAGCATGGCTACAATCTCTTCACCAATCTCTAAAAGATGACCCATCCTACCGTGAAATGATGCGGAATGGGGCTGGTTGGGGTATTATGCAACGGCTCATCACTCCCGAATACTTTCTTGATTTCAATAATCTTGGATGGAAAAAAAGAACGGGGAGTGGACGAATTCTGGATTATGTTACGGATTTAAACGTGGCGTTAGAAGACCGTTGTAAATTAGCTACTTACAAAAGTCTTCGCGCTTCTGGCTATAGTGAAAAGGCCGCATCTTGGGAGACTATGCGCTACGGAGGTGCCCCCGACTTCTCTCATCAAGGTGCGTGGATGCCAGAAGCAAATGCCATGTTTATGTTCTTCAATGCCCACCTCGCGTATCTTAGGCAGGATTTACAACGGCTAGCAGAAAATCCTAAAAAAATGGTGGTCGCCTTAGGCGCAGTGACCGCCATGCAGATGACGCTTGCTCAATGGAATTGGTCCCGTAAAGATGAAAAAGGCGAATACCTCATGCGAGGAATTCGCCCATTTGACCGCGACAATTATTGGATTTGTTTAAGTGGAGAAAAGACACGAGACCCCGCCACGGGAGGTCTTGTACCAGAAGTTCTATTCAGAATACGGAAACCTTCTCCCGTCAAATTTTTTGTCAATCCCATTGAAAATATGATTAACAAAGTGGCTCATAGAGAGGACCAGACTGGAACTGAAATTGCTTTGCGCGCTGTGTCTTCTTGGATGCCGGGGCAATATCAAATTGAACCTAAGCATCCTATAAAAGATGTGGCTACTGGATTAATTGCCAGCGCAAATCCGGCTTTAAGAGTTCCCGCTGAACTCGCGTTAAACCGAACTGCGATTGGCCCCATTGTCCCCCAACGTGAACAGGGAATTGAATCTCAATATCAAATAGGTCCCGGCACGAGTGCCACTGCTCAAGCAATCGGACAAGGTGGACTAAAAGGCGCTGCTGCTGGAGGTCTATGGGGAGGCACTTTCGGTGAATTCATTGGCGGACATCCCGGTGCTTTAGCGGGAGGTGCCATTGGTGCCACTGCGGGAGCTATTGGCGTCTCCCCACGTCAAGCTGATTATGTTCTTAAAGGGATTGGTGGCGGTTTGTCTCAAGAAGCCACGACAGTTACGGACCCATTCTTTGGTGGGGTTAATCAGGCCCAGCGGCATCAGGGCATCGCAAAAGTTAAGGATGTCCCATTCGCTGGACCAATACTGGGTCGCTTTGTTACTCCAGGTGGAAGTTACGAGCAAGAAAAAGCCTCTAAGGATTTCTACGATGGAATGCAGCAAGCTCAACAACAGAAGGCCACCTTCGATTTGCTAATCAAGCAGGACCCGCAGAAGGCTTATCAGTATCAACGTCAGTCGGGCGACTTGATGTTCAAGCTCGGCGTGGCGACTGAGATTAGCCAACGTGTGGCCGCGCTGCGTCAGATGCAGGACCAAGTTTCACAGTCAAAGGACCTTTCAGAAGACCAACGCAACGAATATCTCCAGAGAATCTTTCAAGCTCGCTTGTCAATGTTGCAAGCTGGAACTAGGATTTGGAAGCCTGCTGCTTCACCGAGTCCGTCGAATTCAAAAGGAACTGGCAACGCTGAGAGATAATGGCTATTCGCTTTCCAATCAAAAAATATCAAGGTTCCTTCGAGAAATACGTTCTCGTCACCGGAGGCCGTGGCGCGAGTTTGTTCGCATCAAAGTGCTTAGAGAGCTTCTTCGGACACTTCCCCACCGCCAAGGGTCTCGAACAATTCACAGTGGCAGATGTGCATGAATACGGTGCTTGGCGAATGCAGAGCGGCGCAACTGAAGCTGCTATGTGCCGGGAGCTTCAAACCATCTCTCGTTTCTATAAGTGGTGTATAGACAAGGGAGCAAAGGTCTTCAACCCCGCTCAACCTTGGATAGATTGGCGCAAGCCTCGCTTAAAGCACGCCATTAGGCGTCGGACTTCCCCTCTCACCGTAGACGATTTTATCAAGCTCTTGGAGGTCGCTGGCCCCCGTTTGCGGGAGTTCATGCTGGCTATAGTTGCTGACAGGCCTACTGCTGGCATATTTCGATGCAACAACGACGTTGGATACCAGTTTAGACTGGCTGCTCGGCGCTCTGGCTTGTGCCATTTGAACGTGACCAAGCTTCGTATGGCTATGAAGCATGGGTTCTGGGCGGAAGTGATACGCCGTCATTGCGCGCTCTGGGCGAAACAATACGACCATACGCAGCCGCGTAA